>Ga0182741_1000306_pt1 | contig 75674 bp, 74 predicted proteins | sample eDN5th37CBELigOP_FD_128874 | JGI IMG/M metagenome (GOLD analysis project Ga0182741, IMG submission 128874) | Enriched Organic Plus compost microbial communities from Emeryville, California, USA - eDNA 5th pass 37_C BE-Lig OP (version 2) (version 2) ...
CATGGACGAGTGCTTCGCTTACACCTTCACGATGGAAACCAATCGCGACGCGCAGCGCATCGACCGCGATGAGCGGACCTTCGGTTTCAGCATCTCCCTGAGGACACTGGGCGACATCGGCGATGAGCGGGGAACCTTCCTCCAGTAGGGCGTCATGCTTTCGCCTCAGAGATGCGCCACGCAGGCACTGAGCCCAAAGCGAGGAGATTGAGCGGAAATGCCAGCAGTTCGTAAGCGCCTACTTCATGCCGTGGCGGTGGCGTTCGCCCTGTCCGTTGCATGCGTGGCTCTTGCGCCGGCCACGCCGTCCTTCGCTGCCAGCGAGGTCAAGTACGTCGTGAACGGCATTCCGGTCACCAGCTATGACATCCAGCGGCGTGCGGCCTTCCTGAAGCTGCAGAACAAGAAGGGCAATCTCACCAAGCTCGCCGGTGATGAGATGGTGGACCAGGCGCTGCGGGCGGCCGAGATCAAGCGTCTCAACATCCGCATCACGGACCAGGCCGTCGACCAGGCATTCGCCCGCTTCGCGGAGTCGAACAAGATGTCGCCCAAGCAGATGGGCGAGATCCTCGACAAGATGGGCGTGACCGAGCGCCACTTTAAGGATTTCATCCGGAGCCAGATGGGCTGGAGCCAGGCGCTTTCGGCGCGCAACCGTGCGCAGGGCGGCTCCCTCAGCGAGCAGGAAGTCGTCCGCAAGATGCTGGAGAGGGGTGGCGCGAAGCCGACGGCTACCGAATACATGCTGCAGCAGGTCATCTTCGTGGTACCGCCGGCCGAGCGCAAGAGCACGCTGGGCGCGCGCAAGCGCGAGGCCGAGGCCATGCGTGCGCGCTTCGTCGGCTGCGACAGCACGCGGCAGTTCGCCAAGGGCCTGATCGACGTGACCGTGCGCGACCTCGGCCGCTACATCGCAACCGACCTGCCCAACGACTGGGCCGACGCGATCAAGAACACCAAGGCGGGCCAGGCGACGGCCGTGCGCGAGACCGATCGCGGCCTCGAGTTCATCGGCGTGTGCTCGTCCCGCGAGGTATCCGACGACCGGGTCGCCAAGAGCGTGTTCCAGGCCGAAGCCGCCGCCAAGGGCGACGACGAACTGGACAAGAACTACATGGCGGAGCTGCGCAAGCGCGCCAAGATCGTACCGCACTGAATGAACGCGCGCTCGGCCGGGCGGCTGTGGCCAACCCTCTCCGTTTTCCTTAATGACCGCCGCTGCAATTGATGGCCTGCCGCCGCTGAGGGAGGTTATCGAGCGCCACGGGCTGTCCGCCCGCAAGGCACTCGGCCAGAACTTCCTTCTCGACCTTAACCTGACCGGCAAGATCGCCCGCACGGCAGGCGACCTGACCGGTTGCACCGTCATCGAGGTCGGACCGGGTCCGGGCGGGCTGACGCGCGCCCTCCTGTTTAGCGGCGCGCGCCGCGTCGTCGCTATCGAGCGCGACGAACGCTGCCTGGCAGCGCTGGCGGAGATCTCGGCGCATTATCCGGTCCGGCTGGAGGTGGTCGCCGGGGATGCATTGAAGACAGACTTCGCCGCCCTAGCCCCCGGCGAGCCGGTGAAGATCGTCGCCAACCTGCCCTACAACATCGGCACGGAACTTCTGGTCCGCTGGCTCACGACGCCGGCCTGGCCGCCCTTCTGGACCTCGCTGACGCTGATGTTCCAGAAGGAGGTGGCGCAGCGCATCGTCGCTCAGCCGGGCGAGGACAGCTACGGTCGCCTCGCCGTTCTGGCAGGCTGGCGCACGACGTCGCGAATCGCCTTCGACGTGCCGGCGCGCGCCTTCACGCCGCCCCCCAAGGTCACCTCCGCCGTCATCCACTTGGAGCCGCGCGAGGCGCCGCTCGCGGCGGACGTGAAGAAGCTCGGCCGGGTTACCGAACATGCCTTCGGGCAGCGCCGGAAGATGCTGCGCCAGAGCCTCAAGGCCCTCGACGGCGCACGCCTCTTGGAAGCCACCGGCATCGACGGCACGCGGCGGGCGGAGACCCTGTCGGTCGAGGAATTCGTGTCGCTTGCGAACGTGTCCGCAGGAAGGACCGACGCCTCAGCCGAGCCTCTCGTCGAGAAGCCCTGACACGAAGTCGAACAGGCCCGGATTGCGGTCGCGGCGCAGGCGCTCCGCGGCGACGATGGCCTTCACCTCGGTGAAGGCCTGGTCCAGGTCGCGGTTGACGACGACGTAGTCATAGTCGAGCCAGTGCTCGATCTCGTTGCGGGCGTTCTCCAGCCGGCGCGCGATCACGTCCTCGGCGTCCTCGGCACGGCGCTTCAGCCGGCTGCGCAGTTCCGCCATCGACGGCGGCAGGATGAAGACCGAGACGATGTCGGCCCGCATCTTCTCCTTGAGCTGCAGCGCGCCCTGCCAGTCGATGTCGAACAGCATGTCGCGGCCCGCGGCCATCGCCCGCTCCACGGGCTCGCGCGGCGTCGCGTAGAAATTGCCATGTACCTCTGCCCATTCGAGCAGCGCATCGGTGTCGCGCAGGCGCTCGAACTCACGCTGCGAAACGAAGTGATAGTGCACGCCCTCGATCTCGCTGCCGCGGCGCGGGCGCGTCGTCACGCTCACCGACAGGGTCAGGTCGTGGTCGCTCTCCAGAAGGTTTCTGGCGATTGTGGACTTGCCCGCGCCCGAAGGCGACGAAAGGACGAGCATAAGGCCACGCCGGCGGATGCCGTTGGCTGTGCGACCCACTTCCATACGCTACTCCAAATTCTGGACCTGTTCCCGGAACTGGTCCACCACGGCTTTCAGCTCGAGGCCGATCGCCGTCACTGTCCCCGCGTTCGCCTTGGAACACAAAGTATTCGATTCGCGGTTAAATTCTTGCGCCAGGAAGTCGAGCTTGCGGCCCACCGGACCGCCCTCCTTCAGCAGCGCCCGCGCCGACGCCACATGCGTCTTCAGCCGGTCGATCTCCTCGCGAATGTCGGCCTTCGTGGCGAGGATTGCGGCTTCCTGGTGCAGCCGCGCCTCGTCGAACCCGCTCGCCGCGGTTGTCAGCAGCGCGACCTGCTCGGCAAGCCGGGCGCGGATGGCGGATGGCTCGCGCGACGGGTCGGCCTCGGCGCGGGCCGTCAGCGCCGCAATCGTGTCGACCTGCGCGCCGAGAACGGCGCCGATGGCCTCTCCTTCCCTGGCGCGGGCTTCCACCAGTGCCGCCACCGCCTTTTCCAGCGAGGACAACGCCAGCGTTTCGACCGCCGCGCGGGCTTCTTCCGAATCACCCGCATCCGGAATGTCGAGGACACCCTTGAGCGCGAGCAGCCCGTCGGCCGAGGCCGGGGCGACCCCGAACCGTTCCTCGAGCCGCTTTGCCAGGGCGGCGATCGATTCGAGGAACGCCTCGTTGACGATCGGCAGCGCGGCAGGCCCCTTGCCCGTAACCGACAGCGTAGCCTGCACGTTGCCGCGCGTGAGCCGCTTCTGCAGGATCTGTCGCGCCGCCGGCTCGAGCCGCTCGTATCCGGGCGGCAGGCGGAACCTCAGGTCCAGCGATTTGCCGTTGACGGAGCGCAGCTCCCAGAGAAGCGAGATGTCGCCTTGCCGGGCATCGACGCGCGCGAAGCCCGTCATGCTGTTCAATGCCATGACGCCCCCTGTCTTCCTTGAGGGGCCGGTAGCGGCAGCACACCCCGCGCCGCTATTGGCCCGACCCCGCGGCGCCCTGGCCCTGCTGCTGTTGCTGCTGCTTCATGAGCGCCCGATACTTCGCCACGTTGCGATTATGCTCTTCCAGCGTCGTTGCGAAGACGTGCCCGCCCGTGCCGTCCGCGACAAAATAGAGATCGTTGGTATCCGCCGGATTGGCGACCGCCTCGAGCGCAGCACGTCCCGGATTGGCGATCGGTCCCGGCGGCAGGCCGCGGATGATGTAGGTGTTGTAGGGCGTCTGCTTCTCGATGTCCGACTGGTAGATCGGACGGTCCGCCGGTTTCCCGGCCCCCCCGAACAGGCCGTAGATGATCGTCGGATCGGACTGCAGGCGCATCTTCTTGCGCAGCCGGTTGATGAACACCGCCGCCACGCGGGGCCGCTCGCCGTCGATGCCTGTTTCCTTCTCGACGATCGACGCCAGGGTCACGAACTCGTTGATGTCGGCAATCGGCAGGTCCGGCGCCCGCTTCGCCCAGATCTCCTCAACCAGCGCCTTCTGCTGCTCCTGCATGCGGGCGATCACTTCCTTGCGCGGGAAGCCGCGGGTGAAGCGTTGCGTGTCCGCCGCAAGGCTGCCCTCCGGCGGGATCTCGTCCGGCATCTCGCCGCTAAGCGCCTCGTGCTCGGCTATCCGGCGCAGTGCCTGCTGGACCGTGAGCCCTTCCGGGATCGTCAGCGAATGCATGATCGACTTGCCGCTCTGCAGCAGCGCCATCACGTCGCGCATGGAGGCGTGAGCGGGGATCTCGTATTCGCCGGCCTTCAGCGTCTCGCCGTCGCCATAGGCCCGCACGCCGGCCCGGAAGACCAGGGAGTTCGAGATGAAGCCCTGCTGCTCCAGTTGTGCTGCAATGACGCCTACACCCCAGTTCGGCTTCACGAAGAAGGTCCGGGCCTCGACAAACGGCCCCGGCGCATCGAATGCGCGCTTGCCATAGATCACCGCTGCGCCCGCGGCGAGTACGACCACCACCAGGATGGTGATCAGGAAATTCATGAAGACGACGATCTGGTTGCGGGCCCCCCGCGACCTGCGGCGCCGCGCGGACGCCGTGGCCGCCGTCTTGCCGGCCGGCTTCGCAGCATCAGGTGGAGGCGCCGGTGGAGGGGTTTCGCCCGCAGGTGCGGTGGACGCCTCCGCGGCCACGGCCTCGCCGGGCGGCGGGGCGAGCGTCACGGTATCCGGCTCTGGCCCGTCTGGGACATCGCTACGCCTGCCGAAAGTCGGGGCGGCCGCCTCTGTCTCGCTCATCTCGCCTCGAGTCGCTCTTGCCGGCGGGGCTTTCCCCACCTGTCTTCGCGTGGCCTGGATTTCCGATTTGGAGATCCGCCCGCACCCACGTCACGGCGAGCGGATTTCCAGAATCGGAACACTAGGCCGGAATATGGCAAATTCCCGGTTCTGCGGCGAATGCAATCACCGCACCTAGCTGTCGAGACGCCGGAACACCAGGGAGGCGTTGGTTCCGCCGAAGCCGAAGGAATTGGACAGCGCAACATCGACATTGCGCCGCCGCGGCTTGTTGGGAACGAGATCGATCGGCGTCTCGCGCTCGGGATTGTCGAGGTTGATCGTCGGCGGCACGATGTTGTCGCGGATCGAAAGCACCGAGAAGATCGCCTCCGCGGCGCCGGCGGCACCCAGAAGATGGCCGATCGCCGACTTGGTCGAGGACATCGAGACCTTCGACGCGGCATCGCCGACCAGTCGCTCGACGGCGCCGAGTTCGATCGTGTCGGCCATGGTCGAGGTGCCGTGTGCGTTGATGTAGTCGATATCCGCGGGCCGGAGGCCTGCACGCTTGATGGCGGCGCTCATGCAGCGGAACGCACCGTTGCCGTCCTCGGAGGGCGCCGTAATGTGATAGGCGTCGCCGGTCAGGCCGTAGCCGACCACCTCGGCATAGATCTTCGCACCGCGGGCCTTCGCATGCTCGATCTCCTCGAGCACCAGGACGCCGGCGCCCTCGCCCATCACGAAGCCGTCGCGATCCACGTCGAAGGGACGCGAGGCGCGCTGCGGCTCGTCATTGCGGGTGGACAGCGCCCGGCAGGCCGCGAACCCGGCCATGGAGAGGCGGGTGATCGGCGCTTCGGCGCCACCAGCCAGCATCACGTCGGCATCACCGAACATGATCAGGCGCGCGGCGTCGCCGATGGCATGGGCGCCCGTCGAGCACGCGGTCACGACCGCATGATTCGGACCCTTCAGGCCGTGGCGAATCGAAACCTGACCGGAAACCAGGTTGATGATGTTGCCAGGGATGAAGAATGGGCTGACGCGCCTCGGACCCCTCTCCCTGAGAAGGAGAGCATTCTCGGCGATGCCGTCGATGCCGCCAATGCCGGAGCCGATCATGACTCCGGTGGCGTTGCGCTCGTCTTCCGTCTTCGGGCTCCATCCGGAGTCCGCCAGGGCCTCGTCGGCCGCGGCGATCCCGTAGAGGATGAAGTCCCCGATCTTGCGCAGTTCCTTGGGCTCTAGGAACGATTCCGGGTGAAAGGTGTGGTTGCTACCGTCACCGCGGGGCACGACATGCGCGATCTGGCACGCGATGTCGTCCACCTCGAATTCGGTGATCCGGCGCGCCGCACTGACACCAGCGAGAATCTGGCTCCAACCATGCTCGACGCCGACGCCGAACGGCGAAACCAGCCCCATTCCCGTGACGACGACGCGTCTCACCTAAGCCCCCGAATGCGCCGTAGCCAAGGCCAGGATCAGGCCTGGGCCTTTTCGATGAACTTGACCGCGTCGCCGACGGTCAGGATCGTCTCGGCAGCGTCGTCAGGGATCTCGACGCCGAACTCTTCCTCGAACGCCATGACGAGCTCGACCGTGTCGAGGCTGTCCGCGCCAAGATCGTCGATGAAGCTCGCCTGCTCGGTCACCTTCTCGGCATCCACGCCAAGGTGCTCGACGACAATCTTCTTCACGCGCTCTGCCGTGTCACTCATTTGGGCTTCCTCGTCTGCGTTGCGGAGCATTGGTTAGCTGCCGTCCGGCCGCTAATCAAGGGTAACAAACTGCCTCGTCGACAACAGGCCCCAATGGCCGCTGCCCGTGTTCGGAGGCCGCTTACACGAATTTTTGACGGTGTCCAAGGCGAAAACGGCCGTTTTCCGCCTCTCATTAGCTTCCGTCGGGGACGGCGGTCAGATCATTGCCATGCCGCCGTTCACGTGGATGGTCTGGCCGGTCACGTAGGCAGCCTCGTCAGAGGCCAGGAACGCGACCGCTGCGGCAACTTCGCCGCCGGTACCCATGCGCCGGGTCGGAATCGCGCTCATGATCGCTTCCTTTTGCTTGTCGTTCAGCTTGTCGGTCATGGCCGATTCGATGAATCCGGGCGCCACGCAGTTCACCGTCACGTTGCGCGTGGCGATTTCCTGGGCCAGCGACTTGGTGAAGCCGATCATGCCGGCCTTGGAGGCGCAGTAGTTCGTCTGCCCGGGGTTGCCGGTCACGCCCACCACCGAGGTGATGTTGATGATGCGTCCCGAGCGGCGGCGCATCATCGGATGCGTCAATTCGCGCGTCAGGCGGAACACCGCGGTCAGGTTGATCTCGAGGACCGCGTCCCAGTCTGCGTCGGACATGCGCACGAAGAGCCCGTCCTTGGTGATTCCCGCATTGTTGACCAGGATATCCACGCCTTCGAGCTCGGCCTCGGCCTTCTGCCCCAGCGCCTTCACGGCATCCCGGTCCGTCAGGTCGGCAGGAAACAGCTTCACGCGGTCGCCGAGCTCGCCGGCAAGCGCCTCGAGCCTCTCGACCCGGGTGCCGTGCAGCCCCACGATCGCGCCCTGGGCGTGGAGCGTGCGTGCAATGGCCTCGCCGATGCCACCGGATGCCCCGGTCACGAGCGCCTTCTTGCCGGTCAGTTCGAACATCTCATTGTCTCCAGCCGTGTGATCGCTTGCAGTTTAACGCTGCCGCCCAAGCGCCCGCCCTATAGCGGCGCAGCGCCGCGCGCCAGTGGCGGGTGCCTCAGGCGAGCGCCGCCAGCGCCGCTTCCACGTCGGCAGCGGTCGCGACGTTCGCGGTCGTGACGTTGCGGTCGATTCGGCGCGCCAGTCCCGACAGCACCTTGCCCGCGCCGATCTCGTAGAGCGTCGTCACGCCGTTGGCGGCGAACCACTCGACCGTCTCGCGCCAGCGCACCTGCCCGGTGACCTGCTCGACCAGACGGTCGGCAATCTCCAGCGGATCGATGAGCGGCTGCACCACGACGTTGGCGACCACCGGCACGGCGGGGGCGGACTTGGTAACTGCCGCGAGGGCTTCGCGCATTGCTTCGGCGGCAGGGACCATCAGGGCCGAATGGAACGGAGCCGACACCGACAACATCAGCGCGCGCTTGGCGCCTTTTTCCGTGCACAGCTTCGCGCCGCGCTCCACCGCGGCCTTGGAGCCGGAGATGACGAGCTGCCCCCCACCATTATCGTTGGCGATCTGGCATACGCCGCCTTCGGACGCCGCTTCCGCGCAGGCGGCTGCGACCGCGTCCTGTTCCAGGCCTATGATCGCCGCCATCGCGCCCTCGCCCACCGGCACCGCGGCCTGCATGGCGTTGCCGCGGATGCGCAGCAGCCGCGCCGCGTCCGCGACCGAGAACATGCCGGCGGCGGCGAGCGCCGAATATTCGCCGAGCGAATGGCCCGCCACGAAGGCCACGCGGCTGCGCAGGTCAAGCCCGCGCGCTTCCATCGCGCGGATCGCGGCCAGCGATACGGCCATCAACGCCGGCTGCGCGTTGGCGGTGAGCGTCAGCACGTCCTCGGGGCCGTCCCAGATGATCGACGACAGCTTCTCGCCGAGCGCGTCATCGACTTCCTCGAAGACCCGCCTGGACTCGGGGAACGCCTCCGCAAGGTCGCGGCCCATGCCGACTGCCTGACTGCCCTGGCCGGGAAAGGTGAATGCGATCGCCACGGCGTCTGCCCTCCTGATTTTCCGGAACGCCCGTCTGGCGCGAGGCGGTGCCTGCGTCAAGTGCGGCGGGCCGGCAGGCCCCGCAAAGCCCGCCGAACACGCTCCGCGACTGCGCCACCTGTCGCACTTCGGCCATACCCGCGGAATTATTTGTGACGGCCATGTGACAGTTTCGCGACAGATGCGTTATGTCCGAAGCGAGGGCGATCGGCCGCGATCGAGGTGTGTTTTTGTCAAGAGTATCCTGGAGGGCCGAAGGCCCGGGATTCAGTCGTTGGGTAGTGGCGAACAGGGCGCGCAGCGGACCGACGCGCCACCTGCTTCGCGTCGTCGGCTCCACCTTCCTGACCCTTCTGGTCTCGGCCCTGCTGGTGTTCGCCGTCGAACTCATCGTGCGGGGCTCTTTCGAGCAGACCGTCCAGTTCTTCCAGCAGCCCTACCGGCCCGGCTGGACGACGATCGTGCTCTTCGCGCTGCTCATCATATTCCTGGACGCCCTGCTCGGGCGACCTTACCAGGCGCTCTTCATCATCGCGCCGATCGCGCTGGCGCTGGCCTTCGTCGGCAGCCAGAAGGCGCACTATCTGGGTGATCCGCTCTATCCCACCGATTTCCTCTACGCCCGACAGATCGTGGAGATCATGCCGCTGCTCGTCCGGCAACGGCCGCTGGACGCGATTCTCTACGCCGGCGCCGCGCTTGCGACCGTGACCCTGCTCGTGGCGGCCTGGCGAAGCTGCCGGCGGCGCGCCCGCGCTCTGTCCATCCGCGGCCGGCTCACCCGCCTTGCCATCGCCCTGCCGGCGCTCGCCTTCTTCATCTCGATCATGGACTACGCGACCTATTCCTGGGCACGCGACCGGCTCCAGATCATCCCGATCATGTGGGACCAGAAGGAGAACTACAACAGCAACGGCTTCGCGCTGGCCTTCGCACTCAACGTGCCCATGGCGAATGTCGCGGCGCCCAAGGGCTATTCCAAAGAGGCGATCGAGGCGGCCGTTTCCGACTGGTTCGGGCCCGTGGTTGCTCCGGCGGAACGGCCCGACATCATCATGATCATGAGCGAGTCGTTCTGGGACCCGACCCGCCTTCCGGGCGTGACGATCTCGCCCGACCCGATGCCCAACATACGGTCCCTGCAGTCGGGCCACGTCCTGTCCCCCGAGTTCGGCGGCATGACCGCCAACGTGGAGTTCGAGGCGTTGACCGGCTTCTCGAACGCCTTCCTGCCGTACGGCAGCATTCCCTACCAGCAATATGTGCGCCGGCCCCTGCCCTCGCTCGCCGCCTTCCTCAAGTCGCAGGGCTACGAAACCCGCGCGTTCCATCCCTACCAGGGCTGGTTCTGGAACCGCACCCAGGTCTATTCCTCGCTCGGTTTCGACCGCTTCCTCTCGGAGGAAGCGCTGCCGCCGTTGCCAAAGCGCGGGCCGCTCGCCTCCGACGACGCACTGATCGATGTCATCATCGGCGAGGCCGAGCGCGCCGATGCGCCGATCTTCTATTTCTCGGTCACGCTGCAGGGCCACGGCCCCTACGAGGCGAATCGCTACCCCGACGCGGGCTTCCGGGTGGAGGGTCCGCTCAACGACGCCAACCGCGACAGCCTCGTCACCTACGCAACCGGCGTGGCGGACGCCGACCGCAGCCTTGCGAAGCTCATCGACTGGGCGTCGCGGCGGGAGCGACCCACCATCATCGCCTTCTTCGGCGACCACCTGCCGCCCCTTGGCCCGGTGTTCGTCGAGACCGGCTATATGGGCGGCTATGTCGCGGACCGCAGCGCGCCCGCCCCGCAGCTCGCCCGGGAGCATGAGACGCCGCTCGTCTTGTGGTCGAACCGAACCGGCCCGATCCACGAGATCGGCACTACGAGCCCCGCCTACCTGCCGACCCTGTTGCTGCGCACGGCCGGCTTCCAGCACCCCTTCTACACCGGCCTGCTTGGCCCGCTTCACGATCGAATTCCTGTTGTCGACCGCAACATGCTGATTACCGCCGATGGCTCGGCGACCCCGCAATGGGCGCGCTCGGAGGACGTCGATCCGCGCGTCCGCGACTACCGCTTCATCCAGTACGACATGATGTTCGGCGAGGAACGCGCGCGGTCGCTGCTGTTCCCGGAGATCGGCCCCGCGCCGTCGGCCGCCGCCGGCGCGGTCGTCCAGCCCGGTTAGGACTCAGGTCCAAGCCCCGGGCACGACGCCTGGCTTGGTGGAGTGGCGGTGGCGACGTCCCGCCGATCGTGAAAAAGCCCGCGCGGCTTGCAATCGCGGGTGAAAACTGTATAGAGCCCGGCATCTGCCGGTCCCGGCTGGGGGCTGAACGGAGGGCTGGGGGTTTTCTTGACCTCCGCCAGAAGACGAACAGGGTCTTCGGCCTCCCGTGTCTCCGCTCTCCGACCGTTGATGCTCCTTTCTTCCCCGTTCCGGTTTCCGGCCAACGGGTCAAGACGGGTTGCAGAGGCTTAGCCGCCGGAACCGGGCAGAAGACAGAAGAAAGGCAAGACTTACATGGCTCTCTACGAACATGTGTTCCTTGCCCGGCAGGACCTCTCGCAGCAGCAGGTCGACGCGCTTGTGGATCACTACAGGGGTGTCATCGCGCAGAATGGCGGCAAGGTCGGTCGGGTCGAGAACTGGGGACTGAAGTCCCTCACCTACCGCATCAAGAAGAACCGCAAGGCCTATTTCACGCTCATGGACCTCGACTGCCCGCCGGCAGCGCTCAAGGAGGTGGAGCGCCAGCAGGGCCTGTCGGAAGACGTCCTGCGCTTCCTGAGCATCAAGGTCGAGAAGCACGAGGAAGGCCCGTCGGCCATGCTGCAGAAGCGCGAAGAGCGCAGCGAGCGTGGGTTCGGCGACCGGGATCGTGGCGATCGTGGCCCCCGTTCGTTCGGCGACCGCGCCCCGCGCCGCCGCGAAGGGGTTGAAGGAGCAGAGTAATGGTCGACATCAACCAGATCCCGACCCGGCGTCCGTTCCACCGTCGCCGCAAGACCTGCCCGTTCTCCGGCGCGAACGCCCCGAAGATCGACTACAAGGACGTGCGTCTCCTGCAGCGCTACATTTCCGAGCGCGGCAAGATCGTGCCGTCGCGCATCACCGCCGTCAGCCAGAAGAAGCAGCGCGAGCTCGCCAAGGCGATCAAGCGCGCCCGCTTCCTCGGTCTGCTGCCGTACCTGGTGCGCTAACGAGCTTCCGGGGACAGGAGCTCCGTCCGGTTCTAGCGACCGGACGAAAGGATCTGTCCCCGGCAATCCCCTCCGCGACGGGCGCGGAACGGGTTCTTCAAATCCCGGGTTGGGGCCTTGCCCCTAACTGCCGACGACAGGCAGGACAGCGACACGGGGCGCACGGCGCCCGAGCTTCCTCCCTGTTGCACCGATAGACGCCGCATCGTGCGGCATGAACAAGGAACGCAACGATGGAAGTCATTCTCCTCGAACGCATTTCCCGCCTCGGCCAGATGGGCGACGTCGTCAAGGTCAAGGACGGCTACGCCCGTAACTTCCTGCTGCCGCAGGGCAAGGCGCTGCGCGCCAACGAGGCCAACACGAAGAAGTTCGAAGGCCAGCGTGCCCAGCTCGAGGCCCGCAACCTGGAGCGCAAGGCCGAGGCCTCGGCGGTTGCCGAGAAGCTCGACGGCATGAGCTTCGTGGTGGTGCGCTCCGCCGGCGAGACCGGCCAGCTCTACGGTTCGGTGTCGACCCGCGACATCGCGGACCTGCTCACCGCCGAGGGCTTCACCGTCGCCCGCAACCAGGTCGAGCTCAACCACCCGATCAAGACCATCGGCCTGACCAACGTGGCGATCGCGCTGCACCCGGAAGTCGAGGTCACGATCACGCTCAACATCGCCCGTTCGACGGAAGAGGCCGAGCGCCAGGCGCGCGGCGAGACGCTGACGACCGCCGAGGCGATCTACGGCGAGGACATCAACGAGAACGCCCGTCCGGAGAACTTCTTCGATCCGAACGCGGAAGCCGAAGAAGAAGCCTGATCGCTCGCCTCGAGCATATCGAAGGCCCGGCTCGTCCGGGCCTTTTTCATGCCCCGCGGGTTGAGCCTCGGGAAAGGTTGGTGTGTTGAATCTGGTTCAATCGCGCAATCGTGATTTGGGCCAAATCTCTCGTTTTCAGTCGCGGCCTTTTGCAGCAAAATGGACCCAGTCGCTGGCCAGCCGCGTTTCGTTTCCGGGTGAGACTGATGAATATCCTGCTCAAGCGCATCGTTGACCGCGTGGTGAGGGTCGGCAACCTGCGGATCACCGATCCGAGCGGTACGACTCACAGTTTCGGCGACGGAACGGGTCAGCCGGTGCATGTTCACATCAAGACGCCGCAGGCCGAGCGGGCCATCGCGCTCCATCCGTCGCTGGCGATCGCCGAGGCGTTCATGGACCAGGAGCTCGACTTCTTGGAAGGCGACGTCCTGTCGTTCCTGCAGACGATCTACCAGAACATGGACCCGATCGGCACCAACGATGCGCTGTCGAAGGCCATCGAGGGCATGCGGGTGGCGGTGCGCCGCCTCCATCAGGTCAACACGCATGCGCGCGCCAAGCGCAACGTGCAGAGCCACTACGATCTGTCCGGCGAGCTTTACAAGCTCTTCCTGGACGCCGACATGCAGTACTCCTGCGCCTATTTCGAGCATCCGGCCGCCACACTGGAAGAGGCGCAGCTCGCCAAGAAGCGCCACATCGCGGCAAAGCTGCAGCTCAAGGAAGGCCAGTCGGTGCTCGACATCGGTTCCGGCTGGGGCGGCCTCGGCATCTATCTCGCCAAGAACTTCGGGGTGGACGTGCTCGGCGTGACGCTCTCCACCGAGCAGCATGCGGTCTCCACCGAACGCGTGCGGCTGGAGGGGCTCGAGGGCCGCGTGCATTTCGAGATCCGCGACTATCGCGACCTCAACGAGCGCTTCGACCGCATCGTTTCGGTCGGCATGTTCGAGCATGTCGGCGTGAACCACTACCGGACCTTCTTCGAGAAGTGCAAGAAGCTGCTGAAGCCCGACGGCGTGATGCTGCTGCACTCGATCGGCCGTTTCGGCCCGCCGTCCTCGACCAACGCCTTCATCCGCAAGTACATTTTCCCTGGCGGTTACATTCCCGCCATGTCAGAGGTCCTGCCGGTCATCGAGAAGGCCGGCCTGATGGTCGGTGACATCGAGATCCTGCGCCTGCACTACGCCGATACGCTCAAGGCATGGCGCGAGCGCTTCCTGGCGAACCGCGAGAAGGCGAAGGCGATCTACGACGAGCGCTTCTGCCGCATGTGGGAGTTCTACCTCTCCGGATCGGAGGCGGCGTTCCGGTGGCAGGACATGATGGTCTTCCAGATCCAGCTCACGCGCCGCAACGACGTGCTGCCGGTCACCCGTACCTACATGGAGAAGACCGAGAAGCTGCTTGCGCCGCGCGATGGCGGCGACCGCTTCGCCGTGCCCGCGACCGGTGACAGGATCGACGTCGGCGCGTAATGAGGCGCGCCGGCGAGCCGCGCATTCCGGGCCGACAACGGGAGGCATGCCTGGGTCGGACCGGAGCCTCGCCTGAATGAGCCTCGCCGTCTTCGCCGCTGCCGCACTCGCCGAAATCGCCGGGTGTTTCGCCTTCTGGGCCTGGTGGCGGCTCGACAAGTCGCCGCTCTGGCTGGTTCCCGGGCTCGTCTCGCTCATCGCCTTCGCATGGCTGTTAGCGCTGTCGGAAGCCGACGCCGCAGGCCGCACCTACGCCGCCTATGGCGGTATCTACATCGGCGCCTCGCTGCTGTGGCTGTGGATTGCCGAGGGGATCCGGCCCGACCGCTGGGATCTCGTGGGGGCCGCCATCTGCCTGGTCGGAACCGGCGTCATCCTGTTCGCGCCGCGCGGCGGGCCGGTCTAAGGACCGCACGTTCCTTTCGAGAGAAATCCTCGCACCATCGAGAGGCCCCCACCCTTAACCTCTCCACAAGGGGAGGGAGGCACCAACGCCGAGGCCAACTCCACTGACTCTGCCAAGCAGAGCCCCCACGCTCACGCCCCCTCCACCTTTGTGAGCAGGGTAATGGTGGGGAGATTGGCGCGGCGGGAACGGGAGTGATACCTGCTCGGCCCGCACAAGCGGCCGACGCAGATCCCCCTTAGGGGCTTGCCGCCCGGCGCGGGCTCCTGTATCACCTGCCGCCATGATCATCCGCAGCAGCCACGTGCGAAACGGCTCGGGCGCATTCGCGTCCGCGACCCTGCGCGCGCTGTCGTCGGCGGTCCTCCTTCTCGGCCTTATTGGCGACCGCCGGGCTCGCTGAGGAGCGCCCGGCGGTCGTTTGGCCGCCTGGCCCGAAGCTCCTTTCCCGTCGCCCTATCGTCATTAACCGGCACTAGGCGTCCGCCCGTCAGACAAGAGGCAGGACGCAGGAAGAGAAGCCCAATGAACCAGACACTGCCGATCCAGGCTGCCAAGGGCATGCCCGGCGCCGCCAAGAAGTACCAGCCCTATCCGCTGGTGAACCTCCCCGACCGCACCTGGCCGAACAAGCGCATCGAGAAGGCGCCGATCTGGTGCTCCGTCGACCTGCGCGACGGAAACCAGGCACTGATCGACCCGATGGGCCAGGACCGGAAGGCCCGCATGTTCGCGCTCCTGCTGGAAATGGGCTTCAAGGAGATCGAGATCGGCTTCCCGTCGGCCTCGCAGACCGACTTCGATTTCGCGCGCTGGTGCATCGAGGAGGGCAACGTTCCGGACGACGTAGGCCTGCAGGTGCTGGTACAGTGCCGCCCCGAACTGATCAGCCGCACCTTCGAGGCGCTGGAGGGGGCGAAGAACCCGATCGTGCACTTCTACAACTCGACCAGCGAGCTGCAGCGGCGCGTCGTGTTCCAGAAGGACGTGCAGGGCGTCAAGCAGATCGCCACTGACGCCGCCAAACTGATCACCGACATGGCGGCCAAGGCCGGCGGCGGCTACCGCTTCGAGTATTCGCCGGAGAGCTTCACCGGCACCGAGCTCGAGGTCGCGCTGGAGATCTGCAACGCGGTCACCGAGATCGTGAAGCCGACGCCGGAGAACCCGCTGATCCTGAACCTGCCCTCGACCGTAGAGATGTCGACGCCCAACATCTACGCCGACCAGATCGAGTGGATGTGCCGCCAGCTCGACAACCGCGAGAGCATCCTCGTGTCGCTGCATCCGCACAACGACCGCGGCACCGCCATCGCCGCCACCGAGCTCGGCCTGATGGCCGGCGCGGACCGCGTCGAAGGCACGCTGTTCGGCAATGGCGAGCGCACCGGCAACGTCGACATCGTCACGCTGGCGCTCAACATGTACACGCAGGGCGTTGACCCGATGCTGGACTGCTCCGACATCAACCGGATGAAGGAGGTCTACGAATATTCCAACCAGCTCGCGATCCCCGAGCGCCACCCCTATGTCGGCGAACTGGTCTACACGGCCTTCTCCGGCTCGCACCAGGATGCCATCAACAAGGGCATGAAGGCCCTGAAGGCGGCGAACACGGAGCTGTGGGAAGTCCCCTACCTGCCGATCGACCCGCGCGACGTCGGCCGCACCTACGAGGCGATCATCCGCATCAACTCGCAGTCGGGCAAGGGCGGCATCGCCTATGTTATGCAGGCCGACTACGGCCTGAACCTGCCGCGCAACCTGCAGATCGAGTTCTCGAAGGACATCCAGGCGATAACCGACGCCGAGGGCAAGGAACTCTCCTCGCAGCGGATTCACGACCGCTTCCAGGAGATCTACATCGAACAGGCCGGGGCGCGGCTGAAGTTCATCGACCACCACACCTTCCCGGACACCTCCGCGAAGGGCCGGCGCATCGTCGAGGCGACGATCACTGACAATGGCGAGGAAATCGTCATCAAGGGCAGCGGCAACGGCCCGATCGACGGGTTCGTCGATGCCCTGTCACGCCATCTCGGCATCACGCTGTCGGTCCGCGACTACTCGGAGCACTCCATCCAGCACGGCTCGAATGCGGCCGCCATCTCGTATGTCGAGATGGAGTATCCCGAGGGCGTGCTGTTCGGCGCGGGCATCAACACCAACATCGTCGCCGCCTCGATGGAGGCGGTCGTATCGGCGGCGAACCGGATCCTCGCCGCGAAGGCTGCGGCGAAGTGATGGACTCCGGGACCGGACCGCTGTTCTGCCGTGAAGACGGCACCGGCGGACCGGTCCTCGTCCTGCTCCACGGCTTCGGCGGCAGCCATGTCGTGTGGCGGGACATCACGCAGCGGCTCTCCCGCCGCTGCCGCATCCTTGCCTACGACCTACCCGGCCACGGCACTTCGCTGAACGCCGGGCACACCACGGCCAAGGCCGCGGCCAATGCGGTGCTTTCCGACCTCCGGTCACGCGGCGTGCAGGACGTCCACGTCGTCGGCCACTCCTTCGGCGGCGCGGTCGCGGTCCTTATGGCAGTGCTCGACCCGGCGCTTGTGGCCTCCATCGTCCTTCTCGCGCCGGGCGGCATCGGGCCGGACATCGACGGCGCGGCCCTCATGCGACTGGCGCGGGCCGTCACGCCGTCCGAAATGGCCGAGGCCCTCGGGGGAATGTCGGCGCCCGCAACCCAGGTGGACCCCGACAAGGCGGCCGCCCTCGCCGCCGTCCACCGCCACGACGGCCAGGTGGACCGGCTCGTCGAGATCGCCACCGCGATCAGCGCCGGCAACCGCCAAGGCGTCTTCCCCGCCGAAATGCTGGCCGGCATCTCCTGCCCCGTCGACGTTGCCTGGGGCACGCTCGATCCCGTGCTGCCCTTCGCCCAGGCCAGCGCCCTGCCCGCCAGCTTCGTCCTGACCACGATCACGGGCGCAGGGCACATGCTGATCGAGGAGGCGCCCGACATCGTTGCCGCGCTGGTTGAAACCCGCCTACCCTGACACCCTCCAAACTGGTGATGGCGCTACCGCCCGGGCGAAAGCTGGCCTGCCCGGGATTTTGGTTTAGAATTCATGAATGTCGCGAGTTGTGGAGTAGGCGTCATGAACGATCGCGTGGACCTTCCGGGGACCATCGTGCCCCTTCGGAAGTTGTCCGACGCCATTCGCGACGTGAAGAACGCTGCCGCCGACCGTGAAGACGTGGTCGTCGACTTGCGCGAGGCGACGCGCACGCGCCTTCAACTTCTCGCCGCCGAACTTGCGCCCGTCTTTGCCGAGGTGCCGGCGGAAGTGGATTTTTTCGACTTCGCCCTGTCCTCCGGCCTGCAACCGCGCCTATGGATCGACGCCGTCAGCCACGTGGCGATGGGGCGCGACCGACGCACCTACCGATTCCTGAAGGACACGCGGGTGGGCCGCGTCGTGCTGGCCGAATCGACCTCGGTCGACGTCATCGCCGATGCGGTCACCCGCTACGTGGCGGAGCGCATCGTCGAGCGCGAGCGCCAGGTCGAGGGCAGCGTGGTGCCGGCCGTCGAGGGCGCGCTCCACGCTTATGCCCCCCGGGAGGCGGAGCCGCCGTTGCGCAAGCCGGCCAGCTCGGAGCTGTCGCTTTGGTCCGGCATCTGGATCATCATCGCGGGGGCTGGCTTCGGCCTCGCCACCGCCGCCGCGCTCCTGTGGGAGCGGCTCACCAACTGAGCACTTCCATCCCCAACAAGCGCCCCGGTATCGGGTCGCCGTGTCCGCGAGCTATGCCGGCTGGGTCCAGCGCGAGATCAGTTCCATCACCGCAATGTCGCGGATCGGCTGGCCCGGCTCAGCGAAGCCACGGCGCGTCAGGCGCATGCGCCAGTCGCCCGGCTCGCCGTCGATTTCGAACATGTTGAACTGGGCCGGCGGATGATGGCCGCCGAACCCCTGGCCAGCCGCGCTCACGCCGATCGCCGGCACCGGCCGCATCCAGTCGCCGATCCAGTAGAGCGACGGCAGGTGGGAATGGCCGTGGATCACCAGTTCCGCACCATGCGCCCGCAGGACCTTCTGGAACAGGCCGATGCCGAACAGGCGCTTGTGCTGCGGCACCGCCGAGCGCACCGGCGGATGGTGGATCATCACGATCCGGAACAGGCCGCGCCGCGCCGTATCTTCCAGCATCCGGGCAAGCCGGGCCGCCTGCTCGTCGCGGAAGAAGCCGTTGGCCATGAAGGGCGCGGTGGCGCGCGCCGTCGAGACGCCGATCAGGGCGACGGGGCCGCGCACGCGCAGGTAGGGGAACGACCTGCGGTCGAGGTCGCCCTCGACGCCGTCACCGCGCATCCAGGGCGCCCACAGGCGGCAAACCTTGTCGAACGCGCCGGGCACGTAGGCGTCGTGGTTGCCTGGAACCACCGACACGTTCTCGGGCGCCCCCACCGCCTCCAGCCAGAGGCGGGCGAGGTCGAGCTCGGCGTCCAGCGCCAGGTTGACCAGGTCGCCCGTCACCGCGAGGTGGTCCACCTCGGCGGCCTTGATAGCCTCCAGGATCGCGCCCAGCGTTCCCTCGGTCAGCAGCCGGCGGCGGTTGCGACGCCAGTTGACGTAGCCGACCACCCGCTTGGAGGCGAGTTCCCGATAGGTTACATCCGGGAGCGGCCCCAGGTGGACATCGGAAATATGGGCGAGCCTGAACATGCAAAGCTTGTAGGTGAGGCGGCTGGGGGTTTCCACCCCTGCACCGAGACGTGATGTCGCGCGATCTTATCGGCCATCTGCTCCGGCATCCCGGCTGGGGCGGGCTGCGCGGGCGTATCTTCCACAAGTACTTTCTGCTGCGCCGGGCCATGACTCTCGGCGCCCGTGCCATGGTGCTTGACCGCTCCGCGGGAACGATCTTCCTCATCCGGCACACCTATGTGCCGGGCTGGCAACTCCCAGGCGGCGGTGTCGAACTCGGCCAGACGATGGAGGAAGCCGTCGCACGCGAATGCGCGGAGGAAGGCAACATCGTCTTCACGCAGCCGCCGACCCTGCGGTCGATCCACCTCAATATCGCGGTGACGCGCCGCGACCATGTCGCGTTCTACCTGGTCGAGCATTTCCGGCAGACCGCACCCAAGCAACCGGACCGCGAAATCGCCGAAGCGGGCTTCTTCCCCATCGACCGGCTCCCGGAGGGAGTCACTGCCGCGACCCGCCGGCGAATCGACGAGGTGATCGGCGGCGCCACTCCTGACCCCTACTGGTAGCCCGGCCGTTAGGCCCACCGGAGATCGCGGCGTTATCGTTTTCCAGTGCCGGGAAACTCGTCCGGTCTGGAGCATCCGGTGAGACGATTTCCGCAAAAGCCGGGAAATGCCGAGGTTCCAAGGTTTCCGCCGCAGGGTCACTACACTTGTCGTGCAACGTAGCTACAGCGCCGAACGCGGCGCTCGCCCTCAGCACCCGGACATGAAAGCGCCGGGATTATCAGATTGGGTATTTTTCTTCGCACAGGGCGCGCGAACTGTGCCCTCAATACGCGTACAGAAGCTTGCCGCGGCGAGGAGGATTGGCGCCGCGACCTACGGCCGAAGCATTCTGGGAGGATTCAGTGAACAGACTTAAAGGCAAGAACATCATTGTCACCGGCGCAGCGCGCGGTATGGGGCAATCGATTGCAGACGACCTCGTCCAGGAAGGGGGCAATGTCGTCTACGCCGATCTTGATGCGTCCGTGGTCGATGTCGCGGCGAGTGTGGCGTCCCGCATCGACACCAGCGCGGCGGGCCGCTCGATCGGCATGAAGGTCGACGTCACCAAGCGCGACGACATCAAGGCGCTCGTCGCGAAGTGCGTGTCGGAGTTCGGCTCGCTCGACATCATGTTCAACAATGCCGGCGTCAACAAGCCGCTGAACTTCCTGGACGTCACCGACGAGAACTGGGACTTCATCATGAAGGTCAACGCCTACGGCGTGCTGATCGGCATGCAGGAAGCGGCCCGCCAGATGATCAAGCAGGGCAAGGGCGGCAAGATCATCAACACCGCCTCGATCGCCGGTCGCCAGGGCTACGACAACATCGCTCCCTACTGCGCCTCGAAGTTCGCAGTGATCTCGCTGACACAGTCGGGTGCGCGCGCCTTCGCCAAGGACAACATCACCGTCAACGGCTTCGCGCCTGGCGTGGTCGACACGCCGCTGTGGGAGAAGCTCGATCTCGACCTGATGGAGATCGGCGCGAGCGAAAAGCCCGGCCAGGCGATGGAGGCCTTCTCCGCCGGCATCCTGCGCGGCCGCGCGGCGACGCCCAAAGACATCATCGGCACCACGACGTACCTCGCCTCGGCCGACTCCGACTACATGACCGGCCAGATCATCATGATCGACGGAGGCATGGTGCTGCTTTGACGACGACCGGGCGGAGCGGCCGGGAACCGCGCTGAGGAACGCGCTTCCGATAGACGGTCGCTCCACCCGACAAACTCGGAGGATCCAGAAGCACCGGCCGACTGCCGGCTGCCGAAGGTTATGGCTGTCCGCACAGTGCGGACGTGTCTCAACAGGGAGGATATGAATGCTAGGCTTCTCGAGCTTCAAGACCGCCATGGCTGTCGCCGCGGTGGTGACGGCCAACGTCACCATGGCCTTGTCCGCGAGCACTGCGTTCGCCCAGGACAAGGGCAACATCGTCGTCTTCATGCCGCCGGGCACGGACAAGTACCTGGCCCAGTGGCAGGTCGGCGCGCGCCAGAAGGCGCAGGATCTCGGCTACAACATCAAGATCATCGAATCGAGCCGCGACCAGGCCGAGCAGGATGCACAGGTGCAGCAGCAGCTTGCCTCCGGCGAGGAGGTCGCGGGCTTCATCTGGTGGCCCTATGTGAACGCCGCCGGCACGGGCTCCCTGCGGGCGCTGTCGCAGACCGGCAAGCCGGTCATCTTCACCAACCAGTATCCGATCGAGGGCACCGAGGCGTTCTGGACCGCCTATGCCGGCGTGGACGACTTCCTCAACGCCAAGGTCGCCGCGGAGATGATGCTGCAGGCCTGCGAGAAGGCCACCGACGTCAAGTGTGACAAGGGCATGATCTTCACCTTCCCGGCCGGCTATTCCGCCGGCGCGGACCGCGCCAAGTCGTTCCGCGAGACGGTGGAGGGCAAGCTCCAGGTCATCGCCGAGGAACCCACCGGCTTCATGCAGCAGGAGGGTTATCAGGTCGGCTCGCAGGTCATCCCGCCGCACAAGGATGACATCACCTGGGTCTATACCGAGAATGACAGCGTCGCGACCGGCGTGATCCAGGCGCTTCGCGAGTCCGGCAAGACCCCGGGCAAGGACGTTCTGGTGGTCGGCGGCACCTGCCATGGCGACACCTCTGACCTGCTCTCCGGCGCACTCGTCGGCACCGGCATCCAGGCAGCCTTCCTGGAAGGCTGGCAGTCCGTGCAGACCCTCCACAAGTACCTGCAGACCGGCGAGGTGAAGGAAGGCAAGGTCTACCTCGAAGCAAATCCGGATGCCCCGCCATCGGATGAAGGCGCGCCCTCGCGCTTCAACTTCATCCCGAACCCGGCTCTCGGCAACACCCAGGCCGATGTGGACGGGTTCAAGCTGTGGGGATGGAGCTTCAAGGAGCTCTGCAACTACTGAGCGCACTCCGCTCCTGCCACCGCCCGTAGAATGGGCGGTGGCTTTCGTCTCTGCTGACCGGATCGAGGACGATGGACGCTGGAAACCTGGTGCTGCGGATGAGCGGCATCACAAAGAGCTACGGCTCCGTACAGGCGCTCAAGGGCGTCAACTTCAATCTCAGGCGCGGCGAGGTCATGGCGCTCCTCGGCGAGAACGGGGCGGGCAAGTCGACGCTGGTCAAGATTCTTGCCGGCCTGGAGCGGCCCGACACGGGCACGATCCACATTGACGGCAAGGACGTGCGACTGCGCACCCCGCAGCAGTCGCTTGCCGCCGGCGTCGCCTATGTCACCCAGGAACTCAGCATCATCTCCGCGCTGTCGGTGGCAGAAAACATCTGCCTCGGGGGCCAGGCCCACAACCCGATCTGGACCGCATCGAGCCTCGCGGAACGCGTAAAGCCCTTCCTCGAGCTCGTCGGTCTCGGCGACATCGACCCCGGCATGCCGGCCGGCAACCTGTCGGTCGCCCAGCGGCAGCTCGTCGAGATCGCGCGGCTGCTGTCGCGCAAGGCGCAGATCCTCATCCTCGACGAGCCGACCGCCGCCCTGTCCGACGTCGAGATCGAAAAGGTCACCAACGTCGTCAAGACGCTCGCCCGGGAGGGACGCTCGATCATCTACGTCACCCACAGGCTCGGTGAAGTCTTCGAGATGGCTCACCGTGTCACGATCTTCCGGAACGGCAACAGCTTCGATCCGGTCGAGGTGACCAACCTCAACATTGACCTGCTCATCGAGCACATGCTCGGGCGCCGCCTCGACCAGATGTTCCCCGAGCGCGGGACGAAGAAGGGCGAGGTCGTGCTTTCCGTGCGCAACCTCGTTGCCCCCGGCCTGACGCGACCGGTCTCGCTCGACCTGCGCGCCGGCGAAATTGTCGGGCTCGCCGGTCAGCTCGGCAGCGGTGCCAACGCCATCGTCCGCGCCATTTCCGGCACCGTGCCGAAGGACGGCGGCGAGATCCTGCTGCGCGGGAAGGCCATCCATCCGCACGACATGCGCGCGGCCATGGACCTCGGCATCGCCTACTGCTCCGACGACCGCAAGCGCGACGGCATCTTCGCCGTGCGCAGGCTGACTGAAAACCTCACCGCGCCGGCGATCGGCCGCATCACCGTCGGCGGCCTCATCAGCCGCAAGCGCGAGATGGAGATGTCGCGGCGGCTCGCGGAGTTCTTCGACATCAATCTCGCCCGGCTCGGCAGCCAGGCCGGCAAGCTCTCGGGCGGCAACCAGCAGAAGGTGGCCCTTGGCAAATGGCTCGGCATCGAGCCGTCGATCCTGCTGGTCGAGGAGCCCACCCGCGGCGTCGACGTCGGCGCGCGCGCGGAAATCTATCGCCACCTGCGCACCCTGGCCGACCAGGGTCTGGCGATCATCTTCGCCTCATCGGACAATCAGGAGGTTCTCGGCTTGGCCGATACAGTCGCAACGTTCTTCCGCGGGCGCCTCGTGCGTGTCGCCCCGGCCGCCGACATGCGGCTAGAGGCGCTGCTGCGCGATGTGACCCACCCCGAAGACGCCGACACGGGAGTGGCGGCATGATCTCGCGGATCCTTGCAGAACGGCTGCCGGCCGACCTCCCGCAGTCCGAGGCGGAAGCCCGCGCCAGGCGGCGGCGCAATACGCTCCTGATCCTCGCGGCCATCGCCGCGCTGCTGCTCGCCGGCTGGGCGACCACGCCGAGCTTCCTCACCTTCGACAACTTGCTGGTCGTGGTGCGGGCGGCCTCGATCACCGGCATCATCGCACTCGGCATGTCCTACATCACCATCTCGGGCAATCTGTTTGCCCTGTCGGCGGAGGAGCTGGCGATCCTGACCGCCTGCGTCTTCGCCTTCCTGATGCGAGCCGAATACGGTCTGGTCACCAGCATCGTCATAACGCTGCTCTTCGCGGCCGCCTGCGGCGCGGTCCAGGGCGCCATCATCTCTCGCGGCGTCGACCCGATCATCACGACGCTCGCTTTCGGCGCGCTGTTCCGGGGCCTGGCCTCGCTGGTCTCCGACAACAAGAACATCCTGCTCAACACCAAGGCCGCGGAATGGCTCGGCACGGGCCGGCCTCTCGGTGTCCCGACGCAGAGCTGGGCCTTCGTCATCCTCACCGGCATCGCATGGTTCGTGCTGCAGAAGACCCGCTTCGGCCGTCAGCTCATCCTCATCGGCGCGAACCGGCTGGCGGCGAAGGCATCGGGCCTGCAGGTGGGTCAGGCGTCGCTGGTGGCGATGATCCTGTTCGCACTCTGCTGCGCCATGGCCGGCATCTCGGCTGCCTCTCAGTTCGGGCTTGCCGTTGCCAACCTCTTCGTCGGGCTCAACATCGACGTCGTCGCCGCAGTGCTGGTGGGAGGTATCTCGCTGCGCGGCGGGCAGGGCTCGCCCATCCAGGCGGCCCTCGGCGCGGTGTTCATCGCCCTCCTGCAGAACTTCATGCTGCTGCACTCCTTCACCACCGGCCAGCGCATGCTCGTCATCGGCTGCATCGTCGTCGCGGCGGTGTTCGGTTTCCATATGATCCAGAAGAGGCAGGCATGAACCGCAGGGAGCAATTTCTCGACCTCGCGATCCGCGCCGCCTTCATGGTGGCGATCTATATCGCCTTCGCCATCGCCCTGCCCTCCTACCATACGGTGGCGGGCCTGGCGGCCATCCTCGACAGCGCGGTGCTGATCGGCCTCACCGCGCTCGGCATCGGCATCACCATGCTCGCTGCCGAGTTCGACCTGTCGGTCGGCTCACTGGCCGCGGTCGTCGGCGTGCTCACGATCAACCTCGTCATCGGCGGCCTCGGCATGATCCCGGCCATATTGATCGCCGTTGTGGTTGCGGCCATCTTCGGCGCGGTACAGGGCCTCGTCATCGCACTGACGGGCATCAACTCGCTCGTCTTCACAATCGGCACGCTGATCGGCCTGCGCGGGCTTGCCCTCATCATCAGCAACGAGAACAGCGTCACCGTTCCCATCCCGCGCCTGGTGGAGACGGATTTCCTCGCCGTCCGCGTGCTTGGCATCTTCTCGCCCATGTCGATCACCATGTTCGTGGTGTTCATCGCGGTCGGCCTGTTCCTGCGCTACACGGTTTGGGGTCGCGAGATCTTCGCGATCGGCGGCGGACGCGCCGAAGCGCGTGCGGCCGGCGTCTCCATCGTGCGCCCCATGGTCATCGCCTTTGCCCTGTCGTCGACGCTTGCCGGGCTTGCCGGGGCGATGTCGTCGGTGCGTCTCGGCAGCGCCACGCCGCTCGGCTTCGACACGCTGCTGCTTTCTGCGGTGACGGCCTGCCTCATCGGGGGCATCGCTCTGGAGGGCGGGCGCGGTACCGTCATCGGCATCCTCATCGGCCTGTTCACCATGCGCTTCCTCGTCGGCGGCGTGGCGAGCCTCGGCGCGCCCTACTGGCTGCAGAGCCTGGCCATCGGGGCGCTGCTGGTCCTCGTCATCGTCGTGCAGATGACCATCAACATCTTCCGCGAGCGGGCCGCCCGGCCGCGATACAGACCGCAGCCGGCCTGACCGAACTGAAAACCCGAGGACTTTGGAATGCGCGCCATAAGGTTCCACGACCGCGAGGACATCCGGTTCGACGATGTCCCGCCCCCTGGAGCTCTGAAGCCGACGGACGTGCTCGTCCGGCCCAACTATTGCGGCATCTGCGGCAGCGACCTGCACGAATATCTGCACGGCCCGATCCTGCCGACCCGCGAACCGCACGTCTTCACGGGCGCACAGATGCCGCAGATCCTCGGCCACGAATTCGGCGGCGTCGTCGAGGCGGTCGGCTCCGAGGTGAAGGGCATCCAGGTCGGCGACCGCGTCTCGATCCAGCCGCAGATGGCGCCGCCCGACGAATATTACGGCAAGCGGGGGCTCTATCAGCTCAGCCCCAAGGGCGGCGTGGTCGGCCTGTCCTTCCCGTGGGGCGGGATGGCCGACCTTGCCATCGTCAACGACTACAACGCCTTCGTGGTGCCTGATGGCGTCACCGACATCCAGGCCGCGCTGGTGGAGCCGGCCGCCGTCGCCGTGCATGCGGTCGACCGCGCCGGCGTGCAGCAAGGCGACGACGTGCTGATATCGGGCTACGGCCCGATCGGTGCGCTGTGCGCGCTCGCCGCACTTGCCGCGGGAGCCGGCCGGATCTTCATCACCGAGGCCAATCCGAAGCGCCTGAAGATGGCGCGCGCGCTCTTCCCGGACGCGATCATCGTCAACCCCGCCACGGAAGACCTGATGGCAATCGTGCGGGAGAAGACCGAGGAAGGCATCGGCGTCCATTCAGCCATCGAATGCGCCGGCGTGGGCGCGGCGCTCAACGCCTGCGTCGACGCCGTGCGACGGCAGGGCACGGTCGTGCAGGTCGGCCTGCAGACCAGCCCCATCACCGTCAACGCGCTGAGCTGGACCTTCAAGGACATCATCGTCCGCGGCTCGATCTGCTATCCCTGCGATAGTTGGCCGAAAGTCATGGACCTGATTGCCAGCGGCAGGTTCCCGGTCGAGAAGATCGTCACCAGCATCGTCCCGCTCGAGGACGGGATCGAGCGCGGTTTCATGCCGCTGATGGATCCTGCGGGCGACGAGCTTAAGGTTCTGCTGGAGGTCAACAAGCCGAACTGACGGCGAGCTCCTGGCCTTACGGCTGGCGCTCGAAGCGCTCGTCGATGTTCCCCAGCCCGTTCGCCCAGGCGATGTAGGCTTCCTCCGCCTCGTCGGCGGAAACCAGCCGGAAGCGGATGCGCTCGTGCGGGCGGCGCTGGCCGATGCGGGCAAGGTCCGGTGAGATCGCCGTGGCGATCTTCGGGTATCCGCCGGTGGTCTGCCGGTCGGCGAGGAGCACCAGCGGATTTCCGTGCCCCGGTACCTGGATGCTGCCGGCGACGATGCCGTCGGAGACGATGTTGAAGCCGTCGCGGAAGGGCAGCACGGGGCCCTCGAGCCGCGCCGCCATGCGGTCGATCTGCGAGGAGAGGCGGTAGCGCCCCCACGTCAGCAACCGCAGCGCATGCGGTTCGAAGGCGTCCGCCTGCGGACCCGCGACAATGCGCACCAGCCCGCCAAAATAGGGTCGCCGGTCGTTCTTGAGCCGCAGCAGCGGCGGCGGCTCGGACGGCACTCCCGGCAGCAGGTCGCCCTTTACGAGCGCCCTGCCCTCGACGCCGCCGAGGCCGGAGCGAGGATGCGTGGCGCGCGAGCCCAGGACCGGCCGCACGTCGATGCCGCCTCCGACACCGAGGTAGGCGCGCAGCCCGGAGCGCGCCATCCCGATCTCGATGCGAGTTCCGCGCCGCACCACATGGGTGCGGTTCGGCGCCGCCGGCTCGCCGTCGAAGGACAGCGGCATGTCCGCCCCGCAGAGCGCCACCGCGAGACGCTCGGCCCGCACCTCGTACGCGCCGCCCGTCATGGTCATTTCGATGGCAGCCGCGTCGGCCGGGTTTCCGGCCAGGCGGTTGGCGATGCGCAGCGATTCGAGGTCGACCGCGCCTGACACGGACACGCCGAAGCGCTGGTAGCCGAAGCGCCCGGCGTCCTGCACGGTCGTCGACAGGCCGGGTTCGATCACCCGCAGGATGGACTCGCTCATGACGCCGCCGAAACCGATGTCGCGACGGCGCCCGGCCGTCTGTCGCCTCTCCTAGAGCCTGGCGAGCTTCGCCTCAAGGCGGGCCATGAGGCCGTCGAGCTCGCGGTGGTCGACCGCATTCAGCTTCGGTCCGGGATGGCGGATCGCCGAGCAGGCGATGGCGCCGCGCCGGCGCAGCACTTCCTTGCGGATCGCCAGCCCGAAGCCCATCTGCTGCTCGTGCCTGAGCAGCGGCAGGTAGGCGTCGAAGAGGTCCTCGGCGCCGGCAGGGTCGCCCGCCAGGTGCTTCTCCACGACGCCGACCAGCATCTCGGGATAGGCGAAGCCAGTCATCGCGCCGTCGACGCCGCGCTGCAGTTCCTGCGGCAGGTAGAGGCCGCCATTGCCGACGAGAATGCTGATGCGACGACCCTTGCCCGCATCGGAGCGCTCGCGGATTCGGGTGATCTTGTTGAGGCCCGATCCTTCCTCGTGCTTCAGCATCACCAGGTTCGGGAACGCGTCGATCAGGCGGTGCAGCACCGACACCGAGGTGAAGACCTGGGTCGTCTGTGGATAGTCCTGGTAGCAGACCGGGATGTCCGGCCCCAGACGCGACAGGATCGTCTCCCAGTAGGCGTAGATCTGGTCGTCGGTCTTCAACCCCGGAAGCGGCGCGATCATCAGGCCGGCGGCGCCCGCCTCCATCGCCTCGTTGGCGAAGCGCACCAGATTGTCGGTGCCGGGGTTGCTGGCGCCGACGACGATCGGCTTGCGCCCATCGACTCGCTTCATGACGTGCTTGAGGAACGTCTTCGATTCCTCCGGCGTCAGCTTGTTGGCTTCACCGAGCACGCCGAGGATGGTGATGCCGGTGACGCCCTTGTCGAAAAAGAAGTCGATGAGCGTGTCGGTACTGGCGTAGTCCACCGCGCCCTGCTCGTCGAAGGGGGTCGGCGATATGATGTAGACGCCCTTCGTTTCCTCACTGATTCTGTGGGCCATTTCCTCTCCTTTTGTCAGATGTCGCTCAGCTTGCGGATGATGCTTTGCTTGACGTTTTCGATGTGGGCACGAATGCCCGACCGCGCCGCTTCGCGGTCATGGCGCCGTAGCGCTGCGATGATGTCCAGATGCTCGCGGTGGCCCACTTCGAACCTTTCGGGCACGCGATGCAGGTTGAACATGTAGGTCTTGCGCCTCAGGTTGCAGATGAGGTCGGCAAGGACAGAGTTCCCGCTCGCCTGGGCGATACCCTGATGAAAGCGGCTGTCCACTTCCCAGTCGTCCTCGGCGCTCGGAGACGGCTGCCCCAGGATGTGCTCGACCGCCGCCTGCATGAGGTCGAGCTCTTCCGTGGCGATCCGTCCGCACGCCAGAGCCACGCTTTCGGCCTCCAGGATCTGGCGCACGTGCAGCGTCTCGATCAGTTCGCGCGTCGACAGTTCGGTGACGACAAGCACCCTGCCCGCCTTGCGCGTGACGAAGCCCTCGCTCTCCAGCCGGTTCAGCGCTTCGCGCACCGGCGTCCGCGAGATCTGAAGCATCTCGGCAAGCCGGCGCTCCTGCAGCACCGAACCGGCAGGGATGCGTCGCTTCATCAGGCTGTCGAGCAACAGGTCGTAGGCCCGCTGCGTCAGGCTGCGCTGCGGGTTCTCGAAAAGCGGGGCGAAGGTCGGGTCTGCCTGGGTCATGTCAGCGTGGCGAGGGTCGCCGGCGAAAACCGGCGACCCGCGTTCATGGCTCAGAACTGGCTGCGGATCGGGTCCTTCGGCGCAGGCGAATAGCCGACCAGCTCGGTGGTCAGCTTGGCATAGGTGCCGTCGGCGATCATATCGGCCAGCGCCTTGTTGACGGCCCTGACCAGGTTGTCCTTCTTGCCCTTGTTGAAGGGGAAGCCTTTCTGGATGTGGCTGAGATAGTCCTCGGTCATGGTCAGCGGCAGCTTCGACGTCTCGATGGCGTAGGCGGCGGCGATGGAATCGGTGATGACCGCATCGACGTTGCCGTTTACCAGATCCTGCATGGCATCGGCTTCGGCTTTGTAGGTCTTCACCGTCGCGCCGTGCTCGGTCCCCAGCTTCTCCCATGTCGAGGCGACCAGGACGCCGACGTTGCGGCCCTTGATGTCGGCGGCCTTGGTGATGTCGCTACCCTTCTTGATGACGACGCGGCCGCCCGATTCCAGCCAGCCGTCGGCGAAGGTCACCTCCTTCTGGCGTGCCTCGGTGATGTCCATGGCCGCGCTGGCGAAGTCGTACTGGTCGGCGGCGAGGCCGATCAGCAGCGACTCCCACTTGATCAGCACCGGCGTGTACTCGAGGCCCAGCCGGTTGGCGATCTCGCGGGAGACGCGCACTTCGAGCCCGTCGAGCGTGCCGTCGGGTGCGCGCATGCTGAAGGGCGGATAGGTGCCCTCGGTCGCGACCAGCAGCTTGCCGGGCTGCACCAGTTCGAGTTCCTGGGCATGGCCGGCGGCAGGGGCGAATAGGCCGACCGCGAGCGCGGCGGCGGCAAGCATGGCAGTGAGTTTCATGGGTTCACCTCTTGGATTCGAGCTTCTTCATTTCAACCGGCCGGCTTGGCGCCGGCTCTCGTTGGTGGTCAGCCTGCCTTCGCCTCGGCCTTCAGGGCCATCAGCTCTGACATGACGGTCGCCGCCAGCAGCGCGGTGATCTGGCCCGGGCCGTCGAACAGCGGGTTGGTCTCGACGACATCGCAGCCGACGAAATCGATGCCCTTCATCATTCGCAGCAAGGCGAGCGCCTCGCGGGGGGTGGGGCCGCCAGCCTCAGGCGTCTGCACGCCCGGCGCCCCAGAGGGATCGACGAAGTCGATGTCGTAGGTGATGTAGACCGGCCTCCCGGCGACGCGTCGCGCGATCCGCTCGGCCAGCGCCTCGAAGCCCATCGCGAACATGTCGTCGGTGGTCACGACGTCGTAGCCGAGGTCGATCGACTGGCTGATGTCGATGGGCGAGAACAGCGAGCCGCGCAGCCCGATCTGGATCGAATGGGCCGGGGAGACGATGTCCTCCTCGACCGCGCGGCGGAACGGCGTTCCGGCGCTGTAGCGCTTGCCGGCGAAGTACTTGTCCCAGGTATCGCTGTGGGCGTCGAAATGGATCATCGCCAGCGGCCCGTGGCGGCTGGCCACGGCGCGCAGGCCGGCGAGCGACACCGAATGGTCGCCGCCGATGGCGAATGGCGTCACGCCGGCATCGACGAGGGCGCGCAGCGACTCCTCCAGGCGCGGCAGCGTCTCTTCCTGGTAGCCCGGCACGACCGAGGCGTCGCCCGCATCGGCGAGGCGCAGCCGCTCGAACACGTTGATGCCGCCCCGGTAGGGGTTGATCGGCCGCAGCATGATCGACATGTCGCGCACCGCCTTCGGTCCGAAACGCGCACCCGTGCGGAACGGCGAGCCGCTGTCCGACGGCAGGCCGATGACGGCGCCGTCAAGGTCCTTCAGGCTGGTCGCCTGCGGGAGGCGCATGAAGGTCGGGATGCCGACGAAACGCGGCGTCTCGAGCGAGTCGATGGGCAGGACGCTCATAGGAAAGTCTCACACAGTTTAACCTGCGCGGTCATCATCAGACATACCGCGCATTGTGGCGTTCCGCCCAGGCAGCAACCTGGGTCAGCATCGATGTCAGCACCAGATAGATCACGGCGGTCGCGATGTAGAACTCGAACGGCCGGAACGTCGTGGCGATGATGGTCTGTGCGTAGAGAGTGAGTTCTACCACGGTGATGGTCGACAGCAGCGATGTGTTCTTCAGCGTCGAGATCGCCTCGTTGGTGACCGACGGCAGGATGATGCGCACGACCTGCGGCAGGATGATGCGCCGCATGATCTGGATGTTGCCCATCCCGAGCGCCAGCGCCGACTCCGTCTGCCCGCGCGGAATGGCCGACAGGCCGGAGCGGATGATCTCCGCGACATAGGCCGCGCCGTTCAGTCCCAGCGCCAGCACGCCGGCGAAGAAGGGCGAAAGTTGCAGGCCGAGAGGCGGCAGGCCGAAATAGACGATGAAGATCTGGATCAGCGCGGGCGTGCCGCGGATGAACCAGATGTAGAACATCGCGGCCTGGCGGATGATCCAGATGTTGCTCGCCCGGGCCAGAGCCACGGCGAGACCGATGATCCAGCTCACGATGATGATGAGCAGCGTCAGGACGAGAACCAGCCACGCGGCGTGCAGGAAGCCGGGGATGTAGGGAGAGAAGAAATCCCACCACTCGGTGAAGGTCATCGTGCCGCCTCCCCGTTCTCGGCATAGGATTCATGCAGCATGCGCGACAGGAACTGCCGCAGCCGGTCGCTTTTCGGATTGCGCAGCACCTCGCCCGAGGGTCCGTCCTCGCCGATCCGGCCGCTGTCGAAGAAGATCGTGCGGGTGGAGACGTCGCGGGCGAAGGCGATCTCGTGGGTGACGAGGAGCATGGTCATGCCCTCGGAGGCGAGCGACGCCATCAGCGACAGCACCTCTCCGACCAGTTCCGGGTCGAGCGCCGAGGTCACCTCGTCGAAGAGCATGAGCTGGGGCTGCATCGCCAGCGCGCGCACGATCGCGACGCGCTGCTGCTGGCCGCCCGAAAGGCGGCTCGGATAGGAGTCGCGCTTCTCCGCCAGCCCGATCCGCGCCAGCAGCGCCTCGGCGCGGTCGATCGCCTCAGCGCGCGGCACGCCCCGCACGCGCAGCGGCGCCTCGATGACGTTTTCCAGCACGGTCAGGTGCGGCCACAGGTTGTAGCTCTGGAACACCATGCCGAGGCGCGCGCGCAAGGCGCGAAGCTCGGCCGGCTTCGGGCGTCGGCCCGACTTCGGCGCGTAGTCGAAGTTGAAGTTCTCGAAGTCGAACGTCCCGGCGTCGGGCATCTCCAGCATGTTGATGCAGCGCAGGAAGGTGCTCTTTCCCGAGCCGCTCGCGCCGATGATGGCGATGACCTCGCCGACATGCACGTCCAGCGAGATGCCCTTCAGCACTTCATGCGTCCCGAAGGCCTTCGAGAGGTTGGAGACGCGCAGGAGCGGAGCGTCGGCGCGGGTCACGCAACGGTCTCCTGGGCGGCGACCTCGATCAGGCAGTCGCGCGGGGTCCGGTCGGGACCGTTGATCGTGGTGACGTCCTGCGGGCAGGACGAGAACGCCATGACGACGTCGAGCACGGCCTCGATGGTCACGTAGGAACCCGGCTCCGAGCTCGGCAGCAGGCGGGTCAGCGTGCCGTCCGCCTCGGGGCGCACGCTCATGAAGAGGTTCACGGACGGCGGCGTGAACGGCACCTTCAGGCCGAGTTCTGCCAGGCCCTCATGCAGATTGTCGGCGCAGCTCCTGTGATAGCCCTGGCAGCCCAGCTCGGCGTAGAGGTCGGCGTTGCAGGGGCACAGCAGCGTGTCGTGGTTTCCCGCCGAGGTGTCCTCGGCGATGGCGACGAGCGGACGCCGGCGCCAACTCACCATGCGCGTCCCGCGATTGACCGGCACGGTGCTGTTCACGGAGCGGATGTGCTCGGTGGAGACGTACTCGCTCAGGTCCTCGGCGTTGAATGCCCAGAAGTCGATCGCCTGGGTGCCGTGCGGATTGATGACCTTCACCCGCGTGCCCTTCGTCACGCGGATCGCCTTGCCCCGCCCGGCCGGGAGGACGAACGAGCCGGCCGGGTGGTAGGGAATGGTCATGCGGTTCTCCGTCCGAGGTCTTGAAGTCCCTCGGAGCTTCTTTGGTACACCATAGAAATGCAAGTGGAAAGTTTGTGCAATACCGGCACAAACTATAGGCATTGCAAGGCGTTCGACCTGTGTTATCGAACCTTGAGGCGCGGGTCCTGCCCGGCGCGATCGGAAAGGCGAATGAAGGCAACCGAAACCTGGCCGCGATTTCTCGACGCCGGCGATTGCGGGCTGGTCGTCGAGTTCGGCGACGGCATCGATGAGGCGGTGAACGCACGCGTCCTGCGGCTCGATGCCGACCTGACGGCCGCGTCGCTGGACGGCATCCGCGAGACCGTGCCGACCTATCGCTCGCTGCTCATCCTCTACGATCCCCGCCGGATCCGCCGCCAGGCGCTCCGGGACCGGGTCACCGCGCTCATCGCCAACGCCGCCGGCTCGCTCGAGACCGGCAGCCATAGGCTGTGGCACATTCCGGTGTGCTACGGCGGCCCCTGCGGCGAGGATCTCGACCTGGTCGCGGCCCAGCACGGGCTGACCAGCGAGGAGGTCGTGCGCCTGCACAGCGGCGCGACCTACAGGGTCTACATGATCGGATTCATGCCAGGCTTCGCCTATCTCGGCGGCTTGCCCGAGACGATCCACACCAGCCGCCGCACCACGCCGCGCCAGAAGACCCCGCCGCGCAGCGTCTCGATCGGCGGCAAGCAGGCGGCGGTGTCGCCGCCCATGGCCATCCCCAGCGCCTGGCAAATGCTCGGGCAGACGCCGGTGCACGTCTACGACCCGCGCCGCGGCGAACGGCCGTTCCTGCTTTCGAGCGGCGACCTCGTCCGCTTCGAGCCGATCACGATGACCGAGTACGAACGCCTCTGCGCCTTGGCTGAATCGGGTGAAACCATTGCGCAGCTTGAAGAAATCGACACGAAGGCGGCGGCCGCGCTCGCGTCCGACCCTCTAGCGGAGCAACCATGAAGATCGACCTGAACAGCGACATGGGCGAGGGCTTCGGGGTCTACTCGCTCGGCGACGACCCGGCGATGCTGGAGATCGTGACCTCGGCCAACGTCGCCTGCGGCTTCCACGCCGGCGACCCGCTGGTGATGCACAAGACCTTCTCCGAGGCGCGCGCCCGATCCGTCGCGGTCGGAGCGCATCCGAGCTTCCTCGACCTCTGGGGCTTCGGGCGCCGGCCCATCATGGGCGAGCGACCCGCGGACATTGAGAAGCACCTGATCTACCAGATCGGCGCGGCGAAGGCGCTGGCCGAAGCCGCCGGAACCCGGCTTGCCCACGTCAAGACTCACGGCTCGCTTGGCAATCTCGCGGCGGAGGACGACGACCTCGCCGACGCCGTCGCCCGGGCGATCCGGACCATCGACCGCGACCTGATCTTCGTCGTGATGCCGGGCCTCGCCACGGAGCGCGCAGGCGAGCGCGCCGGCCTGCCCATGGCGCGCGAGATCTACGCCGACCGCGCCTACGCCGCCAACGGCAATCTGCTCTCGCGCAAGCTGCCGGGCGCGGTGATCCACGACGCCGAGGAAGCCGCGGCGCGCGTGCTGCGCATGGTCGAGGAACAGGCCGTCACCGCCGTCGATGGCACGCGATTTGCCGTGCGCATCGACACGATCTGCGTCCACGGCGACACCCCGGGATCGGTCGCCATGGCGCGCCGCACCCGCGAAACCCTGGTCGCCGCCGGCGTGGAATTGGCGCCGATGGCGGATGTTCTGGGGAGCCGGTGAGCGCATGAAACAGCCCGCATTGCCTCCCTTCACGACGTTATGGTATGCCAAAGCCACACCTGAGCGTGTACCGCTGACGGCGGAACCGGTCCCCTCCCCTGAAAGACGCTCTGCATGACGACAATGCTCGAAACGCGCCATGCCGAGACACCCGGCGCGATTGCCGGTAGCCGCCCTGGCTGGACGACCCTGCGCGACCGTCCTCACGCGCTGGTGCTGGCCTTCCTCGGCGAGGGGTCGCGATGAGCCCGTCAGCGAGCGGAACCTCCTGCCTGATCGTGCAGCCGATCCACCGCGTCGGCCTGGAAATCCTTGAAAATGCAGGCATCCGGCCGGTGCTGGCGCCGTCCGCCGATGCGGCCACGATCCTTTCGATGGTCGAGACCGTCGACGCGGTGCTGACCCGCAACCGCGGGCTCTCCGCCGAAGCGATCGCCGCCGCCAGGCAGCTCAAGGTGATCGCGGTGCACGGGGTCGGCACCAATGCCGTGGCCGTGGACGCCGCGACCGCGCGCGGCATCGCGGTCGTCAACACGCCCCACGTCAACGCCCGCTCGGTGGCGGAGCACGCCATCGGACTCGCCTTCGCGCTCACCAAGGCGATCCCCACCGCAGACACGGCCGTGCGCACCGGGGACGATGACTTCAAATACCGCACCCGGCTGACCGAACTCGATGGTCTCACCTTCGGCATCGTCGGCTTCGGCGCCATCGGTAGCGCGACCGGCCGGCTTGCCAACGCGCTCGGCATGCGCGTCCTCGCCTTTTCGCGCAGCCGCCCTGCCGACATCGAGAAAGCCGGCTTCGAACACGCCCCGTCACTGGCAGCCCTGCTTGCCGAAAGCGACATCGTCTCGCTGCACCTCCCCCTCACGCCCCAGACACACGGGCTGATCGGCGCGGCCGAACTGCGTTCGATGAAGCCAGGAGCGCTGCTCATCAACACCGCGCGCGGCGGGATCGTGGACGAGACGGCACTGGTCGAGGCGCTGGAATCCGGGCACCTCGGCGGCGCCGGCATCGATGTCTTCGCGGTCGAGCCGGTTCCCGTCAGCTCGCCGCTCACCCGGCTGCCGAATGTTGTGCTCTCCCCACACCTTGGCGGCTCCACCGAGCAGGCGCTCAGGCGCATGGCAGAGCTGTCTGCACGACAGGTGGTGGAAGTACTCTCCGGCCAGCGCCCCCTGCACCCGGTCAATCCCGAGGTCTGGACCTCGGAGCGTCCCCTGTCCGTGGCGGGAGCTGCGCGATGAGCGGTACCGAAATCCGCATTGATCGCGCCTTCGCGGAACGCCTCTTCGATGAACTGCGTACCCGGACGGCGGACGAGCCGGGTGTCACCCGCGTTGCCTATGGCGAAGGCGAGCAGTTCGCGCACGACATGGTGCGGCGCGAGGCCGCCGCCCTCGGTCTGTCCGAAGCCGTCGACGCCGCCGGAAACCTCTACGTGACGCTGCCGGGCGCAGATTCCGCCCTCCCCGCCTGGGTCGTCGGCTCGCATCTCGATTCGGTGCCGCATGGCGGCAACTATGACGGCGCGGCCGGCGTGCTGGCGGGGCTGGCGGCCGTGAAGGCCCTGCGGTCCGCCGGCATCACGCCCGCCCGCCCGGTGACGGTCATGGTCACGCGGGCCGAGGAAAGCTGCTGGTTCCCCGTCTCTTATCTCGGCAGCCGCGCCGCGCTCGGCGTGCTGCCGCCCGAAAGCCTCGATGTGCCGCGCAGCGACACCGGCCGCACGCTCGCCGATCACATGGGCGCGCTCGGCCTGCAGCCGGACCGCGTGAGGCGCGGCGAAGCCTGGCTGACGTCCGCAAACGTCCGCGGCTTCATCGAACTTCACATCGAGCAGGGCCCCGTGCTGGAAGGCGCCGACCTGCCGGTCGGGCTCGTCACCGCCATTGCCGGCAGCTTCCGCTACCGCAAGGCGCGCTGCATCGGCGAGTGGGGCCATTCCGGCGCGGTCCCGCGCTCGCACCGGCGCGACGCCGTCGTCGCCCTCGCCGAGCTTGTCACGACGCTCGACCGCGTCTGGCAGGAGATGACGGACGCCGGCGAACAGGCGACGATCACCTTCGGCGAGGTCGGCACCGATCCGGCCCTGCACGGCTTCAGCAAGATCCCCGGCGAGGTCGCCTTCTGCCTCGACGTCCGCAGCGGCTCGCCCGCCTGCCTCGACTTTGTGCACGCGCGGCTGCTGGAGATCGTCGGCGAAATCGAATCACGCCGCAACGTGCAATTCGATCTCGGGCAGCGCACCGGCAGCACCCCGACGGCGCTCGATGCCCAATTGCGAGGCAGCTTCGCCCGCATCGCCGGGCGCAACGGCATCGCCGCGATCGAGATGCCGAGCGGCGCCGGCCATGACACGGCGGCCTTCGCCTTGGCAGGCGTGCCCTCGGCACTCATATTCCTGCGCAACCAGAACGGCAGCCACAATCCGGACGAATCGATGCGAATCGAGGACTTCATCACCGGCGCGACCCTGCTCGCCCATTTCCTGGCGGTGGATGGCCAATGAGCCTCGGGGGCGGCACCGAGACCGAAGGGGAAGACCACGAAGCGAGGTCCGAGGCCGACGACGCCGGTTCGCGCCGCCTTGCCCACAGCGTCTACCGCCGCCTCGAGGACATGATCTTCTCGGGCCAGCTGCGCGGCGGCACGGTCCTCACCGAGCGCAAGCTGGCGGAGGCGCTGGCGGTCTCACGCACGCCGCTGCGCGATGCCCTGCTGATGCTGGAAAGCGAGGGCCTGCTCAAGCGCCGCAGCCCGCGCATGCTCGAAGTGCGCGAGATGACGGTCCCCGAGTTCATGCAGGTGCTGAACATCCGCCGGCTGCTCGAACCGGAGGCAGCGCGGCTCTGCGTCGGCCGCGTCGATACGGCCGTGTTCCGCGCGCTGCGCCAACGCCTCGCCGCCCTGGTCCCTGACGACGCGCCGGTGCTTCCGCCGGCAGATTCTGCGGCGATCGACGAGGTCGTGCACGGCGCCATCGCGGACGGCTCGGGCAATCCGCTGATGGCGGGCATGATTCGCGACCTTCGGCGGCGCACACGCATCTTCGATCTCGGTCGCATGCCCCAGCGCGCGAAGGCGGTCTACCGCGAGCATCTCGACATCGTCACGGCGGTGGAGATCGGCGATCCCCACGCCGCGGCCGACGCCATGGTCCGCCACATCGACAATGTGAAGAGCTGCGTGCTGCAGCACATCGCGACCATCTGATCGCGCCAGGTCGCGACGTGCCGTGCGCGGGGTTCAGGCCCCGCGCGGAAGGATCTCGACCGAAACCGTCCCGACACCCTCGACCACGCCTTCCAGGCGGTCGCCCGGCACGGTCGCACCCACGCCTTCCGGGGTACCGGTGAAGATCAGGTCACCGGGCTCCAGCCGCAACGCCGCCGACAGGTGGGCGATGGTCTCGGCGATGTTCCAGATCATGTGCGAGATGTCGGAGGACTGGCGCACCCCGCCGTTCACCGTCAGCTCGATCCGCCCCGCCGAGGGATGGCCGATGTCCGCGGCCGGCACCAGGTCGCCGATCGGCGCGGAAAGATCGAACCCCTTGGAAAGGTCCCACGGCCGCCGCGCCGCCTTGGCGACGTCCTGCAGGTCGCGGCGGGTCATGTCGATGCCGACGCCATAGCCCCAGACATGGTCCAGCGCCTCCGCCTCGGGGATGTCCTCGCCGCCCTTGCCGATCGCGGCCACCAGTTCCAGTTCGAAATGCAGGCTTTCGGTCAGCGAGGGATAGGGCATCGGCCGCCCCCCGGTCAGCACCGCGTCGGCCGGCTTGGTGAAGAAGAACGGCGGCTCGCGGTCGGGGTCGGCGCCCATCTCGCGGGCATGGGCGGCATAGTTGCGGCCGACGCAGTAGATGCGGCGCACCGGAAAGAGCCCGCCGCCCACGACCGGGACGGTCGGCACCGGCGGAGCGGGTATGACGAAGTCGCTCATGGGAACTCCTGGGAAAGCCGGTTCAGATGCCGCGGATCATGCCGCCATCGACCCGCAGCTTGGCGCCGGTGATGTAGCTGGCGCGGGCGCTGGCAAGGAAGGTCACCGCATCGGCGAACTCCGTCGGATCGCCATAACGCCCCATCGGGATCGTCGCGCGCGAGGCCGCCGCGATCTCCTCCGGCGTCTTGCCGGCGCGCTTGGCCGCCGCCGCGTCGAGCTCGTCGACCCGGCTCGTGTGGATGCGACCGGGCACGACGCAGTTCACCGTCACGCCATCGGCCGCAACTTCCGCGGCAAGCGTCTTCGCCCAGCCGACGATAGAGGAGCGCAGCGCATTCGAGATGCCGAGGTTCGGGATCGGCTGCTCGACGCCGGACGACACCACGGCGACAATTCGGCCGAACTTGCGCGCGCGCATGCCTGGCAGCACGGCCGCCGCGATGGCCAGCGGCCCCGACACCATTGCCGCGAACTGACGGTTCCACACCTCCGTCTCGACGCCCGCGACCGGGCCGGGCGGCGGGCCGCCGCCGTTCAGCACCAGGATGTCGATGGCCTCGTCCTTCAGTCGCGCGATCAACGCCTCGACCGAGGCCGGATCGGAATGGTCGACCGTCTCGGTACGCACGCTGCCGCCGATCTCGCGCGCGGCCGCCTCCAGCTTCTCGGCCGAGCGGCCGGTGATGATCACCTGAGCGCCTTCGGACGCGAGGCTGCGCGCGATGGCATGGCCAAGCCCTTGGCTCGAGCCCAGTACGAGGGCCTTGCGGCCCGCCAGTCCCATATCCATTGATGTCCTTCCTGCATTCCCCCCGGCCACCGGTAGCCGTCGATCAGCCGTTTAGGCCAAGATCATCGCCCGGTCGATGGGGCCTCGCGCGCGATTCGGCAGGCCGGCGGGCCAAATGACAGGTCCTACCGTCACACCTCGGGGATGTTTTCCCGGAAGATGACGTGCAGGCGCGGGAGATGGCCTTCATAGGGCAGGCCGCGCACGGCGTGGGTTAGGATGTTCAGCGCCTCGCGGGCCTCGACGCGCGGGTTCTGGTCGATCACGGCATCCAGCGTGCCGTCGAGCAGGAGCTGCTTTGTTCCCGCGGTCAGTTCGTGGCCGAGGAAGACCACCGACTTCGACAGTCCCCGCTCGCGCAGCGCCTGGGCTATGCCCTGGTTTCCCGCGCCGATGTTGTAGATGCCGGCGAGGTCGTCGTGGCGGTCGAGCAGGGCGGCGGCTTCCGCGTAGGCACGCTCGCGGTCGTCCCGCATCTCGCGCAGCTCGACGATTTCGAGGTTCGGGAATTCCTCCGCCAGCACGTGGCGGAACCCCATCTCGCGCTCCTCGTGGCCTCGATAGGACAGCGAGCCGGCAAACATCGCAACCTTCTTCGGGCCGGTGGGGCCCAGGAAGCGGCCGAGAATATAGCCTGCCAGCCGCCCGGCCTGCCGGTTGTCGATGCCGACATAGGCGACGCGCGGCACATGCAGCACGTCGGAGGCCAACGTCACCACCTTCACGCCGGCACCAGACAGGTCGCGGATCGCCTCGCGCACGGTCGGATGGTCGAGCGCGATCACACCCACGCCTTGCGACTTGCCGCGCAGGTCCTGCAGGCGGCGCGCCAGCGTGTCGGGATTGAAACCCTCGATTGCGTGGACATGAACGTCCAGCTCGGCGCGCGCCGATCCCTGCTGCTCGAGCTGATTCTGCAGCATTCGGATGAAGGTGTTGGTGCCGACCGGGAGAAGGAAATCGAGGCGGATCATCTCGGCGCGCACCGGCTCGCCGCCCTGCCCCTGCTCGTCCGCGAGATAGCCGAGGCGCCGCGCCGCCGCGATGACGATGTCGCGGGTGCGCTCACGGACCCCTGGCCGATTGTTGATGACCCTGTCGACGGTAGCCGCCGAAACGCCGGCCTCGCGCGCGATGTCCGAAAGCGTGAAGCGCATGATCCCGACTCTAGCGAAAGCGTCCCTGCTGAAGCGCGTCGCGGAGGGGCTGCACACGACACGAGAACGCCTCCGATGCGTTCTGATGTATCGCTCGCTCGTGGGCAGGCAAATGCGACGTGGTCCCGCAGGTCCAGACGCCCACGGCTGCAACGCCCCCATCAATCACATCAAGAACCCTCATTTTGCACCTGCGAGAACGTTGCATTGCGCTGCGGGAGTACTTTGGGATTCCAAGCAATCCTCCCGCGTGATGGATTATGATGGTTTCTGATTTGAATTGATGTTGACAGGCTGTCGCACCCCCGTCAATATTCCTCATCGTGGAGCCGCAAAGTCGGCCCGCGCGGGAGGGAAAACCATGTCAGATTTGATCCGCATGTCGCGGCGCAGCCTGCTTGCGTCCGGTGGAAAGGCTGCAGCCGTCGTGGCTGCCGTCGGTATTGCCCCCAGGCTCATTCGTCCGGGTCGCGCCTTTGCCGCCGACGCACTTGCTCCCGGAATGATCGGCGGCCCCACCGGTTTCGACGGCGCCGAGCGCTACCAGTACGGCCCCGACACGCCGGAGGGTCGCGCCGTCGAAGCCGCCAAGTCGATCAAGGCGGCGGGCGGCGGCGACCGGATCGTGCTCGGTCTTTCCGACGGTTCCATCGGCCAGCTCACGCAGCCGTTCCCGGCCGGCGCGCCGTCGATCAAGGACCTGTGGGAGAAGGAAACCGGCATCACCCTGGACATCGTCGGTGTGCCCAACGGGCAGGAATTCACCAAGACGATGCAGGACATCTCTACCAAGGGCGGAGCCTACGACATCTACGCGGTGGAGTGGAACCGGCTCGGCGACCTCGCCGAGACCGGCGGCATCCTCAAGCTCGACGAGTTCGTCGCCAAGCACCGGCCCGAGTGGGACGATCCAGTATCCGGCTACGTCAACGGGGCCAAGGGCGTGTCGCTGCTCAACCAGTATCGCGGCTCGACCTACGGCGTCTCGCTCGATGGCGACTTCCAGACCTGGGTGTACCGCACCGACCTGTTCAACGACGAGGCCGAGCAGAAGGCCTTCAGGGACAAGTACGGCTACGACCTCGCGCCGCCGAAGACGTGGAAGCAACTCGACGAGATCGCCACCTTCTTCTTCCGCCCGGACCAGGGCCTGCTCGGCTCAACGGACCTGCGCAACCAGGGCTGGGGCTACACGAACTGGTACCAGCGCTTCGTCTCGATGGGCAATCCGAACCAGTTCCTGTTCGCCGACGACGGTACGCCGTTGATCAATTCCGAAGCCGGCGTGACGGCGACCAACGAATACATCGCCTCGCTCGCCTACAAGTCGCCGGACGCCATCTCCTGGGGCTGGCCGGAACAGTACGGCAACTTCGCCAATGCCGGCGCGGCGATGACCTGCGCCTTCTCCAACCTGCCGAAGTTCCTCGACAATCCGGCAAACAAGGATTCCAAGGTCACCGGCAAGGTCGGCTCGATGCTGCCGCCCGGCCGCGACGTGGACGGCCAGCGCATCAGCCGCTCGGTCCTCTGGCTGAACCTGTCGGCGTCGGTCTCATCGCAGGCCAGGAACCCCGAGCTCTGCTACGTCTTCCTGCAATGGCTCGGCTCGGCCCGCATCTACGCCTGGATGACGGCCAACCCCGGCGGCTATTTCGATCCGTTCCGGTTGTCGGACTTCTCCGATCCGCTGGTGCGCCAGACCTACCACGACTACCACATGGACGTGGTGCGGGAGACGGTGGCGCGTACGGTGCCCACCATCAACTATCCGGGCGCCACGGCCTTCCACAATGCGCTCGACGAAAACCTGGTCGCGGCGCTGACCAAGACCAAGACCGCCGAGCAGGCGATGGCCGACACCGAGCGCGAATGGAAGCGCATCGTCCGCCGCACCGGCGAGGAAAAACTGCTCGAGGCCATCAAGGCAAACAAGGAAGCCTGGCCCACCATCACGGACCCTGTCGGCTGACCTCCCTGTGCCGGCAACGAGGGGAGGAGCAATCCTCCTCCCCTCGCCCCTGAAGTTCCAGCAAGAAGCCTGATGAAGCGTTCGCTCCCCTTCGAGACCTTCCGCTACGCCGCCATCCTCCTGGCGCTCGCGGTGACGCTCATCCCGATCCTGTGGATGGCGTCCATGGCCTTCAAGCCGATCGGCGAATGGTCGGCGACGGGGGCCGACCTCACCTGGTGGCCAAAGGAGCCGACGCTGTCGAACTTCCGCTTCATCTTCGGCCAGTCGGACACCAGCCTCATCGTCGCCCTCGACCGCACGGCTGTGAAGCCGATCCTGTCCTCGCTGCTGTCGTCCGTATTCGGCACGCTCATCGCCATGACCGCCGGGACGGCCGCCGCCTACGGGCTGTCGCGCTTCGGCTCCGGCAAGAACCTGCCACTGGCCCTCATCCAGCTGCGCATCTTCCCGCCGATGGCGGTGATGATCCCGGTGATGATCATGTGGTCGTTCCTGCGCCTGACCGACACGTGGTGGGGGCTGGCGCTCGTCTATGGCATCGTCACCCTGCCCTTTGCCTTCTGGCTGATGAAGACCTTCTTCGACGACATGCCGCGCGAGATCGAGGAGGCCGCTCTCGTCGAAGGCTGCTCGCGCTGGCGCGTGTTCACGCGCATCACGCTGCCGATGATGCGCGCACCGCTGGCGAGTGCCGCGCTGTTCGTCTTCATCCTCAACTGGTCGGACTATCTCGTCGCGCTCCTGCTGACGACGCGCGAATGGGTGACGATCCCCGTCTACATGGCCTCGCTGTCGTCCTCGATGACCGGCCAGCTCTACGGCGCCAAGGCCGCCCTCGGCCTCATCGCCGCCATCCCGCCGGTCATCCTCGGCATCGCCATCCAGCGCCACCTCGTGCGCGGCCTGACCTTCGGAGCGCTGAAGCAATGAGCGCTCGTATCGCATACACGATTTGTCCGCTTCGAGCCGGCTCGCATCGGCAGCACCCCCACTCCGGCCCTTCGGGCCACCTCTCCCCCGGGCAGGGGGAGAGGTGGCACGCGAAGCGTGACGGAGTGGGTGTGATGCCGCATGTAGCCGCGGGCGAAATGCGGATCGATCAAGGCAGGGGAGCGCCTGCCCGATGAGCGCCGCGACCCTTCGAGATGCGGAGCCGCGTACCGTGACGCAGGACGCGAGGGCCGCCACATCCGGGCGGCAGGCCGACGCCGCTCAACCCCGCGCCGTCCCCGACACCGAAGCCGCCCGCCTCGGCTTTCGCCTCACCCTGCCCGCGCAGCTTCTCGTGCTGTTCATCGCGGTCTTCCCGATCCTGATGCAGCTCTACATCAGCCTGACCGACTGGTCGCCGCTCGACGGCATCGGCTGGTGGAACGCCTGGGAGCTCTGGAACAACTTCGCCAACTACACCGACCTGATCGAGGACACGCGCTTCTGGAGCGCGTTGTGGCGGACCGTCCTCGTGATGGTGGTGTGCGTGCCGGCGGAGTTCCTGCTGGGTCTGGCTCTCGCCACGCTGTTCGCGGACGAATTCCCGGGCAAGCGGCTGTTCTATTCGATCCTCTTGATGCCGATGATGGTCGTGCCGGCGGTGGCCGGGTACATGTTCTTCATGCTGTTCCAGTCGGGCGGCCCGCTCAACGACATCCTGTCGTCGCTCAGCGGAACCACCGTCGCGATCGCGTGGCTGTCCGACCCGACACTGGCGCTGATCGCAGTGATGATCGCCGATATCTGGCAGTGGACGCCGCTGATGTTCCTCATCCTGCTTGCCGGCCTCGTCGGCGTGCCAGAGGACCAGATGAAGGCCGCCACCCTGCTCGGCGCCAACGCCTGGCAGCGCTTCACGACGATCGTTCTGCCCAGAATGAAGACGATCATCATCATCGCGCTGGCGATCCGCGTAATCGAGAACTTCAAGATCTTCGACACGCTCTACATCATGACCGGCGGCGGCCCGGGCGTCGCGACCGAGACCATCTCCGTCTACATCTACAAGGTCACCACGCAGGACCTGATCTGGGGCTACGTCGCGGCGATCGCGCTGGCGATCCTCGTCGTGCTGTCGATCGTCGCGGTCATCGCCATGAAGCGGATGGCGGCGGCGCGGGAGGCGGCCGCATGAGCACCATTCGCCTCGAGAACCTGGTGAAGCGCTTCGGCGACTTCACGGCGTTGAAGACGATGGATCTCGATATCGCCGACGGCGAGTTCATGGCACTGCTCGGCCCGTCGGGCTGTGGCAAGTCCACGACCATGAACATGATCGCCGGCATGGAGGATCCCACATCCGGACGCATCCTGTTCGACGGGCGCGACATGGCAGGCGTGCCGATGGGCCGGCGCGGCGTGGGGTTCGTGTTCCAGAACTACGCGATCTTTACCCACATGACCGTACGGCAGAACCTTGCCTACGGACCGCGCATGCACGGCCGGCCGCGCGCCGAGATCGAGCGGCGGGTCGGCGCCATCGCCGAGCTGCTGCAGCTCACGCCGCTGCTCGACCGCAGGGCCGACCGGCTCTCCGTCAACATCCTCCAGCGGGTGGCGATCGGCCGCTCCGCCATCCTGGAACCTGCGATCTTCCTGCTCGACGAGCCGCTCTCCAACGTGGACGCCGCCTTTCGCGCGGTGATGCGCACCGAACTCAAGCATCTGCAGCGGCAGTTCCGGCAGACCATGGTCTACGTCACCCACGACCAGCTCGAGGCGATGACCATGGCCGACCGCATCGCCGTGATGGATCACGGCGTGCTGCAGCAGGTCGGCACGCCGCTCGAGGTCTACAACAACCCGGCCAACGTGTTCGTGGCCCGCTTCATCGGCGCGCCGGGCATGAACCTGCTCAGGGGCCGCCCGGCCGAGAGCGACCGCGGGCTGGTGATCGATCTCGGGTCCCTCGGCGCAACGCCGCCGCTCCCCGACGCGCTGGCCGCCGCCGTTCGGCGCAACTCCGGCGACGTGCTCTACGGCTTCCGCCCCGAGCAGGTTTCGCTGGCTGCCGACGGCCGGGGCCTCGCCATGCCGATCACCTTCGTCGAACGCATCGGCGCCCGCACCGTCGTCCATCTCGGCGAGGGTGACAGCGGCGTGAAGGTGGTCTTCGAAAACGACCTTTCCGCCGCCATCGGCGAGACGATGGTCATCGTGCCGAACGCGGAATCGGTGCGCGTCTTCGACGCGGCCAGCGGCCGGGCGATCGGAGCGGTGCGATGAAGGTCATCAGACACAGCCGCCCCCTCCACCGCCTTCGGCGGTTCCCCTCCCCCGCCTCGCAGGGGAGGAGCGACGGCGGCGAAGCTTGCGCGGACTGGATCCTCCCCCGTTCACGGGGGAGGGGAACCGCCGCAGGCGGTGGAGGGGGCGTTGTACTCATCCGTTGCGCGGGAATCGCCCATGGCTGAGATCGCCTTCCGTAACGTGACGAAGCGCTACGGCGACACGCTCGCCGTCGACGACGCCACCTTCACCGTCAACGACAACGAGTTCTTCTGCTTCTTCGGCCCGCCGCTGTCGGGCAAGACCACCATCCTGCGCCTCATCCTCGGCCTCGAAACGCCGGATTCCGGCGAGGTGCTGATCGACGGCAGGGTGGTCAACGCCGTCACTCCGGCGGCTCGCAACGTCGCCATGGTGTTCCAGAACCTGGCGCTGTTCCCTCACATGACGGCCCGGGAAAACGTCCGCTTCCCGCTGGTCGAGCGTAAGGTCCCCGAGGCCGAGATCGAGGCGCGGCTGGCAGAAGTCGCCGCCAAGCTGCACATCGTCCACATCCTGCACAAGCCGCCGGCGCAGCTCTCCGGCGGCGAGCGGCAGCGCGTCGCAATCGCCCGCGCGCTGGTGCGCGATCCCGTCGCCTATCTGATGGACGACCCGATCTCTGCCCTCGACGCGCGGCTGCGCGAGGAGACCCGCGTCGAGCTGAAGCGGATCCAGCGCGAGCTCGGCAAGACGCTGATCTACGTGACCCACGACCAGGAGGAGGCCATGTCGGTCGCCGACCGCATGGCGATCCTCGAGAACGGCCGCATCCGTCAGGTCGGAACGCCGACGGAGATCTACGACCGTCCGGCGAGCGTCTACGTGGCGCGGCTGCTCGGCGCGCCGATGATGAACATCCTGCCCGCAACAGGTTCGGGCGCTGGCGTGACCGCCGCCGACGGCACCATCCACATCGCCGATCCTGCCGCGCCGAGCCAGGCGGTCGAGATCGGCGTGCGCCCCGAGGACGTGAAGGTGAGCCCTTGGAAAGAAGACGCGGCGGCCCGGCCGGCAAAGGTCTTCGAGGTCGAGCCGCTCGGCGGCTTCACCGTTGTGACGCTGGAAGCCGGGCGCGAGCGTCTGAGGGCGCTGATGCGGGGCCAACCCGACATCCGCCCGGATACGTTGGTGGCGCTCAGCTGCGAACCGTCGCGGGTCCACTATTTCGGCCAGGGTGGAGGAGCCCTGCGCCCGTGAAGCACGCAAGACGCAATGAAACTGGGGAGGTTAGACGTGGCCGGTGAGTTCGAACCGGACGTGAAGGTCCGCACCAGGGAATACAGGATCGGCTGCATCGGCGCCGGGATGATCATGGCCGAGTGCCACCTTGCCGCCTACAAGGAGGCCGGGTTCCCGGTGGTGGCGATCGCCTCGCGCACCAAGGCAAACGCCGAGAAGGTGGCGGCGCGCTGGGGCATCCCGCGGGTGCTCGACACGCCAGAGGCGCTGATCGAGGACCCGGAGGTCGAGATCGTTGACCTCGCCTATCCGCCGGACCAGCAGCCGGCGCTGATCCGCCACGCGCTGAAGCAGAAGCACATCAAGGCGATCCTGGCGCAGAAGCCACTCGCGCTCTCGGTGGAGGAAGCCCGCAAGCTGCGCGACGAGGCCGCGGCCGCCGGCAAGGTCATCTCCGTCAACCAGAACATGCGCTACGACCAGTCGATGCGCGTGCTCAAGCAGATCATCGACAGCGGCGCGCTCGGCGACATCGTCTTCGCCCAGATCGACATGCACGCCATCCCGCACTGGCAGGCCTTCCTGCAGCAGTACGACCGGCTCACCCTCTCCAACATGGCGGTGCACCACCTCGACGTGCTGCGCTTCCTGTTCGGCGACCCTGACGAGATCACCACCCTGACGCGCAAGGACCCGCGCACCACCTTCGACCATTCGGACGGCATCACCGTCTCCACGCTGCGTTTTCCCTCGGGCGTGCTGGCGGTGTCACTGGAAGACGTGTGGTCCGGCCCGCGCCAGGAGGGCTACAGGGACGACCAGCACATCACCTGGCGCGTCGACGGCACGCACGGGGTCGCCAAGGGCACGATCGGCTGGCCGACCGGCCAGGCATCCACCCTCACCTACGCCTCCACGAGGACCACCGGCGGCGAATGGGTGACCCCGAAATGGGAGACGATGTGGTTCCCCCATGCCTTCATCGGCGTGATGGAGCAGCTCCAGCATGCGCTGAAGACGGGATCGGCGCCGGCGCTCTCCATCGCCGACAACGTCAGGACCATGGCGCTCGTCGAGGCAGGTTACCGCTCGATCGCCGAGAAGCGCACGGTCAGGCTTTCCGAAATCGCGATCAACTGAACGCTGTCAGGGAGGACAGTCCACCATGATGCAAGCCGGTATTTTCACAGGCTATTTCCCCTACGGTCTGGAGGAGACCGCCGCACGGATCCGCGCGCTGGGCTTCAACACCGTCCAGCTCGACCTGCACTTCAAGGACGTCGACCTGTCGGCCGGCCAGATCACCAAGGAGAAGGCCAGGAAGGTGCGCGACACCTTCCGCGCTCACAACCTGCCGATCTGCTGCGTCTCCGGCTACACGAACATCGTCCATCCGGACAAGGCGGAGCGCGAGCGGCGCGTCGGCTACCTCAAGGAGATCATCCGCAACGCGCGCAACTTCGGGGCGCGCTACGTCATCTCCGAGACCGGCACCTTCAACACCGAGTCCGACTGGGTCCATCACCCGAAGAACAAGACCGAGGAGGGCTTCGAGGAATGCCGCAAGGTGATCGCCGACCTTGCGCAGACGGCCTATGACCACGGCGCGATGTTCCTGCTCGAGACATACGTGAACAACGTCGTCGGCTCGGTCGAGGAGACGGTCAGGATGTTCGCGCAGGTCGACCATCCCGGCCTCGGCCTTCTGATGGACCCGACCAACTACTTCGAGGTCCACAACATCGACCGGATGGACCAGATCCTGAACCAGGTCTTCGACACGCTGAGCCAGCACATCAAGATCGCCCACGCCAAGGACGTGAAGCGCTCGGGCGACGACAAGTCGGAGAAGCATGCCGACATCGGCGACGAGGACGCGCTGGAGAGCCACACCTTCCGAGGCGTCGGCGAGATCGAGCTTCCGGCCCCCGGCCTCGGCTCGCTGAACTACGACCTCTATTTGCGGCGCCTGTCGGAGAAGCATCCCAACATCGAGGTCATCATCGAGCACCTGTCGGAGGACGACGTGCCGCGCGCCAAGAAGTTCCTGGACGAAAAGTTCATGGCGAACGGCGTCTGATCGCGATGCGTGCGCCACGCCTGGGACGGGCGTTTTTTGACATGGCGCGGGGCGTGGCGTCTGATGACGTTCCGGGCAACGGCGACAGCTGCCGCCCGGAGGAGGAGGAACGCAACGTCCGACCGGCCGCGTCCGGCCGGACGCGGCAGGCGAAAGCCGATTCACAGGGAGGAAATAGATGCTGAAAGGCTTGAGACTGTTCATCTGCAGCCTGCTCGTCGCGCTGGCACTGCCAGTCGCGGCGCAGGCCAAGACCTTCTACTGGATCTCGCACGGCGGGCCGGCCGACCCGGTCTGGACCTACTTCCTGCAGGGCGCCGAGATGTGGGCGAAGTCGACGGGCCACACCGTCAACACCTCGTTCCACAACGGCGACGTCCCCTCGCAGCAGGAGGCAATCCGCGCGGCCATCGCCGCGAACGCCGACGGTATCGTGACCACCAGCCCGGATCCGGGCAGCCTGGTCGAGATCGTCAAGGAAGCCAAGGCGGCCGGGATCCCGCTCATCAACTTCAACACGCCAGACCCGGCGGCCAACTTCCAGGCCTATGTCGGCACCGACCTCGTCGTCGTCGGCCGGGGCTGGGCGCAGTATCTGGTCGACAAGGGCTTCGTGAAGGAGGGCGATTTCGTCTGGATGCCCGTCGAGGTCCCCGGCGCCAGCTACGGCGTCGAGGAGGAGAAGGGCATCAAGGAGGTGTTCGAGCCGCTCGGCATCACCTGGGAAGTCACCGAGACCACGCTCGACCAGGCCGAGGTGATCACCCGCATGAGCGACTATCTCAGCGCCAACCGCTCGAAGATCAAGGCGATCATCGGGCTCGGCGACCTCGCCACCGGCTCGATCAAGCGCGTGTTCGACCAGGTCGGCGTCAAGCCAGGCGAAATCCCGGTGGTGGGCTGGGGCAATTCGCTCGACACCACCAGCGAGGTGCAGGAGGGCTACGTGAACGCAGCCCAGTGGCAGGACCCGCAGGCCACCTCCTACATGGCGCTGTCGCTGGCCCTGATGGCGACGGACGGCATCCCGCCGGCCTTCAACATCATCACCGGCGCGCTCTACGAGAAGGAGACCGCGCAGGTCTACGCTGACGTCATGTCGGGCAAGTGAGCAGCCAGTCGTGACCGCTGCGCCGTCCCTCGTCCGGCAGCTCGCGCCTTCTCCCCGCCTGCGGGGGGAAGGACGCTGCCGGCGTGGCCGGCCTCAACTTTCCCGGCCCCATGCAGGGCAGTCGCACGTAGAGGTGATCCCCCGCTCCGGTTCGCTTCGCAAACCACCTCTCCCCCGAACATCGGGGGAGAGGAAGCGCCGGCCGCAAGCCTGGGCGCCCTTCCTAGCCCCCACAGAGTGGGGGAGAGGTGCCGAGCGCAGCGAGGCGGAGTGGGGGCCTTTGGCACTATCCGCGACCACACTCCTGCCCGCGGTGAAGCTCGCCCGGCAGGCCCGCATGACATTCCGGCTGCCCCCCCTCACGGGGAGAGATGCCCGGCAGGGCATTGAGGGGCTACGCCGACATCCATCCCGGTTGCATTCATCATCCCGGTTGCCCGGCCGCCCAGGTCGCATCCGGCCAGACAAGAGCCGTCCATGCTGCAACGCCTGTTCCTGAAGCCGGAATTCGGCCCGTTCGTGCTGCTCCTTGTCGAGCTCGTGGTGTTCACCGCGATCAACCCCCAGTTCCTGTCGCCCCTGAACATCAGCAACACGCTGGCCTTCTCGGTGGAGCTCGGACTGGTGGCGCTCGGCATGACGCTGCTGATGACCTCGGGCGAGTTCGACCTGTCCGTCGGTTCGCTGTTCGGGCTGACGCCGGTCATCATGTGGACCCTGTTCAACGCCGGCGAGGTGCCGCTCGAACTGTCCTTCCTGATCGCGCTCGCCGTCGCCATCTTCATCGGCTGGGTCAACGGCCTGTTCGTCACCCGGCTGAAGATCCCGTCCTTCCTGGTCACGCTCGGCATGCTGCTGGTGGCGCGCGGAACCGCGCTGTTCATCACCGACGGCTTCCCTCAGCGCACCTGGAACTCCGGCAATCACTGGCTGTCGCAGGTGCTGGTCGGCGACTTCTATGTCGGTCCTTTCCGCATCTACATGTCGCTGTTCTGGTTCATCGTGGTCGCGGTCCTGCTCGGCTACATCCTGACCCAGACCAAGTTCGGCAACTGGATCCAGGCCTCGGGCGGCAACGCCAATGCTGCTCGGGCGCGTGGCGTCAACGTCGACCGCACCAAGGTCATCCTGTTCATGCTGTCGTCGTTCCTGTCGGCCTTCGCCGGCATCATCAGTTCGATCCGTACCTCGGCTGCCAATCCCAACAGCGGCACCGGCTACGAGCTCGAGGTGATCGCCATGGTGGTCATCGGCGGCACGGCGCTGACCGGCGGGCGCGGCACGATCATCGGCACGGTGATCGGCATCTTCATCCTGCGCATCATGCGCAACGGCATCGTCATGATCGGTGTGCCGGGGCTCGCCTACAACATCTTCATCGGCGCGATCATCCTCGGAATGATGGCCCTGCATTCCGGCCTCGAGCGCCGCCACCAGTCGGGGAATTGAGCGATGGCCGAAGAACTCGTCCTCATGGACAATGTCACCAAATATTACGGGCGCGTCCGCGCGCTCGACGGCGTTACCTTCCGCGTCTACCGCAACGAGATCGTAGGCTTGCTCGGCGACAACGGCGCCGGCAAGTCGACGCTCATCAAGGTGCTCTCGGGCGCCGTGCAGCCGACCGCCGGCGACATCTACATCAAGGGCAGGAAGGTCGAGATCCGCAGCACGACCGACGCCATCGCCAACGGCATCGAGACCATCTACCAGGACTCGGCGCTGGTCACGCAGCTCTCCATCGCGCGCAACCTGTTCCTCGGCCGCGAGCCGATCAAGGGAGCCCGCATCTTCAACCGCATGGACCATGCCATGATGGAGCAGGTGGCGCGCGACCTGCTCAAGCGCGTGGGCATCACCAAGAACATCCCCCCGACGACGCCGATCGGCGCGCTGTCGGGCGGCGAGCGCCAGGCCGTGGCGATCGCACGCGCCATGCACTTCGACAGCGACCTCATCATCCTCGACGAGCCGACCAACAATCTCGGCGTCGCGGAGACGCAGGGCGTGCTGCGCTTCGTGCGAAACGCTCGCGATTCCGGCCACTCCTGCATCTTCATCGCCCACAACATCCACCACGTCTTCCAGGTGGTGGACCGTATCGTGGTGATGCGCCAGGGCCGCATCGTCGCCGACGACATCGACCCCAAGACCACCACGGTCAGCAAGGTCGAGGAAATCATCACCGGCATGTCGGAGGCCGAGCTGCGCGCCGCGGTCGGGCACTGAGACGAGCCAGATCACCAGGGAAACGGGACGTTCGATGGTAGAGCTTTTCGGCAGGACCTACACCAGGCGCGAGGTGGCGGAGCGCTCGGGCATGCTGTCCCAGTTCGCCGGTGTCCGGCTGATGACGCTCGGCGACGGGGTGGAACGCGGCATCCGCATGCTGGAGTTCCGCACCGGCAGCGGCCTGCGCTTCACCGTGCTGGTGGACCGCGCCATGGACATCGGCGACTGCGACCACAACGGCCGGGCGATCGGCTGGCACTCGCCGACCGGCTTCCGCCATCCGGGCCTTCACGAATACGAGGGGGAGGACGGGCTGGCCTGGACGCGCTCCTTCTCCGGCCTGCTGGCGACCTGCGGCCTCGACCACATCTTGGGCGGCGAGGAGGTGCCGGCGGACGAGTACAACTATCCGCGCCGCGCGACCGTCGTTCACTCCCTTCATGGCCGCATCAGCACCATCCCCGCCCGCCTGACCGGCTACGGCGAGGCCTGGCATGGCGATGACTGCGTGCTTTGGGCCGAGGGCATGGTCCAGCAGTCCACCGTCTTCGGCGAGGACCTGCACCTCATCCGGCGCATCGAGGCCGATGTCGGCGGCAACGAGATCCGCATCCGCGACCGCGTCGTCAACCACGGCTTCTACCGAACCCCGCACATGTACTTCTACCACGTCAACGTCAGCCACCCGCTGCTGGACGAGGGCGCGCGTTACGTTGCGCCCATCCGCGACGTGGTATGGGCCTCGCATGACGGCGAGGCCTACCGACGCCAGGGCGTCGGCTACCGCACCATGTCCGGACCGCGCGCCGGCTTCCGCGAGCAGGTCTGGGAGCACGAGCTGGCGCCCGACGCCAATGGCCGCACCTCCGTGGCGCTGATGAACGACCGGCTCGGCCTCGGCTTCGAGGTGGTGACGCGCAAGGACCAGTTCCCCTGCCTCTACCAGTGGCAGAACTTCCAGCCCGGCCAGTACGTTCTGGGAATCGAACCCTCCACGCACCATGTGATGGGCAATCGGGCCGCCCGCGAGCGCGGCGAGATGATCTTCCTCGAGCACGGCGAGGCCCGCGACTACGAGGCCGTCTTCCGCGTCCTGGACGGTGCAGAGGCGATCGCCGAGGCGGATGCGCGCATCGCGGCGCTGGCGCGCCAGCCGGACGACGAATACCCGCGCCCGTCGGGCAACTTCGTGAAGCTGGAGGGGCGCGGATGACGAACCCGGGCAAAGGCACTTCCGGCGCTGCGACGACCGGAGGACGCGCGGGGGAGGAAGTGCGCGCAAGCCGGGGCAGCTGGAGGGAGAGGGAAGCCACGGAACGAGTGCAACGATGGAGCAGACGATGACCGCGGCACGACCGAAACGCGATTACAGCCTCGTCGGCGAAAGCACCAGGTGGGCCATCGAAACCGGCCTCGCGTCAGCGGAATGGTACCACTCCGAGGTCTCGCGCAAGACCATGAAGGAGCTGATGCAGCGCTCGGATGGCCCGGCGATCCGCGACACCATCATCTGGATCGCGCTGATCCTCGGCTCCGCCGCAGGAGCCATCTGGTTCTGGGGCACCTGGTGGTGCGTCCCGTTCTTCTTCGTCTACGGCGTGCTCTACGGTTCCTCGAGCGACTCGCGCTGGCACGAATGCGGCCACGGCACCGCCTTCCGCACCCGCTGGATGAACGACGTCGTCTACCAGATCGCCTCGTTCATGCTGATGCGCAACCCGGTGCAGTGGCGCTGGAGCCATGCGCGCCACCACACCGACACGATCATCGTCGGCCGCGACGCCGAGATCGCCGTGATGCGGCCGCCGGACCTCCTGAAGACCGCACTGGCGTTCACCGGCCTGCTCGATTTCCGCTACTCGCTGCCGCGCCTCTTCCGCCAGGCCTTCATCGGGCTCGACGCCGAGGAGAAGAGCTACATCCCCGAGATGGAGTGGAGGAAGGCCGTCGTCGCCGCGCGCTGGCACGTCGCCATCTACGTCGCCACGGTCGCGGCGGCGCTGTGGATGTGGTCGTTCCTGCCGCTGATGCTGATCGGAATGCCGCGCATCTACGGAAGCTGGCACATGGTGCTGACCGGCCTGCTGCAGCACATCGGGCTCGCCGACAACGTCACCGACCACCGGCTCAACACCCGCACCGTCTACATGAACCCGATCAGCCGGTGGATTTACTGGAACATGAACTACCACATCGAGCACCACATGTTCCCGATGGTGCCCTACCACGCGCTGCCGCGCCTGCACGAACTCATCAAGCACGACCTGCCGGCGCCGAACCCCTCCATGTGGCACGCCTATCGCGAGGTCTGGCCGGTGCTCCTGAAGCAGCTTCGCTACGAGGACTACTTCCTCAAGCGCGAACTGCCGCCGACGGCGCGGCCCTATCGCGAGGAGTTCCACAATTTCACGCTGCCCTCCGCAGCCGAATAGACGAAGCCAGGCCCGCGCCGGCGAGGACCGGCGCAACCGCAAGCAACGGATTGGAAGACATGGCAGACTGGATCGAAGCCTGCGAGGCCGACGAAATCGACGAGGAGGACGTGATCCGCTTCGACCACGGCGGGCGCACCTTCGCGATCTACCGCTCGCCCGACGACGAGTATTTCGCCACCGACGGGCTCTGCACCCACGAGAAGGTCCACCTCGCCGATGGGCTGGTGATGGACGACATCATCGAGTGCCCGAAACACAACGGCCGCTTCAACTACAAGACCGGGCAGGCCAAGGGCGCGCCGGTCTGCGTCAACCTGAGGACCTATCCGGTGCGCGTGGAAGCCGGAAAGGTGTTCATCAGGATCGACTGAGGGCCGCCCCGTGGCCGCCAAGCCTGGCATCGTCATCGTCGGCGCGGGCGAATGCGGCGTGCGCGCCGCCTTCGCGCTGCGCGAGGAGGGGTTCGAGGGGCCGGTCACGCTGATCGGCGCCGAGCCCCACCTGCCCTACGAGCGGCCGCCGCTTTCCAAGGACATGCTCGCCTGGGACGAGCCGCGCGGACGCTCGATCGCGGAGGAGTCGCGCTTCGCCGAGGCGGGGATAACGCTCGTGCGCTCGGCGCAGGCCGTCGCCGTCGACCGCGCGGCCCGGACCGTGTCGCTCGCCGACGGAACCGCCCTGCCCTACCGCCGGCTGCTGCTCGCGACCGGCGCCTCGCCGCGCCGGCTGCCGATGGCGGAGGGCATTGCCGCCTGCGTCTATCTGCGGACCCACGACGATGCGCTGGCGATCCGCGACCGGCTCACGTCCGGCGCGCGCGTCGCGGTGATCGGCGGCGGCTTCATCGGCCTCGAACTGGCGGCCGCCGTCCGGCGGCGCGGCTGCGCCGTCACCGTCATCGAGACGCAGCCGCGCATCCTGATGCGCGGCGTGCCGGCGGAGATCGCGGCGGTAATCCACGCCCGTCACGAGGCCGCCGGGGTACGGATTCGCTGCGGGGCAGGGATCGCCGCCATCGAACCCCTCGACCACGGCGCGCGCATCCTGCTCGAAGGGCTCTCCCCGGTCGATGCCGATCTCGTCGTTGTCGGCATCGGGGCCGTGCCCAACACGCAGCTTGCCGAGGCGGCGGGGCTTGCGCTCGACAACGGCATCGCGGTGGACGCGCACCTGCGCACCGACGACCCCGCCATCTTCGCCGCCGGCGACTGCTGCTCCTTCCCGCTCGACATCTATGGCGGCCGGCGCGTGCGGCTTGAATCCTGGCGCAACGCTCAGGAACAGGGCGCGCTCGCCGCCCGCAACATGCTCGACCGGGCCGAGCCCCACGCCGCGGTGCCGTGGTTCTGGTCGGATCAGTACGAGCTCACCCTGCAGATCGCCGGCCTGCCCGACGAGGGCATGGGAACCGTGCGCCGCGACCTCGGCGACGGCGCGTTCCTGCTCTTCCACATCGCCGCGGACGGCCGGCTGGTCGCCGCCAGCGGCATCGGCCCGGGCAATGCGGTGGCGCGCGACATCCGCCTGGCCGAGATGCTGATCGCGCGCCGCGCCACCCCGCCACCCGAAAAGCTCGCCGCACCCGAAACCAAGCTCAAGAGCCTGCTCGCCGCATGAGCGGGCGTCGATCCAGGGAGGATACCGAATGAGCCGCCAGAGGCCGACCGTTGCCGATCTCCGTGCGATGAAGGGCAAGCGCCAGCTTACCATGCTGCGGGTGACAAACCTCGAGGAGGCGGAAGCGGCCGAGAAGGCCGGCATCGACATCGTCTCGATCACGCCGGAACTCATCCTCGACCCGCGCTACCGCGAGGTCGCGCCGAGCCTGTTTTCCATGCCCGGAGAGAACTTCTTCGAGATCGGCACGGCCGATGACTTCGTCCGGTGGGCCTTCAGAATGTACAAGGCCGGCGCCGACGCCGTCTATTGCAGCGCCTCCTACGCCACCATCAAGCGCATGGCGGACGAGGCGATCCCCGTCATCGGCCATGTCGGCCTGATCCCCTCGCGCCGCACCTGGACCGGCGGCTGGAAGGCCGTCGGCAAGACCGCCGCCTCGGCCATGGAGATCTTCGAGGCGGTCCGGCAGCTCGAGGCCGCCGGCGCCATCGGCGCGGAGATCGAGGTCGTCCCGGTCGAGGTCGCCGAGGCGATCTCCAAGCGCACATCGCTCATCATGCTGTCGATGGGCGCGGGCACGGGCTGCGACGCGCAATACCTCTTCGCCGAGGACATTCTCGGCACCAACCGGGGCCACATGCCCCGTCACTCCAAGGTCTACCGCAACTTCGCCGCCGAATACGACCGCCTCCAAGCCGAACGCATCGCAGCCTTCAAGGAGTTCATCGCCGACGTGAACAGCCTCGCCTATCCGGAGGAGAAGCACATCGTCCGCATGCCCCCCGACGAGCTCTCGGCGTTCCTGGGACAGCTCGAGGCGATAGGGTGAACGGCGGCTGGAGGGGGTGAGAGTGCAGGCGTCGATGCATCCATACGCCAAGGCGGTCGTCCCCTCCCCTTAGTCATCCCGGAAGGCGGCCGGAACGCAGTGACGGCCACCTGTCCGGGACCCATGCCGGAACGCCGATGAAGTTACCGGCAGCGGCAGAAGATGCGCTTGCTGTCGGGAAGCGCCACGCACGGCCGCAATGGTTAGACATGGGTCCCGGACAGCCGGGCCTCGCTCCGTTCGACCCGCCTTCCGGGATGACTAAGTTGATGGGGATCGCCCTACGACGGAACATTCCCGCGCGAAGGAAGGCCGCCGCGCCTACTCGTCGTCCATCAGGATGCGCTCTGCAGCCCCGTCCAGATCCTCGTACTGGCCGCTGCGCAGCGCCCAGAGGAAGGCCAGCAGGGCAGCGCCGCCGAGGGCAAGGGCGGCGGGGATGAGGATGCTCAGGATGGTCATGGCCGGACGGCTCCTGCCAGGGGCGGCGTCACCGTTGCAGGGGCCGTTTTCGCACTCCCCGTGCGCGCCAGCCGTAGCGCGTTGGCGATCACAAGGATCGAGGAGGCCGACATCGCGACCGCCGCCACCAGCGGGGTGACATAGCCGAGGATGGCGACCGGGACGGCGATGACGTTGTAGACCACGGCGATCGCGAGGTTCTCCCGGATCAGCCGGTCTGCCCTCAGCGCGATGCCGATCGCCTCGGGCACCGCCGACAGGTTGTCGCGCAGGAAGACGAGGTCGGCGGCGTTGCGCCCGACGTCGGCGCCGCTCGCCGGCGCGACCGACACGTGCGCCGCCGTCAGGGCCGGCGCGTCGTTCAGCCCGTCACCGACCATGAGGACCTTGTGTCCCGCCGCGCCGAGTTCCTCGACGCGCCGCACCTTGTCGGCCGGGAGCAGTCCGGATTCGACGTCCTCGATGCCGAGAGCCTCCGCGACCTGGGCGCAGGCGGCCGCCGTGTCGCCGGACAGGATCCTGACGGTGCCGAAATGCTTCTGCAGCGCGCGCACCGCTTCCTTCGCGCCGGGGCGCAGCCTGTCCTCGAAGCGGAAGCCGGCCAGCGCCAGGCCGTCGCGCCCGAACACCGTGGAGCCCGAAACGTCGCCCTCCCCGGCCCATCCGGCGCGACCCAGCCGCCAGGTCGAGCCCTCGGCCCGTCCCTCGATGCCGAGGCCGGCAATCTCGCGCACGTCCTCGAAGCGGACGGTGCGGGCACCGGGCGCAGCCTCGACGATGGCGCGGGAGGCGGGGTGGTTCGACTGCGCCGCGAGACTTGCCGCCATGTCGAGCAGGTCCGGCGGCAGGCGCTCCCAGCCGACGAGCCGCGGGCGGCCGAGCGTGAGCGTGCCGGTCTTGTCGAGCACCACCGCGTCAGCTTCCGCCAGCCGCTCCAGCGCCGAGCCGTCGCGCATCATGATGCCGTTCTCGAACAGCCGCCGGCCAGCGACGACCTGGACGATCGGCACGGCAAGGCCGAGCGCGCAGGGACAGGTGATGATGAGGACCGCGATCGCGATGGTGAGGGAGCGGTGCCAGTCGCCACCGACCATCATCCAGCCAAGGAAGGTAACAAGCGCGGTGAGGTGCACGACCGGCGCGTAGAGCGCGGAGACGCGCTCGGCGATGCGGCGGTAGCGCGCGCGTCCGCCTTCGGCCGCCTCCATCATCCGCACCATGTCGGCGAGGAAGGACTGGTCGGCGGGCTTGATCGCCTCCACCGTCAGCGGCCCGGTCAGGTTCAGCGTGCCGGCGCGCACGTCCATGCCGGCCGTCAGCGCGATCGGCTCGCTCTCCCCCGTCACCAGCGAGGCGTCGCCCTGCGATGCGCCCTCGACGATGCGCACGTCGAGCGGCACGCGGTCGCCGGCGGCGATCAGGAGCCGCGTGCCGGGCTCGATCTCGTCCAGCGGCCGGAATTCGCGGCCTCCGTCCGGCGCAACGGTCATGGCCCCGCGCGGGATCATGCGCGCCAGGCCCATGACTGCCGTGCGCGCGCGGTTGCGCATCACGTGGTCGAGCGTCCTGCCGATCAGCAGGAAGAACAGCAGCGTCGCGGAAGCGTCGAAATAGGCGTGGGGCCCGTGCGTCAGCGTCTCGTAGAGGCTCATGCCGTAAGCAAGGCTGACGCCGATGGCGATGGGCACGTCCATGTTCATGCGGCCGTGGCGCAGCGCGCTCCAGGCCGAGCGGAAATAGATGCGTCCCGCGAAGACCAGCGCCGGCAGCGCGATCAGCGCCGAGACCCAGTGGAACAGGTCGCGCGTCGCGCCTTCGGCGCCGGACCACACCGACACCGACAGAAGCATGATGTTGCCGGCTGCGAAGCCCGACACGCCGACCGCGACCAGCAGCTCGAAGAGCGTGCCGTCGCGCCCGCCCTCTGCGTCGTCGAAGAGGTGCGGCGGGTAGCCGACGCTGACGAGCGTGTCGACGATGGGCGGGATCGTCTCGCCGCGCCAGACCACCGAGACGCGCCGTATCGACAGGTTGACGCGCGCGCGCTCGACGCCCGGCAGCCGGCATAGCGCCCGTTCGACCGTCTGGATGCAGGCCGCGCAGTGCACGGCCGGAACCGAGAGCTCGATCTGCCGGCGCCCGTCTCCCAGCGAGCGCGCCGCAAACCGCAGCTCGTCCTCGCTCGGCAGCCGGCCGGCAGTGTCTGCCGCCGCCTCGGAGCCCGGCGCGCAGCAGGTCACTGCAGCCTCCCGTCCCTGATCACCAGGCGCTTGCGCTCGCGATAGGGATGGTCGAGCCCAGCCTCGGCAGCGACCTCGAAGATCCAGACGCCATCGCCGATCGGGCGGGCGATCGAGGCGGAACCGGACGCGTCGGTTTCGAGCAGCAGCACGGTGTCCTCATCGGTCGTCACGGGGCGGTGAAACGAGACCTGCACGCCGTCGAGCCGGATCGGAGAGCCGCTGCGATCCATGAGCTTGTAGCTGATGCGGCCGTCGGCGATGTCCAGTCGCGACGTCCAGCCCAGCGCCGCCTGCCGCCGCGCCTCGGCCAGCTTGGCGTTGAATTCCTGGCTCGCGACGTAGGAGTTCGAAACCACCAGTCCCGTCCAGCTCGACTTTGCGAAGACTGCCATTGTGACGTTCGCGGTGATGATGACGCCGAAGAAGGCCACCATGATCACCAGCAGGCGGCGACCGGTGAACGGCGCGGAACTGGATACGTCGGTTGTCATCTGGTTGCCTCCGGGGCTTCGAAGGTCGCGTCGTAGGTGTCGGTTTCGAAGCTCGACTTGTCCTCGACGACGAAACGGAACGTCTGCGATGTCGATTTCGCCTCACCCTGCGGCTGGCGCACGAACACGCGCAACGTCTTCAGCCGGTCGGGCTCGACATTGACGGCGAAGGAGCGATCCGGCGGCTGGTTGAGGCCGCCGATGCTCATCTCGCCGCCGCGCAGGCCCTGCAGCGAGACGATGATGGTGCGCGGCTCCGGTATCTTGTTGAGGAGCTTGACCGTGTAGCCGTTGCGGATCGACCCGTCGGAGAGCACGACGAACTGCGGGTTGCGGTCGTGCAGCACGTTCACCTCGAGCCGGTCGCGCGCCAGCAGGCCGTAGAGGATGGCCAGCCCCACCAGGCTCCACGCGCCGAAATAGATGAAGGTGCGCGGCCGAAGCACCTTGCGGAGGCTGAACTGCGCGACCTTGTCGGACAGCCGGCCGTCCGGCGTGTGCACCCGCCTCGGGTCGATCTTGCCGTCCGCGTCCGTGGCCAGGCGCATGTTGGCGTTGTAGTCGGCGAGCGTCGCATAGGCGATCAGCCCGCGCTCGCGTCCGAGCTTGTCCATCACGCCGTCGCAGGCGTCGATGCACAGCGCGCAGGTGATGCATTCCAGCTGCTGCCCGTCGCGAATGTCGATGCCCATCGGGCAGACGGCGACGCAGGCGTTGCAGTCGACGCAGTCGCCCACGGCGATGCCCGCCGCCGCGGCCTTCTTGGCCCCGCGGCTGCGCGGCTCGCCGCGCCAGGCATTGTAGGTGACGGTCAGCGAGTTCTCGTCGAGCATCGCCGCCTGGATGCGCGGCCAGGGGCACATGTAGGTGCAGACCTGCTCGCGCATCAGGCCGCCGAACGTGTAGGTCGTGGCGGTCAGGATGGCGACGGTGATGTAGGCGACCGGGGCGGCCTGTCCCTTGAACAGGTCCAGGAAAAGCGTCGGCGCGTCGGCGAAGTAGAAGATCCAGGCACCACCCGTCGCCATCGCGATCAGCAGCCAGATGCCGTGCTTGAGGACCCGCTTGAAGAGCTTGCCGGCGCTCCAGGGCGCCTGGTCGAGCTTCATGCGGGCGTTGCGGTCGCCCTCGATGGCACGCTCGACGACGAGGAAGAGATCGACCCAGACGGTCTGCGGGCAGGTGTAGCCGCACCATGCGCGTCCCACCGCGGATGTGACGAGGAACAGCCCGAACCCCGCCATCACCAGCAGGCCGGCGACGAGGTAGAACTCCTGCGGCCATATCTCGATGAAGAAGAAGTAGAAGCGCCGGTTGGCGAGGTCGACCAGCACCGCCTGGTCGGGGGCGTAGGGCCCGCGATCCCAGCGCAGCCACGGCGTCAGGTAGTAGATGCCGAGCGTGATGAGCATGACGATCCACTTGAAGTTGCGGAATCGTCCGTTGGCGCGCTTGGGGAATATCTTCTTGCGGGGCGCGTAGAGAGGCTGGCGCATGCGCGCCGAGTTCACCGGCTCGGCTTCCACCCGCTCGACGGCGCTCTCGCGCGACTTGATATCAAAGACCACGGTCATGGCACCCTCAATGCGCCCTGCGCAGAAGAGGCGCGTTGATTTGGGTCAAGGCTGTCCAGGCAAGGGACCAGCCCGACGAATTTGTCGCACCGGGTGGACATGAAGACCTTCTCCCGGCCGCAACTCCAAAAAGGCAGGGCCGGCATTTCTGCCGGCCCCCTCGCTCCAGGTCGTCGAGGCTCCCTATTCCCCGCCGCCGAGCGAATGGACGTAGACGGCCAGCTCCTTCACCGTCGTGTCGCCGAGCCGCGCGCTCCAGGCGGGCATGACGCCATGCTTCGGCGCGCGGACCTGCTGGGCGATGTCGGCCGGCGAATGGACGTAGAGGCCGATCGCATCGGTCAGGTCCGGCGCACCCAGCTCGCGGTTGCCCTTGCCGCTATCGCCGTGGCAGGCGGCGCAGTTCTGGGCGAAGACCTCCTTGCCCGGCCCCGCGAGCGCCGGGTCGTACTCCATGCCGGCCAGCGAGGCGACATAGTTGGACACCTCGGAGATCTGCTTGGGCTCGAGTACGTCGCGGAACGCCGGCATCTCGGAGACCCGCGTTTCCGGGTCGGGGGCGAAGCGGACGCCGTGGGCGATGGTGGCGTAGAGCGTGTCGATGTCGCCGCCCCAGAGCCACTCATCGTCGTTCAGGTTCGGGTAGCCGATGCCGCCCGCCGCGCCGGAACCGTGGCACTGGACGCAGTTTACGCGGAAGGCAGCCGCGCCGGCGGCGGCGGCGAAGGTGCGCAGGTCGTCGTCGGCAAGGATGTCCTGGAGGCTCGAATTGGCGATCGCGGTACGGTAGTCGGCCCGCGCGGCATCGGCCGCGGCAAGATCTGTCTTCAACTCGGCGCGGCTCGAATAGCCGAGCATTCCAGTCGTCGCCGTCTTGATCATCGGCCACGCGGGATAGGCGATCGTGTAGGCGAGCGCCCAGACGATGGTCGCATAGAACGTCCAGACCCACCAGCGCGGCAGCGGATTGTTGAGTTCCTCGATGCCGTCCCACTCGTGACCGGTGGTGGCGACGCCGGTGACCTCGTCGATATGCTCCTTGCTCATCTTATTCGTCCCTGAACGGAATGCGGGAGGCGTCGTCGGCATTCTTCTTGCTGCCGGGACGGAACGCGAAGATGACCACTCCGATGAAGAAGACGGTCATCGCCAGCAGTCCCCAGCTGTCGGCGAAATGGCGAAGCGCGGTGTAGGTGTCCATGGTCGCCTCCTAGCGCTCACCGGCCGTGGCGTCGTAGGTCGAGAAATCGACCAGCGTGCCCAGCATCTGCAGATAGGCGATGAGCGCATCCATCTCGGACAGCACCTGCGGATTGCCGTCGAAGTCGCCCACCTTGGCCTTGGGATAGCGCGCCTCGAGGCCCGAGGTATCGGCATTCGGATCGGCTTGCGCCTTGAGGTCGGCCTCGGCGTTCTCGATCATCTCGTCGGTGTAGGGCACGCCGACCCTGACGTTGGCGACGAGCTGGGTCTGGAAGTTGCGGACGTCGAGCGGCTTGTCCTTCAGGAAGGCGTAGCTCGGCATGATCGACTCCGGAACCACCGAGCGCGGCTCGATCAGGTGCTGGACATGCCACTCGTTGGAGTAGCGGTCGCCGACGCGGGCGAGGTCCGGACCGGTACGCTTCGATCCCCACTGGAAGGGATGGTCGTACATCGACTCCGCCGCGAGGCTGTAGTGTCCGTAGCGCTCGACCTCGTCGCGAAACGGGCGGATCATCTGCGAGTGGCAGACGTAGCAGCCCTCGCGAATGTAGATGTTGCGGCCCGCGAGCTCCAGCGGCGAGTAGGGCCGCATGCCCTCCACCTTCTCGATGGTGTTCTCGAGGTAGAACAGCGGGGCTATCTCGACGATGCCGCCGATCGTGACCACGAAGAGCGAGCCGACCAGCAGGAGCGTGGCATTGCGCTCGAAAATGACATGCCTGTCCATCAGGGACATGTGATCTCTCCTATTCCGCAGGCTGGAGCGCGGGGGTTGCGCCGCTGACCGGTTCTTCGTCGCGCACATGGCCGAGGATGGTCATCGCGATGTTGAAGGCCATGACCACCGCGCCGGCGAGGTAGAGGCCGCCGCCCAGCGCACGCATGACGTAGTAGGGATGCATGGCCGCCACGGTCTCGGCGAAGGTGTAGGCCAGGAAGCCCTGGGGGTCGTACTCGCGCCACATCAGGCCCTGCATGATGCCCGACACCCACATCACGGCCGCGTAGATCACGATGCCCAGGGTCGCGAGCCAGAAGTGCCAGGCGACCATGCGCACCGAATAGAGCCGCTGGCGATTCCAGAGCTTCGGAACCATGTGGTAGATCGCCGCGAAGGAGATCAGGCCGACCCAGCCGAGCGCACCGGAATGCACGTGGCCGATGGTCCAGTCGGTGTAGTGGCTCAGCGAGTTGACCGACTTGATCGACATGACAGGACCCTCGAAGGTCGACATGCCGTAGAACGCGATGGCGGTGACCATCATGCGGATGATCGGGTCGGTGCGGATCTTGTCCCACGCGCCGGACAGCGTCATCAGGCCGTTGATCATGCCGCCCCAGGACGGCATCCACAGCATGATCGAGAACACCATGCCGAGCGTCTGGGCCCAGTCGGGCAGCGCCGTGTAGTGGAGGTGGTGCGGACCCGCCCAGATGTAGAGGAAGATCAGCGCCCAGAAGTGGATGATCGACAGCCGGTAGGAATAGATCGGCCGGTTCGCCTGCTTTGGCACGTAATAGTACATCATGCCGAGGAAGCCCGCGGTCAGGAAGAAGCCCACCGCATTGTGCCCGTACCACCACTGGGTTAGCGCATCCTGCACGCCAGAGAACAGCGAGTAGCTGTGCGAGCTCACGATCGACACCGGCACCGCCAGGTTGTTGACGACGTGCAGCATGGCGATGGTGACGATGAAGGCCAGGTAGAACCAGTTGGCCACGTAGATGTGCGGTTCCTTGCGCTTGAACAGCGTGCCGAGGAACACGACCAGGTAGGCGACCCAGACGATGGTGAGCCACAGGTCTACGTACCATTCAGGCTCGGCATATTCGCGGCTCTGGGTGATGCCCAGCAGGTAGCCGGTCGCCGCCATCACGATGAAGAGCTGGTAGCCCCAGAAGACGAACCAGGCGAGGTCGCCGCCGAAAAGCCGCGCGCGCGTGGTACGCTGCACGACGTAGAACGAGGTGGCGATCAGTGCGTTGCCGCCGAAGGCGAAGATGACCGCGGACGTGTGAAGCGGCCGCAGGCGGCCGAAATTGAACCAGGGGGCGATATTCAGATCGGGCCAGGCCAGTTGCAGCGCCACGACGACGCCGACCAGCAGGCCCACCACGGCCCAGAAGACAGTGGCGATTGACCCGTAGCGGATCGGCTCGTCCATGTAGGCGTCGGGATCGACCGCCGCCTGGGACGCCCACTGGGTGCGCCGCATGAGGACGATCGTCGCGCCCGCCAGCACGAAGAAGAGGATCCACATGTGCTGGGCGAACAGATCGTCCGCAGCGAAGGCCGCACCCATCAGCGCCAGGAAGGCGAAAAGGGCGAGCCCTATTATCTGTGCACCATGCGTCATGAGTTTCTTGCGCCCCTGAACTGACAACAAGCCGTTTGTCCCGGCATCCCGCTCATCGGGGCTGCCGACGATTCCCGCATTGATCCAGGTCAAGGCCGAGGTCGCGACATTCCGTCAGCGTTGCGGCGTCAACGATTGCAGCGGAACCCCTCGTGTCGAACCTGCCACCAGCACAAAGCATCGAATGCGCGCTTCGGGAGGATTGCCCCGCGGCACCTGCGTGCGGCGTGCGGCAGTTGCCGCCCTGCGCCGGCGTGGAGGAGCGGCATGCGGCCAAGCTCGAACTTTGCGAGATGCTGGAGTCGATTGCCGACTCGCTGCCTGGCAGGGTCGATCGCCACCGTTGCCTCGTCGTGGCCGCCCAGCTGCTGCCGACGCTGCGCGAGGCGCACGCCTATGAGGAGCAGACGGTGTTCCCGGTGTTCGGGCGCCGCGAGGATAGGGCGAAATCCGTTCTCCGGCTGTGCGCGGAGCACGTCGAGGACGAGTCACTTGCGGAGGAGGTGACCGAAACGTTGCTGCATATCGGGCACGGTGGCGCGATCGCGAATCCCGAGGCTCTGGGCTTCATGATGCGGGCGCTGTTCGAGGCGATGCGGCGCCATATCGCGTTCGAGCGCGAACACGTGGTGCCGATTGCCAAGCGGGCTCTGAACCGGCCGGTGGCGCGCGTGATCGCTAGTTCCCGGCGCGGGCCTCGAGCCGTTCCAGGTTCGGGACGATGATGTGCCGGTTGTTCTCGACGCGGATCACGCCCTCCGCCCGCAACTTGGTGATCTGGCGGCTCACCGTCTCGATGGTCAGCCCGAGGAAGTCGGCTATGTCGGCCCGCGTGAGCGGCAGGTCGAACGCGGCCTCCGTGCGGTCCGGGTCGGCCGTCGGGTCGATGTGACGCGCGATCAGCAGCAGGAAGCTCGCGACCTTCTCGGCCGCGGTCTTGCGGCCCAGCGTGACCATCCACGAACGGGCCTCGTCGAGCTCACGCAGGGTCTGCTGGTAGAGCTTGTGCTCCAGCTCAGGGGAGGACTTGATCATCCGCTCGATGGCGGCCTTGGGGAAGGAGCAGAGATGCGTCTCGGTCGCGGCCTCGGCGTTGATCTCGCTCTCGACCTTGAAGGGCCGTCCGAGGAAATCGGGCGCGAACTGCAGACCGACGATCTGCTGGCGGCCGTCGGAAAGCGTCTTGGTGAGCTTCACGACACCGGAGAGGAGGTTCGAATAGGTCTCGACACGCTCGGCGTCGCCGACGAGTTCGGTTCCTTCCGGCATCGTCTGCTTGAACGAGGTCTTCGACAGCGCCACGAGCTGCTCGGCATCGAGGGCGCCGCAGATGCCGCGATGCCGCGCCTCGCAGGAAGCGCACAAGACGGGAATGCCGTCGCTATGGACATCCTTCCGCACGATGCAGACAACTCTCTTTGCCGCGCCGTCATGGCCGGGCCGTGTGCGAAGCTCCTACCAGTTCAGCAGCTGTGGCGTCACGCGTCAGTTTGTCATTGGCAAGTTTGCCGCGCGTCATCCCGCCGCGATACAAGGGTTCTACTCCTTCACCGCTCCCGTCATCGACGACACGTAGTGCTCGACGAAGAAGGAATACAGGATGACTACCGGCAGCGAGCCGATCAGCGCGCCGGCCATCAGCGCCCCCCATTCGTAGACGTCGGAGCGCACGAGCTCGGTCAGCACGCCGACCGGAACGGTCTTGTTCTCGGACGACTGGATGAAGGTCAGCGCATAGATGAACTCGTTCCAGGAGAGCGTGAAGGCGAAGATGCCGGCCGATATCAGTCCCGGCACCGATAGCGGCAGGATGATCTTCGTCAGGATCTGCCAGCGCGTCGCGCCGTCCATCAGCGCGCACTCCTCCAGCTCGAACGGAATCGAGCGGAAATAACCCATCAGCAGCCAGGTGCAGAACGGCACCAGGAAGGTCGGATAGGTGAGGATCAGCGCAAAGGGCGTGTCGTAGAGCCCGAGGCGGAACACCATCACCGACAGCGGGATGAACAGGATCGACGGCGGCACCAGATAGGCGAGGAAGATGCCGAGCCCCACCTGCCGCGCCCCCGAGAACCGCAGCCGCTCGATCGCGTAGGCGGCGAAGACCGCCGCCAGAAGCGACAGGAAGGTGGAGCCGACCGAGATCATGATCGTGTTCCACAGCCAGCCCGGATAGGAGGTCTGGAACAGAAGGTAGCGGAAGTGCTCCAGCGTCGGCCCGATGACCCAGAACGGGCTGTAATCGTTGAAGTTGGTCATCTGCTCGTTCGGCTTCACCGAGGTGATCGCCATCCAGTAGAACGGGAAGAGCAGCACGAAGACGAAGATGAGCAGCGGCACCCAGACCGTGACGATCTTCCGGGGCACGCTCTGCAGATAGCCCATGCCGCCTTCGTCGCCGGCGGGAGCGTTGCGGGTCTCGGTGATGGCCATCAGTCGCCTCCGCCCTGCTGCCACTTGCGGCGCTGAAGGCCGAAATAGGAGAACAGGATCGCCGCCAGCAGGAAGGGGATCATGGCGACCGCGATCGCAGCGCCCTCACCGAGCTGGCCGCCCGAGATGCCGCGCTGGAAGGACAGCGTCGCCATCAGGTGGGTAGCGTTGACCGGCCCGCCGCGCGTCAGCACGTAGATGAGCTGGAAGTCGGTGAAGGTGAACAGCACCGAGAAGGTCATGGTGATGGCGATGATCGGGGTCAGCAGCGGCAGCGTCACGTAGCGGAAGAGCTGCCATCGACCCGCGCCGTCGAGGGTAGCGGCCTCATAGAGCGATTGCGGGATCGTCTGCAGGCCGGCCAGCAGCGTGATCGCCACGAAGGGGATGCCACGCCAGACGTTCGCCGCGATCACGGAGGCCCGAGCATTGGTCGGGTCGCCGAGGAAGTTGATGCGATGGTCGATGATGCCGAGCTCGATCAGCGCCCAGGAGATGATCGAGAACTGCGAGTCGAAGATCCACCAGAAGGCGATCGCCGACAGCACGGTCGGCACCACCCAGGGCAGCAACACGATGGCGCGGAAGAAGGACTTGAACGGCAGGTTCTCGTTGAGGAGCAGCGCCAGCCACAGGCCGAGGATGAACTTCAGGATCGAGGCGACGGTCGTGTAGAGAAGCGTGTTGAAGACCGCGAGCCAGAAGACGCTGTCTTCCCAGAGGTACTGGTAGTTCTCCAGACCAATGAAGATGCCGGGCCGGCCGATGCGCGCATCGGTGAAGCCCAGCCACACGCCCAGGCCCAGCGGATAGGTCAGGAACACCAGCAGCAGGACGGCCGCCGGCAGCATGAACCAGGCCGCAAGCCAGCCCCGGCTCTCCATGAGGCGGGCGACCGTTGAGGGTTCTTGCTGTGTGGCGGTGGTGACTGCGGCCATGACTGTTCCTAAGCTTCGGCATCCCCTCCACCACGCTTCGGGTGGTCCCTTACCGGGGCGAGCTGCTCGTCTCGCCGTCCTTCGGACCCCCCGCTTCGCTGGGGAGGGTTGGCAGTGCCGCTTGCGCGACCAAGGTCCTCCCCCGTTTACGGGGGAGGAGGACCGCCGGAGGCGGTGGAGGGGGCGTTGGCTGCGTCGCTACACCCGATAGTACCGGTTGGCCCGCTTCTCGGCCTCTTCCATGGCCTCCTGCGGAGTCGCCTGGCCGGTGACGGCGCGCGCGTACATGTCGACCAGCACGTAGTCGGCCATGGTGGCCGCCGACGCGTAGCCGAGCGGGCCGGCATAGCCGTTCGGGCGCAGCGTCTCCGACGCCTTGGAATAGGCCACCGCGACCGGATCCTCCGTCCACACCGGATTGTTGGCGTAGGCCTTCAGCGACTGGCAGCAATAGCCGAGCGACTTCTCGATCCAGTCGGCCATCTGCTCCTGCTCGAACATGAACTGCAGGTAGGCCTTCGCCGCGTTCGGATAGGGCGTGTAGTCGAAGATCACCGCCGTCGTGGTCTGGTGCAGTTCAACCGACTGGCCGACCGGGCCGATCGGCATGTTGGTGGTGCGGATGTCCTTGGCGATCTCGGCGAGCTTGGGATCGTTATCCTTGTTGATCTGCGCGGTGCGGTAAGCCGAGATGCCGTTGGCGATGACACTGAGTTCGCCGGCTAGGAAGGCGCGGTTGTTGTTGACGTCGAGCCAGCTCTCGGTGCCGGGGATGAAGGTCTTGTAGAGCTCCATCGCGTACTCGATCGACTTCAGCGTCTCGGGGCTGTTGATGACGACCTTGCCGTCCTCGTCGACCATCTTGCCGCCGTGGCTCCACAGCAGCCAGTGGGCGTAGTTGTTGCCGTCGCCGACGCCGTGACCATGCGTGAAGCCGGCCGGGTGGCCGATCTTCTGCAGCGCCTTGCAGAGTTCGAGGAAGCCGGCGGTGTCCTTCGGGAACTCGGAGAAGCCGGCTTCCTTGACCCAGGAGTCGCGGTAGACGATGGCGTTGCCGATGGTCGCCAGCGGCAGGCCGATGAACTTGCCGTCCCTCGTGGCGTAGCCCTTGCCGCCCTCGTACCAGCCGCCGTACTTGTTCCCGAGATACTCGGCGAGTTCAGTCACGTCGTGCAGCTTGTCGGGATACTGGTGCGCGTCGTCGAACCACACCCACATGATGTCCGGGCCGGAGCCGACATTCGCCGCCACAGCGGCCTTCGGGCGGATATCTTCCCAGCTTTCCTTGTCGATCCGCACCTGGACGCCGGTGGCGTCGATGAATTTCTGGGTGTTGGCGATCCAGGCGTCCTCGTCGCCCTGAACGAACGGCGACCAGCGCAGCACGCGCAGCGTCGCGCCCGGCTCCGGGGTGTAGTTCAACTTCGGCTGCGCATAGGCCGGCGTGCCGATCAGCCTGCTGCCGGCGACGCCCGCGGCGAGGCCAGCCGTGGTGCGGATCACATCGCGTCTGGTGAATTTCATGTCGTCTCCTCCTGCCTTGCCCTCGTTGGTTCTCCGGGCAACCGCTCCCTCCTAGAGACGGGTGCCGGTTCCTGCGTCGAACAGATGCGTGCTCGCCAGGTCGGGCATCAGACGGATCGTCTGGCCCGGCTCGAATTCGTGACGCTCGCGGAAGTTCGCGACGATCTCATGGCCCCCGGCCGTGCGCGCGATCACCTGCACTTCCGAGCCGGTCGGCTCGACCACCGCGACCGTGACCGGGAAGCCGTCGTCCGACAGGCGAAGATGCTCCGGGCGCATGCCGAGCACCACCTCGTGCCCGACCGGGACGCCGGCATGGCCGTTGAGCGGGACGACGACGCCGTCGCCGGACTCGAAGCCCTTCTCCGTGATCCGGCCGCGCACCTGGTTCATCGCCGGCGAGCCGATGAAGCTTGCCACGAACAGGTTTGCGGGGCGGTCGTAGAGTTCGAGCGGCGGCCCTATCTGCTCGACGATCCCGTCATGCATCACGACGATCTTGTCGGCCATGGTCATGGCCTCGATCTGGTCGTGGGTAACGTAGATCGTTGTGGTCTTGAGGCGCTGGTGCAGCTCCTTGATCTCGGCGCGCATCTGCACCCGGAGCTTGGCGTCGAGGTTGGACAGCGGCTCGTCGAACAGGAACACCTGCGGATCGCGCACGATGGCGCGCCCCATGGCGACGCGCTGGCGCTGGCCGCCGGAAAGCTGGCGCGGATAGCGCGACAGCAGCGCAGTCAGGCCGAGAATCTCGGCAGCCTTCTGGACTCGCGCATCGACATCGGGCTTGGGCGTGCCCTTCAGCATCAGCGAGAAGGCCATGTTCTCGCGCACCGTCATGTGCGGATAGAGCGCATAGTTCTGGAAGACCATGGCGATGTCGCGCTCTTTCGGCGCGACCTTGTTCACGACCCGCCCGCCCACGGCAATCTCGCCTGAGGAAATGCCCTCCAGCCCTGCGATCATGCGCAATAGCGTGGACTTTCCGCAGCCCGACGGACCGACCAGCGTGACGAATTCACCGTCCTCGATGTCGACGCTGACACCGTGCAGGATCTCGACCGGACCGAACATCTTGCGGACATCGCGGATCGCGACGGACGCCATCGGCACCTCCCCCCGGCGTGTTATTTCGCGGCGCTCCCAAAGGAAACGCGCCACAACCTCAAGTTTTCGCGCGCCTCCGGTCTCCTCCCGGTCAACACGCAGCGAATTGGTAGCGCTAACAATGCGGAGTGTAAAGCCGCAGCAGACTCGCCGACCTCCATGATCGACTACGAGGAATCCATCACGCAACGTCAATTAGACTAAAGAACCAGTTAGGGCCTTTGGCGGGGATTCCGCGTTGTCTAACTGTCATGTTCAGCCGATACTGGCTGCAAGCGAACCTCAGATCCGCGCCAAAAACAGGAGGACCCCCCATGAAAAATAGCGGCATAGCAGCCGTGGTCGCCGCCGGCCTCACGCTCGCGGGCACGTCCGCATCCTTCGCCGTCACCGAGATCAGCTGGTGGCACGCCATGACCGGCGCCAACAACGAGGTCGTCGAACAGATTGCGAAGGACTTCAACGAGAGCCAGGGGGACTACAAGATCGTCCCGGTGTTCAAGGGAACCTATCCCGAGACGCTCAACGCGGGCATCGCGGCATTCCGCGCCAAGCAGCCACCGCACATCATTCAGGTGTTCGACGTCGGCACCGGCGTCATGATGGGCGCGGAAGGGGCGATCAAGCCGGTCGCTGAAATCCTCTCCATGAATGGCAAGGAATTCGACAAGAGCCAGTACCTGCCGGGCATCGTCGCCTATTATTCCAAACCGGACGGGACGATGCTGTCGTTCCCGTACAATTCGTCCTCCCCGATCCTCTATTACAACAAGGATATCTTCCAGAAGGCGGGGCTGGACGTCGACAACCCGCCCAAGACCTGGCCGGAAGTGTTCGAGGCGGCGAAGAAGATCAAGACGAGCGGCGCGGCCCCCTGCGGCTACACATCGACCTGGCTGACCTGGATCGGACTCGAGAACTTCGCCGCCTGGAACAACCTGCAGTACGGCACGCTCGAGAACGGGCTGGCCGGCACCGATGTCGAGCTGAAGTTCAATTCCGAGCCCTTCGTGAAGCACTTCCAGGCGATCGCCGACCTCGCCAAGGATGGCACCTTCAAGTACGGCGGACGCACCTCGGAGGCCAAGCAGCTCTTCCTCGCAGGCGAATGCGGCCTTTTCACCGAGTCGTCCGGCGGGCTCGGCGACGTCATCAAGTCCGGCATGAACTACGGGCTAGGCCAGCTCCCCTACTATCCCGACCTGCCCGGCGCACCGCAGAACACGATCCCCGGCGGCGCCAGCCTCTGGGTCTTCGCCGGCAAGTCCGACGAGGAATACAAGGGTGTGGCGGCCTTCTTCGACTACCTGTCGCAGACCGACGTCCAGTCGAGGCTGCACCAGGTGTCGGGCTACCTGCCGGTGACGATGGCGGCCTACGAGGCCACCAAGGCGTCGGGGTTCTACGACAAGAACCCGGGCCGCGAGATCCCGATCAAGCAGATGATGGGCAAGGCGCCGACCGAGAACTCCAAGGGCGTGCGGCTGGTCAACCTGCCGCAGGTGCGCGACATCCAGAACGAGGAGTTCGAGAAGATGCTGGCCGGCGAGCAGACCGCCCAGCAGGCTCTCGACAACGCGGTGAGCAGAGGCAACGCCGCGATCAAGGAAGCGCTCGGCAACTGACGCGCCGTGCCTTTCGCATCGCCCAGCATGACGGCCGGTTCGCCCGTGGAGACGGGCGGGCCGATCTGGTCCGGGGGTGACGACGCATGACCCCGCGCGTCGTCTTTCCCAACAAGATCCTGCCCTACCTGCTGGTGGCGCCGCAGCTCGCCATCACGCTGGTGTTCTTCTACTGGCCAGCCAGCCAGGCGCTCTACCAGTCAATGCTGCGGGAGGACCCGTTCGGGCTGAAGACGCAATTCGTGTGGTTCGCCAACTTCCGCCGCGTGCTGGCCGATCCGAACTATCTCAACTCGATCCGGGTCACCGCGATCTTCACGGTCGCCACCGCCTTCGTGGCGATGGCCGTCGCGCTCCTGCTCGCGGTGATGGCCGACCGGGTGCTGCGCGCGCGCGGCTTCTACCGCACGCTGCTGATCTGGCCCTACGCGGTCGCGCCGGCGATCGCCGGAATGCTCTGGCTGTTCATGTTCAATCCCTCGATCGGCACGCTCGCCTACCTGCTGCGCGGTCTGGGGCTTTCCTGGGACCCGCTGCTCAACGGCACCGACGCGATGGTGCTGGTCGTCGGCGCGGCCGCGTGGAAGCAGATCAGCTACAACTTCCTGTTCTTCGTCGCGGGGCTGCAGGCGATCCCGAAGACACTGATCGAGGCGGCGGCGATCGACGGGGCGCGGCCGTTCAAGCGCTTCTGGACCATCGTCTTCCCGCTGCTCGCGCCAACCACCTTCTTCCTGCTGGTGGTGAACACCGTCTACGCCTTCTTCGACACCTTCGGCATCATCCACGCCGTCACCGGCGGCGGACCGGGCAAGGCCACCGAGACCCTCGTCTACAAGGTCTACAACGACGGCTTCGTCAACCTCATCCTCGGCGAGAGCGCGGCCCAGTCGGTGATCCTGATGGTGATCGTGATCGCGCTGACAGCGATCCAGTTCCGCTATGTCGAGCGGAGGGTTCACTATGCGTAGTGCCTTTTCGCGCCGCGCCCTTCCCTTCTCCCCCCTCGCGGAGAGAAGGTGGCTCGGAGGGACGGATGAAGGGTCGCACCTCGTCCTCCCTGATCGCCCGTCGGAAGGAGGCGCATCGTGATCGGCCAGTCGCGATGGGGCGCCTGGGTTGCGCATGGGCTGCTGATCCTCGGCGTGCTCATCGTGGCGTTCCCCATCTACTATACCTTCGTGGCGTCCACCCATTCGCTGCAGACCATCCTGCGCCCGCCCCTGCCGCTGCTGCCGGGCGACCGGTTCCTGGAAAACTACTCCACCGCGCTGTTCGGCGGGGTCGGCCGTATCGGCGGCGTGGACGTCTGGACGCTCCTCTTCAACACCACGGTAGTCGCGCTCGGAATCGCCGTCGGCAAGATCGCCATCTCGATCCTCACGGCCTACGCGGTCGTCTTCTTCCGCTTCCCGCTGCGCATGACGATCTTCTGGGTGATCTTCATCACCCTGATGCTGCCGGTCGAGGTGCGGATCGTGCCGACCTACAAGGTGATGGTCGATCTCGGCCTCATCGACACCTATGCCGGCCTCATCGTGCCGCTGATCGCCTCCGCGACGGCGACGCTGCTGTTTCGCCAGTTCTTCCTCACCATTCCCGGCGAGCTGGTGGAGGCCGCGCGCATCGACGGCGCCGGGCCGTGGCGCTTCTTTCGCGACATCCTGCTGCCGCTGTCGCGCACCAACATCGCGGCGCTGTTCGTCATCCTCTTCATCTACGGCTGGACACAGTACCTGTGGCCACTGCTGGTGACCAACCGCAACGACATGAACACCATCGTGATCGCGCTGAAGAAGATGATCTCCTTCGCCGACGCCGACACCGAATGGCACCTGGTGATGGTGACCGCGATGCTCGCCATCATCCCGCCCGTGCTGGTGGTGGTGCTGATGCAGCGGTGGTTCGTGAAGGGCCTGGTGGAGACC
>Ga0182741_1000307_pt1 | contig 75385 bp, 59 predicted proteins | sample eDN5th37CBELigOP_FD_128874 | JGI IMG/M metagenome (GOLD analysis project Ga0182741, IMG submission 128874) | Enriched Organic Plus compost microbial communities from Emeryville, California, USA - eDNA 5th pass 37_C BE-Lig OP (version 2) (version 2) ...
CGCGCCGATCAGCCGACTCACCGAGTGCGGTTCCATGTATTCGGACATGTCGAACCGGACCAGCTCGATGCCCAGTTGCAGCGCCAGCTGCTTGGTCACTTCGGTCTTGCCCACGCCGGTGGGGCCGGCGAACAGGAAGTTGCCGATCGGCTTGTCCGGATTGCCCAGCCCGGAACGCGCGAGCTTGATGGCCGAAGCCAGCGTCTCGATGGCCGGGTCCTGGCCGAAGATCACCATCTTCAGGTTGCGCTCCAGATGCTGCAGCACGTCCTTGTCGGACGAGGTGACCTGCTTGGCCGGGATGCGCGCCATCTTGGCGATGATGGTCTCGATTTCCTCGATGTCGATCAAATCCTTGCGCTGGCCTTCCGGCAGCAGCCGCTGGCGCGCGCCGGCCTCGTCGATCACGTCGATGGCCTTGTCCGGCAGCAGGCGATCGCCGATGTGCTTGACCGACAGATCGACCGCGGCCTGCAGCGCCTCGTCGGCGTAGGTGACGCCGTGGTGCGCTTCGTACTTGGGCCTGAGGCCCTGAAGGATCTGGAACGCCTCGCCCACCGTCGGCTCGACGATGTCGATTTTCTGGAAGCGCCGCGCGAGCGCGCGATCCTTTTCGAAGATGCCGCGGTATTCCTGGAACGTGGTCGAACCGATGCAGCGCAGTTCACCCGACGCCAGCGCCGGCTTGATCAGGTTGCTGGCGTCCATGGTGCCGCCGCTGGCGGAACCGGCGCCGATGATGGTGTGGATCTCGTCGATGAAGAGGACGGCGCCGGGAATCTTCCGGATCGCCGCCAGCACGCCCTTGAGGCGCTTCTCGAAATCGCCGCGGTACTTGGTGCCCGCCACCAGCGCGCCCAGATCCAGCGAATAGATGGTGGCGTCCAGCAGGACGTCCGGGACCTCGCCTTCCACGATGCGCTTGGCCAGACCTTCGGCCAGGGCGGTCTTGCCCACGCCGGCCTCGCCGACGTAGAGCGGGTTGTTCTTGCGGCGCCGGCACAGGACCTGGATGGTCCGCTCGACCTCGTCGGCGCGGCCGACCAGGGGATCGATCTTGCCCTGCCGGGCCAGGTCGTTGAGGTTGCTGGCGAACTCGGTCAGGGCATCGCCCTTGCCCTCGCCTTCACCGGCCTCGGCCTTGCCGCCCTCGCCTTCGTGCGCGCCCTGGCCTTCCCCTTCCTCGCCCTGCTTGGCGATGCCATGCGACAGGTAGTTCACCACGTCCAGGCGGGTGACGTCCTGCTGGTTGAGGAAATAGACCGCGTGCGAATCCTTCTCGCCGAAGATCGCCACCAGCACGTTGGCGCCGGTGACTTCCTTCTTGCCGGAGGACTGCACGTGGTAGACCGCGCGCTGCAGCACGCGCTGGAAGCCCAGGGTGGGCTGGGTGTCGCGGCCATCATCCTCGGCCAGGCGGGACACCGACGCTTCGATGGCCTGCTCGAGGTCGTGCTGCAGGCGGGTGGAATCCGCGCCGCAGGCCTTGAGCACCGCCTGCGCGGACGGGTTCTCCAACAATGAGAGCAGCAGGTGCTCCACCGTCATGAACTCGTGCCGTGCTTCGCGGGCGCGCTTGTAGCACTGGCCGATGGTTTGCTCGAGATCTTTGCTGAACATGGTCGCCTCCGGGGCCGATGCCGACAATATGCGGCCTGAGGGGTGGATTTCCATCACCCGCCCGGATTTCAGTGTTCAGGAATCGTTGACTTGCAAGGGGCCGACGACGCCCCAACACCGAAACCTCAGGATTTTTCCATCGTGCACAGCAGCGGGTGCTGGTTCACCCGCGAAAACTCGTTGACCTGGGCCACCTTGGATTCGGCCACCTCGCGGGTGTAGACCCCGCAGACAGCGCGGCCCCGGGTATGGACGTGCAGCATGATCTGGGTGGCCTTTTCCAGATCCATGGAGAAGAACTGCTGGAGCACGACCACGACGAAATCCATCGGGGTGTAGTCGTCGTTCAGCAGCACCACCTGGTACAGCGGCGGCGGCGCCACCTCGGGCTTGCCGGTCTCCACCAGCACGCCGTGGTCGCGTTCGTTTTCGGTCTTGCGGGACATGCGGCGATTATACGGATTGGACGCCCACCGAGGTTGCACGCACAATTAACTCCTTTCCCCCAATGGATTGAACCGATGAAACCAGCCGCCCTCGCCCTTGCCCTCGCCGCCGCCTTCTCCGGCGTGTCCGGCGCGCATGCCGCCGAGGCCGACCCGGCCATCGCCAAGCAGCTGAAAGCACTTGGCTACGAATACGAAGTGGACGAAGACGGCGACTACAAGTTGCTGATGGCCACCGGCGACAACGACGAGCGCAGCCAGATCGTCTATATCCGCTCGGCGGTGGAAACCTACGGCAAGCACCGGGTCCGCGAGCTGTGGTCCTACGCCTACCAGTCGCCGAGCGACTCGTTGCCGGCGGTGGTGGCCAACCGCCTGCTGGACGCCTCCAACGCGCTGATCCTGGGCTCGTGGGTGAAGCAGGAACGCAGCGCCGTGTACGTGGCCAAGCTTCCGGCCGACGCCAGCACCGAGCTGCTGGAGGATGCGATCTCCGCCGCCGCCGTCTCGGCCGACGCGATGGAAATCGAACTGGCCGAAGATCCGGCGTCCGACGATTACTGAGCCCGGGAATCCACCATGAGCTACCGCGAAGGCCGGTTCTGGCAACCCGACGTCACCGTCGCCACCATCGTGGTGCGCGACGGTCGCCTGCTCATGGTCGAGGAACGCGCCCAGGGCCGGCTGGTGTTCAACCAGCCCGCCGGTCATCTGGAGCCGGACGAAACCCTGCTCGACGCCGCGCTGCGCGAGACCCGCGAGGAGACCGGCTGGGACGTGCGCCTGACCGCCTTTGTCGGCGCCTACCAGTGGAAGGCCAGCGAGACCGGCCGGCATTACCTGCGCTTCGCCTTCGCCGCCGAACCGGTCCGCCATGACCCGGAACGGCCGCTGGACGACGGCATCGTGCAGACGCACTGGCTGACACCGGCCGAATTGCAGCAGGCCCGCGACCGCCACCGCAGCCCGCTGGTCTGGCAGGCGGTCGAGGATTACCTGGGTGGCCGCCGCTACCCGCTGGACATGCTCCACCAGTTGGCATGAGCACGCCGCGCGTCATCGTCGGTGTTTCGGGCGGCGTCGATTCGTCGGTCGCCGCGCTGCGCCTGGTGCAGGCCGGCGAATCCGTCGCCGGGCTGTTCATGCAGAACTGGGCCGACGACGGCAGCGGCGAGTGCCGGGCCGAGGACGATCGCCGCGACGCAGTCGCCGTATGCGGCCGGCTCGGCATCCCGTTCCATTTCCGCGACTTTTCGGCCGAGTACTGGCAGGGCGTGTTCGAACATTTCCTGGCCGAGTACGCCGCCGGCCGCACGCCCAACCCGGACGTGCTGTGCAACCGCGAGGTCAAGTTCAAGCATTTCCTGGACGCTGCCCGCGAACTGGGCGCGGAGAAGATCGCCACCGGCCATTACGCGCGCATCGGTTTCAATGCCGGACGCTGGCAGTTGCTGCGTGGCGTGGATCGCGGCAAGGACCAGAGCTATTTCCTGCACCAGTTGGGCCAGGAACAACTGTCGGCAACCCTGTTCCCGATCGGCGACATGCGGAAGCAGGACCTGCGCGGCGTCGCCCGCGAGGCCGGCCTGCCCACCCACGACAAGAAGGACTCGACCGGCATCTGCTTCATCGGGGAGCGCGATTTCCGCGAATTCCTGGGCCGCTACCTGCCGGCCCGGCGCGGCGAGATGCGCGATCCGCAGGGCCAGCGCATCGGCGAACATCCGGGCGTGTTCTATTTCACCCTCGGCCAGCGCGAAGGCCTGCAGATCGGTGGCGTCCGCGGACGACCCGCCGCGCCGTGGTACGTAGTCGGCAAGGATGTCACCAACAACATCCTGTACGTTGATCAGGACACCCGCAGTCCCTACCTGCAATCGCACCGGCTGTGGTCGGAGCAAGCCCACTGGACCGCCGGCAGCGCGCCATCCGCCCGCTTCGAGTGCACCGCGCAGACGCGCTACCGGCAGGCCGACGAACCCTGCACGGTGACGGTGCTGGACGACGGCCGGCTCGAGGTGGCCTTTGCGCGCCCCCAGCGGGCGGTCACGCCGGGCCAATCGGTGGTGCTGTACGACGGCGACGTCTGCCTCGGCGGCGCGGTCATCGCCACCACCGATGCCCCCCTGGAACGAAGAATCGCGGAGCAAGCCGCTTGAGCCAACAGTTTTCCGAACGCGTCCTGGCCCTGGCCGGCCTGGCGCAAGCCCTCCACCAGGTCCGCCGCATCGCCGAAACCGGCCACTCCGAAGCGGGCGTGGTGCAGACCGCGCTGGACAGCGTGTTCCGCATCGACGCCGCCGACGCCGAGGGTGTGTTCGGCCGCGTGTCCGAACTGCAACCGGGCCTGCGCCTGCTGCGCGGTTACCTGATCGGCGAGAACAAGGAAGACACCCTGCCCCGGCTGGGCATGGCCGTGCTCCAGTTGGAGCGCCGGTTCATCCGCCGCACCGATCTCGGCAACGCCGTCAGCGACGCGGTGGAGAAGCTGGCGCCGCAGGCGCGGCAGGCCGGCAGCACGCATCCGGAAGTGATTGCCGCGCTCGGCAACCTGTATGCCGAAACCCTCAGCCAGCTTCGCCCGCGGGTGATGGTCCAGGGCAATCCGCATTACCTGGGCCAGCCCGGCGTGGTCGCCGAGATCCGCGCCATCCTGCTCGCCGCGGTGCGCGCGGCGGTGCTGTGGCGACAACTGGGCGGCAGCTACTGGGATTTCCTGTTCTCGCGCCGCGCGATGGCCGCGGCGATCGACGGCTGGTTGAACTGAGCCGCGAGCGGCCTGCTCAACCCGGGCAGGCCAACCGCGCGTTGCGCCGCGCGCCCGCCACGCCGAAGACCAGCAGGCTGGCCAGGGCAAGCAGGCACACGCTGACCCCGCCGTACAAAGTGACGTCGCCGAACCCCTGCGCCAGGGCGATGGCGGCGGCCGGATCCGCGCCCACGTCCCCGGCCGCGATGCGTTCGGCCAGACCACGCAGATCCGCGCCCTGCGCCGCACCGACCGGCAACTGTTCCAGCGCCGCCTGCACGCCCCGCAGCAGCAACAGCCCCATCAGCGCGATGTTGATCGCCAGCGAGATCAGGCGCGCGCTCATGTCCAGTCCCGACGCCATGCCGGCGCGATCCGGCGATACCGAACCGGTGCTGGTGTTGGTGACCGGCGTGTTGGTGACGCCCAGGCCGACGCCCGCGATCAGCGCTCCGGGCAGCACGGTCCACAGTCCCGGATCGGCGGCGCCCACCGCACCATGCATCCACAGGAATCCCACGCCGATGGTGAACAATCCGGCCGGAATCACCACGCCCGGACCATGACGGAGCGAGAGGCGTTCACCCAGCGGCGGGAACACCAGCGCGGGCAGCGTGTAGGCCAGCAAGGCGATGCCCGAGGCCAGTTCGCCCAGCCCGAGCACGCCGTGGAAATACAGCGGCAGATAGACCATCAGCGGCCAGAAGCTGAAGTTCATGCCCATCGATCCCAGCAGGGCACCGGAAAAACTGCGATTGCGCAGCACCGAAAAATCGAACATCGGATGTTCCACCCGCCGCTCGACCACGATGAAGGCGGCCAGGCACGCCAGCGATGCCAGCAGCACGGTCACCGCGAGCGGCGTGGCGAATCCCATCGCGTCTCCCTGGGTCAGGTAGAACGCCACGCCCAGCACCGCCAGCGACAGGGTGAGCATGCCGCCCACGTCCAGCCGGCGCGCGTTCGGATCGCGTGATTCCTCGACGCTGGCCAGCACCAGCAGCAAGGTCAGCGCGGCGATCGGGCCGTGCACCAGGAATACCCAGGTCCAATCCGAGACCGCCACGATCATCCCGCCGATCAACGGACCGAATCCCAGCCCGAAACCGAACACCACGCCCCACGCCGCGAAGGCCCGACTGCGTTCGCGGCCGTCGCGGAACTGGTGCGACAGGATCGCCAGCATGCAGATCAACAGCACGCCGCCGCTCAGGCCCTGCAGGGCGCGCGCCAGGATCAGCACCCCGACCCCGGTGGCCAGCCCGCACATCACCGAACTGGCGCCGAACAGCGCGCCGCTGATCAGGAACACCCGACGCCGCCCGAACCGGTCCGCCAGCGCGCCGGCGGCCATCAGCACCGTGGTGCTGGCGATCGTGTAGGCATTCATCACCCACTGCATCTGACGGAAATCCCCGCCCAGCACGCGCTCCAGGGTCGGCAGGATCACCGGCACGCTGGAAATCTCCAGACCGAACATGAGGGAAGCGAGACAGACGGCGAACAGCGCCGTGCGGTTTCGCGAAGCGGGGGAAGCGGGCATGGCGGACTCCGGGGGAAGGGACGCCGCACCCGTGCTTCGATCACCGAACGCGCGGATGCGGGCCGCCATTGTCGGGAGGCACGCCGAATGACGGAAATGATTTAATTTGCTCGCATCCAGTAAATGTGTTCATTTATTCCGCATGGACTTCGACCCCGCCCTCCTGCGCGCCTTCATCGCCGTCAACGACACCGGCGGCTTCACCCGCGCGGCCGAGCGCCTGCACCTCACCCAGTCGGCGATCAGCCACCAGATCCGCCGGCTGGAGGAGCAGGTCGGCCGTCCCCTGCTCCATCGCACCACCCGTCGCCTGACCCTGACCGAGGACGGCGAGGAATTCCTGAGCCACGCGCAGCGCATCCTCGACGCCTCGGACGCACTGACCCGCCGCTTCCGGCTGTCGCCGGTGTCCGGCGTGATCCGTTTCGGCGTGGCCGATACCTACCTGGGCGCGCGCCTGCCGAGCCTGCTGGGCCAGTTCGCGCGCAGCCATCCCTGTGTGCGCCTGGAAGTGAACGTCTCGTCCAGCCCGGACTTCCGCGCGATGGTCGCCGCCGGTGATCTCGACATGGCGGTCGTGCTGGCCGAGCCGGGGCAGGAAGACGATCTGCTGTTGCGCAGCACCGAGTTCGTGTGGAGCGCGGCGGACAACTTCACGCCGCCCGCCGGCGATTCGCTGCCGCTCGCGTTCGCGCCTGCGCCCTGCCTCCGCAGGCACATCGGCCTCACCGCGCTGGAGCGCGCCGCCCGGCCCTGGCACTTCACTTTCACGTCCGCCAGCAACGAGGGCCTGCGCGCGGCCACCCTGGCGGGACTGGGCGTGGCGGTGATGACGCGGACGGAACTGGTGCCGGGGCTGAAGATCGTCAACGACGAATTGCGCCTGCCGGCCCTGCCGAAGGCCGAATACGTGCTGGTGCGCCGCCCCGGCGAGCCGAACGCCGCCGCGGGGGAATTCACCCGGCTGTTGCAGGACCACACGTAAGCGGCTTCGCGCGACGATCGCCGGCAGGAACGTGCCCAAAAAAACCCCGGCTTGCGCCGGGGTTTCCGCAGACATGATGACCCGGACGCTTACGCGGCAACGGTATCGGCCACGTCCTTGTAGTCGGCAATCTGATCGAAGTTCATGTAGCGGTAGATCTGATCGCCGTTGGCGTTGATGACGCCGATGTCGGCCATGTACTCGGCCTTGGTCGGGATGCGGCCCAGACGCGAGCAGATCGCCGCCAGTTCCGCCGAACCGAGGTAGACGTTGGAGTTCCTGCCCAAGCGGTTGGGGAAGTTGCGGGTGCTGGTCGAGAACACGGTCGCGCCCTCCTTCACCTGCGCCTGGTTGCCCATGCACAGCGAGCAGCCCGGCATTTCCATGCGCGCGCCGGCGGTACCGAACGTGCCGTAGTGGCCTTCCTTGGTCAGTTCGGCGGCATCCATCTTGGTCGGAGGCGCGACCCACAGCTTGGTCGGGATGTCGCGCTTGCCTTCCAGCAGCTTGGAGGCGGCGCGGAAGTGGCCGATGTTGGTCATGCACGAACCGATGAACACTTCGTCGATCACCGCGCCGGAGACTTCGGACAGCGTCTTCACGTCGTCCGGATCGTTCGGGCAGGCGACGATCGGCTCGTGCACGTCGGCCAGATCGATTTCGATCACGGCCGCGTACTCGGCATCGGCATCGGCCTTCATCAACCGCGGGTCGGCCAGCCAGGCCTCCATCGCCTTGATGCGGCGCTGCAGGCTGCGCGGATCCTGGTAACCCTCGGCGATCATCCACTTCAACAGCGTGATGTTGCTGTTGATGTACTCGATGATCGGTTCCTTGTTGAGGTGCACGGTGCAACCGGCCGCCGAGCGCTCGGCCGAGGCGTCGGACAGTTCGAATGCCTGCTCCACCTTCAGATCCGGCAGGCCTTCGATTTCCAGGATGCGGCCGGAGAAGATGTTCTTCTTGCCCTGCTTGGCCACCGTGAGCAGGCCCTGCTTGATCGCGTACAGCGGAATCGCGTTGACCAGATCGCGCAGGGTCACGCCCGGCTGCATTTCACCCTTGAAGCGGACCAGCACCGATTCCGGCATGTCCAGCGGCATCACGCCGGTGGCGGCGGCGAAGGCGACCAGGCCCGAACCGGCCGGGAACGAGATGCCCACCGGGAAGCGGGTATGCGAGTCGCCGCCGGTGCCGACGGTGTCGGGCAGCAGCATGCGGTTGAGCCAGCTGTGGATCACGCCGTCGCCGGGACGCAGCGAAATGCCGCCGCGGTTGCTGATGAAGGCCGGCAGCTCGTGATGGGTCTTGACGTCGACCGGCTTCGGATAGGCGGCGGTGTGGCAGAACGACTGCATCACCAAGTCCGCGCTGAAGCCCAGGCAGGCCAGATCCTTCAGTTCGTCGCGGGTCATCGGGCCGGTCGTGTCCTGCGAACCCACCGAGGTCATCTTCGGCTCGCAGTACGTGCCCGGGCGGATGCCCTGGCCTTCCGGCAGGCCACAGGCGCGGCCGACCATCTTCTGCGCCAGCGTGAAGCCCTTGCCGGTGTCGGCCGGGTTCTGCGGCAGGCGGAACAGCGTGGAGGCCGGCAGGCCAAGCGCCTCGCGCGCCTTGGCGGTCAGGCCGCGGCCGATGATCAGTGGAATGCGGCCACCGGCGCGCACTTCGTCGAACAGCACGTCGCTCTTGACCTGGAACTCGGCGATCACCTCGCCGTTCTTCAGCGCCTTGCCTTCGTACGGACGCAGTTCGATGACATCGCCCATCTCCATCTTCGACACGTCCAGTTCAATCGGCAGCGCGCCGGCGTCTTCCATCGTGTTGTAGAAGATCGGGGCGATCTTGCTGCCCAGGCAGACGCCGCCGAAACGCTTGTTCGGGATGAACGGAATGTCCTCGCCGGTCCACCACAGCACCGAGTTGGTGGCCGACTTGCGGCTGGAACCGGTGCCGACCACGTCGCCGACGTAGGCGACCGGGTGGCCCTTTTCGGTCAGCGACCGGATGAAGGCGATGGGACCGCGCTTGCCGTCCTCTTCCGGCGTGAACGGCGCGCCATCGCGCTTGTTCTTCAGCATCGCCAGCGCATGCAGCGGGATGTCCGGGCGGGTGGTCGCATCCGGCGCAGGCGACAGGTCGTCGGTGTTGGTTTCGCCGGGCACCTTGAACACGGTGACGGTCAGCGACTGCGGCACTTCCGGCCGGCTGGTGAACCATTCGGCATCGGCCCAGCTCTGCAGCACGGACTGGGCGTTGGCGTTGCCCTTCTGCGCCTTCTCCTGCACGTCATGGAACGCATCGAACATCAGCAGGGTGTGCTTGAGCGCGTTGGCGGCGATGGTGCCGACCTGGGGGTCGTCCAGCAGTTCCACCAGCGGATGGATGTTGTAGCCGCCGAGCATGGTGCCCAGCAGTTCGGTGGCGCGCTCGCGGCTGATCAGCGGGCACTGCTCGGTGCCGAAGGCGACCGCGGCCAGATAGGACGCCTTCACCTTGGCGGCATCGTCGACGCCGGCCGGCACGCGATGGGTGATCAGGTCCAGCAGGAAGTCGCCCTCGCCGGCCGGCGGCGCCTTCAGCAGCTCGATGACATCGGCGGTCTGCCGGGCCGACAGCGGCAGCGGCGGGATGCCCAGCGCGGCGCGCTCGGCTACGTGGTGGCGATAGGCTTCCAACATGGTGACTCCGGGATGCGTGAGGTAATGGGAAACAACGGTTGGGGCTTCATTCCGCGGCGGGAACGATCAACTTCAGCCCCTTGAAGTACTCGCGGTAGAACCGATCGTCGCGGGTGATCAGGCCATTGCACTGGAGCAGCGCATGGGCGCCGATCAGGAAATCGGGCGCGGCGCGGTTGCGCGCGCCGTCGCGCTGGCGGTAGCGCCGCTGCATCTCGCCGGCACGCAGCGCCGACTTGGCTTCCAGCGGGCTAAAGCGGATGCTCATCTCCTCCAGCACCGCCAGCGCCTCCGAACCATCGCGCAAGGCGCTGCACACCTCGGCCAGCGCGACTTCGCAGATGACCACCGGGCCGGCGCTCAGGCACTGGCGCAGGCAGGCTTCGGCGGCGTCGGCCTGCGGGCCGTCGGCCAGCAGATCGATGAGGACGGAGGAATCCAGGGCGATCATGGCGGCTCAGACGCTCACTGTTCCGGCGGCTCGCCGGGCGCGTGGCCGCGCAGGGCACGCATCGCCGCGTCGGTACTGTCGAAACCGTCCAGTTTGAAGCGGCCGCGGGCACGCGAAATGGCGTCGTCCACGCTCTTGCGCAGGATGATCCGGCTGCCGTCCAGTTCGACCTTGAGCACGCTGCCCTTGGTCAGCCCCAGAGCATCGCGGACGGCCTTGGGCAGGGTGATCTGGCCACGCTCGGCGACGGTCGCTTCCATGGGCGGCTCCGGAAAAGTATGCACGAATTATACATACCTTCCCGTGCATACCCAAGCCGTCCGCGGCCCGCGCGGGCCGGTTCCGGCGTGACGAAGACTTCAGAACGTCAACTGGAAACGCAGGTTGACGGTATGGCCGCGGTCCGCGCCGGGATAGGCACCGGTGGGGTTGTCGATGCGCCAGCGCACGGCCTCCAGCATCAGCCGGCTCCAATCGTTCAGGTACCAATTCGTCCCCACGGTCCAGCCATTGCCCTGCCCGCCACCCGGGAATTCGCGGAAGTCGGCGGCCTCATACCGCACCTTCCATTCCCAGGCGCCGCCGCCGCCGGCCGTCACCGGGCTGGCCACCTTGACCCGTCCCCAGGTGCCGGTCCGCGCTGAATACGCCGGCACCGCCCCCGCCAGTAATCCGCCGAATGACAGCGCGTGGGCGTCATGGTGGCGACGGTAGTCCACGCCGCCCTCCGTCCCGCGCACGTTTCGCCGCCCCCATTCGCCATAGGCCCAGAATGGTCCCGCCATGCCGGCCAGTTCCACGCCGTAGCCCTCGCCACTCCCGGCACCGGGCGCGCGGCCACCACCGATGCGCAGGTGATCATTGAAGGGTCCGGCGATGGCCGCGCTGCGCAGGACGCGTGCCGTGCCGCGGATGTGCTCATGGAACGCCCATGCACCGAGATGGATCGTCGCCGTGTCCGTCCGCAGCGGATTCCAGTGCGCACGCGCCGCATAGGTCAGCCCGTCGTTGCCGTCGCCGGGATTGTCGAGGCTGTTGCCGGTGACCTGCAGGGCGGCATGCCAGCCTTCGCCGTGGATCTTCTGCATCAGCCCCAGCCCGAACGATCCGCGCTGCGGCATGATCACGGCGCCGACCAGATTGCGCGTCTGGAACGGCGTGTTGGCGGTACTGCTGCTGCCATCCAGGCCACGCTCGTTCAGGCGATGCCCCACGGAAAACTCCGAGGCCTGGCCGAACAGCCGGTGATCGAGCGCCGCGTAGGCGGACTTCCACGCCACCGCATTGCCCGCGAATTCCCCTTCCGCCACGTAGCCCAGTGCGCCATGCCGGCCTTCGACGCCGAGACGGGCGGACCTGAGCTCGGTACCGGCCACGTTGCGCGATGCATGTTCCGAACCGCCGGTGGAAGAGGCATCGACGAAGAAACGCCCGCGTGGGCGGAAACGCGCCTTGCCATCCGCGTTCGCGAACTCCGGGGCGCCCTTGGACCAGCTCACTCGCGATCGCCCCGCCTGTTCGGCTTCGAGTCTGGCCAGCCGCGCCTCCAGGGTTCCGTCGTCCGGGGCCGCTCCGGCCGCGCGCCGATCCGTCGCCGCCGGCACCCCGCCCGCTACCCGGCCACCTTCGATGGCAGCGAGCCGTGCTTCCAGCGCCGCGATACGCTGCGACTGCCGCTCGATCAATTGGAACAGTCCGGTCATGGACGTATCGGCCTTGTCCGGAGGAGGCGCGTCCTGCGCACGCGCCAGCGAAGGGGTCGCCAGCGCCAGCGCGATCACGGCCGTCCATCGCCGCGTGCCCGCTACGGAAATCATCATCTTCGGTCATCTCCAGGCAAGCCGCTGCCTTCGGCCGTGTTTCGCCGCAGGGAACGGAAGAAAAAGGCGCCCGCGCTCGACCGGCGTGGGCAATGTCGGATCAGCGATGGGCGCCCTGCGCGTCGGGACGCCAGGTGATGAGCCGGCCCTCGGCGATGTCGAGGATGCGATCGATCAGCAGGACGAAAATCGCCAGGATGGCGATTCCGGCGAACACGCCAACCGCGTGGAAATTGCCCTCGGCTTGGGCGATCAGATAGCCCAGCCCCGCCGACGCGCCGAGGTATTCACCGATGATCGCGCCCACCACGGCAAAACCGACGGACGTGCGCAGCGACGACAGGATCCAGCTCGCAGCGGCGGGAAAGTACACATGACGCAGCAGATCGCGGCGGCTGGCGCCGAGAATGCGGGCGTTCGCCAGCACCGTGGGATTGACTTCGCGAACGCCCTGCATCGCATTGAAGAAAGTGATGAAGAACACCAGCGTCACCGCCAGCGCCACCTTCGACCAGAGCCCCAGGCCCAGCCACAGCACGAAGATCGGCGCCAGCACCACGCGCGGGATCGCGTTGAAGCTCTTGATGAAGGGATCGAGGATCCGCGCCGCGGTCCGGTTCAGGCCGAGCCACACGCCGCCCACCACGCCCAGCACGGTGCCGATGATGTAGCCCAGCGCGGTCTCGGTCAGGGTCACCGAGACATGTTTGTAGAAGCCGGTGTCGCTCAGCCATTCGTACATCTGGCGCGCGATGTCCCAGGGAGCCGGAAAGAAAAACGGATCGATCAGGCTGCCGGCCACCCCGACCTGCCATCCCCCGAACACCGCCACCACCAGGATGACCTGGATCAACCGCTCAGTCCCCGTACGCATAGCTCTTCTCCACTTCGCCCCGCAGGCAGGCCCAGATATCCCGGTACAGATCGGTGAAGCGCGGATCCAGCTTGATCTCCGCCACGTTGCGTGGGCGCTCCAGTGGAACGTGGAAGCTCTCCACCACCCGGCTGCCGGGGCCGGACGCCAGCACCACGACCCGGTCGCCGAGCGCGATGGCCTCTTCCAGATCGTGGGTGATCAGGATCACCGAGCGCCGATCCTCCTGCCACAGGCGCAGCAGTTCGTTCTGCATGAGGTGGCGGGTATGGATGTCGAGCGCCGAGAACGGTTCGTCCATCAGGATCACCTTCGGCTCCACGATCAGCGCCTGCGCCATCTGCACGCGCTTGCGCTGGCCGCCGGAAAGCTGGTGCGGGAAGCGGTGCTCGAAGCCGGACAAGCCGACCTTGGCCAGCCAGTCGCGCGCACGCCGCCCGCGCTCCCCGCCGGGCACGCCGCGGAACCGCAGGCCCAGCTCGACGTTCTCCAGTGCGGTCTTCCATGGCAGCAACGCATCCTGCTGGAACAGGTATCCGACGCTGCCCTGCACGCCGGCCACCGCGCGGCCGTCGATCGCCACGCCGCCGGACGCGGGCGTCAGCAATCCCGCGACCGCATTGAGGATGGTGCTCTTGCCGCATCCCGTCGGACCGACGATGGCCAGGAACTCGCCGTCGCCGACCTGGATGTCGACGTCCCGGACGGCGACGAAATCCCCGAACGCCATCGTCATCCGCTCGATCGCGACCATGGTGCGGGCCGCGCCGCCGGTCGCGGCCGCCGCCGGCGGCACATCGTGGCGCGGGCGCGCCTGTGCAAGTGCTGTCATGACATTGCCCTCCCAGACAAATCGTCAGTGTTGTGTCGAAGCCGGTTCGACGAACCGATCGGTATAGGTGCGCGACAGGTCGATGCTTGCCGCGGCGACATCCGGATTGAACTCGCCCAGCACCGCCAGCGGGGTGGCCATGTCGGCCGCGACGAACCTGCCGTCGGCAGAGAAAATGCCGCGGGCCGCCTCCACGGCCTTGGCGTACGTGGCGCGGTCGCCGGACACGTAGCTGTCGGGCAACGCATCGACGATGGCGTCCGCGCCGTTCTCCGCGATGAACGCCAGCGCCCGCTGCTGGGCGCGCACGATCTTCCGGATCGTTTCCGGATGCGCGTCGATGAACGACTGCTGGGCATACAGCACCGAGGTCGGATAGATGCCGCCATAGACCTCGCGCGCGCCCGCATCGCTGCGCGCATCGATGAGGATGCGGCCAATGCCCCGTTCCTGGATCAGCGTCGCGGCCGGATCATAGTTGACCAGCAGATCCACCTTGCCCTGTTGCAGGGCGGCCACCGCGGCCGCGCCCGATCCCACGCCGACCAGCGACACCGCCGATTCCGGGATGCCATGCCGCTCCAGGTAGTAACGGACGAAGAAATCGGAAGAAGACCCCGGCGCGGTGATGCCGATGCGCGCGCCGCGGATGGTTTCCGGCCGGGCCGGATCGAAGGTGCTTTCGTTGCCGCCGGCCAGCACCAGCCCGGAGTTGCGCGACAGCAGCACGAACGCGGTGACCGATTTGCCCCTGGCCTGCATCTGGATGGTGTGGTCGTAGAATCCCACCGCCACGTCGGTGGAGCCGGCCACCAGCGCCTGCAATACCTTCGAGCCGCCCTGTGCGAAGTTTTCCGTGCGCACGTTCAGGCCTTCGTCCCTGAAGTAGCCCTGCGCATCGGCGATGAAGAACGGCAGGTTGTTGAGGTTGTAGGAGCCGACGCTGATGCGGACTTCCTGCACCTCCGCTTCCGCGGCGCGCTCGCCGGTTGCCGTGCCTCCGCAGCCTCCCAGCAGCAACAGCACGGCTGCTCCGATACCCAGCATTGCCTTGTACATGTTCCCCTCCCGGACCGTATGAATCGGAATGTGGACAGCGGCCGGTCTCAGGCCGCCTGGCTGCGCCGCGTGTCCTGCTGCAGTTCACCGGCGAACACGCGGCCTTCGAACAGGCGCCGCGCCGTGCGGACCACGCTGGCCACGATCGGTGCGTCCGGCGCGCTGCGTTCCAGGGCCACTTCCAGGCAACCTCCCGGATGCTCCAGCAGCAGCCGGCCGGCGTCGCCCTCGTGCGCCGCCAGCGCGTACGCGACGGTGCCCGCGGTGACGGCCGCGGTGGCGATGCCGACCCCGCCCGTGATGGCAAGCGCGCTGTGGCACTGGTGCGGCATGAAATAGCGCACCCGCAGCGAAGCGCCGGAACGGGACGGCGACAGCAGCACCGGTTTGGGAATGACCCGGCTTCCGGCATCGACGATGCCCATCCGGCGCCCGGCCTCGATCCGGATCGTCTCCAGGCGGGCCAGCAGCGCGGCATCGGCATTCAATCCGGTCGGAGACTCGTCGCCCGCCAGGCCAAGATCCGATGCCCGCATCAGGACCATCGGGATGGCGCAGTCCACGCAACTGACCTCGACACCGTCGATCCGTTCGCGCGGCTTGCCCGTGGGCAGCAGGGCGCCGGTCCGCGTCCCCGCCGCATCCAGGAACGAAAGCGTGATCGGCGCGGCCTGGCCCGGAACGCCGGCAATGCGCGTGCTTCCGCGATAAACCACCCGGCCCTGCGGCGTCTGGACCGTGGCCCGGATCAGCTTGCCGGTGTTGACGTTGTGGATGCGTACCTGCGTCTGCGGATGCCGGGCCGGCACCAGGCCGGCTTCGATCGCGAACGGCGCCACCGCCGCCAGCATGTTCCCGCAGTTGGGGCTGGTGTCGACAAGCTGGCGCTCGTTCACCACCTGCGCGAACAGATAGTCGACATCCGCATCCTGGCGGCTGGCGCGTCCCACGATGGCCACCTTGCTGGACAGGGCATTGCCGCCGCCGATGCCATCGATCTGCAGGGGATGCCCGGCACCCATCACCGCCAGCAGCACGCGATCACGCTGCGCCGGTTCGGCGGGCAGATCCGATGCGAGGAAGAACGGACCCTTGGAGGTGCCGCCACGCATCAGCACGCACGGCAGGCTCAGCAGGTCGTTCGAATCGTTGGCCGAATCCATGCAAGAATCACATTAATCCATAAAGACGATTCGATACTGACATGGACCCGCTTCGTTGAGAATTGCATTTTTTTCGATTATTGATAGGCCATGAGCATCAATTGCGAAATCCTCGATCTGCGGGCCTTCCTGCTGGTGAGCGAAACCCGCAGCTTCCACCGCGCGGCGGAAACCCTGCATCTGTCGCAACCCGCGCTCAGCCGCCGCATCCAGAAACTCGAACAGAATGTCGGCGCGCCATTGTTGGAGCGGACCACCCGCCACGTCGTGCCGACCGCACTCGGGCAGGATCTGCTGCCGCTGGTGAGGCGGCTGATCGAGGAGTTCGACGGATCCCTGTTTTCGCTGCGTGGCGCCGATCAGCATCGCGGTGGCCAGGTCACCATCGCCTGCCTGCCGACCGCCGCGTTCTACTTCCTGCCCAGCGTGATCGCGCGCTTCCAGCAGGATCATCCGCAGGTACGCTTCCGCATCCTGGATCTGCCCGCCACCGAGGGACTGCAGGCGGTGGAACGCGGCGAAGTCGAGTTCGGCATCAACTTCATGGGAGCGTCGGTGCCGGATCTCGCGTTCGACGCCCTGGTGGAGGATCCCTTCGTACTGGCCTGCCGGCGTGATCATCCGTTGGCGCGCAAGCGCAAGGTGAGCTGGAGCGATCTGGCGCCCCACCGGCTCATCACCGTGCATCGCACCAGCGGCAACCGCACGCTGCTCGATGGCGCGCTGGCGCGCGAGAACCTGCGGCTCAACTGGTTCTACGAAGTCACCCACCTGTCCACATCGCTTGGCCTGGTCGAAGCCGGCGTGGGGATCTCGGTGCTTCCGCAGATGGCCACGCCGCGCGGCGAACATGCCACCTTGGTCACCCGCCCGCTCGCCAATCCGGTGGTATCGCGGACCATCGGCGTGGTGCGCCGGCGGGGCGCCCAGTTGTCACCGGTCGCCGAGGAGTTCCTGCATACCCTCAAGCGCCTGTGGAAGGGCGGGTGACCATGCCGGCGCCGGCCCGCGGACGACCGGCCGTGCCGCACGGCAAGCCCTTTCCGGCAACACTGCGGTCCATCGCCGCGCCTGGGTTGATTCCATCTGCAACACCATTTGAGGGACAATGCCGCGTGCCGCCTGCGGTTCCCCACGCCGGCGCCTGCGTCCCGCAAGCATTCGGTCCTTGGCCGTTGCCATCGCCAGCATTCGCAAAGGAGTACCCCGCATGAGCGACTCTTTCTCCACCCGCAGCCGTCTCGACGTCAACGGCAAGTCCTACACTTATTTCAGCCTGCCCAAGCTCGGCCAGCGCTTCGACATCGCCCGCCTGCCCTACTCCATGAAGATCCTGCTGGAGAACCTGCTGCGCGGCGAGGACGGCGTCAGTGTCACGCCCGAGCACATCGAGGCGGTCGCCACCTGGGACGCGACCCGTGAACCGGACACCGAGATCGCCTTCATGCCCGCGCGCGTGGTCCTGCAGGACTTCACCGGCGTGCCATGCGTGGTCGATCTGGCGGCGATGCGCGACGCGGTGGTCAAGCTCGGCGGCAATCCCGACCAGATCAATCCGCTGATTCCGTCCGAACTGGTCATCGACCACTCGGTGCAGGTGGACGTGTTCGGCAAGCCGGATGCGCTGGATCTGAACGGCAAAATCGAGTTCGACCGCAACAAGGAACGCTACAGCTTCCTGCGCTGGGGCCAGAAGGCGTTCGACAACTTCAAGGTGGTGCCGCCCAACACCGGCATCGTCCACCAGGTGAACCTGGAAAACCTCGCCCGCGTGGTGATGACCGCTGAGCGGGACGGCGAGGCCATCGCGTATCCGGACACCGTGTTCGGCACCGACTCGCACACCACGATGATCAACGGCATCGGCGTGCTGGGCTGGGGCGTGGGCGGCATCGAGGCCGAAGCGGCCATGCTGGGCCAGCCGTCCTCGATGCTGATTCCGCAGGTGGTCGGCTTCAAGCTGACCGGCAAGCTGCCCGAAGGCGCCACCGCCACCGACCTGGTCCTGACCGTCACCCAGATGCTGCGCAAGCTGGGCGTGGTGGGCAAGTTCGTCGAATTCTACGGCGACGGCCTGCAGCACCTGCCGCTGGCCGACCGCGCGACCATCGGCAACATGGCGCCGGAGTACGGCGCCACCTGCGGCATCTTCCCGATCGACGCCGAATCGCTGAACTACCTGCGCCTTTCAGGCCGCAGCGAGGAACAGATCGCGCTGGTCGAAGCCTATGCGAAGGCGCAGGGCCTGTGGCACGACGCCGACAGCCCGCATGCGCAGTACAGCGCCACCCTGCATCTGGACATGGGCGACGTGAAGCCTTCACTCGCCGGTCCCAAGCGCCCGCAGGACCGCGTGCTGCTGGAGGACGTGAAGAAGAATTTCCGCGACAACCTGCAGCCGTTCGCCGAGGCGCGCGACAAGCGCAGCCAGGCGGTATCCGATTTCGTCGCCGAAGGCGGCGGATCCGCGGTGGGCAACGAGGCGCTCAGCCGCGGCTATGCCGACATCGAAACCGAAGGCCAGAAGGTCCGGCTGAAGGACGGTGCCGTCGTCATCGCCGCGATCACGTCCTGCACCAACACCTCCAATCCCGCGGTCATGATCGGCGCCGGCCTGCTGGCCCGCAACGCGGCGGCCAAGGGCCTGACCCGCAAGCCCTGGGTGAAGACCTCGTTGGGACCGGGTTCGCGCGTGGTCACCGATTACCTGGAAAAGGCCGGCGTGCTGGACGATCTGGAGAAGCTTGGCTTCTACGTGGTCGGCTACGGCTGCACCACCTGCATCGGCAACTCCGGCCCGTTGCCGGTGGAAGTCAGCGCCGGCATCGCCACCGGCGATCTGGTGGTCACCTCGGTGCTGTCGGGCAACCGCAACTTCGAAGGCCGCGTCCATCCCGAAGTGAAGATGAACTACCTGGCCTCGCCGCCGCTGGTGGTCGCCTATGCGATCGCCGGCACCACCGACATCGATCTGACCACCGAGCCGCTGGGCACCGGCAGCGACGGCCAGCCGGTCTACCTGCGCGATATCTGGCCGAGCAACAGCGAAATCGGCGATTTCATCGCCCGCACCATCGGTCCGGAAATGTTCGCCAAGAATTATGCGGACGTATTCAAGGGCGATACGCGCTGGAACACCATCGCCTCGCCGGACGGCGATCTGTATGCATGGGATTCGGATTCGACCTACATCAAGAACCCGCCCTACTTCGAAGGCATGACGATGGCGGTCGGCGGCATCGACGACGTGCACGGTGCGCGCGTGCTCGGCCTGTTCGGCGATTCGATCACCACCGATCACATCTCGCCGGCCGGCAATATCAAGAAGGACTCGCCCGCGGGCCGCTTCCTGATCTCGCGCGGCGTGCAGCCGGTGGATTTCAACAGCTACGGCAGCCGTCGCGGCAACGACGACGTGATGGTGCGCGGGACCTTCGCCAACATCCGCATCAAGAACCTGATGTTCGGCGGCGAGGAAGGCGGCAACACGCTGTACTACCCGCCTGGTGGCGGCGCCCCGGAGAAGCTGTCGATCTACGACGCGGCGATGAAGTACAAGGCCGACGGCGTGCCGCTGGTGGTGCTGGCCGGCAAGGAATACGGCACCGGCTCCTCGCGCGACTGGGCCGCCAAGGGCACCAACCTGCTGGGCGTGAAGGCGGTGTTCGCCGAGAGCTTCGAGCGCATCCACCGCTCCAACCTGGTCGGCATGGGCGTGCTGCCGTTGCAGTTCATCGAAGGCCAGAACGCGCAGACCCTGGGCCTGGACGGATCGGAGGTGTTCGATATCGCGGGCCTGCAGGACGGCGCGTCGAAGGTCGCCACCGTCACCGCACGGCGGACCGACGGCCAGGAAGTGCGTTTCCAGGCCAAGGTATTGCTGCTGACGCCGAAGGAAGTCGAGTACTTTCGTCACGGCGGCCTGCTTCACTACGTGCTCCGCCAACTGGCAGCGCGCAAGGCGGCCTGATCGAGCGCCGGAACAACGAAAGCCCCGCCCCGCGAAGCACGCGGGGCGCTCAACCCGCGCGCGAGCCGGTGGCTCGCAAACGCGCCGGTTTCGCCCATCACGGCGGCCTGCTCCACTACGTGCTCCGCCAGCTGGCGGCGCGCAAGGCGGCCTGATCGAGCGCCGGAACAACGGAAGCCCCGCCCCGCGAAGCACGCGGGGCGCTCAACCCGCGCGCGAGCCGGTGGCTCGCAAACGCGCCGGTTTCGCCCGTCACGGCGGCCTGCTTCACTACGTGCTCCGCCAGTTGGCAGCGCGCAAGGCGGCCTGATCGAGCGCCGGAACAACGGAAGCCCCGCCCCGCGAAGCACGCGGGGCGTTCAACCCGCGCGCGAGCCGGTGGCTCGCAAACGCGCCGGTTTCGCCCATCACGGCGGCCTGCTCCACTACGTGCTCCGCCAACTGGCGGCGCGCAAGGCGGCGTGAGTAAAGCGGCGCCTGATACTCCCAGAGCATCGGGCGCCACCACCTCTCCTGTAGGAGCGACATGAGTCGCGACGGGGATGGGTAGGCGAATGTTCCGGTCGCGACTCACATCGCTCCCACAGGACGGACGGCCGCCAGCACTGCCAGAGACTCAATCCCCCAGGTTGTCCGCCCGGCGGTTGCCGGTTTCCGGTGGCCTCGACGTGGCATCCGGTGACGGGATCGGATTCGCCGGTCCGCGGGGAAACACCATGCGCGCCCTCCTCTTCGCCGGATGCCTCCTGTTGCCGGCGCTTTCCTGCATCCCGGCTGTCCATGCCGTCGAGATCACCGGCATGAAGGATTTCCCGAACCTGCAGGGCCGTTACGCGCCGGGTGGCGACTGCAAACGGCAGCCGAGAATCACCATCGACGCGAGCGGCATGGCCTTCGAGGTCGAAGGACACAGTGAACGCGTGGCGCAACTGGAATACGCGGCCAGCTATGGCGGCAATTTCTATGAAGGCAGCAGCCAGTGGTTCTTTCCGTTCGGGCGTGATGGCGCCTATCCGATATTGATGACCTTCAACGCGGACGAAAAGGCGGGCGTGTTGACGATTGCACCGCACGACGAGGGGTATGCCGGCGGTCCACCGCTGACACCCCGCAACCGCGCCCTGGTCGCCGGTTCTCCCTATCTGCGTTGCCGCTGACCCGACCGGATCAGGGGCCTGCCTGCCACTGTGCGTAATAGAGCCGCCATTCGTCGTCTTGCCGGCGCCAGCCGGTGGTGACGCGATACGACTGCGCGCTGTCCGGCAGCAGACGGCCGCGGCCCGCGCCGGTCAGCAGCGCATCGAAACGCACGGTCGCGGTATCGTCCCGCAGCTCGATGTCCAGCGGCCCCGTGGTCACGCCGACGCTGTCGCGCGCCAGCAATTGCACGCGCAGCAGGTTGTGCAGTGCAGCACGATCCATGCCGCCGGGGCCGGAGAAATCCTCGGACACTGCGTCCATCGCATCCGCCGGCCGGCGCTGTTCGACCGCCTGCTGCAAGGCGGCGAACTGATCACGCAGTTGCTGCTCGGGGGCGGGCCGGGCGCAGGCCACCAGTTGCAGCAGCAGGGCCAGCAACAGGCATGACCGCCATGACCCGCCGCGGGCGGGTTCGGGCACTCCGATTACGTTCTTCACCTGCCCTTCGCCTTTTCCATCCGGAACGGTATGCTCACCCACATGGACCCCGCGCGGCGCGGTCGCGCCGACATTGCAAACATACCCGAAGCATGTCCCTGGGGAGGGAATAGAAGATGAGTCAAGACCGTCCGTGGTTCAAGAGCTATCCGGAAGGCGTTCCGCACGAAATCGATCTGGATGAGTACCGGTCCATCGTTTCGGTGCTCGAGACCGCCATCGATCGTTATCGCAACCGTCCGGCATTCTCGAACTTCGGCAAGCGTCTGACCTATGGCGAGGTGGATACCCTAAGCAAGCAGTTCGCGGCTTACCTGCTCGGCGAACTGAAGCTCAAGAAGGGCGATCGCGTCGCGATCATGATGCCGAACTGCCTGCAGTATCCGGTCGCCATTTTCGGTGTGCTGCGCGCCGGCCTGACGGTGGTCAACGTCAATCCGATGTACACCCCGCGCGAATTGCGCCACCAGTTGTCCGATTCCGGCGCCAGCGTGCTGCTGGTGGTGGACAACTTCGGCAAGACCGTGCAGGAGGCCATTTCCGGCCTGACCTCGCTCAAGCAGGTGATCACCACCGGCCTGGGCGATTTGCTCGGTTTCCCCAAGGGACCGTTGATCAACTTCGTGCTGAAGTACGTCAAGAAGATGGTGCCCGACTACGACATCCCGGGCACGGTCCGCTTCAGGGACACGCTGACGCTCGGCCGCCTGCATGCGCTGCCCGAGGTGGAGATCGCGCCGGAGGACATCGCGTTCCTGCAATACACCGGCGGCACCACCGGCGTGGCCAAGGGCGCCATGCTGACCCATCGCAACATGGTCGCCAACATGCAGCAGGCGTCGGCCTGGATCGGCCGCAACGTCAAGGCCGATGGCGAGTTGATCGTCACCGCGCTGCCGCTGTACCACATCTTCGCGCTCACCGCGAACTGCCTGGTGTTCATGAAGTTCGGCGCGTCGAACCACCTGATCACCAACCCGCGCGACATGCCGAACTTCGTCAAGGAGATCAGCAGGATCCAGTTCACCGCCATCACCGGCGTCAACACGCTGTTCAATGGCCTGCTCAACACGCCGGGATTCGACCAGGTCGATTTCTCGCGGCTGCACCTCACCCTGGGCGGCGGCATGGCGGTGCAGCGTGCGGTCGCCGAGCGCTGGAAGAAGGTCACGGGCGTGACCCTGGTGGAGGCCTACGGTCTCACCGAAACCGCGCCGGCGGCCTGCATCAACCCGATGGACCTGAAGGACTACAACGGCGCCATCGGCCTGCCCATTCCCTCCACCGATGCCTGCCTGAAGGACGACGACGGCAATCTGGTCCCGGTCGGCGAGGTCGGCGAGCTCTGCATCAAGGGACCGCAGGTGATGCGCGGTTACTGGCAGCGACCCGAGGAGACCGCCAAGGTCGTGGACGCCGACGGCTGGCTGCATACCGGCGACATGGCCAAGATGGACGCCGACGGTTTCTTCTATATCGTCGACCGCAAGAAGGACATGATCCTGGTATCCGGCTTCAACGTGTACCCCAACGAGGTGGAAGACGTGATCGCCGGCCTGGACGGCGTCCTGGAGGTGGCGGCGATCGGGGTGCCGGACGAGCGTTCCGGCGAAGTGGTCAAGGTATTCGTGGTCAAGAAGGATCCGGCCCTGACCGAGGAGAAGATCAAGGCGTACTGCCGGGACAACCTGACCGGCTACAAGCAGCCCCGCTACATAGAGTTCCGGACCGAACTGCCCAAGACGAACGTGGGAAAAATACTCAGGAAGGAACTCCGCGAGCCCCCGAAGACCGGGGTTTCCCCCTGAAGAGAAAGGCCGGCGAAAGCCGGCCTTTCTTTTTTCTTCAAAACTTTAAGGTTAAATTTGAGATTGTCATCACATTTATGAACAACTGTAAGGGATAAACCCTGTCCCCAGCCCCCCAGTCAGTGTGCGTCGTCTTTTCACTATCCGTTCAGGTGTAGCATCGCGCCGTGCCCAGCACGTCCCCAATACCAATCCCCACACCATCGGCCACCCAGCCACCAGGAGTCGTCATGAACAACGTCGAAAAACTGCAGCGCACCCGCCATTACTCCACCATCCGGGTGGAATCCGCGCCCGATGGCAACAGCCATTGGATGTACATGCACAACGACGCTGGCAAGGGCTCCCGTCCATGCTTCCGCAGCGAACTGCTGGATGAAATGTGGAGCTTCACCTCCTCGATCACGCTGCGCGAGAGCGAGCGCCAGTCGGGCCGCCTGCGTCATTTCGTGCTGGCGTCCTCGGCTTCCGCCTTCAATCTCGGCGGCGATCTGGAACTGTTCGCCAAGCTGATCCGTGCCAACGACCGGGAGCACCTGCTGGCCTATGCCCGCCGCTGCATCGACGGCGTCTATACGCTGCACACCGGCCTCGGCGGCGACGTCCGCACCATCGCGCTGTTGCAGGGCGACGCCCTCGGCGGTGGCCTGGAAATGGCGCTGGCCTGCCACACCATCGTCGCCGAGGAAGGCGTCGAAATGGGCCTGCCGGAAGTCCTGTTCGGCCTGTTCCCGGGCATGGGCGCCTACTCTTTCCTGTGCAAGCGCGTGTCGCCGCAACTGGCCGAGCGCATCATCCTGGAAGGCAACATGTATTCCAGCGACGAGTTCCACAAGATGGGCGTGGTCGACATCCTGGTGCCCAAAGGCCAGGGCGAAGCCGCCGTGCAGGATCTGATCCGCCAGCAGCAGCGTGCGCCCCATTCGCACCTGGCGATGAACACGGTCCGCGGCCTGGCCCAGCGGGTCAGCTACGACGAACTGATGAACATCACCGAGGTCTGGGTCGACACAGCGCTGGCGCTGGGCGACAAGTCCCTGCGGATGATGGAACGCATCGTGCGCGCGCAGGAAAAGCGGGCCATGCACGCCGCCTGATCGAAGCCCGGTTCGCAGCCATTGCAGGGGGCGGGGACTGCGCGGAGCACCCCGGATCGCGGGCAGGCCCTGGCCGCCCGCTTTGGCCCTGCGGGCAGCCCGGCGCGTTTTCAGTTGCGCTCGTGGCTGCCGTGATCGGCGGAATGGCGGGCCCGTTCGCGCTGTTCCAGCGCCGTCCTGCCCTGCGCCAAATAGGAATTCACCGCCGCCAGCCGTTGCCGCCACTCGCGCGCGATCTGCCAGTCCGCCAGGCGCATCAGTTCGCTCGCGGCCGCCGCCAGCTTGACCAGGCCCAGATTGCTGGCCACGCCTTTCAGCGCATGCGCGTGATCGCGCAGATGCTCACCGTGGCCGTGTTCCATCGCGTGCGCCATCGCGCCGATGCAGCCGTCGGCATCGTTGAGGCACTGCGCGATGAATTCGCGTTCGAACGCATCGCCCATGCCGAGCGCGCTGAGTTCATCCAGCACCGTCATGTCGAGGATCTCGTCGCCCACCCGCACCGCGGTCGCCGGCACCGGCGCCTGCTGCGGGGCGACCGCCCCGTTGGTGGCGATTTCGGCCAGGGTGTCCAGCAACCGGGTCGCCACCACCGGCTTGGCCAGGAACGCGCGCGCGCCGGCACGCTCGCAGTTGCGGATGGCGTCCGGGGTGACGTCCGCGCTCAGGATCACCACCGGCGTGCGCTGGCCGGAACCGGCCTCCATCACCCGCAACTGCTTGAGCAGATCCAGGCCGCTGACGTCGGGCATGTGCAGATCGCAGATGACGGCGTCGTAATCGAACGAGTCCAGCGCATTGAGCACGTCCTCGCCCCCGTTGACGCAGGTGACGCGATGGCCGGCCTTCTGCAGCAGGCGCTGCACGACCATCCGGTTGGCCTCGTGATCGTCGGCCACCAGGATCTGCATGCTGCGCACCCGCGCGCGGTGGCGCAGGAACGGATCCGAGAACGCGATGATGTTCTCGGCGCCGGGCCTTTCGCCGCCCTCTTCCAGCCAGTTGGCCGGCGCATGGATTGCCGGGGTGACCTCGCGAGGCTGGACCGGTTCGAACGGAAGCTCCACCCAGAACGAACTGCCGCGCTGTTCGCTGCTCTCGAAACCGATGGTGCCGCCCATCGCCTCGGTCAGGCCCTTGGCGATGGTGGTGCCCAGGCCGGTGCCGCCATAGCGGCGCGCCAGGCTGGCGTCGGCCTGTTCGAAGGCTTCGAACAGGCGCTCGCGCACCGAGGCGGGAATGCCGATGCCGGTATCGGTGACGGTGAAGCGCAACCGGTTCGGACTGCCGGCCAGGCTGACGTGCAGGCGCACTTCGCCCTTGTCGGTGAACTTGACCGCGTTGCCGGCGAGGTTGAGCAGGACCTGGCGCAGGTGGCCGGAGTCGCCGCGCAGCAGGGCGGGCACGGCGTCGTCGAACTGCACCTCGTAGTTGAGCTGCTTGCCGCGCGCCTGCGGCAGCAGGATCAGGCCGATGCTGTCGACCAGTTCGCGCGGCGAGAATTCGACCACGTTGAGCTTGAGCTTGCCGGCCTCGATCGCCGAGATGTCCAGCACGTCCTCCACCAGCGCCAGCAGGCTGCGGGTGGACGCCTGGATGGTCGACAGGCATTCGCGCTGCTCGCTGTCCAGGCGGGTGGTCGCCAGCAGTTCGGACATGCCGGCCAGGCCGTTGAGCGGCGTGCGGAATTCGTGGCTCATGTTGGCCAGGAACCGGCTCTTGGCCTCGTTGGCCCGGCGCGCTTCCTCGGTGGCGCGGGTCAGATCGCGCAGCAGGCCGGACAGGTACATGGGGACCGCGATCAGGCCGACCCACAGGCCCAGGCCGAGGCTGAGGTTCTGCTGCCAGTACGGGCTGACCGTCAGGACGATGCCGAAGCTGATGCAGGCGGAGGCCACGGCGCCGACCAGATAACGGTTGCCATAACGCAGGCCGTTGCCCACCGTCACCCACATCAGGATGACGTACAGCCAGGCCAGCGGTTCGCCCTTGAGGACCATCGCCACGGTCATCAGGCCGTAGTCGGTGATCATGCCGATCACCCGGCGCACGTGCGACTTGCCGGGTTCCAGCAGGATCGCGATGAACAGCATCAGGCCGACCGCGGCACCGACGCCGCTCATGGTCGCCGACCAGCGGTACACGTCCGGCGGCAGCGCGCCGTACAGGGCGGCGACGCCCATGTAGACGATCACGCCAGTGAAGATGATGACGCGGATCGCGGTCTGGCCGTGCTCACTGTCCGGCCGGTTGGCCAGGCGGCTCTTGATCCAGGAGGCCAGATTGCGTTCCATGATTCATTCCATCCCTGGACGGCTCTGCACCGTCGAATAGCGCTCGCAGATGTCGTCCAGGCGTTCCCGCCCGCGGATGAGCGCGTCCACGCAGGAGGGATCGAACAGGCGGCCGCGCTGTGCGTACAGATAGGCCAGCGCCGCGTCCTTCTCCCAGGCCTTCTTGTAGGGCCGGGGCGAAATCAGGGCGTCGAACACGTCCGCGACCGCCACTATCCTGGCTTCCAACGGAATCTCGTCGCCGACCAGGCCATCCGGGTAACCGCTGCCGTCGTACCGCTCGTGATGGCGCAGCGCGATGATCGCGCCGGTCTGGATGAAGCGGTTCTGGCTGCCCGACAGCAACTGGTGGCCGATTTTCGGGTGCCGGCGCATCACGTCGGTCTCGTCCTCGGTCAGCGGACCCGGTTTCATCAGCACCGAGTCGGGAATGGCGATCTTGCCCATGTCGTGCAGCGGCGCGGCCAGTTCGATCGCGCGGACCTCGTCTTCCGGCAGGCCCAGTTCGTCGGCGATCAGCGCGGCGACGTGGGCCATGCGCTCCAGGTAGGCGCTTGTGCCGCTGTCGCGGTATTCGATCGCGCGGGCCAGCCGCGACAGCGTCTCGCGTTCGCGCTCCTCGACCTCGTGCATGCTGGACAGCAGCCGCTGTTCCAGCGACAGCGCCCGCTGCTTGACGTTCTCGGACTGCTGGCGAAGCTGCAGCAGGTTGCGGCAGCGGGCGCGCAGTTCGCGCGGGCGGACCGGCTTGACCAGGAAGTCGATGACGCCCGCCTCCAGCGCGGCCTGGCGGATCGGCTCGTCGCCGACCACGGTGATCAGGATGATCGGGATGTCGCGGTGCAGCGGCAGGCGGCGGAACCGGCGGGCGAACTCCAGCCCGTCCATGCCGGGCATGCGGTAGTCCAGCAGCAACAGGTCGGTGCGGTTGCGTTCGCACCACTCCAGCGCGACCTGCGGATCCCCGAAGTCGTGCACGCTCAGTTCCGAGGCAATGTCCTCGATTACATGGCGCAGCATCGTGCGCGCCGAAGTCTGGTCATCGACGATGACGATATTCAAAGCGCTTCCCGCCCCTTGTGGCCACATCAAGTGACTGTCGGGCAAGGATACTCCGGCGATGGCTGCACTGGCATCTAGCATCGGAACCGTTCCTGCGTCTCTCGCTCAGCTCTGGATCCCGCTCCCTTTCCGCACCGGACATCGCCGTGGCGAAGGTCGGCCGGGGCAAACGTGGGATTTTTGACGCAGGAAACGTGCCATCGCGATCGTGCCCGCCATGCCCGAGCCTGAACCGGGATGCGCATCACGCAACTCATTGTCGCCGCGGGATTCCCGCCGGGGCTTCACGCCGCTGAACGCACGCATTCACCGCCGGGTGCCGGCATTCCGTCGCCGGCGTGCACAGCCCGCGCCGGGAACCGACCTTCTGCGTCACCCGCGGTGCCGCGCAGCGGCCGCGCCGGTCGTCAGCCCGGCGCGTGCTCCGGCCGCATGTAGGGGAACAGCAGCACGTCGCGGATCGAGTCCGAGCCGGTCAGCAACATGACCAGGCGGTCGATGCCGATGCCCAGGCCGCCGGTCGGCGGCAGGCCGACTTCCAGCGCACGGATGTAGTCGGCGTCGTAATGCATGGCCTCGTCGTCGCCCCCTTCCTTGGCCGCCACCTGGGCCTGGAACCGGGCCGCCTGGTCTTCCGGATCGTTGAGCTCGGAAAATCCGTTGGCGAGTTCCTTGCCGTTGATGAACAGTTCGAAGCGATCGGTATAGCCGGGGTCGTGGTCGTTGGCGCGGGCCAGCGGCGACACTTCGACCGGATGATCGGTGATGAAGGTCGGCTGGATCAGGGTGTGCTCGACGGTCTTTTCGAAGATCTCCAGCAGCAGCTTGCCCCAGCCGTAGGAAGCCTTGACCGGAATCCGCAGGCGCTCGCAATGGCGCGCCAGCGCCTCGCGGTCGGTGCAGTCGGCGACGCTGATTTCCGGATTGTGGTGCCGCACCGCCTCGTCCATCCGCCAGCGGCGGAACGCCGGCTCCAGATCGATGGCCTGCCCTTCCCAGGTGACCGCGCCGGTGCCGAGCACTTCGTGGGCGACGTCGCGGATGACCGATTCGGTCAGATCCATGATCTCGTTGTACGTGGCGTAGGCCTCGTACAACTCCAGCATCGTGAATTCCGGATTGTGGCGGGTGCTGACGCCTTCGTTGCGGAAGTTGCGGTTGATTTCGTAGACCCGTTCCAGGCCGCCAACGACCAGCCGCTTGAGGTAGAGCTCCGGCGCGACCCGCAGGTACAGGTCCATGTCCAGCGCGTTGTGGTGGGTGACGAACGGCTTGGCCGCGGCGCCGCCGGGGATGTAGTGCATCATCGGCGTTTCCACTTCCAGGAAACGGCGCGCGTCCAGCCATTCGCGGATCGCGCGGATGATGCGCGAGCGCTTGATGAAGACGTCGCGCGCTTCCGGCGTGACGATCAGATCGACGTAGCGCTGGCGATAGCGCTGCTCCACGTCGGACAGGCCGTGCCACTTGTCCGGCAGCGGGCGCAGCGCCTTGGTCAACAGCCGCAGTTGATCGGCCTTGACCGACAGTTCACCGGTCCTGGTGCGGGTCAGCGCGCCTTCGGCGGCGACGATGTCGCCGATGTCCCAGCCCTTGAAGGCTTCGTAGGTGTCGCCGAGCGCGTTGGCCTGCAGGAACAACTGCAGGCGGCCGGATTCGTCCTGGATCTGCACGAAGCTTGCCTTGCCCATCACCCGCTTGGCCATCAGACGGCCGGCGACGCGCACCCGGCGATCGGCTGCCTCCAGGCTCTCGGCGGTCCACAGTTCCCGGTCCGCGTACTGGGCCTGCAGGTCACCGGCGTAGTCGGCGCGGCGGAAATCGTTCGGATAGGCGTTGCCCTGCCCGCGCAGGGCCGTGAGTTTCGCGCGGCGCTCGGCGATGAGGCTGTTCTCGTCGGCGTGGGGCGGCTGCACGGGGGTCTCGTCGGTCATGGCGGGTACGGTGGATGGAAACAAGGGAGGCGCGGCCAGGGCCGCGGGATCGGGCCGGGGCCGGAGCCCCTTCCCGCGGATTATGCGTCGATGCGTTTGGCGCCGGCTTCCAGGCCGGCCTTCAGGCTGGCCTCGAGGAACTCGTCCAGATCACCGTCCAGCACCTTCTGGGTGTCGGTGCGCTCGACGCCGGTGCGCAGATCCTTGATCCGGCTCTGGTCGAGCACGTAGTTGCGGATCTGGCTGCCCCAGCCGATGTCGGACTTGGTGGCTTCCAGCGCGTTCTTCTCGGCGTTGCGCTTCTGGATCTCGATCTCGTACAGCTTCGCCTTCAGCATCTTCATCGCGCGGTCGCGGTTGGCGTGCTGGCTGCGTTCGGTCTGGCAGGCCACCACCACGCCGCTGGGCACGTGGGTGATGCGCACCGCCGATTCGGTCTTGTTGACGTGCTGGCCGCCCGCGCCGGAGGAGCGGTACACGTCGGTCTTCAGATCGGCCGGATTGATGTCGATGTCGATGTTGTCGTCCACTTCCGGCGAGACGAATACCGAGGTGAAACTGGTGTGGCGGCGGTTGTCCGAATCGAACGGCGACTTGCGTACCAGCCGGTGCACGCCGATCTCGGTCTTCAGCCAGCCATAGGCATAGTCGCCCTCGACCCGGAAGGTCGCCGACTTGATGCCCGCCACTTCGCCGTCGCTGGCTTCCATCAGCTCGACCTTCCAGCCGCGCGATTCGGCCCAGCGCAGATACATGCGCAGCAGGATCTCGGCCCAATCCTGGGCCTCGGTGCCGCCGGCGCCGGCCTGGATGTCGACAAAGGCGTTGGCGCTGTCCATCTCGCCGGAGAACATGCGCTGGAATTCCAGCTTGTCCACGCGGCCGGCGTAGCGCTCCACGTCCTCGACCACCGCCTGCGCGGTTTCCTCGTCGTTCTCGCTCTCGGCCAGTTCCAGCAGTTCACCGGAACCGATCAGCCCCTCGTCGATCTCGCGGATGCCGTTGACGGTCTTGTCCAGCAGCGAGCGTTCGCGGCCCAGTTGCTGGGCGTATTCGGGATTGTTCCAGATGTCGGGGCTTTCCAGCTCCCGGTTCACTTCTTCCAGGCGTTCGCGCTTGGAATCGTAGTCAAAGATACCCCCGTAGCGAGGCCAACCGGTCCTGCAGGTCGGCGATGCGCTGGCGGATGGGATTCAGTTCGATCATGGCGGGGGAAAGCAGGGATCCGGAGGAACCGGGGATTGTAACAAGCGGATGCGCCCCCCGCCCGGCCTCCGCACGCCTTCCCCGCCCGACACGTACCGCAAGGTTCCGGCCAGGGCCCGTGGCCGGGCGAAAAGCACGCACTGCTTTCCGCCCGGCCCCCGTGCCTCACCGCATCCGTCAGTACAGGCCCATCACCGACACGCCACCGAAGGCGCTCTCGCCGACCACGCGCAGGTAGTAGGTGCCGGGCGCCGGCTGGGTGATCAGCACGGCCTCGCCGTTGCCCGGCTTGGCGGACTTGCGGTCGTACAGCGTGGCGGTCGGCGCGCGTTCGTGCGCCACGTAGATCGACACATCGCCGCTGCCGCCGTAGGTGCGCAGGTTGAGGCTGGTCCTGCCCGCCGGCACCACGATGCGATACAGCAGCGAGTCGCCCGCCGCGCCGGTCTGCCCGGTCAGGGCGACCCGGTTGACGAGCAGTTCGCCCTGGTCCTCCGGGATTTCCTGGGTCGCGGCGTGCACCGCGGCGGCGGCATCGACGATGCCCGGTCCCTGCGGCTTGCTGACCGGCGGCGGCACCGTGAACGGCTTCACCGTGCCCCTCAGCAGTTGCTTGACCTGCTCCGGCGTCAGCGGCGGGCGTCCCGCGCCGGTGGCCGCGGCCTGCATCAGCGCCACCACGCCGGCCACGTGCGGGCTCGCCATCGAGGTGCCGATCATGCCCATCAGGCGATCGCCTTCCGGACTGGGGATCGGCGCCTCGGTGCCCGCATTGCCGAGCGACCAGATCCAGCGGTCCTCCGGATCCGCGCCGTTGGTGGCACTGCCGCCGGGCGCGGTGACGGTGACGCTCGCCCCGTAGTTGGAGAACCACGAGCGCGCGCCGTCGATGCCGTTGGCGCCCACGGTGATCACGCCCTTGCAACTGGCGGGCGAATAGAAGCCGGCGTCGGCATCGTCATTGCCCGCCGCCACCACCACGGTGACCCCGCGCGAGATCGCGCCATCGATCGCCTCCTGGGTCGCCGGATCCTGGCTGCAGGAACCGCTGCCGCCCAGGCTGAGGTTGACGACCTCCGCCGGGTTGGCGTTGTCGGGCACGCCGTCGACGTGGCCGCCGGACGCCCACACGATGGCGTCGGCGATGTCGGAGGTATAGCCGCCGCCGTGGCCCAGCACGCGCACCGGCTGCACCTTCGCGCCGAACGCCACGCCCGCCAGTCCGGCCCCGTTGTTGGTGGTGGCCGCGACCGTGCCGGCCACGTGGGTGCCGTGGAAGGAACTGGGCGCGCCGCCGTACCAGTCGCCGGGGTCGTGGGCATCGGGATCGCGGCCGTCACCGTCGCCTCCCACTTCCGGGTCGTGGATGAAGTCGTAGCCCGGGACGATGTTCGCGTCCAGATCCGCGTGATCGAGATAGCCGGTGTCCAGCACCGCGACCACCACGCCGTCGCCGTGGCTCAGATCCCATGCGGCCGGCATGCCGATGCCCGCGGTGGGATGGGTGTAGTGCCATTGCAGATCGAAACGCGGATCGTCGGGGATGAAATCCAGCCGCTGCTTGATGTAGTCGGGCTGCGCGTACTTCACCGCCGGATCGACCCGCAGTTCGGCCAGCAGCGCATCGGCTTCGGCGCGGGTGAGCGCGCGCGACAGGCGGACCACGTCGGCGCCGGTCGCCAGGCGGCGAAGGTGCTGCACGTCCAGCGCCGATGCGGCGCCGCGCGCCGTGGTCGGCGCCCCGGCGATGCCCGCGCGCCGCGCCGCCGCCTGCACGGCGTCGCGCAGCGAAGCGGCGCTGGCGAGCGTCCGCGCGCCAGCGTGGTGGCGCACGATGAAGCGGTCGAAGCCGGTCTGCGCGGCGGTGCCGGGCAGCATGCTCCGGCGCTGCGGCGAGGCTGAGGCGGGCGGTGCCGCGCTCGAACCCGATGCGGATGCCGCGGCCGGCGGATTCGCTGCCGCCAGCGTGCTCAGTCCGGCCGGCGGCCAGGGCGTGCCGCCGGTGAGGTAACCCGAGGCGAATGCGGACAGGGCGGCAACCACGGCGGTGGCCAGGGTGCCGGTGCAGATGATGCGCGTGCTCTTTTTCATGGATCTCTCCGGAAGGATGCGGGAACCGGACACGAACGGCGGGACCAGCGCCGCCACCGTCGTGCCGCCAGGGGAAAAGACAACTGCGGGATGGAAGGTGCGGGATGCCGCGTGACGCGCGCCGCGTGGCGGACCACGCGGCGTGCCCGCGGGCTAGAGGTCGATACCGAAACCGATGCCGGCCGACGACTCGTTGCTGCTGAACGCACCGCCGATGCTCACCGAGGCGCGCTCGCCGATCGGCCGCGAATAGCCGACCGACAACGCGCTCTCGCCGTCCTGCCAACCCGCGCCGACCGCGACGCGGCCGCGCGGACTGCGGCTGTTGGCCGCGTTGATCGCCATGTTCAACATGGCGGCGCTCATCGCGCCCTGGCGGTTGATGCGTTCCTCCTGCTTGCCCAGGCGGTGCTCGACTTCGCCGCGCAGGCCGCTGAACTCGTCGCTGAGCGCCTTCACCTGCGTATCGGTGTAGGCCTTGGCGGAGGACAGGGTCTTGGTCGCGGTCATGTCGGTATAGGCGTTCGCGCTGGCCACCGTTTCGGCATCCGCGGCCGGCGTGGCGGGCGCCGCGGCGGACTGCGCGCCGCTCCCGGCATTCGCCGCACCGGTCGCGGGCCGGGCACCCGCCGCTTCGGCGTGCTGGTTGCCGGCGGTCGCCTGGGCGATGGCGGTGTCGTCGGTCATGCCGGCCACCGGCGCTTCGCCCGTCGCCGGCACCGCGGCGATGCCGCCTTCGGCCTGTGGCTTGCCGCCGTCCTGGCCGGATCCCTTGCCTTTGCCATTGCCCGGCGCATTGCCGCTGTTGCCGGGCCGCTGTTCCAGTTGATCGACGCGGCTGTTGAGTCCGTCGATGGCACCGTCCAGCGCGCCCAGCGCGTCGCCGACGTTGTAGTAGCTCCCGCCCTGGATGCCGTAGACCGGTCCGGTGAGGCCGTTCGGTCCCATCGACGCGCCCCCGCCGAGGGCCTGGGCGACGCCGTCGCCGACCTGGAACAACTGCCCGCCGTTCACCGCCTCGCGGCTGCCCGGGGCCAGCCTGCCGTCGGCGACGTTGCCGATGACGGTGCCGTCCGCGCCGCCCAGGGTCAGCGAATCCTTGTCCTCGTCGTCGTACTTCACCGCCGAGGCCAGTTCCTGATCGACCTCCTCGACCGCCGCGTTCAACTGGCCCACGTTGACCGCGTCGGTATCGGCGGTGCCGGACTTCACGTGGGTGATCTGGCGTTCGCTGCCGGCGCTGCCGACCGAGACGGTTCCGGCGCGGTCGGCCACCGAACCGGTTCCCAGCGCCACCGCGTCGGCGGCAGTGACCCGCGCGCGCGCGCCCACTGCGGTGCCGTCGATCGCGGTGACCCGTGCGTCGTACCCCACCGCGGTCGCCGCCTGAGCGCGTGCCTGCGCGTTGGAACCGAGCGCGGAGGCGGTGGCGGCGGTGGCCTGGGTGTTGGCACCGAGCGCGGTCGCATTGGTTTCGACCGCACGCGCATTGCTGCCGAAGGCCGAGGCGCTGATCTTGCCGGCGTGGCTGCCGGCGCCGATCGCAGTGGTGCCGTTGGCGCCGGCGACGGCCTGCGCGCCCGCCGCCAGTGCGCCCTGTCCGTTGACGGAAGCATCGTCGCTGCCGTCCTGCGCGCCACTGGCCTTGAAATAATGGCTGGCCTGGCTGACGCCACCCGCCACCGCGTCGAGCTGGGCCTTGTTCACCGCGTCGGTGGCCTCGGTGCCGGCGGCGACGTTGGTGATCTGGCGGTCGATGGCGGCGTGCACGGTGCCGCCGGCATCGGTCCAATCCCGCGCGGCGCCCACCGACACACTGTTGGCGCGATCGGCCAGGGAACCTTCGCCCAGCGCCACCGCGTGGGTGGCTTCCGGGGTGGTCCAGGCATTGGCGCCGAGCACCGTCGCGCGATCGGCCTGGGCGAAGCTGTTGAAGCCCAGCGACGTGGCCGAACCGCCCACCGCCCAGCTTTCCGCGCCCACCGCCGTGGTGTGGTCGCCGACCAGTTCGCTGTCCCAGTACGAACCGGCATAGGCGCCCGCGCCCAGCGCGGTGCTGTACTCGCCGGTGGCGCCGGCCGAGCTGAAGGAGCCGTCGGAGAAACCGCCCAGCGCGGTGCTGAACTGGCCGGTCGCGGCGGCGTTCTCGCCCACCGCGGTGCCGCTGGTGGCGACATACACGTTCTGGCCGGTTTCTTCGTCGAATTCCCAGTAGCCGGACTTGGCGCCCGCGCCAATTGCCACGCCGCCGCCACCGGCGCTCGCGCCCGCGCCCACGGTGGTCGAGTTCCAGCCCTGCGCATGCGCGCCCATGCCGACCGCCGTGGCCTGCCACGCCTCGGCGTTGGCGAAGGCGCCGAGCGCGGTGGCCAGCGGCGCGTCCGCCAGCGCATTGCCGCCGACCGCGGTGGCCATGAAGCCGTTGTTCTGCGCGCCCACCCCGACCGAAACGCCCATCGTGCCGTTGGACACCGAGTCCGCGCCGATCGCCACCGAGCCGCCGCCGTGCGCGAGCGCGCCGTTGCCGGCGGCGAGACTGTCCTCGCCCTCCGCGATCGTGTTGAGGCCGAGGGCGGTGCTCTGTTCGCCGATCGCGTTGGCACCGGTGCCGAAGGCCGATGCGCCCTGCCCCAGCGCCAGGCTGGAACCGCCGACCGCGGTGGCGTATTCGCCCACCGCGTTGCTCTGGAAACCCAGTGCGGTGCTCTCCGTGCCGCTGGCGACCGCGTTGGCGCCGACCGCCGCCGCATGTTCGCCTTCGGCGATGGCGGCATCGCTGCCGTCGCCGGCGCCGTCGGCGGCGAGATAGTGGTTGGCATCGCCGACGCTGTCGGCGACTGCATCCAGTTGCGCCTTGTTCACCGCGTCGGTGGCCTCGGTGCCGGCGGCGACGTTGGTGATCTGGCGATCGATTGCCTCGAACGTATTGCCGTACTGATCCGTCCAGGCCTGCGCCGCGCCGACCGACACCGTGTTGGCGCGGTCGCCGGTGCTGGATCCGTGCCCCAGCGCGACGCTGTTGTCGGCCGTGGCCGACGTGTAGGAACCGACCGCGGTGCTGTTGTCGGCCATCGCCCACGCGTTCGACCCCAGCGCCGCGGCGCCGTTGCCGAAACCGTAGCTGTTGTAGCCGACCGAAGTCGCTTCCTCGCCGGTCGACCAGCTCTCGCGGCCCAGCGCGACGCCGTTGAGCCCGGTCAACGTGTTGTTGCCGACGGACACACCGCCCTCGCCGGTCCGCGCCTGCACGCCGACACCGGTGCCGGCGATGCCGGCAATCGTGCCCTGGCCGACCGCGACCGACACGTCGCTGGCCTGTGCGCCCGCGCCCAGCGCGGTGGCGAACAGCCCGTTGGCCCAGCTGCCGGCGCCCAGCGCGGTCGCCTTCCAACCGGTGCTCACCGCGCCGCCGCCGAAGGCCGAACTCTCGCGCCCGTCCGCCCAGGACAGCATGCCGTTGGCGGTGGCGAACAGGCCGTTGGCTTCGGCCTGGCCACCGATGGCGGTGGCGCCCAGTCCCTGCGCCAGCGCCTGGTTGCCGATGGCGACGCCGCTTCCGTGCAGCGCGCTGCTGGCATTGCCGATCGCGACGGACGCACCGCCCTCCGCCTGGGCGCCGTTGCCCTGGGCGACCGCGTCATCGCCGCTGGCCACGCTGCCGTAGCCGCTGGCCAGGCTGCGCTCGCCGATCGCGGTGGCGCCGGTACCGAAGGCCGACGAACCGTCGCCCAGCGCGAGGCTGGAACCGCCCACCGCGGTGCCGTGATCGCCGGCCGCCTGGCTCTGGTAGCCGTAGGCGCTGCTCTCGGCGCCGCTGGCGACGCTGTAGGCGCCGGTGGCGGTGCTCGATTCGCCCGCCGCCATGCTCTGCGCGCCGGTCGCGGTGGCGTTGTTGCCCAGCGCGCTGGCGTGATCGCCGACCGCGAGCGCGCCGATGCCGCTGGCCCCGGCGACGTTGCCGATGGCGATGGCGTTCTGGCCTTCGGCGAAGGTGGCCTCGCCGACATCCGGCTCGCCGTCGCCGTCCCGATCCACCCACTCGCTGCCGCCGATGGCGATGGTGCCTTCGCCGGTCGCGGCGGCGTTGTTGCCCACCGCCACCGCACGCGCGCCGTAGGCCAGGCTGTTGCCGCCGACGCCGACGCTGCCGCCGCCCACCGCGCTGGCATAGCCGCCGACCGCCACGCCGAAGTCACCGGCGAGCGCGCGCGAATGGGCGCCCAGCGCCACGCCGGCCTCGCCGTTCGCGCCGGCATTGAAACCGCCGACCAGGCTGCCGTCGCCGTAGGCCTGCGCGTAGCCGCCGATCGCGGTGGAACCCATGCCGGCGGCGGTGCTCAGCGCGCCCAGCGCGGTCGCCGCCTGTTCGGCGGTGGCTTCCGCGCCCGCGCCCAGCGCGGTATTGCCGAAGCCCGCGGCCACCGAACTCTGGCCCAGCGCGGTGCTGGCATCGCCGTAGGCGAACGCACCTTGTCCGAAAGCACTGGCGCCGACGCCGTAACCCACCGCCTGGCCACCCACCGCGGTGGCCGCGTTGTTGGCGGCCAGGCTGCCGTCGCCCATCGCCATCGCGTAATCGCCTTCGGCCCGGGCGCCGGAACCCAGCGCGATCGCGCTGTAGCCTTCGGCCACGGCACGCACCGGGCCTTCGATCTCCGGCGTCCACGGCAGATCCTGCGGCCCGGTGATCGTCAGGAAGTAGAGATCCAGGATCGATACCGGAGCCGATGCCGGGGCCGCCGTCGCCGCCGCGTTCGCGCAGGATTCGGCGGGCGCCGCGCCGGAGACCGCAGCGCCCGATGCAGCGCAGGGATCGGCGGCTTGGCCCGCCGGGGCGGCGCCGTCGCCATTGGCGAAGGCGCGGGGCGCGCCGAGTGCGAGCAACAGTGCGCCGGCCACCACCGCGCCGCCGGCGGAACGGCGGCGCCCGTCCTTCCTGCCACGGGCCGAAGCCAGTTCCGAAGTGACCACCAGCGCCTGTCTGGCATGGCTCCATACACGACAGAAAATCTTGTTCATCGATCTCCGCTCCGCAAGTCTTTCAAGAGGCAAGCCACGCCCGTCGGCCATGGCGTGCGGAAAACCGCGCGCCGCCGCTGCGTCGCATTGCCGTGTGGATGGGATGCGCCCGCCCCGGGCCGCACCACTTCAGGAAACGCCGCCTCGCGTGAGGACGTCGTCGGGGCTGACCGCGAAACTAAGGTGGCCGTCCCCGCATTGTCACGCTCGCGTTCTCACCGAATAATCACCGATATCTCACCCTTCGCAGCGAACCTGCGCACGCCGGCGCCCGTCGCGCGTCCATCACGGAGCATCGCCCTGTCGAACCTCGCAACTCCGCCGCAGAACACGTGGACCGCCATCGCGCAGTGGCTGCGCAGCGCTCCCGTCGCCGACGTCGTCGACCGCCGCAACGCCCCCGCGATGCAATTGCTGTTGATGTTCTACGGCACCGCGTTGCCGGCCAATTGGGCTTGGCATCTGTCTTCGCGGCCGATACCGCAGGGATGGGCCATCGTCCTGCTGCTGGATTTCGCCACCGCGGCGCTCGCGCTGATGTGCGTGGGCCTGATCCGGCGCGGGCATTTCCGGCCGGCGATCAGGCTGTTCCTCGGCGCCCTGCTGTTCTCGCTGGCGCTGGCTTTCCACAAGCTCGGCGCGCAGGCGCAGCTGATCGACCAGACCGCGGTCATCCTGTGCCTGGTCGTCGCCGGCGTGGTGCTGGGACGGCGCGCGCTGTGGACCGTGTTCGCGCTGCTGCTGGCGGTGTTCGCGCTCGGCTTCCTCACCGATGCCCAGAACACCGCCCGCGGTCCGCAGTGGATCGGCAACGCGCTGCGCAACGCGCCTTCGCTGGTGATCAGCTACCTGATCATCACCGCGGTCCTGGATCGCGCGGTCACCGCGCTGCGTGAGAGCCTGCAGGAATCCAACGCGCGCGGGCGCGAGCTGCAGGAGGAAATGGCGCGGCGCGAACGCGCCCAGAACCAGTTGATCCACGCGCAGAAAATGGAAGCCAGCGGCCGCCTGGCCAGCGGCGTCGCACACGATTTCAATAACATCCTGGGCGTGATCCACGGCTTCGCTGCCCAGCGGCACGCGGTCCTCGATCTGGCCGACGCGCGGGCGCGCAGCGCGGCCCTGGAAACCGCGCTGGAAGGCGTGGAGGAAGCCGCCGAACGCGGCATCGCGGTGACCCGCAAGCTGCTCGCCTTCAGCCGCAACGATCGCCTGCGCATCGAAACCTTCGACGCCTGTGCCGCGATCGGGGACATGCAGCCGATGCTGCGCCAGTTGTTCACCGCTTCGGTGCGGCTGGAGTTGCCCGCGTGCGGCACGCCGCTGCCGATCCGGCTGGATCGCAGCGAATTCGAACTGATGATCCTCAACATCGCCGCCAACGCGCGCGATGCGATGCCCGACGGCGGCCGCTTCCTGATCACCGCCACCGGCCGCGGCGATGCCGCGTGGATCGCCCTGACCGACAGCGGCCAGGGCATGCCGGCGCAGATCCGCGAACGCGTGTTCGAACCGTTCTTCAGCACCAAGTCCAGCGCGATGGGGACCGGCCTGGGATTGTCCATCGTGCACGACCTGGTCAACGCCGTCGGTGGCGGCATCGCCGTGGCCAGCACGCCTGGCCGGGGCACCACCTTCACGATCCGCCTGCCGCTGGCCGTTCCCGGGGACGCGCGCCCGGCCTGAAACGCGGACGCGTGCAGGGCTAGTGGGTTGCCAGCACGTAGCCTTCGCCGTGCACGGCGTTGAGCGGCAGCGGTTCCCCGCAGATGTTCGCGACCTTGCGCCGCAGCCGGTAGATCAGCGAATCCAGGCGATGCGGGTCGAAGTCGTAGACGTTGTCGGTCAGCGCGGCCACGAGTTGATCGCGGGTCACCAGTTGTCCGGACGCCGCGGTCAGGCGTTCGACCACCCTGCGCTCGGTGCGGGTCAACGCCACCGTGCTGCCGGCCGGCGACAGCAGGCACCAGCCGCCCGGGTCCAGTTGCCAGCTCCCGCGCGCGGCGGGCAACGCCGGCGGCGCATGGGTCACGCCGCGCAGCCGCCGCAGCACGCTGTGCAGGGTGGCCGCCAGCAGTTCCACTTCCACCGGCTTGGACAGATACGCGTCCGCGCCCAGGCTGAGCCCGCGCACCCGATCCAGGGTTTCGCCGCGCCCGGTCAGCATCACGATGCCGATGTGCGGGAACGCGTCGCGCAGTTCGCGCGCGACCGCGAAACCGTCCGCGTCGGGCAGGCCGACATCGAGCACGGCGATGTCGTACCGCTTTCCCGCAAGATGCACATGCAGCGCCGCGGCCGAATCCATGCCCGTGACCGCGAAGCCGAATCCCGCCAGTCCCGGCGTCAATACCCGCTCCCGCAACAGCACATCGTCCTCCAGCAATGCCACGCTCGGCATCGCCACGTCCTTCGGGGCCGTCATGGCCATCCTTTAATTCCCCCCTTTCGTGCCTTTCCCTGGATGGAACGTAGCCGAAAGTTCGTTCGCGGTGCATGAAGAAAGTGCACGCTGTGCACACGGGACGGCGATCGGAAAACGTCCCGACGCTGAATCTTGACCGGATACACAGTCGTTTCGTGAACGTCGATCACGACGCAAACGCAAGAAAACCAATCCGCCACTTTCGATTGAACGGTCGCGATGGCGGCATCGCCCGTCCCCGCCTCCACGCGCTCCCTTCCGCCAGCAAACGCGGTATCCCGGGCCAGACGATCGGAACCCGCGCCGGCTTCAGCCGGATTCGGCGCCGGTGCGGCTGCGCAGTCCGGCGCGGTGGCGGCGGCTGCAGGGCAGCACGGTCGCGTCCTTGAGGTGGATGCGCGCGTCGCCGGTGTCCAGCGGCTCAATCGAGACCACCTGGTCCAGATTGACGATGTAGCTGCGATGGACGCGGGCGAACCGCGCCGGATCCAGCTTGGCCTCGATGCCGGCGATGGTGCTGCGCAAGGGATAGTCGTGGCCGCGCACGCGCAGGTTCACGTAGTTGCCGGCGGCCTGCAGCCATTCGATGTCGCTGGCCGCGACCAGGAATTCGCGGCCGAGCTTGCGGACCAGGAAGCGTTCCGGGCGCTCCACCGGTTCCAGCGGCGGTCCTTCGTCGGGCACGTCGAGCAGGCTGGCTTCGCCCTGCCAGCGACGCATCAGGAAACGGTAGGCCTCGATGACCGCGACCGCCCAGGCGAACGTGCGCACGTCCTTGAGGTATTCGTAGAAGAATTCCCGCGCCCAGGGACCGAAATCGTAGTCCATGCCCTGCCACCGATAAGCCAGGATCCGCAGCGCGACCATCCCCGCCACGTGCAGCAGCGAGTACGCCACGCTGGCCAGCAGATACCAGGGCAATTGCCGGCGCAACGTGTCCCAGTGCAGCGGGAAGCGGCGGGTGAAGGCGACCACCGCCGGCACCAGCGCCAGCAGCACCAGGCCGCTGGAGCTTTCCCACACCACCGGTTCCCAGTCCGCGATCCGCGCCAGGCCGGCCCGGTGGATGTCCATCACCGTGGTGATGCTGTTGGCGACCACGTTGATCAGGATGCCGAACACCCAGAAGCCGGCTTCGAAGCTGCGGCGCCACGGTTGGAAACGGCGGTGGAGCGTGTCCGAGGAGGATCCCATCCGCGCATTGTAGGTGGACGCGGTGCCCGCGCACCGGCGCCAGGCCAGAGCCGTGCCTGGTGCCCCCGGAATCCTCGCTATGGCAATGCGACCCAATGGCGGATCAGCAACTGGATGCCCCGGCGATCCTGGTAGTCGTCGGTGTCGAGCTGGTAGACGGCATGGATCCGCCCGGGTCGGGCCTGCTCGCGCCAGCCGCCGAACTGGATGGCGCCCAGCGGCTGCGCGCGCCCGGGCAGGCGCAGCGAGAACTTCAGGTGCTTCGCGCCGACCACGCGCCAGTCGATCACCTCGAATTCGCCGTCGAACAACGGCTCCGGGAATCCCTGTCCCCACGGTCCGCCGTCGCGCAGTGCCTCGGCGTGGAAGCGGTCGAACTCCCCGGGCAGCAGTTCGCCGTCGCTCAGCCATTCGGCCTGCAGCAGGCTGTCGTCCAGCCATTGCGCGGCGACTTCGCGGAACGCGGCCTCGAACGCCGGCAATCGCGCCCGTGCCAGGCTCAGGCCCGCGGCCATCGCATGCCCACCGAATTTCTCGATCAGGCCGGGATGCGCCGCGTCGACCGCCGCCAGCGCGTCGCGCATGTGGAATCCGGGGATCGAGCGCGCCGAGCCGCGCAGCGATTCCGCGCCCGGTTCGGCCGGTGCGAACGCGATCACCGGGCGATGCAGGCCGTCCTTGATCCGCGAGGCGACCAGCCCGACCACGCCGGGATGCCACTCGGCGTCGAACAGGCACAGCGCCCGCGGCGGCTCCTCGTCCAGCGCCGCCAGCTTCGCCAGCGCGATCTGCGCCTCGTCCACCATCTGCTGCTGCACGCCACGCCGCTCGGCGTTGATCTCGTTGAGCGTCGCGGCCATTTCCCGCGCCTGCGCAGGGTCGTCGCACAGCAGGCACTCGATGCCGAGCGACATGTCCTCCAGGCGACCGGCGGCGTTGAGCCGCGGGGCGATGGCGAAGCCGATGTCCGATGCGGTCAGATGACGGGCGTCGCGCCCGGCCACTTCGATCAAGGCCCGCAGGCCCGCGCTGCCCTGGCCGCCGCGCAGGCGGCGCAGGCCGGCCGCGACCAGCGCGCGATTGTTGGCATCCAGCGGAACCAGATCGGCCACGGTGCCGACCGCGACCAGATCCAGCAATGCGGTCAGGTCCGGCTCGCCCTGCGGCCAGCGCCCGGCATCGCGCAGCCGGCGGCGCAGCGCCAGCAGCACGTAGAAGGCCACGCCGACTCCGGCCAGCGCCTTGCTGGGGAAACCGTCTTCGCGCAGGTTCGGATTGACGATGGCATCGGCCGCCGGCAGCGTTTCGCCCGGCAGGTGGTGATCGGTGACCAGCACCTGCCAGCCGTGGTCGCGCGCGCGGGCGATGCCCGCGTGGCAGGCGATGCCGTGATCGACCGTGACCAGCAACTCCGGCGCCAGCGCGGCCAGTTCGTCCACCAGCGAAGGCGAGAGGCCGTAACCGTGCGCGACCCGGTTGGGCACCGTCGCGGTGACCCGGTCCGCGCCGAGCGCGCGCAGCCCGCGCACCATCAGCGCGCAGGCGGTGGCGCCATCGCAGTCGAAGTCGCCGACCACCACGATGTGCCGCCGTCCGTCGATGGCGGCCTGCAACAGGTGGCAGGCCGCGTCCAGGCCGCCCAGCGCATCGGGCGGAAGCAACTGCGCCAGGCGCGGCTGCGCGCCGGCAGCCGCGGTGACGCCGCGACCGGCGTACACGCGCCGCAGCAGCGGCGGCACGCCATCCGGCCAGTCGCCCTGCACCACCGCGTCGCGACGGCGGATCCGCGGCGCGCGGATCACGCGGTCAGCCCGGCGGCGGTGCCGCCCAGGCGCACGAGCGGACGACGCCAGAAACGCCAGCGCTGATCGCGGCGCAGGACGAAGCGTCCGCCATCCTCGAAATCCAGTTCCAGCACGCGCAGCTCACCGCGCGCCAGCGCCGCCAGCAGCGGCTGCAACGCGTCGCGCACCAGTACGTCCAGTTGCCGGAGGTGGCGCAGGTCGATGAGCGCGTCGACTGCGCCGCCCTCGCCTTCGGCGGTCACCCCGGCCGCGCGCGCGAGCGCCCGCAGCAGCGTGTCCTGGCCCTTCACCTGGCGGAAGCGGGTGCTGACCGACTGCGGCATCCGGCCGCCGCCCCAGAACCACAGCGAATTGACCGGCGCCTTGCCCGCCGCCACGCGCCGCGCGTTCCAGGGATGGTTGTGCAGCGTGATCTGCGCCTCGGTCAGCAGGGCGCGCCAGCGCCGGCCTTCGTCGCCTTCGGGCAGGTGCGCGAACAGGTCGTCGCCGAGCACGTCGCCGATCGGCGCGAACGCCGGCAACCGCGACTCCTGCGGCAGGCGCAGGTACCAGCGCGAGGGGTGCGGCGCATCGAGCAGCAGGCCCGCGTCGCCGAACAGGGGTTTGAGCGCCGGCAACAGTTGCGCGGTGTCCTCCGCGTCCAGCGCCAGCGCGTCACCATAGGCGAGCATCCGCGCGCCGTTCATGTCCGGCGAGACCCGCGCCGGATCCGCGCGCAGCCAGGTGGCCGCTCCGGCGTCGCCGGCATCGAGCTGCCGGGTCAGCGCGGCCACCGGCCAGTGATCGGGCACCAGCCGGAACTGGCGGCGGAGTTGTTCGCGTTCGCCGGCCTGATCCACATGGTGATCGGCGCGACCGAGCGCCCTGGCGACATCGGCCGGCAGCGGCTGGCCCGCCAGCCGTTGGCGCGCGGGCAGCAGCAGGGTGGCGGTCGCCATCGCCCGGTCAGTCGATGTAGCTGACGCTGACGATTTCGTATTCGCGCTGGCCGGCGGGCGCGTCGATGGTGACGGCGTCACCCTCGTGCTTGCCGATCAACGCGCGGGCCAGCGGCGAGGAGATCGCGATCAGGCCCTGCTTGATGTCCGCTTCCAGATCGCCGACGACCTGGTAACGCTTCTCCTCGTCGGTTTCCACGTCGGCCAGGGTCACCGTGGCGCCGAACACGATGCGCGAGCCGGCGTTGAGCTTGGTGACGTCGATGATTTCCGAGTGCGAGAGTTCGCTCTCGAGCTGCTTGATGCGGCCTTCGATGAACCCCTGCTGCTCGCGGGCGGCATGGTACTCCGCGTTTTCCTTCAGATCGCCGTGCGCGCGCGCCTCGGCGATGGCGGCGATGACCTCCGGCCGCTTCACCGTCTTCAGCAGATCCAGTTCCTGGCGCAGCCGCTGCGCGCCCTTCATCGTCAGTGGTGCTCTCACCCTTGCAGCTCCTTGTGCAGTTCCTGCAGGGCCCAGACCGGGCCCGTACCGCGGAATTCCAGCGAATGGACCAGCGCCCTGGCGCCGGCAATCGTGGTCGAATAGGTGACGCGATGCTGGAGGGCCTCGCGCCGGATGGAGAAGGAGTCGGCGATGGCCTGCCGCCCTTCGGTGGTGTTGACGATATACACGATTTCGCTGTTCTTGATCAGGTCGACGATGTGCGGTCGACCCTCGACCACCTTGTTGATCTGCTCGCAGGCGAAGCCGTGCTCGCGCAGCCACGCCGCGGTGCCCTGCGTGGCGACCAGGCTGAAGCCGCGGTCGACCAGCGCCTGCGCTACCGGCAGTACCCGCTTCTTGTCCGGGTCACGCACCGACACGAACGCCTTGCCCGGCTGCGGCGCCTTGATGCCACCGGCCTCCTGCGCGCGCGCCATCGCCGCGCCGAAGCTGCGGCCCACGCCCATCACCTCGCCGGTGGAACGCATTTCCGGGCCAAGGATCGGGTCCACGCCCTGGAACTTGGCGAACGGGAAGATCGCCTCCTTCACCGAGTAGTAGTCCGGGACGATCTCGCGGGTGGCGCCCTGCTCTTCCAGGGTGCGGCCGGCCATGCAGCGGGCGGCGATCTTGGCCAGCGGCATGCCGGTGGCCTTGGACACGAACGGCACCGTGCGCGAGGCGCGCGGGTTCACTTCCAGCAGGTAGACGGTGTCGTCGCCGTCGTCGTTGGCCTGGATGGCGAACTGGGTGTTCATCAGGCCGACCACGTTCAGCGCCTTGGCCAGCTCGACCACCTGCCGGCGCAGTTCGTCCTGGGTCTTGGTCGACAGCGAGTAAGGCGGCAGCGAGCAGGACGAATCGCCCGAATGCACGCCGGCTTCCTCGATGTGCTCCATCACGCCGCCGATCAGCACCTTGCCGGTGCTGTCGGCGATGATGTCCACGTCCACTTCCACCGCATTGTCCAGGAAGCGATCCAGCAGCACCGGCGAATCATTGGAGACCTTGACCGCATCGCGCACGTAGCGCGCCAGGTCGGCTTCACCGTAGACGATTTCCATCGCCCGGCCGCCCAGCACGTAGGACGGGCGCACCACCAGCGGGTAGCCGATCTCGCGGGCCAGCGCCAGCGCCTGTTCGTCGGTGCGCGCGGTGCGGTTGGGCGGCTGCTTCAGGCCCAGCTTCTCGACCAGTTGCTGGAAGCGTTCGCGATCTTCGGCCAGATCGATGGAATCCGGCGAGGTGCCGATGACCGGCACGCCGTTGGCCTCCAGCGCACGCGCCAGCTTCAGCGGAGTCTGGCCGCCGTACTGCACGATCACGCCCTTGGGCTGTTCCAGTTCGACGATGGCGAGCACGTCCTCCAGGGTCAGCGGTTCGAAGTACAGGCGATCGGAGGTGTCGTAATCGGTCGATACGGTTTCCGGGTTGCAGTTGACCATGATGGTCTCGTACCCGTCCTCGCGCAGGGCGAGCGCCGCGTGCACGCAGCAGTAGTCGAACTCGATGCCCTGGCCGATGCGGTTGGGGCCGCCGCCGAGGATCATGATCTTGTCGCGGTTGCTCGGTTCGGCCTCGCACTCGTCCTCGTAGGTCGAGTACAGGTACGCGGTGCTGGTGGCGAACTCGGCCGCGCAGGAATCCACCCGCTTGTAGACCGGCTTCACGCCCAGGGCCTTGCGCAGCACGCGCACGGCGGCCTCGTCGGTGCCGGCCAACTGGGCCAGGCGCGCATCGGAGAAGCCCATCCGCTTGAGCCGGCGCATGCGGCGCGCGTCCAGCGAACCCAGGCCGTCGGCGGCGATCCGCTTTTCGTCGGCGATGATTTCCTCGATCTGGTCGAGGAACCACGGGTCGATGAACGACAGCGCGTGGACCTGCTCCACGCTCATGCCGGCGCGGAAAGCATCGGCGACGTAGAACAGGCGTTCCGGGCCGGGCGATTTCAGTTCGCGGCGCAGTTCGGCCAGGTCGTCCTCGCTGGACAGATCCAGTCCGGTGGGATCGAGGCCGACCTTGCCGGTCTCCAGCCCGCGCAGCGCTTTCTGCAGCGACTCCTGGAAGGTGCGGCCCATCGCCATCACCTCGCCCACCGACTTCATCTGGGTGGTCAGGCGGGCGTCGGCCTGCGGGAACTTCTCGAACGCGAAGCGCGGGATCTTGGTGACGACGTAATCGATGGTCGGCTCGAACGAAGCCGGGGTCTTGCCGCCGGTGATTTCGTTCTTCAGTTCGTCCAGGGTGTATCCGACCGCCAGCTTGGCCGCGACCTTGGCGATCGGGAAGCCGGTCGCCTTGGAGGCCAGCGCCGAGGAACGCGATACGCGCGGGTTCATCTCGATGACCACCACGCGGCCGGTCTGCGCGTTCACGCCGAACTGCACGTTGGAACCACCGGTGTCCACACCGATCTTGCGCAGCACCGCGATGGAGGCGTCGCGCAGGCGCTGGTATTCCTTGTCGGTCAGGGTCTGCGCCGGCGCCACCGTGATCGAGTCGCCGGTATGCACGCCCATCGGATCCAGGTTCTCGATGGAGCAGACGATGATGCAGTTGTCCGCCGTGTCGCGGACCACTTCCATCTCGAATTCCTTCCAGCCCAGCACCGATTCCTCCACCAGCACTTCGGTGGTCGGCGACAGTTCCAGGCCGCGGGTGACGATCTCGACCAGTTCCTCGCGGTTGTAGGCGATGCCGCCACCGCTGCCGCCCAGGGTGAAGCTGGGACGGATGATGGTGGGATAACCGACGCGGGCCTGGATCTCGATCGCCTCTTCCAGCGTGTGGGCGACGGCGGCGCGCGGGCACTCCAGGCCGATCTCGCCCATCGCCACGCGGAACAGTTCGCGGTCCTCGGCCATGCGGATCGCTTCGCGCGAAGCGCCGATCAGCTCGACGCCGTACTTGTCCAGCACGCCGTGGTCGGCCAGGTCGAGCGCGCAGTTCAGCGCGGTCTGGCCGCCCATGGTCGGCAGCAGCGCGTCGGGCTTTTCCTTGGCGATGATCTTCTCGACCGTCTGCCAGTTGATCGGCTCGATGTAGACCGCGTCGGCCATTTCCGGGTCGGTCATGATGGTGGCCGGGTTGCTGTTGACCAGCACCACCCGGTATCCCTCCTCGCGCAGCGCCTTGCAGGCCTGCGCGCCGGAGTAGTCGAACTCGCACGCCTGGCCGATGACGATCGGGCCTGCGCCGATGATGAGGATGGTTTTTATGTCGGTGCGCTTGGGCATGGGCTTACTCGAAGAATTTCGGGGGGATGCCGCAGGCATCGGAGATTTCGGCAGCCAGCGCTTCCAGTTGGAGGTCGCTGGTGGAAGGCTGGTTCTCGTCCTGGTCGGTGAACTCGCCGTAGCCGGACAGGTCGCGCAGGCGCCGGTACGGCGAGCCGTAGGCGAAGGTCATGAAGGAAACGAGCCGGTCGGGGGCCATCGCGCCGGGATCGAATCCCTCGCCGTCGCCCGCCAGCGCGTTGTCGATGGAGAATCCGCCCAGTTCCTTCATGGCATCGCCGGCGCCGTCGTCCAGCAGCTTCAGCGCGGCCTGGAACTCTTCGGGCGCCTCGTCGGCGTAGGCATCCACCGCGCGCCGCTTGCGCGCCACGAACGCCGGCCGGGCGACCTGCTGGCCGAAGCAGGTGCGCTGCCTGTCGTCCAGTTCCGCCTCCAGCGCCTTCGGATCCTTTTCCAGCAACTGCGCGAAGATGCGGTGGATCGGGAACATGTCGACCAGGTATTCGGTCATCCGTTCGCGGGCCGCCGCATCAACGGCCGCCGGCGCGGCGGTGGCGGCACCGGCACAGGCCAGCAGCCCCGCCGCCAGCAGCAGAGGCAGCCGCAGGCGGCTCACGCCGCCCGTTCCATGCTGGCGACGAAGCGATCGAACAGCGGCGACACGTCATGCGGGCCGGGCGAGGCTTCCGGGTGGCCCTGGAAGGAGAACGCCGGCGCATCGGTCAGTTCGATGCCCTGGTTGGTGCCGTCGAAAAGCGAACGGTGGATGACCCGCACGTTGGCCGGCAGGCTGCTTTCGTCCACCGCGAAGCCGTGGTTCTGCGAGGTGATCATCACCCGCCCCGTGTCCAGATCCTGCACCGGGTGGTTGGCACCGTGGTGGCCGTGGCCCATCTTGACGGTCTTCGCGCCCGCGGCCAGCGCCAGCAGCTGGTGGCCCAGGCAGATGCCGAAGATCGGGATCTTCTTCGCGACGAATTCGCGGATGGCATCGATCGCGTAGTCGCACGGTTCCGGATCGCCGGGGCCGTTGGACAGGAAGATGCCGTCCGGCTTCAGCGCCAGCACCTCGGCGGCGGGCGTCTGCGCCGGCACCACCGTCACGTCGCAACCGCGTTCGGCCAGCATGCGCAGGATGTTGAGCTTGACCCCGAAGTCGTAGGCCACGACCTTGAACTTCGGTTCGGCGCGGACGAACCCGCCGCGGTCCAGATCCAGTTGGCCTTCGGTCCACGAGTACCGCTCGGTGGTCGACACCACCTTGGCCAGATCCATGCCCTTGAGGCCGGGGAACTTGCGCGCCGCTTCCAGCGCCTTCTCCACGTCCACGTCCGGCCCGGCCATCAGCGCGCCGTTCTGGGCGCCGCGGTCACGCAGGATGCGGGTGAGCTTGCGGGTGTCGATGCCGGCGATGGCGACGATGCCGCGGGAGATCAGCCAATCCGGCAGCGACACCTGGCTACGCCAACTGCTGGGTCGGCGCGGCACGTCGCGCACGATCAGGCCGGCGCCCCAGACCTGGCGCGCTTCATCGTCCTGGTCGGTACAGCCGGTGTTGCCGATGTGGGGATAGGTCAGGGTGACCAGCTGGCGGGCGTAGGACGGGTCGGTCAGGATTTCCTGGTAACCGGTCATCGCGGTGTTGAACACCACTTCGCCGACGGAAAGGCCGGCTGCGCCTACGGATTCGCCCTCGAATACGGTGCCGTCTTCGAGTACGAGGATTGCGGGTTGAGTCACGGGGTTCGCCTTGGGGTGGAGGAACCCTGCCCCTCCGACTTGCGGCTGCAAGAAACCGCGGACACGGCGTTCATCCGGTCCGGGGCGGTGGGTAACAGGCGAGCGGGAATTATACGGGCGAGCCCCCTCCCGCGCTACCGTTTTTTGACCGATCCATTTCCAGTCCACCGGTGTCGCGCCCGCTGTTCAGTCTGCGGCGGCGATGCGGGATGCAGGTACCGGCGGACCGTCGCGGACGCGACCCCACGATGCGCGCGTCAGATTGCTCCGGCCGCGGCGGGTGGCGCGCGGCCGAAGCGTGAACGCTCGAACCACCACAGCGCGGTCGCGAAGCACAGCCAGGCCAGCCACCACGGCCAGGCATCGCCGCGCCGCGCGGGAGCGCCGGCGGTATCGACGGGCGCCGCGGGCGCTCCCACCTGGCGCCGGGTCGCCGATTGCAGCGCCATCGCCCGCAGGCCCGGCGCTTCGTCGGCGGCACGGACCGCGAACGCCCACTCCGCGTCGTCCTGGCGGAGCCGATGCCAGCCGTGCTGCTGCGGCCAGTACGCCGCGCACGACGCGGTGCCGCTGGCCGGGTCCGGCAGCAGCGTGGCCGCGCCGCCGTCGGGCGCGATGACCCGCGCCTCGCTGGCGACGCCGCACAGTTGCATGCGCTGGCCGGCCCAGGCTTCGCGGTCGATGATCGGCGCGGATGTGCGCCGGGCCCGCGCGAGCACGGCGAAGGCGTCGCTCCACAGCTCGGCATGGCGATCCGCGCGTCCCGCCAGCGCCAGCCGGTAGGTGTCGGTCAACGGCCACACCGCGATCCGGCCGCGGCCTTCGGCGCGCCATTCGGCCAGCACCTTACCGGCGGCATCGCGCAACAGCGGCACGGCGTCGTCCGCGCCGCCGCGCAATTGCCGGCGCGTCAGCACGGGGATGCCGGTGGCATCCGCGTCGATGCGGGCGTCCCGCGTGCCCGCGCCGCGACGCGCGCGCAACATTTCGTCATCCTCGCGGCCGCCGGGCAGGGAGACCTCGGCGCTCTCGCCACCGCCCGACACGACCACGCCCAGCGCCCGCAACTGCCGGCGCGTGGTTTCGGGCAACGGACCGTCGACGCGCAACAGCACGCCGAGTCCGTCGCGCACCGCCTCGGCAAGCGCGGCGTGCGCGGCGGCGCCCAGCGCGGACCAGGCGCGGTCGTCCAGCACCAGCAGATCGAAGCGCTCGAGCGTATCCGCGTTCAACGGCAACGGCGCATCCCCGAGTTGCAGGCCGGCGCCCACCTGGATCTGGACGCGGGGCTGCATGCCCGCGTCGGCCATCCAGCGGCGCAGGTATTTCCATTCCGGATTGGGCGCGCCGGCAAGCACCCACACGCGTGGTGCGGGTTCGCGCACGACCTGGAGGGGCACGTCGATCTCTTCCACTCGTCTGCGCCGACGATCGGATACCTGCACGCGGAAGTTCACCAACCCCGGAGCGCGCGCGGTTCCCGTCAGACGGAACTCGCCGTCCGGCCCGGGCGTGGCCGCATCCAGCCGACGGCCCGCCGGATCCCGCAGCTCCACCCTCGCCTCGGCGATACCGTTGACACGGCCCCCGATCACGAACGACGCGCCCGCCGCCACGAACTCCGGCGCATCCAGCCGCACCAGGCCGCGCGGCAGCGGCGCCGCCTCGAAGCTCACCCCGCGCCCGCGCACGGCATCGCGATCGCGCGCTTCCAGGCCGGCGCCGATCACGTGCACGCGCTGCGTGCCCGGATGCCGGCGCAACGCCGTGGCGAGATCCGGAACCCGCTCGGCGGCGGTCACGGCAGGCGCCTCGGGCAGCGCGATCAGCACGTCGCCGGAGTCCGGATCCGCGGGTCGCGGCGCCTGCGCGCCCGCCGTCAGCACCGTCATCGTTCCCCCACGTCCCGGCGACGCCGGCGGCATCAGTGCGAAGTACAGCAACAGCGCGTACACGGGCTGCGCCGCCAGCAGCACCGCCAGCCGCCACCCACGCGCCGGTGGCGCCGCATGCCGTTGCGATGCCAGCAGGCGCACGGCGCCCAGCAGGGCCGCGAGCGCCAATAGGATCGCCAGCAGCACGGACGGCGTCATGGACGGGCCTCCTGCCGCAGCGCGTCGAGATAGCGCTCGCCCGTCGCGTCGGTGGCGCGGCGCCGGACCTGCGCCGGAGGGCGGGCCAGCACCGACCACAACAGGCCGCGCAGGCGCTGCCGGCAACCCCGGCAATCGGGATCCCCGCGCACCGCATCGATGGCGGCGAACAACGACAGCGGATCCGCCACGCGCGCCTCGTTGTCGTGCACCCAGCGTTGCAGCGCATCCAGATCCACCGCGCGTCCTTGCCGCCCCGGCGTTTCCTGCAACGCGTCCCAGGCGAGGGCCGGCACGGTGTCGCCACCGGTGGCGGGAGGCAACGCCAGTTCGCGCCGCGCCAGCCCGTCGCGCTTGCCGCCCAGCCGGCGGCTCTCGTCGATGGGCGGCAGTTCCGGTCCCACCCGCGCCAGATAAATGCGGGTGGCCTGCTGGACTTCCTTGATGAAGCCCAGCGCCTTGTAGGCGAACGGCAGCGCCTGGTCGGGACGCCCCTGGCGCAGGTGCAGTTCGGATTGCCACATCTGGTCCAGCGCCTGCTTGAGGGTCGCGCGCGTGTCCGGATCCAGCAGCGTCGCCGCTTCGGCGTGATCGTGGGTATGGCCGTATTCGGCCAGTACATCCTGTTCGCGCCCCATCATCGGCGCGCCGGTGCCACGGGCTCCGGATTCGTTCGCGTGATCGTGTGCGTCGTCGTCGTGGTGCGCCGTTCCGGCTTCGTGATCGCCGGCCTGGGTGGCGTCGGCATCGTGGGTCGGCGGAAGTCTGGGCGCGCCTTCGGCCTCTTCGCCGAGGAACTGCCCGTAGCGGAGCCGCAGGATGCGCTGGTCCACGCCGATCGCATCGGAACGCGCGAGGAAGCGATCCGCGGCGAGCCGGCGCTTTTCCTTCTGCAAGGCTTCCGCATCCAGGATGATCTGGCGCTGGCTGCGGAAGTACGCCGGCAGGACTTTCCTGACCATGCCCTCGAGGCCGCTGGTCTCGCTGCCCAGATCCGAAGGCCAGCGGAGGATCAGGCTGGGGCTGCGCGCGATCTGCGGGTGCGGCTGGCGGTTGTCGGCCACTTCCAGTTGCGCGATCAGATCGTCGCCGGTGGCGAACCCCAGCGCGGCCAGATCCAGAGCGATGTCGAACCGCCGCGCGTTGCCGCCGCCCTTTCCGGCCACTGCCAGCGTCTGCTCGCGGAACTGGATGTTCTCGCCACTGCCCTGCGCCAGCGTGACCCGCAGCCGCGCCTGCGCGACCACGCCATGATCGTCGCGCGCCTCGAACGCGAGCGGCCAGCGCCGTTGCCCCAGGGCCAGCAGGCTGAGCCCGCGATCCGGCGCCAGCACCGTGATCTGCGGCGGCCTGTCCGCGACGGCGTCGATGCGGTGCAGGCGCGGCGCGGGCTGGTCCGGCGCGCCCCGCGGCACCACGCGATACAGCATGGAGCGATCCAGCGTGGTCGACGCGGTCCAGTCGTCGCCGCTGCGCACCAGCGCGATGCGCCGACCCTGATGGAACACCAGTTCGGCCGCATCCGGTTGCGGCGCGAAGCGCAGCGTCCATCGCAGGCGCGATCCCTCCGGTGCGCGGGTGTCCAGTCCGGCTTCGTCACGCGCGGGCTGGCGCGTATAGGCGGGCGGCACCACGCGCAGGTGCTGCGCCACCAGGCGCGGCGCGCCGGGAACGGCGGGCACCTGCTCGTCGCTGGGCGACAGCGTCACCGCCGGCGGTGCGGACGGCTCCCAGGCCAGCAGTGCGGCGATCGCGACCGCGGCGGCGATCCAGCCCGCGATCACCCCGCGATGCGATCGGCCGGGCCGCAGTTCGCGCGCGTCGAGCGCATCCAGGCGCTGCTGGAGACGCGCGCGTTGCAGGCGTTGCAGCGGATTGAGGCGGGCCGGATCGGCCAGCAGCAGATCGCTGCTGTCCTCCATGTCCGGCCGCGCATCCAGCCGCGCGATCAACCAGGCGTCGCCGAACGAACTCGCCCGCCGGAACGCGACCCACGCCACGACCGCAACCGCCGATGCGGCACCGGCGACCGCCGCGGGCACGCCCTGCCAGCGCCAGCCGGCGATCGCCAGCACCATCATCCACGGCACGCCGGCCAGCACGGTATCGGCGATCACCCGCGCGCGGATGCCGCGCAACCAGCGCCGCAGTCGTTGCGTGGTGTTCATGGCGAGGCGCTCCGTTGCCGGCGGGTCGCCCATGTCCGCTCCAGCACCAGCAACCCGGCGATCAACAGCGCCAGCCAGGGCTGGAGATCACGCGGCGACTGCGGGTAGCGGGCGCCTCCGGCCTGCGGCGCGTAGTCGTTCGCCATGACCCGCGCCGGCACGGGCAACGGCGGCGCGAACAGATCGCGCAGCCGCGTCGGGAATGCCGGCTCCAGCAACTGCGGCATCACCGCCGGTCGCAGCGCCCGGGTCAGCCGCAGCACCCGGCCCTGCCCCAGCGCACCGCCCTCGACCAGGACGGCGCCATCCGGATCGGACCAGTACGGCGTCATTGCGACGGTTTCGCCGATCATCGCGCGCGCATCCAGCAATGCGGTACCGCCACCGCGGATCCAGTCGCGCACCGATGCGGGCAGTTCGCCGGGAGCCAGCCAGATCAGCGCCCGCGCATCGGCCGGCAGCGGGTGGTCCGGCGTCGCCACCGACACGCGTTGCGTCGAAGCCGGCACGGCCGGGTCCTTGGCTGGGTCGATCCCGCCGCTTTCCAGCGCCGCACGCAGGTAGCGCACCGCGTCCTGCCGATCGGGCGCGTGGCGGATGATCGGCAACGGAGGACGCCCGGCGGCGGAATGCGCCGTCGCGGGTGGCGCCCGCGCCAGCACGCGCCACTCCACCGCGCGCGACAGGCGCGGGCGCTGTCCGTCCGCACCGTCGAACCAGGCCGGCACGATCACCGTCAGCGCGACCGCCGGCGGCAGGCTCGCGTCCAGTTCGCGCAGCAGGCTGGCGACCGGGACCGGCGTGCCCGGCGCGGGCGTGTCGATCGCCGGGAAGCCCGGCGCCAGCCAGCGCATGTCGGCGCGCTCGTCCGCATCCGTGCGCAACGATGCCGGATCCACGCCCGGCAGCACCACCGTCCAGGGCCGTTCGCTCGCGCTTCCCTGCAACACCGGCCGCGCCAGCCACAGCGCGATCAGCGCCAGCAGCAGCAGGCGCAAAGCAAGCAGCCAGCGCTCGTCGAAGCGGATGCGACGGCGTGGCCGCGGTTTCCGCCGCAACCAGCGCAAGGCCGCGAAATCGGTCGGCCGCTGCTCGCTGCGCCGGGCCAGATGCACCAGCAACGGCAGCAGCAGCGCGCCCAGTGCGGCGAGCGCGGCGGGCAGCAACAGCGCCAGGCTCATGCGTACTCCGCCGCGTCGCGGGCGCCGAACAGCCGACGCAGCGGCAGATCCAGCGCCTGGTCCAGGAAGTACTCGGCATGGCGGATGCCGCTGGCATCCAGGCGCGCCTCGAGTTCGCGCCGGGCCGCGCCGAAACGCGCGAGGTAGTCGGCGCGCATCGCCGCGCCGTCGCCGAGCAGTTCCTCGCCGGTTTCCGGATCCCGGAACCGGTGCCCGCCGGTGAACGGGAAGTCGCGCTCCTCCGCGGTCAGCAGCGGAATCACCAGCACTTCGCGACGCGCGGCCGCCAGGCGTTCGGCCAGGTCGACGCTGGCGGCGTCGAAGCAATCGCCGAGCAGGATCACCAGATCGCCGGTCCCGATCCGTTCCCACAACGGCGCCAGCGCCTGCGGGCCGGGAAACCCTCCGCGCGCCGACAGACCGTGCAGTTCCAGCAGCATGCGATCCCGCTGGCGCGCGCCCGAGGCCGGCGCGACCACGCGCAGGCCGTCCTCGCGCAGTGCGACCAGGCCGAAACGATCGCCTTGGCGCAGCGCCAGTTCGGCCAGGCAGGCCGCCAGCGCCCCGGCCGCATGCAGGCGCGACCACTCCGGCCGGCGACGATCGGCCTGCGCCATCGAGGCGCTGGCATCGATCAGGATCCATACCGCCAGCGGACTCTCGCGCTCGGCTTCGCGGACGAAGAAACGATCCGAGCGCGCATACAGTTTCCAGTCGATCTGGCGCGGCTCGTCGCCCGGCTCGTAGGCGCGGTACTGGGCGAATTCCAGTCCGGCGCCGCGGCTGCGGCTGCGATGCAGGCCGATGCCCTGCCCGCCGATCGCGCGGTGCGACGTCAGCCGCAGATCCTTCAGGCGGCTGCGGACGTCGGGCGGGATCGGGTCGTACGACACGGAAGACCGGCCGTCAGGAGCGCGTGAGCGGCACGTCGCGCAACAGCGCGGCGATCACGTCGTCGGCGCTCTTCTGCTCGGCCTCCGCCGCGAACGACAACAGCAGGCGGTGGCGCATCACCGGCGGGGCCAGCGCGACGACATCGTCGCGGGTCGCGGCCAGGCGACCGTGCAGGAGGGCGCGCGCCTTCGCGGCCAGCACCAGCGACTGGCCCGCGCGCGGACCGGCGCCCCATTTCACGTATTTGCGCACCTCTTCCGGCGCCTGTTCGCCGGGCCGGCTCGCGCGCACCAGGCGGGTGATTCCGCGCAGCAGATCCTCGCCCAGGTGCACCTGCCGCACGTACTGCTGCAGGGCCAGCACTTCCCCGCCCTGCATCACCTGCGGCACTTCGTCGGACTGGCGGCCGGTGGTCTGCAACAGGATGTCGTGTTCCTCCTGTTCGCTGGGGTAGTCCACGCGGATGTGCAGCAGGAAGCGATCCAGTTGCGCTTCCGGGAGCGGATAGGTGCCGGCCTGCTCCAGCGGATTCTGGGTGGCGAGCACGAAGAACGGCGACGGTAGCGCATGGGTGACGCCGGCATAGCTGACCGTGCGCTCCTGCATCGCCTCCAGCAGCGCGGCCTGGGTCTTCGGCGGCGTGCGGTTGAGCTCGTCCGCCAGCAACAGATGGGTGAACACCGGGCCGGGCTGGAAGCGGAAACGGCGATGGCCGGTGCCGTGCTCCTCCTCCAGCAGTTCCGTGCCGAGGATGTCGCTGGGCATCAGGTCCGGGGTGAACTGCACGCGCCGGAACTGCAGCGCCAGCGCCTGTCCCAGCGTCCGCACCAGCAGCGTCTTGCCCAGTCCGGGCACGCCTTCCAGCAGGCAATGGCCGCCGGCCAGCAGGCCGATCAGCAGTTGTTCCACCACCGGCGCCTGGCCGACGACGGCGCGGCCGATGGCATCGCGCAGCGCGCCCAGGCGCTGCAACTGGTCCTGGATGTCGGATTCGGAAAGTTCGCTCATCGGTAATCCTGCGGAAGGAAAAGTCGGAAGCGCCACGCGCGCGGCATGCGTGGCCGGGTCATGAGTTCAGCGCGTACATGACGATGTTCACCGCGAACCGGGTGTTGTCCTCGGCCAGGAACCGCTTGTTGCGCCAGTCGTAGTCCCATTCGCAACCGTAGTCCTTGTTGCTGTAGAGCACGCCCAGCCGGCCGTCGATCTCGATGCCCTGCAGGTATTCGTGGACCAGATCGTCGCCCCAGCCGTTGAGTTCGAAGCCGGTGGCCGGCGGTCCGTCGAAGGTGAAGAAGCTGCGGTACAGGGGGTGGTTGTTCGGCAGCTTCTTCATCGCCCGCGCGCCGAAGATGGACGCCATCTGCGCCTCGAACGATTTGGCGAACAGGCCGTCGATGTCGTGGTTGCAGTCGTCGACGAACACGAAGCCGCCATTGCGCACGTAGCGCTCGAAATTGCGCCGTTCGGCCGGATTGAACTCCACCAGCTTGTGCCCGGCCAGGTAACAGAACGGCGCCGTCAGCACGCGCGGATCAGAAAGCGCCAGCACATGTTCCTTCGGATCCACGCGCAGGCCGGTGTAGTCGATCAGCGAGGTGATCAGGTTGGACGGCATGCGCTGGTCCACGTCCCAGTCGCCGGAGTCGTAGCGCAGGCGGGTGAACCAGAAGTCGTACGCCGGTGGCGCCGCCCGCGCGGCGCGTGGCAGCCCGCCCAGCAGCGCGCCGGCCAGGCCGCCCGCCACCAGGCGCAGGAATTCGGCGCGGGTCATCCGCCGGCCCTGCCCGCCCGATCCCGGCGCGGGAACGGGCGGAACGGAAGCGGAAAGCGCAACGGCGTCAACGAAAGATCCATCGGCGGGACAGTCACTCGGGCGGAACGGACATGCAGGGCGAAGCGCGCCGCCGCCCGCCCGTCCCCTTCCGCGGACGAAAGGGGACGCGAACGGATCAGACGGCGTCGGACAGCGAGGTGAAGGTGAAGTCGCGCAGCTTCATCGGCGGAATCATCATCACGAACGAGGATTCGTCGCCGGCCACGCGCACCGGCTTGCCCAGTTCCTCGATGTTGTTGAGCATGATCACCGGCGATTCGTTGAAGCGGAAATTCTTCACCGGGTATTTGATCTCGCCGTTCTCGATGTAGAACGTGCCGTCGCGGGTCAGGCCGGTGAGCAGCACGGTCTGCGGATCGACCAGGCGGATGTACCAGGTGCGGGTGACCAGGATGCCCTTCTGGGTGCTTCGTACCAGTTCGGCGGTGGACTTGTCGCCGCCGGCCATCAGCAGGTTGCCGGGCGAACCGATCGCGCGCTTGCCCTGCTTCTGCGCCCAGAAGCGCGAATAGTCGAGGTTGGCGATCTTGCCGTTCTCGACGATCGCCATCTTCTCGCGCGGCAGGTTGTCGCCGTCCCACGGCAGCACCGGCGCTTCCGGATGCCAGGGATCGGCGGTCAGGTTGACCCGCGGATCGTAGACCTGCTCGCCCAGCTTGTTGCCGCCCCCCTTCCTGGACAGGAAGCTGCGGCCTTCGTCGGCCTGGCGCGCGTCGAAGAAATTCATCATGAAGGAGATCAGGCCGGCGGCGGCGGCCGGTTCCAGGATCACCGTGTACTTGCCCGGTTCCAGCGCCTTGGCCTCGGCCGATTCGCTGGCCTTGCGCATGGCGGTACGGATGTCGCTGTCGGCGTTGAACGCGCTGGCATCCTTCAGGTTGCGGCCCACCCAGCCCGAACCGCGCCCGTCCTCGGTGCGCACGGTGCAGGTGTAATCGAAACTGGTGGCGCGCTGGTAGCCGAAGTTGCCCTTGCTGTTGGCGAAGGCGACGAAGCTCTGGCTGTCTTCCAGGAAACCCGCGGCGATCAGCTTCTCCGCCTTGCACGGCGCGATCGACGCGGCGGCGACCTCGGCACGGAACTCCGGGGTGATTGCGGCGGTGGATTCGCTGAAGGTCGGGCTGGCCCGGTAGGCCTGCTTTTCGATGGCCGGCATGAATTCCGGGTTCTCCGGCGCCAGGCGGGCCAGGTCCTCGGCGCGGCGGACCACGCGTTCCAGCGCCGCATCGTCGAACTCGTTGATGGTCGCCACGCCGACGCGCTTGCCGAACGCCACCTGCACGGCGAGATCGGCATTGCTGACGATGCCGCTGGTGGAGACGTCGTTGAGCGCGAACCGGATGTTGCCGCTGATGCTGCCGCTCAGGCTTGCCGTGCATTCATCGGCCTTGGACAACGCGATGACCTTGTCCAGGATGGCCTTGGCCTGTGCTTCGGTAAGGATGCTCATGTGCTGGGATTCTCTCGTGGGGCGGAGCTCGCTCCGCTGCCTTTCGCTGTCGGGAACCTCGGGTGTCGGTGCCGCCGGGCGGGCCCCGGCGCCACGCCTCAACCCAGGCTGCGGGCGGTATTGATGACGTTGATGCCGTTGAAGCGCGCGGTGGAGGAACCGTGCGACACCGCAGACACCTGGCCGGGCTGCCCCTTGCCGTCGAAGAACGAACCGCCCAAGCGGTAGTCGCTCTCGTCGCAGACCGCCGCGCAGGCGTTCCAGAATTCCGGCGTGCGGATCTGGTAGGCCACGTCCTCGATCTGCTGGGTGATCCGGCCGTTCTTGATTTCGTAGAACAGCTGGCCGCCGAACTGCGCGTTGTAGCGCTGCTGATCGATGGAGAACGACCCGTCGCCGATGATGTAGATGCCGTTCTCGACGTCCTTGATCATGTCCGCCACGCTCAGCTTCTGCCTGCCCGGCTGCAGCGAGACGTTGGCCATGCGCTGGAACTGCACGCTCGACCAGGAATCGGCATAGCAGCAGCCGTCGGATTCGGTCTTGCCCAGGATGTGCGCCTGATCGCGGATGGTCTGGTAATCGACCAGCTTGCCGTCGGTGATCAGGTTCCAGCGCTTGGTCTTCACGCCTTCGTCGTCGTAGCCCACCGCGCCGAGGCTGCCGGGCTGGACCTTGTCGGCGAAGATGGTGACCTTGTCGCTGCCGTACTGGAAATGCGACTCGCGCTTGTCCAGGGTGGCAAAGCTGGTGCCGGCGTAGTTGGCCTCGTAGCCGAGCACGCGGTCCAGTTCCAGCGGATGGCCGACCGATTCGTGGATGGTCAGCCAGGTATGCGAGGGATCCAGCACCAGATCGTACTTGCCCGGCTTCACCGACGGCGCCTTGAGCTTGGCGCGCGCCTGCCTGGCCGCGGCGATGGCGTCTTCCTTCATGTCGTAGGACAGGCCGTAGTTGACCACGCCGTTGGGCGAGACCACCTTGCCGGAGGCATCGCCGTCCAGGTATTCGAATCCCATGCCCATCGGCGCGGACAGGCCGTCGCGGGTGCGGAACTTGCCGCTGGCCTTGTCGATGGCGGTGACCGTCATCGGCACCCAGATGCGGTGCACGTCCTGATCGATGTAGGAACCGTCGGTGCTGGCGAAGTATTTCTGCTCGTTGACCAGGAACAGCATCGAGTTGACGAAGTCCGCGCCTGCGTTGATCGCCGCCGCGTTGACGCCGAGCAGCAGATCGGCCTTGTCCTTGATCGGCACCGCCATCGCGTTCTTGCGGATCGGCGTCTTCCACGACACCTCGCCCACGCCCGGCGTGGGGGCCAGTTGCACCGGCCTGGCCTGCACTTTGCTGTTGGCCTTGGCGATCGCGGCGGCCTGCTGCGCGGCGCGCGCCACGCCCTGCGCGGTCAGCTCGTTGGTCGCGGCGAATCCCCAGGCCCCGTTGGCGATCACGCGGATGCCGACGCCGGTGGACTCGGTGTTGACCACGTTCTGCACCTTGTCCTCGCGGGTGATCACGAACTGACGCAGGTAGCGCCCGATGCGCACGTCGCAATAGCTGGCGCCGGCATCGCGGGCGGCGGTCATGGCGGTGTCGGCCAAGCGCTTCTTCAGGCCGACATCGAGGGAAGTCTGCAATTCCTCGGCGGCGACGGCCTTGCCGAAGTACGCCGGCAGCATCAGGCCGCCGAGGCTGAGGCCGCTGTAGGCCAGGAAGTCACGTCTGCGCAAGGCTTGCTCTCCATCGATGAGCCCCGCAGCGCGGAGCTGGAACGGAACGACACGGAAAAGAATGAAGCGGGACGAAGCAGGTACGCGATCTGCGATGCGTGCCGGATTCTTGCCGGTGGCTGAACGGTCCGTCAAATGACTTTCGGCATAGATGCCATGCACCGGCACGTTCGTCGGATGCACGCATGCGGCACCTGTCGCGCCGCACCATCATCCGTTCCAGCCAAGCGATGGCGGGCATGCGCCCGGCGGACTTGCGGTGGCGCTTGCGCTTCCATGCGAAAGCAAGGCGCTCCGACGCCTTCGTTTGCCGACGGCGGAGCGGCGGGCCTAATCGAGCAGATCGCGCACGCGGTACTGCCCGGGCGCACGCCCGGCCAGGCGGCGCGCCGCATGCAGGGCGCCGCGCGCGAAGATGTCGCGGTTGGTCGCGCGGTGCACCAGTTCGATGCGTTCGCCCAGGCCGGTGAACTGGACCAGGTGCTCGCCGACGATGTCGCCCGCGCGGAGGCTGGCGTAATGCACGGTGGCGCCGGCTGAACCGGCGGCCTCGCCCAGGGTGAGCGCGGTTCCCGAAGGCGCGTCCTTCTTGTGGATGTGGTGGGACTCGACCACGTCGCAATCCCAGCCGCCCAGCGCCGCCGCCGCGCGCTCGACCAGTTCGGTGAGCACCGCCACGCCCAGGCTGAAGTTGGACGCCCACGCCAGCGGAATCCGCCCGGCGGCCTGCGCCAGCGCCTGCCGCTGCGCTTCGTCCAGGCCGGTCGTGCCCGAGACCAGCGCGGCGCCGCGCTGCACGCACAGCGCCAGCACCGGATCGAAGCCTTCCGGCAGACTGAAATCGATGGCCGCGTCGAATGCCGGCACGCCTCCCAGTTCGGTGGCGGCGAAACAGGGCACGCCGTCGACCACCCGCTGCGCGGGCGATCTGCGGGTCACCGCCGCGACCACCTGGTACTGCGACGGTTGTTCGGCGGCCAGGCGCAACAGGGCCTGCCCCATGCGCCCGGAAGCGCCGTGGACGAGAAGACGGGTGGGCGTGGTTTCCATGCCCGGCATGGTAGCCGAGCGCGACCCGGCGGCGAAGCTGGCGGCCGGGCGATCAGGCCGAAGACGGAGCCTGCAGCGCGGACACCCTCCCGGCGGCGGACCGTCGCGGCTGCCGGTTCGACGTCCGCCGCCGCGCGTTCACGCCATCGCGGCAGCAATCTCCTCGCGCACCAATGCGCCCAGTCGCTCCATCCCCTGCTCGATCTTCTCGGCCGACACGGTCACGAACGACAACCGCAACGTGTTGGCCTGCGGTGCGGTGGCGAAGAACGGCGCACCCGGCACGAAGGCCACGTTGCGCTCGATCGCCCGTCGCAGCAGGTCGCCGGTATCGATGCCTTCGGGCAGGGTGACCCAGATGAACATGCCGCCCTGCGGCCGGTTCCATTTCGCCTCCGCGGGGAAATGCCGCTGCAGCGCCGACAGCATCAGCGCGCACTGGTTGCCGTACAGCGCGCGGATCTCGGGAATGTGGCGATCCAGGAAACCGCCCTGCACCGCCTCGTGGACGATCCGCTGGGAAAACGACGGCGTGTGCAGGTCCGCCGCCTGCTTGGCCTGCACCAGCTTGGCGTGCAGCGCTTCCGGTGCAATCAGGTAGCCCAGCCGCAGGCCGGGTGCCAGCACCTTCGAGACCGATCCCATGTAGACCACGTTGTCGGGATCCATCGACAACAGGCTGGGCAACTGTTCGCCGTGGTAGCTCAGTTCGCCGTACGGATCATCCTCGATCACCAGCACGCCGGCGGCGCGCGCACGCGCGATCAATGCGCGCCGGCGCTCCAGCGGCAGTCGCCGGCCGGTGGGATTCTGGAAGTTCGGCAGGCAGTACATGAAGCGGCCGCCCTGGAGCCGGGCGTCGTCCAGCGCATCGACCACGATGCCCTCGTCGTCGCTGTGCATCGCCGAGAACTGCGGCTGGAACAGCGAGAACGCCTGCAGTGCGCCGAGGTAGCTCGGCGTCTCCACCAGCACCTTGCTGCCTTCGTCGATCAGCACCTTGCCCAGCAGATCCAGGCCCTGCTGCGAACCAGTGGTGATCAGCACCTGCCCGGGCCGGATGGTCACGCCGTCGCGACTGTGGCGCGCGGCGATCCATTCGCGCAACGGCGTGAAGCCTTCGGTCGGCCCGTACTGCAGGGCGGCCTGGGGCGCTTCGGCGAATACCTTGTCGGTGGCTTCGCGCATGCGGGCGATCGGGAAAGTCGCCGGGGATGGCAGGCCGCCCGCGAAGGAGATGACCTCCGGACGCTCGGTGACCTTGAGGATCTCGCGGATCGCCGAACTGGTCAGCGCCTGCGCGCGGCGGGACAGGGTGAAATGGCTGTTCATCGGCGCAGTGTAGCGGGATGTCGCACGCGGCCGTCCCGCACTGCGCCAATACGCCGGCGTACCGCTAGCGATCGGCCGGCAGCACCCGGCCGATCCCGCTGGCGTCGATCTCCGCGGCGACCGCGCGCAGGGCCTGCGCGTCGACGTCGGCATCGAAACCGATGCGGAAATGCACCTCGCCTTCCGGCGTGCGCGAGGAATGGATCGAGGACAGGCTCACGCCGTGCCGTTCGAACACGTGCAGCAGCACGCGCAGCGAACCGGGCCTGTCTTCGGGCAGGTGCACGCTCATCGCCTGCAGGCCGGCCAGGTCGGCCAGCAGGTAGCCCAGCCGCTCATAGCTGTAGTTGCCGTCGGCCAGTGCGCGCGTGCCGAGCGCATCGCGGTTGGCGGACAGGAATTCGGCCCGGAACGCGGCCCGCGCCGCATCGCTCCCCTCGCCCACCAGCGCCGCCATCCGCCCGATCTGGGCATGCAGCGCGGTCAGGATTTCATGCGCGTGCGGATTGCCGAACTGGATGTCTTCGTAGATCGCGGGATTCAACGACAGGATGCGGGACAGGATCGCCGCATCCATTTCGAACGCGGCCGAGCGGAACCGCAGCACCTCGGCCAGTTCGCCGACCCGGGCGCCCTCGCCGCGCAGAACGCCGGCCTGCGCCAGGTGGGTGGCGTGCACCATCGCCTGCACCAGCGCCATGATGCGGTCGTGCTGTTCGGGTCGGGCATGCACGTACTCGCCTTCGAGGGCGAGCAGGAAATGCTCCAGCCACGGCCGCCAGGCGTGCAGCCGCGCGTCGCAGACCACCGTCACCCGCCCCTTCAGGGTCGGCGCCTTGGGCGGCGCCGTCATCGGGTGCAGGCCGACGACTTCGGCGCGCGACCGCAGCATCGCCGCGATGGGGGCGGCCTTGATCGAGGTGACGTCCAGCCACAGTCGGCCGGCCTCCTCTCCGCCGGCCAGTTCGACATAGCGTTCGATGATGGCCGCGGTATGCCGGATGGGCGCGGAGAAAATCAGCACGTCGGCGCGGCGCGCCAGTTCGGCCTCCGGCAGCGAGTCCGGATCGGCCGGGTCATGCCCCAGCACCGCCAACCCCATCCGGGTCTCGAAGAAACGGCGCAGCCAGCGCCCGTAGGCGCCGGCGCTGCCGACGATGCCGATCAGGGGTGGGGACACGAAAAAGGGCTCCTTGGGGAGCCCTCATTCTAGGCCAGCGCGTCGCGGCGGTTCAGGAGGTCATGCGATCCCAGAAACCCTTTACGCCATCCAGGAAGGTGGCGGACTTGGGCGAATGCTTGCGTGCCTCGTCGCCGACGAAGGTCGCCTCGAATTTCTCCAGCAGTTCGCGCTGTTCGCTGGTCAGGTTGACCGGCGTTTCCACCACCACGCGGCAGTACAGATCGCCCTCGCTGCGGCTGCGCACCGACTTCACGCCCTTGCCGCGCAGGCGGAACAGCTTGCCGGTCTGGGTTTCGGCGGGAATGCGGATCTCCGCCTCGCCGTTGAGCGTGGGCACGCGCACGGTGTCGCCCAGCGCCGCCTGCGAAATGCGGATCGGCACTTCGCAGTGCAGATCGTCGCCGTCGCGCTGGAAGATCTCGTGCTCGCGCACGCGCACTTCCACGTACAGATCACCCGGCGGGGTGCCGGGCGGACCGGCTTCGCCCTCGCCCGTCAGGCGGATGCGATCGCCGCTGTCCACGCCGGCCGGAATCTTGACCGACAGGACTTTTTCCTCCTCCACGCGACCGGCGCCATGGCAGGTCTTGCACGGGTGCTTGATGGTCTGGCCACGCCCGCCGCAGGCCGGGCAGGTCTGCTGCATGGCGAAGATGCCGCGCTGCATGCGCACGTTGCCGCGTCCGCCGCAGGTACCGCAGATTTCGACCTGGCCGTCCTCCGAACCCGAGCCACGGCACGGTTCGCAGACCACCAGGGTGGGAATTTCGATGCGCTTCTCGATGCCGGCCACGGCCTCTTCGAGATCCAGCTCCATCACGTAGCCGATGTCGGCACCGCGACGGGCGGCGCGCGCACCACCGCCGCCAAAGATGTTGCCGAAGATGTCGCCGAAGATGTCGCCCATGTCCGGGCCGCCGGCGCCGCCGCCCATGCCGTGCTCGAACGCGGCATGGCCGTGCGCGTCGTAGGCCCGGCGCCTGGCGCCGTCCGACAGCACCTCGTAAGCCTCCTTGCACTCCTTGAACGACGCCTCGGCCGCCTTGTCGCCGGGATTGCGATCCGGGTGGAACTTCATCGCGCAGCGGCGATAGGCCTTCTTCAGCTCTTCATCGCTGGCGGTGCGGGCCACGCCCAGGACTTCGTAGTAATCGCGTTTCATCGGCAAGCAGGGATTGGAGATTCGGGATTGGGGATGGTGGACAGCATCGAAACTTCAGATACCGGAAGGGGATCCGGAAACCGGAAACGCTGTTCCGAATCCCGAATCCCCATTCCCGATTCCCGGCTTACTTCTTGTCGTCCTTGACTTCAGTGAACTCGGCGTCGACCACGTCGTCGCCGCCGGACTGCGCGCCCGGGGCGGCGCCGTCATCGGCACCCGGCTGCTGGCCGGCGGCCGCCGCCGCGTACAGCGACTGCGCCGCTTCCTCCAGCGCCTTGGACTTGGCTTCGATCTGGGCCTTGTCGTCGCTCTTCATAGCCGTTTCCAGCTCGGCGATGGCGCCCTCGACCCGGCCGATCACGTCGCCCGGCACCTTGCTGCCATGCTCGGTGATGGCGGTGCGGGTGGCGTGCAGCAGGCCGTCGGCGTGGTTGCGCGCCTGCACCAGCTCGTGGAACTTCCGGTCCTCGTCGCGGTGCGCCTCGGCGTCGGCGACCATGCGCTGGATCTCTTCCTCGGACAGGCCCGAACCGGCCTTGATCTCGACCTTCTGTTCCTTGTTGGTCTTCTTGTCCTTGGCAGAGACGTGCAGGATGCCGTTGGCGTCGATGTCGAACGACACCTCGATCTGCGGCAGCCCGCGCGGAGACGGATCGATGCCGGCCAGGTCGAAGCGGGCCAGCGACTTGTTGAAGCGGGCCTGTTCGCGCTCGCCCTGCAGCACGTGCACCGTGACCGCGGACTGGTTGTCCTCGGCGGTGGAGAAGGTCTGCGAGGCCTTGGTCGGAATGGTGGTGTTCTTCTCGATGATCTTGGTGAACACGCCGCCCAGCGTTTCGATGCCCAGGCTCAGCGGGGTCACGTCCAGCAGCAGCACGTCCTTGACGTCGCCGGCCAGCACGCCGCCCTGGATCGCGGCGCCCAGCGCCACGGCCTCGTCGGGGTTGACGTCCTTGCGCGGTTCCTTGCCGAAGAACTCGGCCACCGCCTGCTGCACCTTCGGCATGCGGGTCTGGCCGCCGACCAGGATCACTTCGCTGATCTCGCTGGCGCGCAGGCCGGCGTCGTTCAGCGCGATGCGGCACGGCTCGATGCTCTTCTTGATCAGGTCTTCCACCAACGCTTCCAGCTTGGCGCGGGTCAGCTTGATGTTGAGGTGCTTCGGACCGGACGCGTCGGCGGTGATGTACGGCAGGTTGACTTCGGTCTGCTGCGAGCTGGACAGCTCGATCTTGGCGCGTTCGGCGGCGTCCTTCAGGCGCTGCAGGGCCAGCGGATCCTTGCGCAGGTCGATGCCCTGGTCCTTCTGGAACTCTTCCACCAGGTAGTCGATGACGCGCTTGTCGAAATCTTCGCCGCCCAGGAAGGTGTCACCGTTGGTGGCCAGCACCTCGAACTGCTTCTCGCCGTCGACATTGGCGATTTCGATGATCGACACGTCAAAGGTGCCGCCGCCCAGGTCGTACACGGCGATCTTGCGATCGGAGCCGTCGGTCTTGTCCAGGCCATAGGCCAGCGCGGCCGCGGTCGGCTCGTTGATGATGCGCTTGACGTCCAGGCCGGCGATCTTGCCGGCGTCCTTGGTGGCTTGGCGCTGGCTGTCGTTGAAGTAGGCCGGCACGGTGATGACCGCTTCGGTCACCGTCTCGCCCAGGAAGGCCTCGGCGGTCTTCTTCATCTTCTCCAGGATCCGCGCGGAGATTTCCTGCGCGGACAGCTTCTTGCCGTCGGCGGTGGCCACCCAGGCGTCACCGTTGTCGTGCTGCACGATGGAGTACGGCACCAAGCCGATGTCCTTCTGCACTTCGGCGTCGGTGAACTTGCGGCCGATCAGGCGCTTCACCGCGAAGAAGGTGTTCTTGGGGTTGGTGACCGCCTGGCGCTTGGCCGAGGCGCCCACCAGGACTTCGCCGTCCTTGGTGTAGGCGACGATGGACGGGGTGGTCCGATCGCCTTCGGAATTCTCGATGACGCGTGCCTTGCCGCCTTCCATGATCGCCACGCACGAATTGGTCGTGCCCAGGTCGATGCCGATGATCTTGCCCATTGTCGGGTTCGCTCCCTAATGAATGTCTGTCTTGGGTCCGGCGCTGCGCCGGGGATGGTCTGGATGTGGGGTCCGGCCGGCGCGGTTCAAGCGCCGGCGGCCGGGTGTTCAGTCCTGCCTGGCCACCACCACCAGCGCGGGGCGCAACAGGCGGTCGTTGAGCAGGTAGCCCTTCTGGAACACCTGCACCACGCTGCCGGGCGCCGCGTCCGGCGCGTCGGCCTGGCTGATGGCCTGGTGGTGTTCCGGGTTGAACGGGGCGCCGACCGGGTCGAGCACGGTGAGGCCGTTGTCGCCGGCCACCTTGAGCAGCTGGCGGTAGGTCAGTTCCAGTCCTTCGCGCAGCGGATTGGGCTCGCTGCCGGCCGCGGCCAGCCCGGCGTCCAGGCTGTCGAAGACCGGCAGCAGGTCGCCCAGCAGGCGTTCGTTGGCGAACTTGCGCGCCATCTCGATGTCGCGCGCCACCCGCTTGCGCTGGTTCTCCAGGTCCGCGCGCTCCAGCAGCGAGGCGGCCCGCAGTTGGTCCAGCTCGTTGCGGAGCGTTTCCAGCTCGGCAATCAGCGGATTGTCGGTTTCTTGCGGTTCGGGCGTCTGGCCCAGTTCGGAATCGTGTTCGTTTTGGCTCATCTCGGGTCCCGTCGCGGCGGTTCCTGCCGCATGACAGGCTCCTTATTGGGCCGGGCTGTCGGGATTCAAGGCGGCCCCCAGCGCGTCGGCGGCGGCCTGCACCACCGGGATCACCCGGTCGTATGCCATCCGGGTCGGCCCGATCACCCCCAGCACGCCCAGCACCTGCCCGCCGGACATGTACGGCGCGGTGACCACGGAAACGCTGTCGTGGCGGGCCAGGCCGGTGTCCTCGCCGATGAAGATGCGGACGCCGGGCGCGCGCAGGGTGCGCTCCAGCAACTGCAGGATCTCGCGCTTGCGGGCGAAGGCCTCGAACAGTTCGCGCAGGCGCTCCAGGTCGGACAGGTCCTGCACGCTCATCAACCGGGTCTGGCCGGCCAGCACCACGTCGTCGCCCGGCGGCACCAGCGCCTGTTCGGCCAGATCCACCGCCTGGGCCAGCAACCCTTCCATCTCGCTGCGGGCGGCGCGCAGTTCGCGCAGCAGGGTGGCGCGGATGTCGGCCAGCGGGCGGCCGGCGAAATGGGTGTTCAGATAATTGGCGATCCGTTCCAGCTCGGAGCGGTCGTAGACCCGGCGCGGTTCGATCACCCGGTTCTGCACGTCGTTGTCGGCGAACACCACGATTGCCATCACCCGGCGTCCGTCCAGCGGCACGAAATCGATGTAGCGGAAGGCGAACTGCTCGCGTTTGGGCGCACTCACCACGCCGACGAAATGGGTCATCGCCGACAGCAGTTCAGAGGCATTGCCCAGCAGGGCCTGGGTGCCCGCCCCGGCCGGAAGCTCGGCGCGCAGGCGGGTGAGTTCGCCCTCGCCGAGCGATTTCACCTGCACCAGGCTGTCCACGAACACCCGGTAACCCTGCGCGGTCGGGACGCGCCCGGCCGAGGTGTGCGGCGAACTCAACAGGCCCACTTCCTCCAGCTCGGCCAGGATGTTGCGGATGGTCGCCGGGCTGACGTCCAGGCCGCCGTGGCGGGCCAGCGTCTGCGAACCGACCGGTTCGCCATCGCGGATATAACGGGAGATCAGTGCCCGCAACAGTTGGCGGGCGCGAGGATCCAGCGGGGCGTCGGCGGGTGTGGCCATCATCGCGAATAGATAACGGCATCGACCGGCGACCGCAAGCGCCGAAGTGACTTCCGGCCACTTGGCGGCGGCCGGCGGATGCCGGTCAATGCACCTTCCTTCCGGACCGGCCCCGCCGCCATGAGCTACCTGTTGTTCAAACTGCTGCATGTCGTCGCCGTCGTGCTGTTCCTCGGCAACATCACCACCGGGGTGTTCTGGGTGCGCCACGCCGCCCGCCACCGTTCCCCGCCCCGCCTGGCCGAAGCGATGGCCACGGTCATCCGCAGCGATCGCGTGTTCACTTTGCCTGCGGTGCTGGCGATCCTCGCCAGCGGCGGCCTGGCCGCCTGGCGCGGCGGCTGGTCGGTCATGCACACGGGCTGGATCGCGTGGGGCACGGGCCTGTTCGTGCTGTCCGGACGCGTGTTCGCCGCGCTGGCGCCGCTCCAGCACCGCCTGCGGGTGCTGGCGGCCCGCGAGGATATCCGCTGGGAAGACTGCGCACCGCTGCTGCGGCGCTGGAACCGCATCGGCCTCGCCAGCCTGCTGCCGGCCTGGCTGGCGCTGGCGGCGATGGTGCTGAAGCTGCCCGCGTAGGCCGTCGCGGTCCCTGCGACGGGTGCGGACGATGCTGCCGGCGCGTGCCATGCGCGTCATGGCTGGCCCTTACAATACGAACATGCTCAGACACCTCGCGATCAAGGATTTCGCCGTCGTCCGCGCCACCGAACTGGAATTCGGCCCCGGCATGACCGTCATTTCCGGTGAAACCGGCGCCGGCAAGTCGTTGCTGGTGGATGCCCTGGGATTCCTGTCCGGCCTGCGCGCCGACAGCGGCGTGGTCCGGCACGGCGCAGAACGCGCCGAGCTGTCCGCCGAATTCGCCATCGAGGCCAACGCTCCGGCGCTGGCCTGGCTGCGCGAACACGAACTGGACGACGAACTGGCCTGCCAACTGCGCCGGGTCATCCGCGCCGACGGCGGATCGCGCGCCTGGATCAACGGCCGCAGCGTCACCCTCGGCCAGTTGTCGGACCTGGCCGGACGGCTGGTGGAGATCCACGGCCAGCACGAGCACCAGGCATTGATGGACAAGGCCAGCCAGCGCGACCTGCTGGACGGCTACGCCCGCAACGCGGCCGAGCGACAGGCGGTGGCGGCGGCCGCGGCGCGCTGGGCCGAACTGCTGCAGGAACGCGATCATCTGTCCCGCCAGGGCGACGTGTCCGATCGCATCAACTATCTGGAACACCAGCTCGGCGAACTGGCGCGCGAGGATCTCGCCCCGGCCAGCATCGAGAACCTGGTCGCCGGGCACCGGCGCCAGGCCCACGCCACCGGCCTCATCCAGGCCTGCGATACGGCGCTGGCGCGGCTGGGCGGCGATGAATCGCCGTCGCTGTCGCGACAGTTGCAGCAGACCCGCGGCGAACTGTCGCGGCTGGCCCAGCACGAGCCGCGGCTGGCCGAAATCGACGGCATGCTGGAAAGCGCGCACATCCAGATCGACGAGGCGCTAGGCCTGCTCGGCCAGGTCCGCGACGATCTGGACGCGGATCCGGAGCAATTCGAGGAACTGGAGCGCCGGCTCGGCCGCGTCCACGATCTGGCCCGCAAGCACCGCACCACTCCGGACGACCTGGCCCGGGTGCGCGATGCCATCGCCGCCGAACTGGACGGCCTGCGCGGGGCCGGCGAACGCCTGCTCGGTCTCAACCGGGAAATCGAAGCGGCCCGCGACGCCTGGAAGACCGCCGCCGCCAAACTCAGCCGCAGCCGCCAGCGCGCCGCCCGCGAACTGGGCAGGACCACCACCGCCCTCATCGCCGAACTCGGCATGGGCGGCGGGAAGTTCGAGATCGCGCTGGAGGCCAACGAGGGCGACCGCCCGGATCCGGCCGGCGCCGAGCGGGTCGAATTCCTGGTCGGCGCCAACGCCGGCCAGCCGCCGCGGCCGCTGCGCAAGGTGGCGTCGGGCGGCGAGCTGTCGCGCATCTCGCTGGCGATCGAAGTCGCCGCGCTGGGCGTCGATGCCGTGCCGACCATGGTGTTCGACGAGGTGGACTCGGGCATCGGCGGCGCCGTCGCCGATATCGTCGGCAAGAAACTGCGCGCGCTCGGTGCCCAGCGGCAGGTGCTGTGCGTGACCCACTTGCCCCAGGTCGCGGCGCAGGGACACGCCCATTACCGGGTCAGCAAGGCGCCGGTGGATGGCATGACCCAAAGCGCGGTCGAAGTGCTGACCGCGCGCCAGCGCGAGGAAGAACTCGCGCGCATGCTCGGTGGCGTCGAGGTCAGCAAGGAAGCGCACGCGGCGGCCAAGCGGCTGCTTGCCGACGTTGCGGGCTGAGGTTGCGGGGCCGGAAGGATTCGCGCCCACGGCCTTTCCGGGCTTTCCCCGCATCGCGTGGAAAGCGTTCCGGATGGGCGGAAAAGCGGGCGACCCAGGCGGCGCCCGCACCCGGGGAAGGCCGGGTCAGCGCTTCCTGCGCACGTACAGCACCAGCGAGTGCTCTTCCAGCACGTAACCGTGCTTGGCGGCGATGTCGCGCTGGAGCTTCTCGATCTCCGGGCTTTCGAATTCGATGATCTTGCCCGTGTCCACGTCCACCATGTGGTCGTGGTGGCCGCCGCGATCCAGTTCGTAGACCGCCTGGCCGCCTTCGAAATTGTGCTTCAGCACCAGGCCGGCGGCCTCGAACTGGGTCAGCACCCGGTACACCGTGGCCAGGCCGATTTCATCGCCGTGCTCCAGCAGCTGGCGGTAGATGTCCTCGGCGCTGAGGTGGTGCTGCGCGCTTTTCTGCTCCAGGAGCTCCAGGATGCGCATCCGCGGGTGGGTGACCTTGAGGCCAACCTTGCGAAGTTCTTGGGATTCCATATCGGCGTCTCCGTTCATTACCGGTTTAGCGCCGGCTGCCTGAAGCTGGGTTGCGGCGGTCCGCGGAAGTGTATCATCGGCATGTTTTCCACCTGTAGCCGTCCCATGCGCAAACTCCTGCTGGTCGCCGCCCTCGCCTCCCTGACTGCCGGCTGCGGCATCCTCTACAAGCAGCCGATTTACCAGGGCAACCTGCTGGACAAGGCGGCGGTGGATCAATTGCAGGTGGGCCAGAGCAAGCAGCAGGTGCAGGCGCTGATCGGCAGTCCGTCCATCGCCGATCCGTTCCATTCCCAGCGCTGGGACTACGCCGCCAGCGAGCGCACCAACCGCCGCGGCACCACCGACGTCAAGACGCTCACCCTGCACTTCCAGGGTGACCAGCTGGTGAGCTGGGAAGGCGAGTATTTCCCCGAGAACGACCTGCAACTGGCCTCGGACGTGCGCAAGTTCGGCCCCAACCTGGCCAAGGACAAGAAGAAGGGCGGCCGCGGCGGCCGCTGAACCGGCCTAGGCTTTCCGGGCGCGGCGCCGCCGCGCTTCCTTCGGGTCCAGCAGCAACGGCCTCAACAGTTCCACCCGATCCCCGTCACGCAGTTCGGTTTCGGACCGCGCCACCACGCCGTGGACGGCATAGCCGGCGATCGCCGGGTCATCGGCGAAGCCCGACGCCTGCACCGCATCAGCGACCCGCGCGCCTGCCGGCAGGTCCAGCACCAAGGCATCGAACCGGTGCGGCCAGGCGCGGATGACCTCGACGCGCATCCTCATTCCCCGCGGTCGGCCACGCGCACGAAATCGTCCACCATGCGATCGGCCAGTCCCTGGAAACCCAGGGTCAGCGCCGGCAGCAGCAGGCGGCTGGAGGGCTCGAACTCCAGGGTGAGGCTGACCTTGCAGGCGCTCTCGTCCAGCGCGTGGAATTCCCACTGTCCATGCAGTTTGCGGAACGGTCCGGCGACCAGCTTCATGTCGATGCGGTGCGGGCGATCCAGCGTGTTCTCGGTGGTGAACCAGGTGCTCAGCGACCCCAGCCCCAGATCCAGCCGGGCCACCACCCGCTGCTCGCCGGACTCGATGACTTCGGCGCCACGGCACCAGTCGAAGCGGCGGGGATAGGCGGGAACGTCGTTGACGAGGTCGAACATGCGGCTGGCGGCGTGTTCGACCAGGGCGCTGCGGCGGATGGTTTGCATTTGACTCGCTTGTGGTTCCGCCTTCGGCGACAATAAACGGATGGGCAAGAAACCGGACAAGAATAAAGCAACTGGCACCATCGCGTTGAACAAGCGCGCCCGCCACGAGTACCACCTGGAGGAACGCCTCGAGGCGGGCCTGGCGTTGCAGGGCTGGGAGCTCAAGGCGATCCGCGCCGGCCGGGCCAACATCACCGAGGCCTACGCGACGATCCGCCACGGCGAGATCTTCCTGTTCGGATCCCAGATCACCCCGCTCATCCAGGCCTCCACCCACGTGGTGGCCGACGATCGCCGCACCCGCAAGATGCTGCTGCACCGGCGCGAAATCGATCGCCTGATCGGCAAGGTCGAGCGCGACGGCTACACCCTGGTGCCAACCTCGCTGTACTGGAAAGGCAACAAGGTGAAGGCCGAAATCGCGTTGGCCAAGGGCAAGCAGACCCACGACAAGCGCGCCGCCAGCAAGGAGCGCGACTGGGCGCGCGAAAAGTCGCGCGTCATGCGCCAGCACAACCGCGACGCCTGAGTCCGTCAGATCCCCATCCGGCACGGCGGCGGACACGGGCCTTCATCCCAAATAGGCGCGGGCGAATCGGATGGAATCGCCACTTGGGCGCGCCCGCGCGGTTCACAGGCGGGCGCCGCGTTACGCCCTCACGCCGCTAACCGGCGGTTGACCGGGCCCTGCCACGACCTTGTAACAACCCCACCCCGCCCCTACACTGTCGCGGTCAGGAAACATTCTGGCTCCCGGGGGTGCACTGGCTTCGACGGGGGTTGCGAAGTTGCCTGGTGCATGCCGAGGGGGCAGCTTTCCTCGTAAATCCAGCGGCAAAACTCTAGTTGCCAACGACGACAACTACGCTCTGGCCGCTTAAGGCCTAAGCCCCGAAACTGCTTGTGTCCGTGCTCGCAGCGTAGGGTCACTAACACGGAATCGCCGGGAGCCGCTGCCTGTCAGCTCCCGGTCAACCTCTAACAGGCTGGTCCTGCGGTGCGCTTCGCCCACCGTGCTGCCGCAGGACGAGATCCAACGGGGGGATAAGCATGTAGTACCGGGGATGGAGTGCCTTCGGACGGCGGTTCAATTCCGCCCACCTCCACCATTTCAGGCAAAGGCCCGCTTTGGCGGGCCTTTTGCTTTTGCGCGTCGAAAACGCGGCGGCGTGCGCGATGCTATTTCTTCCCGCCCGGCGGTGTCCGCCGCGACGGTCCCGCTAGCGCGCGGGTCCGGAACCATGGACGCGCTGGCGCGCATCCTTGGCCTTCTGTGCCATCGCTTCGTAGTGTTCGCGCAGCCG
>Ga0182741_1000308_pt1 | contig 75378 bp, 63 predicted proteins | sample eDN5th37CBELigOP_FD_128874 | JGI IMG/M metagenome (GOLD analysis project Ga0182741, IMG submission 128874) | Enriched Organic Plus compost microbial communities from Emeryville, California, USA - eDNA 5th pass 37_C BE-Lig OP (version 2) (version 2) ...
CCAGGACCGCGGCGCCAGCCTGCGCGAGTTGCTGGCCTTGTTCGCCGACCTCTCCGACATCGTCACGGAGCGGCGCATCCGCGGCGTGCAGGGCGTGTCCAGCCGTCCGGTCACGCGACGGCTGCGCCAGGCCAACGGGTTCAACGCCGCACGCGGCGTCGAGATCACCGTGACCTTCGACGAGCGCGCCTTCGAGGGCAATGGCATCATCCTGCTCGGGGCGGTGCTCGACCGCTTCTTTGCCGAATACACGACCGTCAACAGCTTCACCCAGACGGTGATCGCCTCCGTTCAGCGGGGCGTGGTGAAGCGCTGGCCGCCGCGCTCCGGACAGGGGCTGCTGCTATGAGCGCACTCCCTGCCCATGCCATGTCCATCTGGGCGGACCGTGTGGCCCGCCAACCGAGCAGTTGCCCGCACTCCCGCAGCGGGGTCGTCCCGGCATGAGCTACCGCGACGAACTGAAGGCCGACCCGCCGCTGTTCGACTTCTTCGCGGTGATGCGCGAACTGGAACGTTCGGCACCGGGCAAGCCGCGGATCGGCCGCAACCGCGTGGCGGCAGAGGAGGTGGTGGAGCTCGGGCAGGACCCGTTCCTGGAGTTTCCCGCTTCGAACCTGTCGGGCTACAAGGACGGCCCCGGACGGCCGCTCATCCACACCCGCTTCCTCGGCTTCTTCGGACCTCAGGGCGCGCTGCCGCTCAGCTCCACGGTCGAGGCCCACAGCTGGGTGCACCAGCACGACGATTCCTTCGTTGCCTTCACCAACATCCTGTCGAACCGCTTCCTGCAGCTCTTCTTCAGGGCCTGGGCCGACGCCCGCCCCGTCGCGCAGGCCGACCGGCCGGCGGAGGACCGCTTCTTCCGGTATGTCGGCTCGCTGACGGGCATCGGCAGCGACGCACTCGCCGACCGCGACAGCGTGCCGGACATCGCGAAGGTTTCGGTCGCGGGACTCACCGGCTCCCAGGTCCGCAGCGCCGCCCGCCTGCGCCAGCTCATTGGCACGGTCATGCGGGTGGAGGCCGAGATCCTGGAGCACCAGGGCATGTGGCTCGAGTTCGAGCCGGAAGACCGTTCGGCACTGGGCATTCGCAATTCAGGACTGGGCGTGGATGCAGCACTGGGCATCCGCGCCTATTCGATCAACGACAAGATCCGCATACGCGTTACCGCCGACAGCCTGGCGCGCTATCGGCGCTTCCTGCCGGGAGGTGACCTCGCGGAGCAGCTCGCCGACCTAGTTTTCTACTATCTCGGCCATCGCTGCGACTTCGATGTAGAGGTGGGGCTCGATGCGCGGCTGGCGCCGGCGGCACGGCTCGGAGAGGCCGGCGAACTGGGCTGGACGGCGTGGATGGCTCCGAAGCCGCCGCCCGACGGCGAGATCGTGGTGCTCAGGGACGCCCGTTTCGACCCGATGGCGTTGCGGCGGGCGGCATCAAGGACTGGATCTCAGATGGCAGGGAGAGGGTCGTGAGCGACATCAGCCTGGAAACGGTCACCGGCAAGCTCAACCGGCTGGGATACGATGCCTTCATCCAGGCCCTGCGCCTGGCCAAGGGCGCCGGCAATCGTAATCTCGAACTGGCGCACTACTTCCACGCGATGCTGGCGCAGGATCGCAGCGACCTCGCGCTGACCGTCGACCACTACAAGCTCGACCGGGCAAGGCTCGCGCGCGACCTCGCCGACACGATCGAGGGTTTCCGCAAGAAGGAAACGGAGATGCCGGGCATCTCCCACCAGATCACCGACATGCTCGACGGCGGCTGGAAGTATGCGACGCTTGCCTTCGGCGAAACGCAGATACGCACCGGCCACCTGCTGGTTGCGGCGCTGAAGTCGCTTGAGCTGCGGAGGGCGCTGACCACCCTCTCGAGGGAGTTCGCCAGCATCAATGTCGACCAGCTCATGGCGGAAGCCCGGACGGTGTGGGCACAGTCCAACGAGGAAAACCTGCGGCCGATGGACGGCTCGGGCCTCGCCGCGCGCGGCGCGGGGGCACCCGCCGCCGAAGGCCCCCCCGGAGCGCAGGGCAACACCGCCCTCGACCGCTTTTCCGTCGACATGACCGCGCAGGCGGCCGCCGGCAAGCTCGACCCGGTCGTGGGGCGCGACGACGAGATCCGCCAGATCATCGACGTGCTCATGCGGCGGCGGCAGAACAACCCGATCCTGACCGGCGAGGCGGGCGTGGGAAAGACCGCCGTCGTGGAAGGCTTCGCGCAGCGCCTCGCCGACGGCGATGTCCCGCCGCAGCTCAAGGGCGTACGGCTGTGCGCGCTCGACATCGGCCTGATGCAGGCCGGCGCCTCCATGAAGGGCGAGTTCGAGCAGCGTCTCCGGTCGGTGATCGACGAGGTGCAGGCGTCGCCCGTCCCGATCATCCTGTTCATCGACGAGGTCCACACGCTGATCGGCGCAGGCGGCCAAGCGGGAACCGGCGACGCGGCCAACCTGCTGAAGCCGGCGCTCGCGCGCGGCACGCTGCGCACCATCGGCGCGACGACGTGGTCGGAATATCGGCAGTACATCGAGAAGGACCCGGCGCTGACCCGGCGCTTCCAGCCGATCCATATCGACGAGCCGTCGATCGAAAGGTGCACGACGATGCTGCGCGGCATCCTCGGCCCGATGGAGAAGCATCACGGCGTGCGTATATCCGACGAGGCGGTTCGGGCCGCGGTGGCACTGTCGGCGCGCTACATCCCGGCGCGCCAGCTGCCCGACAAGGCGGTAAGCCTGCTCGACACGGCCTGCGCCCGCGTGGCGATCAGCCAGTCCACGACGCCCGCCGCCATCGCCGACCTGAAGGCCGAGATCGAGGCCAAGAAGCGCGAGCTCGAGGCGCAGGCGCGCGAAGGGGAACTCGGGCTGGAAGATGAGGAACGCATCGAGGAGCTGAAGGCCGAGATCGAGACGCTGGAGACGCGGCTGGCTTCGTCCGAGGCGGAATTCGCTGCAGAGAAGGCGCTGATCGACGAGATCGTGGCATTGCGCGCGAAACTGGCGAAGGCAGGCGAAGCACCCGCCGGACCCGCTGCACCGGCGCAGCCCGAGGGTGGTGAAGGCGAGGCAACCGCAGCCGATGCAGCTGCGACCCAGGCGCCCGGCGGCGAAAGCCAGCCTGCGACAGGAGACGGCAAGGAGGACCCCGCCAGCGCCATCGCGGCACTCAAGGAGCGGCTCAAGTCGCTCGAGGACCGCGACGCCGCCAACCGCATGATCTACGCCCATGTCGACGAGGCGGCGGTCGCCTCCGTCGTCGCGGACTGGACCGGCATCCCGGTCGGCCGCATGGTCAAGGACGAGGTGCAGACCGTGCTGCAGCTCGCCGACATCATGGGCAAGCGCGTCATCGGGCAGGACCACGGCCTGAGGATGATCGCCAAGCGCATCGAGACGAACCGCGCCCGCCTCGACAATCCCAACAAGCCGATCGGCGTGTTCATGTTGTGCGGACCTTCCGGCGTCGGCAAGACCGAGACGGCGCTGGCGCTGGCCGAGGCGCTCTACGGCGGTGAGCAGAACATGATCACCATCAACATGAGCGAGTTCCAGGAGGCGCACACCGTGTCGGGCCTCAAGGGCGCGCCTCCCGGCTATGTCGGCTATGGAGAGGGCGGTCGCCTGACCGAGGCGGTGCGTCGCCGCCCCTACAGCGTCGTGCTGCTCGACGAGGTGGAGAAGGCGCATCCGGACGTGCACGAGCTGTTCTTCCAGGTGTTCGACAAGGGCCAGATGGAAGACGGCACAGGCCGGCGGATCGACTTCAAGAACACGCTGATCATCCTGACCTCGAATGTCGGCACTGAGGTCATCATGAAGATGGCTGAGCTGGGCAAGACCCGCCCCAACCCCGAGGAACTCAACGACGCGTTGAAGCCCGCGTTGCTCACCGTCTTTCCGCCAGCGCTGCTCGGCCGCATCGTAACGGTGCCCTACTTCCCGTTGTCGTCCGAAATGCTCGGCGGGATCGTGCGGCTGCAGCTCGAACGCATCCGCAAGCGGATCGCCGACAATCACGACGCGGAGTTCGTCTATTCCGACGCCGTGGTCGAGCACATCGTGGCCCAGTGCAAGGACCCGGACTCGGGCGGGCGGATGGTGGACAACATCATCACCAACACGCTGCTGCCGGAGTTGTCGCGCCGCTTCCTGAACCGCGCGATGGAGAAGCAGGAGATCGCGCGCGCCGGGGTCGACATCGAGAACGGGTCGTTCACGTACACGGTCTCGTAGCGGGCAGCAGCGGCGTCACGACCTCATCCCTCGACGGTGGGCAGCGCATCCACGCCCAATCGGCCTCCCACGCTATCCCGGCGCGGCGGCCGCCGTCGCGGAGGCCAGCAGGGCGGAGATCGCCGCCTTGTAGGCCTGGAACTCCGGCGAGGCGCGCGCGACGTCCCGAGTTTCCACCTGGGGCGCCGACGGCGCGGCAGGGGAACCCCGGTTGCGCATCTTGCGCTCGGCCCATTCCTTCAGATCCGCCACGGTCTTGCCGTAAAGGAAGGGGTTCGCGCTCAACACGCCCTGGCCGAGGACGGGAAGAAGATCGGCGTCGTCCGGCGACGACAGCACGACGCTCGCTCCCTCCATGCCAAGGAAGTGGCAGAGGTAAAGGCGGCCGGCGGTAATGGCGTGGCCGCGGGCGCGCAGATAGGCCTCGCCCTCGAGTGCCAGCCGCCGCACCATCTCGCGCGAGATCGTCGGCTCGAAGCGCAGTTTCAGGATCTCCTCGCGCGTCAGGCTGCGGGCAAGATCAGGCCGGTAGGTGTTGATCATGCGGATCCAGGTGCTTTCGATGAACTGGCCGAGCCCGGTCGCGGTAGAGAGCGGGTTCTTCGCGGTCGCGCTGCCGCCGCTCTCGACATGGACGATGCGGTCGACCAGAAGCTCGACCGCTGTCGAACCGTCACCTGACGCCGCAACTTGGACGGATTCCAGTGGATTGACGGCATCGCCACCCCTGTAGAGCTCGAAGTGCAGGTGGGGGCCGGTGGAAAGGCCGGTGGTGCCGACGAAGCCGATGACGTCGCCGGCCTTGACCGCACCGCCCACCTCTAGGCCGCGGGCGAAGGCGGACAGGTGCGCGTAGCGCGTCTCCGAGCCGTCGGCATGTGAAAGCCGCACAACGTTTCCGTAGCCCTCCCCGTCGCCACGGAAAACGACCTTTCCGTCGAAGGCCGCCATGACCGGCGTACCGACAGGGGCGGCCCAGTCGACGCCCTTGTGAACACGCAATGTGTTCAGGATCGGATGACGACGCGGGCCGAAGGTCGAAGTCATGACGCCATTGACCGGCGTCACCATGCCGTTGGTGACGGTCAGCGAGTAGACCTGGTCGGTTTCGGTGACACAGGCGAAGTCCGGAGTGTTGGCGGGTCGGAACACGAAGCATTCGACCGACTTCTGCGCGCCCTGGATCGCCGTGTAGAGGACGCGCCCCGAGGCGCCGTCCTCGCCGCGGCCCGTCTCCGACCAGATCAGCACGAACCGGTCGCCGTAGGTCGCGAAGGCGTTGAGATCCTGGCCGCGCGACAGGAACATGATGGCCTCGCCGATCACGCCGGTGGGTACCCCGTTGCGCGCAGCGGTCGAGTATACCGCGTCGAGGAGCCGGTACTGCCGGCCGGGGTCGGCCTGCTGCTCGGTCCCGGAATAATGCAGCAGGTCCTCGCGAACCCAGGGGTCGACGCCCTGGACGAAACTACCGTCGGCGGACCGCGCGAGCGTGCCGACATAGGACGCGTCCCGATAGACGGAGAGCTGCACCAGATGCAGCGGCCCGCCGGGCTGCGACGTCGAGGGACCCGGGTGCGCGGCGCGCATCGCCACGATATGGCCGGGGCCAAAGCCCTCGACGCCCAGAAGCGTCTTCAGCGCCTCGGCAGCCTTGCCGGCATCGTCGGCGTCGATGCCGTGGCTAGCGGCCAGTTCCGCCAGGGTGCGCGGGCCGAGCACCCGGTCGACGAAGTCCTCCGCGCCCGGCCGGCGCTCCTGCTCCGGCACGACGAGCGCCACGCTGGTGTTGTTCTCGATGCGCGTGCGCTGGAAGGTAGGCAGCGCCTCGGTGCCCTCGTCCAGCGTTTCTCCCCAGCCGGCCGCGGGATCCGAGAACGCTTCATCCGCTGTGCTGACCGTCGGCGGCGTCACCGACAGCGGATCCGCAGGAAGCGCCGTTGCAACGGCGCGCTGCGCCTGGAAATAGGCGAAGTCCTCCGGGCTGGAGGGAATGGTCGTCATCAGGCTCTCGCTGGTGCTGAGCATCTCCTGGGAAAGCAGGTTCAGCCGCGGCGAGATACCCGGCTCGACGAGTGTTTCGGGGCGGGGAACCTGCTTCACACCCGAGCCTCCAGCACTGCCGATCCGGATGGTCATGGGGTCGCCCGCGAGGTCGATCGTCGTCGGCACGAAGACCGGAACGTTCTGGTCGACCACCTCGGATTCGACCTCGACCAGTTCCTCGTCGAGCGGGATCACCGACCATTTGTCAGCCGTCAGCCAGAACCCCACGCCAAGGGCGACCGCAAGCACCCCACCGGCCGCGAAAGCCGCGCCGACCAGCCGCCGGTGCCGCCGCTTCGCGAGGATCTCGGCCTTTCGCACGCGGAAAGTGGGATCGATGGTGTGCATGGCCTACACACCCGGCACTCGGGGGGCGGGCATGGCGCGCCTCACTGGAGCCCGCCCGCGCTGAGGAAGAGGGTCCAGCGCTCGGTCTTCTGGGTGTCGACCTCGTAGAAGGGAACCTGCGTGTGGCCGCGCACCCAGCAATCCTCGTTGCCGCGGATCTGGAAGCGACGGGGGCCGACGCACATGTCGGTCGTGCCGCGCAGCAAGGGCTGGCCGAACACGTCGATGGCGTAGATGTAGATGTAGCGGTTGACCAGCTCGTCGCGGATGACGTTGACACACTGGTTCGCGCCAACCGTCCACCAGCCTTCGGTCTGCCAGTAGGGACCGGCCTGGTCGGCGATTTCCTGGCCGACCGCCACGTTCACGACGTCGAGTGTCTGGTTGCAGACAGTGAATTCCGCGCGCGCGGGTTGCTCAAGACCGAAATAGACACCTGCGGCGACAAGAGCGCCCGCCAGCCACCGCGCATCCGTCCACTTCACCGCAGTCCAGGCTCCAGGGAAACCGGCAAGAGCTTATCGAGCGCTGCGGAAATAGCCAGAAAGACCGACATTTTTTTGGCGCCGCATAGCCACAGGGATGCTCACGCCTCATCCGTAGAGGTATCGTTCACCGGACACTCAAGAATGTGTTTCGCCTCGCCTCCATCCGGCGATAAACTGGCGGCGCCCTGGCAAAAATGCCGGGAAATCGGGCGGAACGGGAACATAGCCTTGCGTATACTCAGAAATGCGGGTCTGGCGGCCATGGTCGCGGCGGGATTTTCCTTGCCGGCGGCCGCGCAGGGCCCCGAGGACAAGCGGATCACCATCGAGCTCAACGACGCCACGGACGTCAGCGGGGCGTGCCGGCTGGTGTTCGTCGCCGTGAACGGCACCGGCATGGTGCTCGACAAGACGTCCTACGACGTCGTCACGTTCGACAGCACTGGAAAGGTCGGCCAGTCGCTGACCTTCCAGTTCGGGCGGCTGCCCCTCGGCAAGACTCGCGTGGTGCAGTTCGACCTGCCGGGCCAGTCCTGCGGAACCATCTCGCGGCTTCTGGTCAATGACGTTTCGGAATGCGCGGTGGACGGCAAGGCCACGGAGCTGTGCATCGACGCTCTGAGCACCTCGACGCGGACCTCCATCGCGTTCGGGCTTTGAGCACAGGCAAGGCTGGATCGGGGGACGGGAAGCCATGACAGCGCTTCTGAGCGAACAGCTAGGCTCCTCCGGCGGACCGATCCTCGTCGTCCTGATGCTGGTCTCGGTGGCCGCGGGCGCCATCGCCATTTTCAAGGCCATCCAGTTCTTCCGGGCAGGCGTCGGACGCCGCTCGGGCACGGCAGCCGCGCTGGCGCGATGGTCGCAGGGCGAGTTCCAGGAAGCGCTGCAGGCGGCCCGCAACGACAGGTCCCCGGCCTCCGCGGCGGCTGCCGGCGCCATGGGCTCGCTGATCGCCTATCCGACCGACAAGGAGCGCGCGCGCGAGGTGGCCTCGCACATCGCGCTCGGCCAGATCGACGCGCTCGGGCGGCACCTGCGCTTCCTCGAAACGGTGGCGCAGGCGGCGCCCATGCTGGGACTACTCGGCACGGTAATCGGAATGATCTCGGCCTTCGCGGAGCTTTCGTCGCGTGGCGGCGCGATCGATCCAACGTCGCTCGCGGGCGGCATCTGGGTGGCGCTGATCACAACGGCCGCCGGCCTGACCGTCGCCATTCCCGTCTATTTCCTGTCGATGTGGTTCGAGTCGCGGCTGGACGCGGAGAGAACCGCCATCGAGACCGCCGTGACCAAGGTGCTGTTCAGCGTCCGCTCGCCGGACAAGGCGGAGGAGCAGGCGCGTTCGTTCCGCACGCCTGTTCGTATCCCGGCCGCGTCCATTCCCGCGTCGCTTGGTGGATAGCAGGGAAGCCGGTCGATGAGCGAGGTGCCCCTCATCCTGCCGAAGCTCCCGGCACGGCGGAGGCGGACGTCGTTCGTGCTGACCTCGCTTATCGACGTGATCTTCCTGCTGGTCATCTTCTTCATGGTGTCGTCGCAGGTGCTGCCCTACTCGCTGATCCCGCTCGGCCCCGCCGCATCCGGGACGGCGCCGGCGGAAGCAACGGCAGCCGCAACCGCGCCCGTCTCGCTGCGGATCCAGGCGGGACGCGTGTCGATCGGCGGCCAGCCGGTCGAGTTCGCCGACCTGTCGGGTGCACTGGCCGAGCTGCGGCGCAGCGGTGTGACGGGGCTCGTGCTCAGCACCTCTTCGTCCGCTTCCGTCCAGGACCTGGTGACGGTGCTGGAACTGTGCCGCACGGCAGCGTTCGAGACCGTGACGGTGCTCAATCGCAGGGCGGCAGCGCCGTGAGCATGTTTCCTCCGCCCAGGCAGCGTTGGCGCGGGGACTTCATCCTGCCGATGATCAACATCGTGTTCCTGCTGCTGCTGTTCTTCCTGACGGCAGGCAGCCTGGCCAATCGCAACGAGGCGCATTCCCACGTGCCGGTCACCGCCACCTTGCCGCTGGAGCGCCTTCCGAGGCCGCTGCTGCTGATCCAGACGGACGGAAGCCTGGAGTTGGACGGGGTCCCCGTCGCGCCCAGCGATGTCGTGCCGAAGTTGCAGGAAATCTTCGCAGCAAGCCGCCTCGACAGCCTGCCGGTGAGCGTGCTTGCCGACCCGACGATGCGGGCGAGCGACCTGCTCGCCGTCGTCGACATGATGCGCGCCGCCGGCATCGGCGTGCGGCTGGTGACGCTGCGGCGCGAGGCGACGACGGAGGGCGCGTCGTGACGGCGTCGGGACCGGTCATGCTCTGGGCCGTCGCGACGGCGGGCTCGCTCGCCATCCACGCAGCCGTGGGGTACACGCTTTTCGCAATGCCGATGCCCGAGGTCCGGCAGGAAACGATCACGGAAATCCGTTTCGCCACGCCCGAAGACGGCACCGCGACGACCCTCGACTCCTTCTCGCAGACCGAGGCCGTCAGCCCGCGGCACGGGCTGGCTCGCGCGTCGTCGCCGGTGCCCAGCACCGCGCGTGCCGGAAGCAGCTCAGCGAATGTCGCTCCGGCGGCCAGCGAGGCAGAACCCTTGGTGCCGGCCGAAGCAACCGCGCTGGTGGATGCCATCGCCCCGACGGCGCTGCCGCAAAGGGCTCCCGACGTCGCGGTGGCGGCCGTCGCCGAGGCGAGGCCCCTTGCACCGACAACGCCGGCCAGTTCCAGGGCCGGCCAACCCGAGCGACTGGAAGCGATCAGGGCCGCGGACCCACCTCCTGCCCTCGCGGCGCAACCAGTCGAGACAGCCGAAGCGCCTGGGCCAGCCATGCAGGACCCGGTTCCCGTGGAGGTGGCGAAGGCCGTCCCGTTGCCGCCGAGCACGGCAGCCCCCACCGCAGCCGCCGCTACCGTCCAGGAGATCGCGGCCCTGTCCGCCGCCGATCCCGTCGAACCAATCGGCACGCGAAACGCGCGGGTGATCGCGGTGCGGCCCGATGCAGCGCAGGTCAGCCTCGCACCGAACACGCCGCTGCCGCCCGCAGGGACGACCGTCATCGCCCCCTCGTCGCGCAACGCAGCCCCTTTGGCCGCGCCGAATGTCACGCCGGCTCTCCAAGGGCCACGTGCAACCGCGCCCGTTGCGGCGCCGGCCTCCGGGGCCCCGGTGCAGGCAGACCCCGCGCCCTCTCCCAAACCCGTCGTCGCGGCCAGGACCGAGTCCGTGCGGCCGGTCGGCAAAGAAACTGGCCGGGTCGCGGCCGTGGCCGTCACACCGAAGGCAAGCGCCGCGCCGACCCCGGTGGCACCCGCGGGTTCCGCATCCCGGACGGTCGAGGGGGTGGTCGCTACGCCACCGCCGGTCACGGCAGAGCCCGTAGAGCGGGAAACCGCACTTCTCGCCCCGCCCCGGCCGCAGACGGGCTCGGACGAAGAGCCGTCGGAATCCGGTGACGCGACCCTTGTGCGCGACTTCCTTCGCGGGCGGGAGGGCGACGACTGCCTGCTGGCAGTGCCGTCGGAAGGTGCCGGAGCCACTGTGGAGGCCTTCACGGCCTCGACCGCCGCCGTGACGAAACTGACGGCGGATTTCGAGCGCCAGGCCCACTCGAAGCTTGCGACGAACGTCCGTTCGGTGCTCCAGAGCCAGTGCAGCGCACTGGGCTTCGCCCGCGCCCTGCCGCAGTATCCGAACTACCTGCTGAAGGTGGAGGTGGCCCGCCCTGACATCCGCAGCGGGGAAAGCCTCGAGGGCATCGTTTCAGGGCTGACCAAGGACACGCTCTACCTCGTCGCCGTTGATGACGAGGGATACGCCAAGCTGGTGGAATCGCACAGTGGCCTGGCCGTCGACACCTTCGGCTTCAGCGAACCCGTGCACCTCACAGGCCCGGCGGTTTCCTCGGTTCAACTGCTGATCGCCATCGGCTCCGACGGGCCGCTGACATCCATGCCCACTCGCGAAGGGCTGCCGGCCGACCTGTTCTTCTCGCGGCTGGCGATAGAGATCGTCAGCGGGAACCGTTCCATCGCCTTCGGGATGGGCTCCTTCGTGCTTCGCTGACGGCGAGGCCGGCGAACCCGGTCAGCCGGCGAAGCGCGGCTCCTCCACGCCACGGATGCCCAGTCCGCGAATGCGGTAGAGCGCCCCCGCTCCGAACTGCGGCTTGGCCTCGACGCGGAAGAGGTCGTGCACCGCGGGATGCTTCACCCGCGCCATGGAGGTGACGTAGATGTCCTTCAGATCGTCGCCACCGAACATGACCGAGGTGATGTTGCGCACCGGCATGCCGATCTTGCGGTCCACGGTGCCGTCCGGCGCGTAGCGCACCAAATCCCCGGAGATGAGTTCGGCATTCCACAGATAGCCTTCCTCATCCACCGTTGAGCCGTCGGGCACGCCGGCCGAATTTTTGGTCGTCGCGAAGATCCGCCTGTTCGACAGCGTTCCGGCCTCCACGTCGTAGTCGTAGGCCCAGAACTCGTCGACGAAGGTGTCGGCGAAATAGAAGGTGCGGTCGTCAGGGCTCCAGCAGGGTCCGTTGGAGCAGATGATACCGTCGGCCACCCTGGTGACGCTCAGGTCAGGGTCGAGCCGCCAGAGCCCGCAAATCTTCAGTTCTTCCTTGTCGTCCATTCCGCCGGCGAAAAAGCGACCGCGCCGGTCCACCTTGCCGTCGTTAAGGCGGGTGCGCGGCTGCTCCTCGTCAATCCTGGCGATGAGCTCGGGCTGGCCACCACCTTCCAGGTCATGGAAATAGAAGCCATCGTCCAGCGCGAGCACGAGCCCGCCCCCCTTGCGCAGTGCCAGCGCGCCGACGTCACGGTCGAGCATCCAGTTCTCGGTCTTCCCGGTTCGCGGGTCGTAGCGCCAGAAGGCCGGGTTGCCGACCCGCCGTCCGGTCCCGTCAACCCAGTAGAGGCGACCCTCCTGAACATCCCATACCGGCCCCTCGCCGAGATGATTGCTACAGTCGAGCACGCACTCGATCGTCAGTGGCATGTGCCCTCCCCGCACCAGGTCCAGAAAACCGTCGCGAAGTTATGGATTGATGCCTGCCCGCCTAGGGCCAGGATGGGCGCGTTCAGCCAGCCAGCCGGCGGTACACGGCAATTCCGGCCGCGAGGTCCTCCAAGGCGGCGCCGACCGACTTGAACAGCGTGATCTCTTGCGCATCGGCGCGCCCGGATCTCTCGCCACGCGACAGCTCGTGAAGGTCGGCGACGATATCATCGGCCGTGAGGACGCCGGAGGCGAGCGGCTGGACGATGTCACCGGCCTCCTTCGTCGCACCGGCGCGGGTATCCACGAAGACGCGAGCACGGCGTACCGTCTCGTCGTCGGCCTCTCGCATTGTGGGGGTGAAGCCGCCGACGAGATCGACATGCGTGCCTGGCTTCAGCGCAGCCCCGCGCACCAGCGGCTCCGTCGAAATCGTCGCGGAGGAGACGACGTCGGCCCAGCCGAGCCATGCCTCAAGGTCGTCCGCGACCGTGGCGTCGAGGCCGTCGCGGCGCAGCAGCTCAGCGGCCTTCTCGGCATTCGACCGGGTCCGGTTCCAGATGCGTACCTCGCGGATCGGACGTACGGCAGTGTGAGCCCTCGCCAGGAAGGGGCATAGCGCGCCGGCGCCAATGACCAGCAGCTTAGTCGCGTCGGGACGGGCGAGATAGCTCGCCGCCAGGGCGGAGGCGGCGGCGGTGCGCCATTGCGTCAGCCGCTGACCGTCGATCAGCGCCAGCGGCTCGCCGGTTCGGCCGTCGAGAAGCAGGTACACGCCCATCACGGCCGGCTTGCCGATGGCGTTGTTGTCCGGCGAGACCGTGACGATCTTCACGCCCATGTAGCCGTTATCGGAGGTTCCGGCGGCGGGAAAATCCGTCCAGGCGGGCATGAGAAGGAGGGTCGAAGCAGCGCCGTCGGGGCGCTCGACCGTGTGGTGATGGCGTACCGGCTGCACGGCGCCTGCGCGGAAGGCCGTACGCAGGTGCTCGACCAGAGACGGGAAATCGAGAGCGGCGTCGACCTCGTCAGGGCGGATGATGCGCATCGGAGCCGATCAGCCGCCCGTCTTCATCAGCGCCGTTCCGGAGGCCGGAACGCGGTGGCGTTCCCGTGCCTCCCGGTCCCGGGCCGCCTGCGCTTCCAGGCCGCGCTGGCGCGCTATTCTGCGATAGCGGCCCTGTTTCAGCCAGGTCGCCACGCTGCCGATCACCATGCCGACGGCAAGTGCGGCGAACAGCAGGACGAACAGCGGCAGGCCAATGGTGAGTTGCGGGTTGCCCGGATTGAAGGGGTCGACCGTAAACGGCGTCATGCCCCGGTTGGCCACGGCCAGCGCGATCAGCACGATCGCGATGGGCACGAGGACCACGACCAGGACAAACCGGTGAAACATTCCCGTCTCCGACTCACCTACTTGTTGGCATTGAGCTTCTCACGAAGCTCCTTGCCTGTCTTGAAGAAGGGCACCCATTTCTCCTCGACTTCAACCGCGTCGCCGGTGCGGGGATTTCGCCCGATACGCGCCGGCCGGTTCTTCACCGAGAACGCACCGAACCCCCGCAACTCGACCCGGTTGCCTTCGGCCAACGCTTCCGAGATCTCATCAAAGATCGCATTGATTATGTTCTCGACGTCGCGGATGAACAGATGCGGATTGCGGCTCGCAATGATCTGCACGAGCTCGGACTTGATCATGAGCGCTATCCCCGTCGCAGTTTTGTTTTGCGCAATATGCTACTGAAATTTCTAACCTTTGACGCGGGTCAATAGGCGGACGAAGGTTGCCAGACTGATACCAGACCGTCAAGGAACAACCGGTCGAGGCCGGTTTCCTTGATCACGTCGGCACCCGACCCCGGCAGCCCGAGCGCACTCGCGATGACGTTCGCGGCCGCGGTCGAGAACAGGAAGCCGCGGCCGGATCTGCTGGGCTCCCATTCGACCACCGTCAGTTCGCCAGACACGCCCTTGGACGTCAGCCAGGCAATGGCCTCCTTCTCGCCCCCGAGGCTGTCCACCAGCTTCCTGGCGAGCGCCTGGCGGCCCGTGAACACCGAGCCGTCGGCCAGCTTCAGGACCTCTGCGCGGTCGAGTGGCCGGCGCTGCTCGACCAGCCCCACGAACCAGTCGTAGCTGTCCATGACCATCGACCGGATCATGGCGCGCTCTTCTTCCGTCGTCGGGTTGAACGGCGTCGGCTCCGCCTTCAGGGGCGAGGACTTCACCTCTTCGAGCTTGATGCCGAGCTTGTCCATCAGACCGGTGACGTCCGGGAACTGCACGAGTACGCCGATCGACCCCACGATGGAGGACTGCCGCGCGACGATATGGTCCGCGGCGCTGGCGATCATGTAGCCGGCCGATGCGGCGAGAGTGCCGACCTGCGCCACCACAGGCTTCTTCTCCGCGATGGCGCGCACCGCGTCGAAGACCGCCTCCCCGCCCGCCGTGGTTCCGCCGGGCGAATCCACTTCGAGGATCACGCCCTTGACCCGATCCGACTTGCCGATCTCGTCGAGGCGCTTGAGAAGGTCGTCATCCTCGAAGATCGTGCCCTCGATCTTGACCTTTGCGATGTGATCGACGGCCTTGCCGCCGAAGCGGTCACCGAACAGGGCCACGGCAACCCCGACAATCGCCACGGCCGCGACGACAAGGGCCGTGGCGCGCCAGAAGGTCAGCTTGCGCCGCATGCGGCGGCGGTCGATCAGATCGTCGGCAGTAGAGGCCATCATCTCTCACCTGTGGCTGACACGCCCCGTATCTAGCGCACGGGCTCCGGCGCGGCTACCCGCGCAACGCGACCGCAACGTCAAGCGCCGTAGTCGACGATGCCCCTTGATCTCTCCGAAGTCACGGATGGCCCCGTCGGCGTATTCGCGACCATTCCCTGACTGCATGCAGCCACCGAACGGCGCGAAGGTGCCCATCCCGGATAAGGAGGTCAATCAGCGTTCGAGCCGGTCGAGGGCCCGGTACAAGGCGATGGCTCCTGCGACGCCGAGCCGTCGAAAGCGGTGGAAAGGAATCGGGCGAACCGGCGTGACAGGGAACGGCAGGTCGCGCACGTCGCCGCCGGCCGCGTAGATCGCCAGCCGCGCGCCGAGCGCCGTCATCAGGCCTATTCCGCGCCCCTGGCAGCCGATCGCCGCGATCAGTCCCGGCTCCGGCTCATGGATGTGCGGGAGATGGTTCGTCGTCACTCCCACCCGGCCCGACCAGCGGTGCTCGATGGCGATGCCCCGCAGGCACGGATAGAGACGGAGCATGGTCCGTTCCAGATGAGCGAAATCGACCGGGCCGCGTGGACCGGACATGGGACCGCGCCCGCCCAGCATGAAGCGTCCGTCTGGGCTGCGGCGGAAGTAGAAGAGAATGCGCCGTGCGTCCGAAACCGCCTGTCCTTCCGGGAGGACTGCCGCGTCCAGGTCCTTCGGCAGCCGGGCCGTGGCGATCTGATAGGAACTCAGCGGAACGATCGTCTGCGCGAGACCAGGAATCAGCCTGTCCGAATAGGCGTTGGTGGCGACGACGACCTTGCCGGCGTCGAAGCTGACACCGCCTTGTGTCTCCACGTGCCAGCCTTCTCCCTTGCGACGCAGCCCCGTCACCCGCGCTCCCTCGGCGATGCGCGCACCGGTGGCTATCGCCGCTCGCGCGAGCGCACGAACGAAGGCCAGCGGATCGATCGTGCCGGCCCGTCGGTCAATCCAGCCGCCCAGATAACCTGTCGCGCCGGTGAGGCGGGCGATCTCCGCCGCACCGAGCAGGTCAACCGACGCGCCACGCGCACGCCACTGGTTGACGAGGTTTTCGGCCTTGCGCATCGCGGTCTCGGTGTGGGCGACCTGAATCCACCCGGCCCGCGTATGCGGCACGTCCATCACCTCGCTGCGGATGAGGCCGAACACCGCGTCGGCCGTGCTCGCCCCGAAAGCGGCCATGTTCGCGCCGCGCGCGCCGAACCGGGCCTCAAGCGTTTCGGGATCCAATTTCAGCCCCGGAATCACCTGCCCGCCGTTGAGGCCCGATGCGCCGGCGCCGATGCGATCGGCCTCGACGACGCGGACGGAAAGACCGATCCGCGCGGCAAGAAGCGCCGTCGACAGACCCAAGAAGCCGGCACCGACCACCGCGAGATCGACGGTCTCGCCAGTCTCGACCGGCGAGACGTCGATGGCCGGCGCCGGAACGGCGGACCAGAGGGGATTCTGCTGGAACATGAAACGAGACCCGGACTCCGGCCGTCCACATACCGGGCTTTTGGGGGCCCTGTCGATCAAAGTCGTCCGGGCGACGATTCTCCTCCGCCTGAGGCGCCGATTGACCCTGCGGCCGGCTTGCAAATTCTACCCATATGTGAAAACTGTATTCACAAGGGAAGATCACAGGGAGGAGTCGGGATCCGTCTCGCCTCACATCCGCGCGGCCTTACGGCCCGATGACCGGCTTCGGCCAACCGTCGGCAAGGCTCTGGCGCGACCGGGCACATGTGGGTGGGCGACCCCCGCAACGGCGTGAGCCGAATTCCTGCGAGCATCTCCAGATCGTGACATAAGGAACCGGCGGCCTTCGCCGGAAACACCGAGACATTTGAGCATGACCACCGAAACCGAACTGCCGCTTGCCGGGCTCGTCGTCGTCGACATGAGCCAGTTCCTATCGGGGCCCTACTGCTCGCTGAGGCTGCTGGACCTCGGCGCGCGCGTCATCAAGATCGAGCGTCCGGACGGGGGCGACCTGTCACGGCGACTCTACCTCAGCGACACCGAGATCGGCGGCGATTCCACGATCTTCCACGCCATCAACCGCGGCAAGCAGAGCTTCGCCGTCGACCTCAAGGACGAGGCCGACCTCGCCGCGCTGCGCGGACTTCTCGAGAAGGCGGACGTGCTGATCCAGAACTTCCGCCCCGGCGTGATCGAGCGGCTCGGGCTCGACTACGAAGCGGTCAAGACCATCAACCCGCGCATCGTCTATGCCTCGATCAGCGGCTATGGCGAGGAAGGGCCGTGGGTGAAGCGCCCAGGTCAGGACCTGCTCGCGCAGTCGCGCTCGGGCGTGATGTGGTTGAACGGCGACGAGGACCAGGGTCCAGTGCCGTTCGGACTGGCGATCGCCGACATGCTGGCGGGCGCGGCCGCCTGCCAGGGCATCCTCGCCGCCCTGGTGCGCCGCGGCATTTCCGGCCAGGGCGCGCATGTCGAGACCAGCCTGCTGGAAGTCCTGGTGGACTTCCAGTTCGAGGTGCTCACCACCCACCTGAACGACGGTCGCCGCCTGCCGCGCCGCTCCTCCTTCCGGTCGGCCCACGCCTATCTGTCGGCGCCCTACGGGGTCTACCCGGCCAAGGACGGATACCTTTCGATCGCCATGACGCCGATCCCCAAGCTCGCCGCGCTGCTTGAGCTGGAAACGGAGCTCGCGCCTTACAGCGGTGCACCGGCGACCTGGTTCACGGCGCGCGACGAGATCAAGGCCATCATCGCCCAGAAGATTTCGACCCGGACGGTGGAGGAATGGCTCGCCGTTCTGGAGCCGGCCGACATCTGGTGCGCGAAGGTGCTCACCTGGCCGGAACTGATGGAGCACGACGGCTTCAAGGTGCTCGACATGCTTCAGACGGTGACGCGCGAGGACAATGTGTCGATCCTCACCACGCGGTCGCCAGTGCGGGTGAACGGCGTGCGCCCGAAGGTTGAGCGCGCCGCTCCGCGCATCGGCGAGCACAGCGCACAGATCCGGGCGGAGTTCGGCCTGTGAAGACGCTGCCACCCCTCACCTGCCTGCCGGCATCACAGGGGGTCGAGCCGCCGGTCTCGACCAGTACCTGGACGCCCCGCGAACGGCGGGAAGCACGTCGTCACGCCGGATTTTACCCGACGCTGGTCGTCCAGCAGAAGCGGGGCCAATCGGAGAGACTGGCAGCATGAGCGCGATCACCCTCAAGGGCATGACCTGGAGCCACCCGCGCGGCTATGACCCGATGGTCGCCTGCTCGGCGGAATGGCTCGCGAAGACCGGCATGTCGGTGGCGTGGGACAAGCGCTCGCTGCAGGATTTCGAGTCCTTTCCGGTGGAGGAGCTCGCGCGCGCCTACGACCTCATCGTCATCGACCATCCGCATGTCGGGCAGATCACCGCGGAAGGCTGCCTGGAGCCGCTCGATGTGGCCGGGCGCGAGGCAGAGCGCGCGACGCTCGCCGCAGCGAGCGTCGGGCAGTCCTATCCGAGCTACACCTGGCAGGGCCGGCAGTGGGCCTTCCCCATCGACGCCGCGAGCCCGGTGCAGGCCTACCGGCCGGACCGGCTCGACGCCCCGCTGACGTCATGGAGCGAGGTGGTCGACCTCGCCCGGCAGGGGACGGTGCTACAATCGCTGCGTCCGCCCCACTCGCTGATGACCTTCTTTACGCTGGCGGCCAATCTCGGCACGCCCTGCGCCGTGACCGGACCGGGCGACCTGATCGACACGCAAGCGGGCGGGCAGGTCTACGAGATGCTGCGCGAGTTCGTTGCGCTCATCGATCCGGCCTGCCTGTCGATGGACCCGATCGCCGTCTCGGAGGCGATGGCCCAGCCGGATTCGGCCGCGGTCTGCGCACCGTTCATCTACGGCTATGTCAGCTACGCCATGGACGGCTTCCGCCCGCGCCGCCTCGCCTTCGCCGACATGCCGACGGCGGGTTCCGCTGGCGTAGTCGGCTCGGCTCTCGGCGGCACCGGAATTGCCGTCTCAGCTTTCTCGGCCAACAAGTCGGCGGCAATCGACTTCGCCTACTGGATCGCCAGCGGCGAGGTGCAGCGCGGCCGCTATGCGGCTTCAGGGGGCCAGCCGGGCCACGCCGCCGCCTGGCAAGACGACACGGTCAACGCCGCGACGCACGACTTCTACCGCGCAACGCGCCGCACTCTGGAGGGCGCATGGGTGCGCCCGCGGCACGACGGCTACATGGGCTTCCAGCAGGCCGCGTCGGACCGCTTCAACGAAGGTCTTGCCAACGGCCATACCCCAAGTGCCGTCATCGCCGACCTCAACCGGCTGTTCCGGGAAAGCTTTGCCGCCGGCACCTGAAGCCTGATGCGGCCGCGTCTGCCGGATGGTTCAGGCATGCGGCCTGCCGGTAGACGAAACGCCCATCAAGATCACGAGGCTCCCACCTCACTCAGGCCGGAGGTTCCGCCCGGGAGCCTCCGGCTGCGCCATCTATGCTGCCTATCAGAGGCCCCAGATGCGCTTGGCGTTAGCCGAGAACAACTTGGTCCGCTCGTCCTCGCTCGCGCCGGAGACCAGGGCCTGCGTGGCCGCCACCCAGGTGGAAAGCGAGCCGCCCTGGGTGCAGACAGGCCAGTCGCTCGCCCAGACCACCCGATCCCAGCCGAACACCCCGATGGTGTGCTCGACCCACGGGCGGATCGTCGCGACGGTCCAGGTCTCGGTGTCGGTGTAGGGAAGGATGCCGGAGATCTTGCCGATGACGTTCGGGCGCTTTGCGATCTCGACCATGGTGTCCGCCCAGGGCTGCATCTGGCCGCCCTTGATGTCCGGAAGGCCGCAATGGTCCAGCACGAACAGCACGTCCGGCGCGTAGTCTAGAAGAGCAATGGCCTGCTTGTGCTGATGCGGGAAGATGCACAGGTCGAAGGTCAGCCCCGTGCCGGAGAGGCGCTTGATGTTCTCGCGGAACTTCGGGCTCTCCGACAAGTCGGAGGGCGTGATGGTGTGGAGGATGCGCCGGAAGCCCTTGATGAAGGGATTCGACCTCACCCGCTCGATCTGGGCCTCAAATCCGTCCTCTTCCGGGCGGCAGGCCGCAAACTTGGCGACGAGCAGGCTGCCCGGCTCCTTCGACTTGGCGATCACGTAGTCGATCTCCGCGTCGATATCGGCCGGATCGACGTCCACTTCCATGTGCATGGTCGCGGTGATGCCGCAGCGCTTCGCCTCGCGGGCATACTCCTCATAGGAGTATGTGCGGTTCAGCGAGGGCGCGCTGGCAAGCCACGGATAGCGCAGGGCGGCCTGGTCGATGATGTGGAGATGGGTGTCGATGATCATAGGTCCTCCCCGGTGAATGTGCGGCTCACGCCGTAGGTTGACGATTTGAAACGGGACTCACTTCGACTGCTTCATGTCCGACCCCGCCAGGCGCGACAGCTTCTCGGCAGCTTCCAGCAGCAGGCCGATGGTCTGGGTGATGTCCGGTGCCGATGGCTGATTGACCAGGGTGATATAAGGAACGGTTAGCGCGGCGACGGCCTTGCCGTCCGGGCCGAGGATTGGGGCGGACAGGTTGTAGACGCCCGCCGTTTGCAGGCTCGCCATCATCTCGTAGCCACGCTCGCTGATCTGGTCGAGGCGCGTGAAGAATTCCGACGGCAGCGCCACGCTCTCGTTGCTGCGCTGGTGCTCGGCGATCATCATGTCGCGCTCTTCCGGCGAACGAAAAGCCAGCAGCACGTGGCCGGAGCCCGTGTCGAAGAGGCTGATGTGGGCTCCGACCCGAATCGAGATACCCCAGTAGCCCGGCGCCTCCTGCTGGGCGATGACGACCACCGAGCCGCGATCGAAGACGACGAGCTGGTTCGCCTGACGTGACTTCTCGGCTAGCTCACGCATCAGCGGGGTCGCGTAGGAGACGAGCCGCCGGACGGGCACATGCAATTGCGCAAGGCCGAAAAGCTTGAGGGTCAGCGAATAGCGGTCGCCCTCGGGCTTGGTGACGTAGCCTCGCTTCACGAGGCGGTCGAGCATGCGATAGAACTCGTTCGGGCTGCGGCCGAGTCGCTTTGCGATCTCCGCCTGGGTCAGCCCGCCGTCCACGCTTGCCAGCAGCTCGAGTATGTCGAGGCCCTTGTCCAACGCAGGGGCGCGGTAGCGTTCTGCCTCTTCCTCTTCTAGGGCCACCAATCCCTCCCTGGTGAATGTCGGTATGCATATACGCATAACTGTGGCGCGCGCCACCGTTTTCCGCTTGACCCTACCATGAAAATGTTCTTTGCATATGAATGAAGCGCTCGCAAATGAGCGTGACGGCGCATTCAGCGCAAAATTCCCCGGGAGGGTTTCGATGAAAGCACTACTGACCGGCGCATCAGCCGGGATCATTGCGCTGGCTCTGGCTGGCGGCGCACTCGGCCAGGAACTGCCGGGCAAGTTCGAAGGCGTCACGATTAACGCCAAGCTGATCGGCGGCCAGCAGTACGAAGCGCTATACAGCCGTATCGGCGAGTGGGAGAAGGCGACCGGCGCGAAGGTCAACGTCATCTCCAAGAAGAACCATTTCGAGCTCGACAAGGAGATCAAGTCCGACATCGCCACCGGCTCGATCTCGTGGTGCGTCGGCTCGAACCACTCCTCGTTCGCGCCGCAGTATCCGGACATCTATACCGACCTCGCCGCACTGCTTCCGCAGGCCGAGATCGACGCCTTCGTCGACGCCACGATCGCGGCGTCCACGCTCGACGGCAAGCTGGTGATGCTGCCGCGCGCGCAGTTCGACGTGTCGGCCCTCTACTACCAGAAGGGCCTCTACGAGGACGAAGCCAAGAAGGCCGCCTACAAGGAAAAGTTCGGCACCGACCTCCTGCCGCCGGACACCTGGGAAGAGCTGGCCCGCCAGGCTGAATTCTTCGCCAACCCGCCGGACTTCTACGGCACGCAGTTTGCCGGCAAGGAAGAGGCGATCAACGGCCGCTTCTACGAGATGCTGGTCGCGGAAGGCGGCGAATATCTCGACGCCGACGGCAAGCCGGCCTTCAATTCGGAAGCTGGCGTGCGGGCGCTCGACTGGTTCGTGAACCTCTACAAGGCCAAGGCAGTGCCGGCCGGCACCACCAACTACCTGTGGGACGATCTCGGCCAGGGCTTTGCCTCCGGCACCGTGGCTCTCAACCTCGACTGGCCGGGCTGGGCCGGGTTCTTCAACGACCCTTCCCAGTCGAAGGTGGCCGGCAACGTCGGCGTCAAGGTGCAGCCGAAGGGCTCTTCGGGCAAGCGCACCGGCTGGTCGGGCCATCACGGCTTCTCTGTCACCGAGAGCTGCGCCAACAAGGAGGCGGCCGCCTCGCTGGTCTGGTTCCTCACCAACGAGGACAGCCAGAAGCTGGAATCGGCCGCCGGCCCGCTGCCGACGCGTGACGCGGTGTGGACCTACAACATCGAGCAGGCGGCGGACGACCCCTATCGCGCCGAGGTGCTGAAGGCCTTCCAGGAAGCCGCGCAGAGCGCCTTCCCGGTGCCGCAGACCCCGTCGTGGATCGAGATCTCCAACGCCGTCTATCCCGAGCTCCAGGCCGCCATCCTCGGCGACAAGACCTCCAAGCAGGCGCTCGACGACGCAGCGGCGAAGGCGACCGCCATCCTGGAGGACGCAGGAGAACTCTAAGAAGACAACGGTCGGCGCGCCTCGCACGAGGCGCGCCACCACTCACCTGGCTGTCGCCTGCTCTCCCCTTGAATGGGGCGAGGGGGTGGCGGCCGTACCGCTGTCGCCGGTTTCCGACGGTTGTCGGCTGGCGGGAGCATAGTCGAACGCGGATCCTCCTCGCGAATGGGGAGCGACATCCGGCAGGGCAGTGACCGGCAGCGTATCGCCGCGCCCCGTCCCCTGCTTCAAGGAAAGCACCCTACCTCGATGAAGCTCGCACGGCCTTCCGCGCCCTTCCTTCTTCTGCTTCCAGCCGTCGTCGTGCTGGCGGCGGTGGTGGTGGTGCCGCTGCTGCTGTCGCTTTGGTCGAGCTTCACGCCGTTCCGGATGACGAAGCCCGACACGATCTGGACCTTCGTCGGCCTGCGCAACTACGCGAACCTGGTTGCCGACTGGAATTTCTGGATCGCCTTCGGCCGCACGGTGGTGCTGCTGACCATCGCCCTCAACCTCGAAATGGTCCTGGGCCTCGGCCTGGCGCTGCTGGTCGAGAAGGCCACGCGCGGCCAGCGCATCCTGCGCACCATCATGATGTTCCCGATGATGTTCTCGCCAATCCTCGTCGGATTCCAGTTCAAGTTCATGTTCAACGACAACATCGGCCTGGTGAACAACGCCCTCCAGGCGCTGGGGCTCACCGACCAGGCGATCCCGTGGCTGGTCGACGGCACGCTTGCCCTGATCGCCATCCTTACCGCGGAAATCTGGGCCTCCACCGCCGTCTTCGCGATCTTCATCCTCGCCGGGTTGATGGCCATGCCGCGCGAACCGGTCGAGGCCGCGAAGGTCGACGGCTGCACGCCTTGGCAGACCTTCCGGTACGTGGTTTGGCCCTTCGTGATGCCCTTCGCCTTCATCGCCATGACGATCCGCTCGCTCGACATCGCGCGCGCCTACGACATCGTGAAGATCATGACCGACGGTGGGCCCGCCAAGCGCACGGAGATCCTTTGGACGCTGGTGGCGCGCACCGGCTACGCCGATGGCCGCATGGGTCTGGCCAACGCCATGGCCTATTTCGCGATCTTCCTGTCGATAATCTTCACCGTCTACTTCTTCAGGAAGCTGGCGGCTGCCCGTAGTGCCGTGGGGGCGGAATGGTAATGGACGAGAACGCTGCCCACCGCCTCAAGCGCGGACTGCTGAAGACCGGCCACCTCGTCGGCCTGTTCCTGGCGATGGCGATCATCTGCCTGCCCGGCCTGTGGATCGTGCTGTCGTCGCTGCGCCCGACCGTCGAGATCATGGCGAAGCCGCCGATCTGGATTCCCCAGCAGATCTCGTTCGACGCCTATGTCGCGATGTTTTCCGGCATCGGCCAGGGCGGCGTGCCGGTCATCGAGTACTTCCGCAACTCGATCATCATCGCCGTGACCTCTACCGTAATCGCGCTCGCGGTCGGCATGGCCGGCGGCTACGCCTTCGCCCGCTACCGCTTCCGCGGCAAGTCGGGAATCTTCCTGGGCTTCATGCTCACCCGCACGGTGCCGGGCATCGCCCTGTCGCTGCCGCTGTTCTTCGTCTACGCCCGCCTCGGCATTATCGACACGCATTTCGGCATGATCCTCGCCTATGTGGCGCTGAACGTGCCGTTCACGGTCTGGCTGATCGACGGCTTCTTCCGGCAGGTGCCGAAAGACCTCGCCGAGGCCGCGCAGATCGACGGCTGCACCCGCTGGCAGGCCTTCTGGCAGGTCGAGTTCCCGTTGGCGCGCCCGGGCATCGCCTCGGCAGGCATCTTCGCCTTCCTCACCTCCTGGAACGAGTTCGCGCTGGCCTCGCAGCTCACGCGCTCGACCGCCTCGAAGACGCTGCCGGTCGGCCTGCTCGACTACACGGCCGAGTTCACCATCGACTGGCGCGGCATGTGCGCGCTTGCGGTGATCATGATCGTCCCGGCGCTGACCCTCACTTTCATCGTGCAGAAGCATCTCGTCTCCGGCCTTACCTCCGGCGCGGTGAAGGGGTGACGGACATGTCGATGAAACTCCTCACCTTCCTGTTGGCAACCTCTCTCGATGCACGCAGAGAGGAACGCCGGCCACGACGGCGCCAGCCCCTGTCCAACGGCGCCCTTACCTCGGTGGAAGCAATCTGATGGCCACAGTCACCCTCAAGAAGCTCCAGAAGCGCTATGGCGCCACGCCCGTGGTGCACGGCATCGACCTCGAGGTCGCCGACCGCGAGTTCATCGCCCTGGTCGGCCCGTCCGGCTGCGGCAAGTCGACGACACTCAGGATGATCGCCGGTCTGGAGGATATCTCCGGCGGCGAGATCCGCATCGGCGACCGGGTGGTGAACGACCTGCCGCCGCGTTCGCGCAACCTCGCCATGGTGTTCCAGTCCTACGCGCTCTACCCCCACATGACGGTCCGGGAGAACATGGGCTTCTCGCTTAAGATCGCGGGACGCCCGCAGGCCGAGATCGACGCGGCGGTCGCGGAGGCCGCGCGCACTCTAGCACTGGAGCCGCTGCTTGACCGCAAGCCGTCGCAGCTTTCCGGCGGGCAGCGGCAGCGCGTCGCCATGGGCCGGGCCATCGTGCGCAAGCCGGAAGTGTTCCTGTTCGACGAACCGCTCTCCAACCTCGACGCCAAGCTGCGCACCCAGATGCGCACCGAGATCAAGAGGCTGCACGCCAAGGTCCAGTCGACGGTGATCTACGTCACCCATGACCAGGTCGAGGCGATGACGCTGTCGGACCGCATCGTCATCATGCGTGACGGGCACATCGAGCAGGTCGGCACGCCCGAGGAAGTGTTCCAGCGCCCGGCGACCCGCTTCGTCGCCGGCTTCATCGGCTCGCCGCCGATGAACATCTTCGAGGCTACGGTAGCAGACGGGAAGCTCGCCTTCGCCGACGGCGCGACGCTGCCGCTGCCGACGCGCTTCCGCTCCGCCGTGACCGCCGGGCAGAAGGTCGCGTTCGGCCTGCGACCGGATGATCTCTATCCGCAGGGCCACGGCCTGCATTCCGGTGAGGCGTCCGACGTGCACACGATCGACCTGCCGGTCGCGATCACCGAGCCGCTCGGCAACGAGACCCTCGTGTTCACGCAGTTCGGCGGCAGCGAATGGGTATCTCGCATGCTCAACCCGCGGCCGCTGAAGCCCGGCGAGGCGGTGGCCATGAGCTTCGACCTCAGCCAGGCGCATCTGTTCGATGCGGCGACCGGAAAAACGTTGGCGAAATAGGCCTGCCGCCTTGAACGCCTCGCGCCCCCACGCCCGCATCGCCCATCCCTCGCCTGTCGGGGAAGCGATTGCGCGGGGGCGTGCCCCGAATCCAACATACTCAATGCCCTTACCCACGGTGTAACGCATGGCGCGCATCGAAAAAATCGAACTGCGGATGGTAGACCTGGTGCCGAAGGTGAAGCGCACCGACGCCATCCAGAGCTTCGTGAGCCAGGAGACCCCGATCGTCACGATCACGGACTCTCACGGCGCGACCGGAACCGGCTACTCCTACACCATCGGCACCGGCGGCTCGTCGGTAATGCGGCTGCTGGCCGACCATCTCGCCCCCCGCATCATCGGCCGCGACGCCGACATGATCGAGGCGATCTGGCACGAGCTCGAATTCCTCACCCACGCCACCACGATCGGCGCCATCACCTCGATCGCGCTCGCCGCGATCGACACGGCTCTGTGGGACCTGCGCGCACGCAAGCAGGGCCTGCCGCTGTGGAAGCTCGCCGGCGGCGCGCGCGACCGCGTGCCCCTCTACACGACCGAGGGCGGCTGGTTGCACATCGAGACGCAGGCCCTGGTCGACGACGCGCTTGACGCCAAGTCGAAGGGATTCCGCGGCTCCAAGGTCAAGATCGGCAAGCCGCACGGCTCCGAGGACTTCGCCCGGCTTTCGGCCGTGCGCAAGGCGGTCGGCGACGGCTATGAGATCATGACCGACTGCAACCAGGGCTTTGCGGTCGACGAGGCGATCCGGCGCGCCGAGCGTCTGCGCGAACTCGATCTCGCGTGGATCGAGGAGCCGCTGCCGGCCGATGACATCGACGGCCATGTACGGCTGTCGCGTTCGACGGCAACGCCGATCGCAGTAGGGGAATCGCTGTATTCGATCCGCCATTTCCGCGAGTACATGCAGAAGGGCGGCTGCTCGATCGTCCAGGTGGACGCAGGCCGCATCGGCGGCATCACGCCGTGGCTCAAGGTGGCCCATGCGGCCGAAGCCTTCGACATGCCCGTCTGCCCGCATTTCCTCATGGAACTGCATGTCAGTCTGGTCTGCGCCATTCAGAACGGGAAATATGTCGAGTACATACCGCAGCTGGACGAGTTGACCGGACGGCGGATGGAGATCGTCGACGGGCATGCGGTCGCGCCTTCAGAACCTGGCCTCGGGATCGACTGGGACTGGGACGCGATCAGGCAAAGAAGCGTGGCGGAGTTCACGCGGGAGATCACACAGGGAGGTTGACAATGCAGCGCATGGGATTGGTCCTCGGCATCAAGCCAGAGCACATCGCCGAGTACAAGCGGCTCCACGCCGACGTCTGGCCCTCCGTCCTGGCCAAGATCGCCGACTGCAACATCCGCAACTACACGATCTTCCTGCGCGAGCCGGAGAACCTGATGTTCGCCTACTTCGAATATCACGGCACCGACTTCGCCGCCGATTCCGCCAAGATGGCTGCTGACCCGGAGACGCAGCGCTGGTGGTCGATCAACATGCCGCTGCAGGCACCCCTCGAAAGCCGCAAGGAAGGCGAGTGGTGGGCCCCCATGGAAGAAGTGTTTCATGTGGATTGAGACCTTGCCGATCCTGTCTCCCCGCAACCGGGGAGAGGGTCCCCTTCACCAGAGCGCAGCATGACCTTCGACCCAACATCTCTCTCGCAGTCGTGGCCCCTGCCCTCGAAGCCGAGGCCGATCGTCACCTTCGGCGCCGGGTCGATCGTCTCGGATGGCCACTATCCCGCCTACCGCAAGGCGGGCTTCCCCATCGCCGGCCTTTATGACCCGCACTCGGCCAAGGCCGAAGCCGTCGCGGCGAAATGGGGCACGCGCGCCTTCGCCTCCATGGATGAGGCGCTCGCCGTCGAGGACGCCGTCTTCGACCTCGCCACGCCCCCGGCAGCCCATGCCGGCATTCTGGCGTGTCTCCCCGAAGGCGCGCCGGCTTTGATCCAGAAGCCGATGGGCCGCGACCTTGCCGCGGCGTCGGAAATTCTCGCGATCTGTCGCGAGCGCCGCATCGTCGCCGCTGTTAACTTCCAGCTCCGCTTCGCGCCGATGATGCTGGCGCTGAAGGATGCCATCGCCAAGGGCTGGCTGGGCGAGGTGGTGGACGTCGATTTCTGGATGGCAACGGACACGCCGTGGAAACTCTGGGAGTTCGTCTTCAAGGAGCCGCGCGTCGAGCTTTCGCTGCACTCGATCCACTATCTCGACCTGATCCGCCAGCTGCTCGGCGACCCGGCCGGCGTGCATGTGAAGACCATGGGCCATCCGGCGCACAAGGTGGCGCAGACCCGCACCAGCGCGATCCTCGACTATGGCGACCGGGTGCGCTGCGCGCTGTCGATCAACCACGACCATCGCTTCGGCCGGCGCCACCAGGCATGCGAGTTTAGGATCTGCGGCACCGAGGGTGCGGCCTACCTGCATCTCGGGCTCAACCTGGACTATCCGCGTGGCGAACCGGAACGCCTGGAGATCTACCCGAAGGGCGGGTCGGACTGGGTGGACGTGCCACTCCAGGGCGCGTGGATGTTCGACGCCTTCGTCGGGCGCATGGCCAACCTGCAGCGCCACGCGGCCGGCGAGGACGCCGAGCTGGTCAGCTCCGTCGAGGATGCCTGGACGACCATGGCGCTGATCGAGGCCGCCTTCCAATCCAGCGTCGCGCCGGCGACGCCGCTCACGCCAAGACCCTGACGATGGAACAGATCACCTATTTCGAAGACTACGAGATCGGCTTCTCGCGCACCACGAGCGGCCGCACCATCACCGAGACCGACTTCGTCGTGCATGCAGGCCACACGGGGGACTTCTTCCCGCACCACATGGACGCCGAATACATGAAGAACTCCGAGTTCGGCCAGCGGATCGCGCACGGCACCATGGTGTTCTCGATCGGCGTCGGCCTGACCGCGAGCGTCATCAACCCCGTTGCCTTCTCCTACGGCTACGATCGGCTGCGCTTCATCCGGCCGGTCTTCATCGGCGACACGATCCGCACCCGCGCCACGATCACCGCCAAGGAGGACGATCCGAAGCGGCCAGGCTCGGGCCGCGTGATCGAGCGCAACGAGGTGATCAACCAGCGTGGCGAAGTGGTGCTTGCTGCGGACCATATCTACGTCGTCCAGCGCAGGCCCGCTTGAAGCCTTGTATGACAACCGATAAACCCAACGTAACCCTGCCGCGGCCCCTTCCGGCCACCCCGAAAGGCACTCCATGACCAGCTCTCTCCAAGGCAAGACCGTCTTCCTCACCGCCGCCGCGCAGGGCATCGGCTACGCCAGCGCCCTGGCCTTCGCTCGCGCCGGCGCAACCGTCCACGCAACCGACATCAACGAAGTCGAACTGGCGAAGCTCGACGGCGTAAGCAACATCGTCACCCGCAAGCTGGACGTGCTCGACGACGCCGCGGTGGACGCCGCGATCAAGGCGGCCGGCCGCATCGACGTGCTGTTCAACTGCGCCGGCTTCGTCCACGGCGGCACCATCCTCGAGATGAAGGACGGCGACCTCGATTTCGCCTTCGACCTCAACGTCAAGTCGATGGTCCGCACCATCAAGGCGGTGCTGCCTGGCATGATCGAGGCGGGCGGCGGCGCGATCATCAACATGGCCTCGGTGGCCAGCAGCGTGAAGGGCGTGCCGAACCGCTTCGCCTACGGCGTGACCAAGGCTGCCGTGGTCGGCCTGACCAAATCGATCGCCGCCGACTACGTGTCGAAGGGAATCCGCTGCAACTGCATCTGCCCCGGCACCGTCGAAAGCCCCTCGCTTCAGCAGCGCATGCGCGCCCAGGGCGACTACGAAGCCGCCCGCGCCGCATTTATCGCGCGCCAGCCCATGGGGCGCATCGGCACGCCGGAAGAAATCGCCGACCTCGCCGTATATCTCGCCGGTGCCACCTATACGACCGGACAGGCGTATGGCATCGACGGCGGAATGACGATCTAAGCAGGAGAGGAAAACAGCATGAAATTCGTCCGTTACGGGGAAGCCGGTCGTGAAAAGCCCGGTGTCATCGATGCCGAAGGCAAGATCCGCGACATCTCGGCGCGCGTGATGGATTTTGCCGGTGGCGAACTCGACCCGGCCTCGTTGGCAAACCTCGCCAGCGTCGATCTGTCGAGCCTGCCCCTGGTCGAGGGCAACCCGCGCATCGGCTCCTGCGTGGCCGGCACCGGCAAGTTCATCTGCATCGGCCTGAACTACGCGGACCATGCCGCCGAGTCCGGCATGCAGGTGCCGCCCGAGCCGGTGATCTTCATGAAGGCCAGCTCGGCGATCTGCGGCCCGAATGACAACGTGCTGATCCCGCGCAACTCGGTGAAGACCGACTGGGAAGTCGAGCTCGGCGTGGTCATCGGCAAGAAGGCCAAGTATGTCTCCGAGGACGAGGCGCTGGACTATGTCGCCGGCTACTGCGTCGCCCACGACGTGTCGGAGCGCGGCTTCCAGACGGAGCGCGCCGGCCAGTGGACCAAGGGCAAGAGCTGCGACACCTTCGGACCGATCGGCCCCTGGCTGGTGACCAAGGACGAGGTGCCGGACCCGCAGAACCTGGGCATGTGGCTTACCGTCAACGGCGAGACCATGCAGAACGGCTCCACGAAGACGATGGTCTACGGCGTAAAGTACCTCGTCTCCTACCTGTCGCAGTTCATGAGCCTGCTGCCCGGCGACATCATCTCGACCGGCACGCCTCCCGGCGTCGGCATGGGCATGAAGCCGCCGCGCTACCTGAAGGCTGGCGACGTCGTGGAACTCGGCATCGAGGGCCTGGGCACCCAGAAGCAGACCTTCATCGCCGACGTCTAAAACCCAACCCATCCAGTCATTGCCGTCCGCATCATAGCGGACGGCGTCCCAGACAGAACTTCATTTACAAGCAACCGGGGCGCAGAATGCGCAGCCCGGACGGGTAGGCCGTTGCCTTTTCGGCCGCCCTTCCAAGGAGAGCCGCCATGAGCCGGATCACGGGACTTCGCACATACGACATCCGCTTCCCGACGTCGCAGAAACTCGACGGCTCCGACGCGATGAACCCGGATCCCGACTACTCCGCCGCCTATCTCGTGCTCGAAACCGACGGCGCGCATGAGGGGCACGGCCTGACCTTCACCATCGGCCGCGGCAACGACATCGTCTGCCATGCCATCGAGGCGATGAAGCACCTGGTGGTCGGCCTCGACGTCGACTGGATCCGCGCCGAGCCGGGACGCTTCTGGCGCCATATCACCAGCGACAGCCAGCTCCGCTGGATCGGCCCGGACAAGGGGGCGATGCACCTTGCGACCGGCGCCGTGGTCAATGCGGCCTGGGACCTCCTCGCGAAGGAAGCCGACAAGCCGGTGTGGCGGCTGGTCGCCGAAATGAGCCCGGAAGAGATCGTGAAGATCGTCGACTTCCGCTACCTGACCGACGCGATCACGCCGGACGAGGCACTGGAAATCCTGCGCCGCGCCGAACCGGGCAAGGCGGAGCGCATCGCCCGGCTCGAGCGCGAGGGCTATCCCTGCTACACGACGTCCGCCGGCTGGCTCGGGTACGACGACGACAAGCTGCGGCGGCTGTGCCAGGAAGCCATCGACGCCGGCTTCAGCCACATCAAGATGAAGGTCGGCCGCGATCTCGCTGACGACATCCGTCGCCTGACCATCGCGCGCGAAGTGATCGGCCCCGACCGCACCCTGATGATCGACGCGAACCAGGTCTGGGAAGTGGGCGAGGCGATCGACTGGCTGAAGCAACTCGCCTTCTGCAAGCCGTTCTTCATCGAGGAGCCGACCAGCCCGGACGATGTCGCCGGACACAGGAAGATCCGCGAGGCGGTCGCACCGATGAAGGTCGCCACCGGCGAGATGTGCCAGAACCGGATCATGTTCAAGCAGTTCATCGCCGAGGGCGCCATCGACGTCGTCCAGATCGATTCCTGCCGCATGGGCGGGCTGAACGAGGTGCTGTCGGTGCTGCTGATGGCCGCGAAGTTCGGCCTCCCCGTCTGGCCACATGCCGGCGGCGTCGGGCTCTGCGAGTACGTCCAGCACCTGTCGATGATCGACTTCGTCGCCATTTCCGGGACCAAGGACGGCCGGGTGATCGAGTATGTCGACCACCTGCACGAGCACTTCCTCGAACCCTGCGTGATCGAGAACGCCGCCTACATGCCGCCTAAGCTGCCCGGTTTCTCGATCGAGATGAAGCCGGAATCGATCCGGGAATACACCTACCAGACCGAAGCGGTGTAGCGAAAAGGCCCGTCGCGCCGCCGTCTCGAGCGCGAGGGCTCGACGAAGGTCTGCACAGCAGGACTGTCGGAACCGACGCCCCTCGCACGTCCTCGGCGGGTACCAGCTACCCGCCGCACAAGGACACGCCGATGCGCATGATCTTCGTCAACCTTCCCGTCCGCGATCTTCCGGCCTCGAAGCGCTTCTTCGCCGCCCTCGGCTTCTCTTTCAACGAGCAGTTCACCGACGACACGGCCGCCTGCATGGTGGTCGATGCGAACATCTTCGTGATGCTCCTCACCCATGCGCGCTTCCGCGACTTCATCAACGGCGAGATCAGCGACGCGACCACGGACACGGAGGTGCTCACCGCGCTGTCGACCGACAGCCGGGCGGAAGTGGACGACATGCTCGCCAGGGCGCTGGCCGCGGGAGCGAAGCCATGGAAGCCGATCATGGACATGGGGTCCATGTACGGCTGCAGCTTCCAGGACCTCGACGGGCACGTCTGGGAAATCATTCACATGGACCAATCACAGGCGTCTTGACCGGCGCCGGGGTCCCGTCTCACCTTGCGGCGCGCCCGTTCCTGGGCGCACCGGACCTTGACACACCCCGATGCCTCATCTTCCCAAGACCTATCCCGATTTCGGTCTCACTCCCGAACAGCGCCGCGAGGCCGTCTACGGGCACTATTACGAATATCCGGGAATGGACGGCGAGCGGGGCGAGATCTGGGCCTACACGGACCGATTCTCCTACCTGCCCGGCGAAACCGTCACGCTGTTCGTGTCGTCAGCCCGGCCCCGCTTCGACCTCGAGATCGGCCGCGACGGCGCAGCCTACAAGGAGGTCTTCGAGAAGCGCGGCATCGATGCCCGGTGGCAGGAGACCCCGGACCAGTGCTCGGTCACGGGCTGCGGCTGGGAGGCGAGCTTCGCGTTCCGTGTCGGCGAACATTGGCCCTCGGGGGCGTACCGGCTCACGCTCAGGGCGGCCGGCGACCATGGGAAGCCGATCCAGTACCATCACCTGATCGTCGTGCGCCCGAAACCCGGAACCGGCGCCGGCCGCATCCTGCAGGTGGCCGCGACGGGCACCTGGCTCGCCTACAACACCTGGGGCGGCTCGAACCACTACCAGGGCATCACCGGGCCCGATCGCAACCAGTATTCGCCGCGCGTCAGCACGCAGCGTCCCTGGGGACGCGGCTTCGTCGTGCTGCCGCCGGAGGCGCCACGCGTGCCGCTGGAGGTGGACCTGCCGCCGCTGGCGGAGCCGCGCTACCCGCATGCGGAATGGGCCTACGCAACCGGCCATTCCAAGAAGTACGCCTCGGCCGGTTGGGCGAGCTACGACCGCCACTTCTTCCAGTGGGCGGAGGACCGCGGCTACGCGGTGGACCTCGCGACCCAGAACGAGCTGCATTTCGCTCCGGAAACGCTGGAGGGCTACGACTGCGCCGTTTTCGTCGGCCACGACGAATACTGGACCTGGGAAATGCGGGACGCCGTGGACGCCTATGTCGAGGCCGGCGGCCATGTGGCGCGCTTTGCCGGCAACTTCCTCTGGCAGACGCGGCTGGAGGACGAGGGACGCACGCAGGTCTGCTACAAATATCGGGCGCGCGCCGAGGACCCGGTCTATCGCAGCGCCGACCCCTCCCGCACCACCACCGCCTGGGAGGCGCCCGAAGTGGGGCGGCCGGGCGCGCAGACCTTCGGCCTCAACGCCACGGCCGGCATCTATGCCGGATGGGGCGGCTGCCTGCCGCGCGGCGTGCGCGGCTTCCCCATCTACCGGCCGCATCACTGGGCCTTCGCCGGCACGGGCCTCTACTACGGCGACGTGCTCGGCGCCGAGAGCCACATCTACGGCTACGAAGTCGACGGCCTCGACTGCATCGTCAGGAACGGCCTGCCGGAGCCGACCGGCGTCGGCTCGCCGCCGGAGGGCATCGAGATCCTGGCCTTGGGCATGGCCTCACAGGTGGAGGAAGCCCCCGGGGTGGCGCCGGGCTGGCTGAACAACGAGGACGCCGTGTTCACCGCCGAGGCGCTTTACGGCGAAGCCACGCCGGAGACGCTCGAAAGGGTCAAGCGCGGCAACGGCATGATCGTCAACTTCCCGAAAGGGGCCGGCGAGGTGTTCCACGCCGGCTCATGCGAATGGGTGGCGGGGCTGCTGCGCCGCGACGCGATGGTGGAGCGGGTGACAGCCAACGTGCTCGACCGCCACCTGGGACGGTAGCGAAGGCCGAGCGGGCTCACGGGGAAGCGCTCAACGCCGCCGTCAAGCGCACCGAAGCCAAGCTCGGCCCTCTCTCGCTCGCTCGCTGTGAAGGCCGCCGGCGTCGCCAACGCCAACCCGGCCGAGGAATGCCGCGAGCCAGTTCCAGACGATGTCGGGCGTCATCGCCAATCGCGGCCTGATGCCGTGCCACTACCACGCCTCGAAGGCCGGCGTGATCCACATGTCAAAGTCGACTGCTGGTAGGGCCGACCACTCAAGGACGCCCGCCAGGACGTAAGAAGAGATGCAACGGGTCCTCCGTCGCATCCCTTCCTGTTTGAGCTCAGGTCTTGGCTCAGGCCGCCACGACCGACAGCGGGCCAGCTTCCGCCTCGCGGGCGGCCATGTAGGCGATCAGGTCCTCGATGCTGATCAGCGGCAGGCCGTGCTTCTCCGCGAAGATCCGCAGTTGCGGCAGGCGTGCCATCGTGCCGTCGTCATTGGCGACCTCGCAGATGACGCCCGACGGGAACTTCCCGGCCAGGCGGGCCAGGTCGATCGCCGCCTCGGTATGACCCGGGCGTCCGAGGACGCCCCTGGTGTGTGCGCGCAGCGGGAAGATATGGCCGGGCCGTGCAAAGTCCTCCGGGCGCGTTTCCGGCGCGACGAGTGCACGGACGGTCGCGGCGCGGTCCGCCGCCGAGATGCCGGTGGTCGTTCCGGGCAGGTAGTCCACGGAAACGGTGAAGGCGGTCTTGTGCAGTTCGGTGTTGTTGCGCGGGACCATCAGCGGGATCTCGAGTTCATCCAGTCTTCCGCCTTCCATTGCGATGCAGATCAGGCCGCGCGCGTGGTTCATCATGAAGGCGATCGACTCGGGGGTGACGCATTCGGAGGCGACGATGACGTCGCCCTCGTTCTCGCGATCCTCGTCGTCGACGACCAACACCATGCCACCGCGCGCGAGCGCTGCGACCGCTTCATCAATTCCAGAGAGTGCCATTTCCAAGCCTTTCAAGGGTTGCCGGCTTGCGCCGTCGAACAGCGACCCATGGTCGCCAGCCCGTCCCTTGGGCGAACAGGCTCACGCCGCCCGTGCGGGTGCGCGTGAACTGTCCTCTTTCATCCGGACTATACCGTCGGCCCCGGCCTCGCACCGGATCTGCTGACCTTCCAGAACTGGAAGCGCTCGCGGGCTCCCGGATCGCTCCGGATACCGCCGGTGGGGAATTTCACCCCGCCCTGAGAACAGCCAACATAAAAGTCGTCGCATGCCAAAATGCAAGAGGCAGCCGCGAAGTGCTCATCGTCCGGCCCCGGAAGCCGGCGGACCGTCGCTTATTCCGCCTGCCCGGCAGGAAGAGCGGTCGGGCTCAAGGCCCGAACGCCACCTGCATGGCCCCCAACGACCCGTAGTCGCCCGTCACCACATCGCCGGGCAGGACGGGTACTGGCACGCAGCAGGTGCCGGTGGTGACGATCTGGCCGCGCTGCAGCGGTACGCCCACGCTGGACAGTTCATTGGCAAGCCAGGTGAGCGCGATAAGCGGCCCGCCCAGCACGTTGGCTCCACGCCCTTCATGCACGGGGCCACGACTGCTCACCCCACGAACCTCATGCGCGGCAAGGTCGACCCGCCGCCAGTCTGCCTGGACCTCGGGGCCCAGCACGAACTGGTCGGCACAGGCATTATCGGCAATGATCTGCTGCTCCCCTGCCCGCTCGAAGACGAGGTAGCGGGAATCCGGGACCTCGATGCCGAGATGCAGAGCTTCCACGGCCGCAAGGACTTCGTCCTGCTCGTAGGGGGCGCCCCGGGGCGGGAGAGTCGTGCCCATCCGGAAAACGAACTCGACCTCGGCAACCAGCATGCGATTGGCGCCCAGCCGAACCGTCTCTCCGAGGGGCACGATTCGCTCGGCGAGCAGCCGTCCGGCCATGGGCCCGCTGACATTGATGTGTTTCTGGCCAGCAAGGCTGGTGGCAGCTATCTTCCATCCTGCAAGGGGCCGGCTGCTGAGCCTCTCCACGCGCGCCTGCACCTCGTAGGCCTCGGCCCGGGTTGCCGGGCGCAGTTCGTCCGGCATGGCCGCGGCATGGCAGCCTTCCCGCCAGAGCGTCGTGAGAAAATCGGATGCGGACTGAATGTCCTGATCGCGCATCGCTCGGCCCCCTCCCCTGGTCCGCAAAGGGAGCGCATGGAACATCAGCGAACCGGTCAGGTCAACGCGACGATGTGTGCGCGGAGCGTGGCCTGTCGTTCTTGCACCGCCCGAACCAGCGGACGCGAGCCACGCCTATCCCGCTCAAGAGCCGGCGCTTTGCGCACCAGCCCGCGACCGCCGTTAAGCCACCTCGGCTGGTCCAGCCGGGGATGGCAAGCGACGCCTTTTCCCCCGTTTCGGGTCGCACGCCGCCGCGATTGCACGCAATGACGACGTGCCCGTCATTGCGTCTATCCCGCCGCCTTGGGCGGATCCGGGCGGATCAGGACGGTATCCGCAATGGGGAATATCTCGTCGCCGGGCATACCGACCCGCCGCGCGTGCTCCCGGATCGATTCTGGATCGCGCGCCTCGTAGATGCAGACAGTCCCCAGCCGCCCGTCCGGTTCATTGACGACATAACTGCGGATCCAGCGGACCCGGTCGGACATCTCGCCGTCGCCGACAGCCGCGGACCTTTCGGCGACGGCCCCGAGTTCGGCCGCATCCTTCCACGCAGAGCGCCGGCGGATCACGTAGAGTTGCATGCTCTCCTCCTTCCGGGTGGGGCCAGATCCGCGGGCGTGTTGGCTTCGCAGCCATCGCTTACGCCCTGCGCGCACATCGCTCGCGGCAGGCTGGCCTTGCAGTCTACCGGCATGTCGAGGTGATGGACAGCGCGACCGCGAGACGTACCCACTCGGAACATTTGACCGGCGTACCGCCACGCGGGTCGTGAGCGCGCCGCGCTGCCCGCTCAGGCCCTGCGAATCTCGCCGGCCGCCCAATCGCCACGCCAGAGTTGCTCGATCTCCTCGAGAGAGCGACCCTTGGTTTCGGGAACGCGCCGCCAGATCCAGACCCAGCCCAGCAGGCAGAACACCGCAAGGAGCCAGAAGGTGGCTGGCCGCCCGAGCGCCTCGGTAATCGAAAGGAAAAACTCGCTGACGATGAAGGCGGAGCCCCAGTTGACGGCGGTGGCGACCGCCACGCCGCGCCCGCGCACCTGGCTAGGGAAAATCTCGTTGATGACCGTCCACACGACCGGCCCCAGCGAGAACGCGAAGGATATGATGAAGACGATGAGCGCGACGACCGTCATCGTTGCTGCATAGGCAGGGCCGTCGCCCCGTCCGTCGCCGGACAGATGGAAGGCAACACCCACGATCACCAGGCTTGCTCCCATCCCGACCAGCCCGGTGAGCAGCAGCGGAACGCGCCCGAGGCGATCGATGAAGGCGATGGCGATGAGAGTGGCGAGCACGTTCGTGGCGCCGATCGCCCATGTGGTCGCGGTAGCCTGGGCTTCCTTCGATGTGAAACCGGCCGCGGCGAAGATCTCGTCGGCGTAGTAGATGATGGCGTTGATGCCGGTGATCTGCTGGAAAATGGCAAGCCCAAGCGCGATGACCAGCGGCTTGCGGTACATCGGCGCAAAGACCTCCGACCACCGGGCCTGGACATCCGAGCGGAGCAGGTTGTCGATCTCCTGCAATTCCTGCTGCGACCGCTCCCGGCCGAAGAGCCTCGTCAGGATGGCGCCGGCCTCGTCCCGCCGGCCCTGCTGGACAAGCCAGCGGGGCGTTTCGGGTGCGGCGAGTGCGAAAAGGGCCAGCAATATCCCCGGAACCGCCGACATGCCCAGCATCAGCCTCCAGGCTGGGTCGCTGGAAAGCAGGCCGTCAACCAGGTAGGCAAGGAAGATTCCGATGGTGATCGCCAGTTGGTAGGCCGACACGAGGCGGCCCCTGTGCGCCGCCGAAGCCATCTCGCTTCCGTAGAGAGGCGCAGCGACGGCCGCCACGCCGACGCCGATGCCGACCACCAGCCGCCCCGCGACGAGGACCAACGTGTCCGGCGCGAATGCCTGGATGAACGCGCCGAGAATGAACAGCAGCGCTGCCGTAAGCACCGTTTTCCGGCGTCCCAGGCCATCGGCCAGCACACCCGCGGCCAGCGACCCGAGCAAAGCGCCCAGCGTCACCCAACTGGTCACGACCTCGAGGAGCAACGACCCCAGCCCGAGGTCCTGCTCGATGCCGGCCAAGGCACCTGAAATGACGCCCTGGTCATAGCCGAAGAGCAGTCCGGCCGTGATGATCACCGCCACGACGATGACGGCTAGCGATGTCGCGCTGTTCAACTCTAGTGCTCCGATGCAGTGACGCAGGACTTGCGTCCGTCAGGCATCCGCGAGCCCGCCGCCACCCCGCGTCGGGTACGAGCCGTCGGCTTGACCGCGGACAGTTCCCTTGCGGGCCGTCGTGGAGTTCCGGCCGCTCGGCACCGCGATCTCCGCCCTCGTCCCCATTAAGGAGTACGCAGCGTGCCACGAGAACCTTCAACTTCCAATTAAGGCGCGTTGCCAGCATGCGGCCTGGGCCGCCGCCTCCGCCTTTCGTCGAAAAACCCTGGGCACCGACTCCGGACCGGCTCAACCAGACCGCGCATCCCCCTTGATTTGTCCCCCGGGGCAGCTAGCCTCTCGAGACTTTTCCCGGACGCTTCCGTCCATCCTCCATAAATGCATTCGCAGGCTTGCTGGCCTTCCGTGGCAGCGGCGCGGCAAGAAAAGATCACGGCAAGGAGCATCGCATGGAAACACGGCAACTCGGACGATCCGGCCTCAAGGTGCCGGTTCTGTCGCTAGGCACCGCCACGTTCGGCGGGGCGAACGAATTCTTCAAGCGGTGGGGCTCCACCGACGTCGCGGAAGCCTCGCGACTGGTCGACATCTGCCTGGAGTCCGGCATGAACTTCTTCGACACGGCCGACGTCTATTCGAACGGCGTGTCGGAGGAAGTCCTCGGACAGGCGCTAAAGGGCCGGCGCGAGAAGGTACTGATCTCGACCAAGGCGACCTTCCGCAACGGCGAGGGGCCGAACGACGTCGGTTCGTCGCGATACCACCTCATGCGCGCCTGCGAGGCCAGCCTGAAGCGGCTCGGCACCGATCATATCGACGTCTATTTCCTGCACGGATTCGATGCGCTGACGCCGGTCGAGGAAACCCTGCGGGCACTCGATGACCTGATCACGGCCGGCAAGATCGGCTATATCGGGGTGTCCAACTTCTCCGGATGGCAGCTCATGAAGTCGCTGGCCACCTCGGAGAAGCACGGTCTCGCCCGCTACGTCGCCTATCAGGGCTACTACTCGTTGGTCGGACGCGACTACGAGTGGGAGCTGATGCCGCTCGGCCTCGACCAGGGCATCGGGCTGATGGTCTGGAGCCCGCTGGGCTGGGGCCGCCTCACCGGCAAGATCCGGCGTGGTCAGGAGACCAAGGGCGGGCGCATCGCATCCGGCGGAGCCGTGGGTGGCCCCCCGGTGTCGGACGACCACCTCTACGACGTCGTCGACGCACTCGACGAGGTGGCTGCCGAAACCGGGAAGACCGTGCCGCAGGTCGCTCTGAATTGGCTGCTCTCCCGCCCGACCGTGTGCAACATCGTCGTCGGCGCGCGAAACGAGGAACAGCTCAGGCAGAACCTCGGGGCAGTCGGCTGGTCGCTCAGCAAGGAGCAGATCGAGCGGCTGGACAAGGCAAGCCACCGCACCCCGATCTATCCGTACTGGCACCAGACCGATTTCGACGAGCGCAATCCGAAGCCGACCAGCTGGGTGTGATCCCGGCCGACGCAGTCGGCGTGCCAGGGCAAGGCAGGACAGGACAGGACAGGACGAATTCTCCGAGGGGACCGTCCTTGTACTGTTGCCGGAACCGCCATCGCCTGCCGGCGAGGGCGGACATCCAGGCCGGACCGAACGGTCCGGCCAACGAGATCAGCGCGAGCGGCAGCGTCCCGTCGTGGTGGTTTCCGTGTCGCCGTCGTCGTAGGCTATACCGATCCTTTCGCCGGCCAGCGACGAGATGGTGCCCGAATACCAGTCCCCCTGGCCCTTGTAGTTGCACTCCACCTCCGTGCCGATCATCCAGTCGTAGGGCCGAACCCTGTTCAGTCCAACGGTTTCGCGATCGTTGTCGTCGTAGCGGATGGTGATGTCGTCGCCGTCGATCTCCTCGATCACGCCGGGAAACCAGTAGCCGGCACCCTGATAGTTCCCAAGGACCCAATCCCCGACGGTCTGTGCGGCAGCGGCGGAAACGCCGGCGCCGACAAGGGCGACCGCGGTCAACAATGTAGTCCACTTGATCATGTTTCATCCTTGGGAGAGGTTACACTTCATGCGTCCGCAACGGACGCAGAGCGTGCTTCCCTTACGCCATCCTTCCAAGAATAATCCAGCAATTTCCGATGGATAGAAGCTCTTACATCGAGATGCCGCTTCGGCGGCTCCTGGAAGCAGTCACAACGTCTGCTTGTCGTCATTCGCACTGGGCTACAGCGTAATCGGGCGAGTGCCACGAGTGCAGAGACAAGTCGCGCCAGACGATCACCGGCCGACATGCCTCCTTTCGGCCGCACGTTTACGACACGTGGAATCGATACCTCGAACCGGCCGACGCCCGGTCTTTCAGCTACCGCCCTGTGGACGCAACCTTGATCCTGTTCACTCCGCCGATGGCGGGATCATCTCCCCGGGCCTGGCTTGATGACCGGCGTTGCAAACTCGGCTAGGAGGCACTTCCAGGCTGCGGATCGCTGCTGCACAGGAACGCCCATGGACCAGATCGCTTCACGCCCCTCCCATCTCTTCTACCTCTCCAGCCTGCGGCGTCCGGTCGTCGACCGGGCCGAGGGCATCCATGTCTGGACCCAGGACGGGCGACGCTTCATCGACGGATCGAGCGGGCCGGTGGCGGTCAATCTCGGATACGGCAATCCCGCCGTGCTGGAAGCGATGCGGCGGCAGATGGAGAAGACCACCTTCGCCTACCGCCTGCATTTCGAGAACGAGCCAGCCGAGGAACTGGCCCGGATCATCGCCGAACGGATGCCGGGCGGGCTCGACCGCATCTTCTTCGTCTCGGGCGGGTCGGAGGCCGTGGAAAGCTGCGTGAAGCTGGCGCGGCAATGGGCGGTCGCAACCGGCCAGCCGAACCGCTGGAAGGTCATCGGCCGCATGCCCTCCTACCACGGCGGGACATATGCCGCGCTGTCGGTGACCGGCGACGGCCTGCTTACCGACAGTTTCGCCGAGCAGATCCGCATGATGCCGACGGTGCCGGCGCCGACCGCCTATCGCGACCGCGACAACCTCACCATGGAGGAACGCGGCCTGCGCTACGCCGACATGCTGGAGGAGAAGATCCTCGCCGAGGGGCCCGAGTCGGTGCTCGCCTTCATCATGGAGCCGATCGGCGGCGCGGCGACGGGCGCTCTGGTCGCCCCCGACAGCTACTATGCGCGCATCCGCGAGATCTGCGACCGCCACGGCATCCTGCTCATCCACGACGAAGTTATGAGCGGCGTGGGGCGCACCGGCGCCTTCCTGGGCGGCGACCACTGGAACTGCCGACCGGACATCGTCTCGCTCTCCAAGGGCATCGGTTCCGGCTACATGCCGCTCGGCGCGCTGGCCGCGCCGCGCCGCATCGTCGATCCGGTCCTGAAGATGGGCGGCTTCCAGCACGGACATACGTATGCCGGCAATCCGCTGGCCTGTGCCGCCGGCGTCGCGGTGATGGCCGAGATGGACCGGCTGAACCTCATCGCCAACGCCGCCGCCATGGGCGACGTGCTGCTGGCGGGCCTGCGGCAGCTTGCCGACCGCTTCCCCTTCATCGCCGACGTGCGCGGAAAGGGGCTTATGGCGGCGGTCGAATATGCCGACCGGGAGACCTTCGAGCCGCTTCCGCTCGAGTGGAAGATCGGCCAGAGGGTCCTCGACGCCGCCTATGCGCGCGGCCTCATCGTCTATTCGCGCAGGGTGAAGGGCGGCGTGCAGGGTGATTACACGATGGTAGCGCCGCCGCTGATCGTAACCGAGGCGCAGATAGGCGAAATCATGGCGATCCTCGGGGACTCCATCGCGGCGGTGGCCCGCGACCTGGACCTTCCGGACAACGGCTGAGGACGGCCGGACATGGCGAAGCCCGCACGCAAGGTCGTCATCACCTGCGCCATCACCGGATCGGTGCATACGCCGACCATGTCGCCGCACCTACCGGTGACGCCGGATCAGATCGCCGCGGAGGCCGTCGCAGCGGCCGAGGCCGGCGCCGCCATCCTGCACCTGCATGCCCGCGATCCGAATGACGGCCGGCCCACCGCCGACCCGGACGTGTTCATGCGCTTCCTGCCGCGCATCCGGCAGGCGACAGACGCGGTGGTCAACATCTCGACCGGCGGCTCCTCACTGATGAGCCTCGACGAGCGACTCGCCGCCGCCACGCGGGCACAGCCGGAGATGTGCTCGCTCAACATGGGGTCGATGAATTTCGGGCTCTTCCCGATGCTCGACCGGCCGCGCGAGTGGCTGCACGACTGGGAGCCCAAGCTGCTCGAAGCGACTCGAAGCGTCGTGTTCAAGAACAGCTTCGCGGACATCGAAGGCATCCTGCAGCGGCTCGGCGAGGGCTTCGGCACGCGCTTCGAGTTCGAGTGCTACGACGTCGGGCACCTCTACACGCTGGCGCATTTCCGCGACCGCGGACTTGTACGACCGCCGTTCTTCATCCAGTTCGTGCTGGGCATCCTCGGCGGCATCGGCGCCGACCCCGAGAACCTCACCCACATGAAGCGCATCGCCGACAAGCTGTTCGGCGACGACTACCGCTTCTCGGTGCTGGCGGCGGGACGAGCCCAGATGCCGTTGATCACCATGGCAGCAGCGATGGGCGGCCATGTCCGCGTCGGTTTGGAGGACAGCCTCTATGACGGCCGCGGCCTGGCGAAATCGAACGCCGACCAGGTGCGGCGCATCCGGCGCATTCTGGAAGAGCTGTCACTGGAGGTGGCCACGCCGGCCGAGGCGCGGGAACTGCTGGCGCTGAAGGGCGGCGACAGGGTGGCGTTCTGAGGGGGGCGTTCGGTTGATGATGCTTGGGCCCCGCCATTCCATACCGATCGAAGGATTCCGTCCGCGATGAGCCGGTCCGAACAGGCACGCCCGTCCGTCCGCATCCGGCCCGCCACCGTCGCGGATGCCGGCCTCATCCATTCCGCCCTGCTCGGCATAGCCCGCCATGTCGACGGGCTGGCGAAGATCCGCTCCACGCCTGCCGATCTCGCCGAGTACGGCTTCGGGTCGGATCCGCACTTCGAAGCCATCATCGCAGAGGTCGAGGGACGCTTTGCGGGCTTGGCGCTGTTCTTCCGCACCTTCTCGACCTGGCTCGGCCGCCCTGGCGTCTATGTGCAGGACCTTTATGTCGATGACGCGTTTCGCGGCCTCGGCATCGGCGCGAAGCTCCTGCGGCGGGTGGCGGCGATCACGCGCGACCGCGGCGGCATCTACCTGCGCCTGTCGGTCGATACGGACAACGTTTCGGCTCAACGCTTCTACGAGCGTCTGGACGTGGTGTTCTCCGACAAGGAACAGATCCACGCCGCCTATGGGGAAGCCTTCCTGAACCTGGCGGCCGCCGACAGCCCGCCGGGCAAAACGCTGGAGCAGACATGAAAGCCTTTTACGCCGACGAACAGAAGCGCCACGATCCGAAGGCCTTCCTGTCGAGTGGCGCGCCACAGCCGAACCCCGAGCAGCCCGAGCGGGTCGAGCGGCTGCTGGCAGGTGCCCGTGCGGCGGGATGCGACATCCGGCGTCCCTCGAACCACGGCCTCGGCCCGATCGCGGCCGTCCACACGCCCGAGTATGTCGACTTCCTGCAGCACATCTATGTGCGCTGGAGGCGCATCGAAGGGGCATCCGAGGAGGTCATCCCCAACATCCACCCGCTTGCGCGCGATGGCGCCTATCCGGCGTCGGCGGTGGGACAGGCGGGATACCACATGGCCGACACGGCATGCCCGATCTCGGCCGAAACCTGGGACAGCGCCTGCTGGAGCGCCTGGTCGGCGGTGGAGGCAGCCGATGCCGTGCTCGGCGGCGAGAGGAGCGCCTATGCGCTGTGCCGCCCTCCGGGTCACCATGCCTTCGCCGATGTCGCCGGCGGCTTCTGCTTCCTCAACAATTCAGCGATCGCCGCCCAGCGCCTGCGCGGGCAGGCGTCGCGCGTAGCGATCCTCGACGTGGACCTGCACCACGGCAACGGCACGCAAGGCATCTTCTATTCGCGCCCGGACGTGCTGACCGTGTCGATCCATGCCGATCCGGTGCGCTTCTATCCCTTCTTCTGGGGCCACGCAGACGAGCGAGGAGAAGGGCCGGGCCTCGGCTACAACCTCAACCTGCCGCTGCCCCGAAAGTCGGGTGACGAGCGTTTCCTGGAGGCGCTGGAGACGGGGCTGCGCCGCATCCGGGCCTTCGCGCCCGAGGCCCTGGTGGTGGCGCTCGGCCTCGACCCGTTCGAGGGCGACCCGTTCGGCGGGCTATCGGTGACGACGCCCGGCTTCGCGCGCATCGGCGCTGCGATCGCGGCGCTGCGCCTGCCCACCGTCATCGTGCAGGAGGGCGGCTATCTCTGCGACGCGCTCGGCGACAACCTGACCTCGTTCCTCGGGGGATATGAAGCCGGAGCGTGAAACGGGCGACATGGCGTGCGGGACCGGGTATTGATCCACGCAGGGAAAGACACTAACCCATGCGCCCAACGCATAGTCAGGAGTTCATACCATGAAAGTTGTCCTCGGGGGCGACAGCGCCGGCAAGCCGCTGGTCGACGTCCTAATGGCGCATCTGAAGACCAAGCCGGAGCTCGAGGTCACGGACCTCAGCCAGTCGGGCTACTATGCCGACATGGCGGCCAGGGTCGCCCAGTCGATCCTCGACGGCGAATATGACCGCGGCATCCTCTGCTGCGGCACCGGCATCGGCGTCTGCATCTCCGCCAACAAGGTGCCCGGCATCCGCGCCGCGCTGACCCACGACACCTATTCGGCCGAGCGTGCCGCCAAGTCGAACAACGCCCAGATCATCACCATGGGCGCGCGCGTCATCGGCCCGGAGCTTGCGAAGGCGATCGCCGATATGTGGCTGGCGTCCGAGTTCGACCCGAACGGACCTTCGGCCGGCAATGTCGAGGCGATTAACCGGCTGGACGCCAAGAAGCCGGCAGCAGTCTGAGCCACTAACCACCCGCGTACCCAAAGAGTCGGCCGGTATATACTTTCGATACCGGCCAATTCTGGCTAAACTCCCGAAGGAAATACGGACTGTCCTTCGGAGCAGCCAGATGCGCATTGATCCTCCGAGCACAGTAAAGCGGTGGCCCTCTGCGCTCGCCTTTCTGTTTGCCTGTCTGTTCGCGGTCGCACTGACGAACGTTGCCGTGGCGTCCGGTCCCGATCGTCGCGCAGCCCTCGTCATCGGCAACTCGGCCTATGCCACCCTCCCTCGCCTCCCCAACGCCGTAAACGACGCGGACCGCGTCGGCGCCCTGTTGCGCGACGCCAATTTCGAAGTCACCATCGGCAAGGACCTCAACAAGGCAGGCCTCGAAAAGGCGATCCGCGACTTCCTGCGGACGCTGAACGACGGCGATGTCGCGCTCTTCTACTACAGCGGCCATGCCGTACAGGTCGCCGGCGAGAATTTCATCATCCCTGTCGACGCCAACCTGACATCCTCCTACGACCTTCAGGTCGAGACCCAGAACGTGTCGACTCTGCTGGACTACATGCGCGCATCGTCCAGCCTGCAGATCCTGGTGCTCGACGCCTGCCGGGACAATCCCTTCCGCAACGACGACTACTATGTCGGTGGCAAGAAGGTGAAGGTCACAACCAAGCAGGGCCTGGCCTCCCTGGCGCCACGGCAGGGCTCGCTGATCGTCTATTCAACCGCGCCCGACTCCGTTGCCTATGACGGCGGCGGCGAGATCAGCCCGTTCGCGGACGCCTTCGCCCAGCACGCGCTGATCCCCAACAAGGAGATTCGCGAAGTCCTCACTCTCGTGCGCAACGACGTCATCAACAGGACGGGCGGGCGCCAGGTGCCGTGGGACGTTTCCAGCCTCACGTCGCAGTTCTACTTCGTGTCCGCACAGAAGATTCTCGTTCTCGGGGAAAGCGTCACCAACGTGCGCGCCTCGCCGCAGGAAGCGCGGATCGCGCTCGGCGTCGAACCGCCGATCGCCAGCGCCGGGCTCAAGCTGCAGGCCGTGTTCGAGAAGCTGCCGCTTTCCGGCGTGCTTATGCTGGGCGACCTGGTGCTCACGCCGAACACGCCCTTCGATGCGAACCGGATCGGCGAGGTCGTCTATGTCAGCGATCCGGGGCCGAAGCAGGTGGAACTGCTGCCCTACAAGATCGCCGCGGACGGAGGCGAGACGGCGACGGGCGCCGTGGCCATCGTGTTCGACGAGACGATCCCGCCACCCAAGACCGACACGCAAGTCGCCGCCGCGCCCGACGACAGCAAGAGCGTCACCAAGGCGGCGGCACCGATCGAAGTCTCGATGAAAACGGACGTCGGCACGGGCTACGCCTCGCTGCCGACTGTGGAGCTCGGCGCCGGCCGCCTGCATGGCTGGCTCAGGGTCGAGTCGCGCGATCCATCCACGCAGATCGTGGCGGGCGAGAAGCTGCTCATGCTGGGCGACCTCGTGAAGGCGGAAGAACTGCCGGAGTTGCGCGTGAGGCCGTCGCTCCAGAGTACAGGCGAGGCTCAGATCGTGCTGGCGCCTGCGGTGGTCGTGCCGGAAGCGCGGCCGGTCGTCATCGCCATCGACGCCGAGGTGAATGCCTGCGACCAGCTCGCGGCGGAGCCGCTCGACATCCAGGCCGTCACGGAGGGCGTCTACCCTAACGACATCGACGTTCCCAAGGCGCTCGAAGCCTGCCGGGACGCTGTCTCCAGGTTCCCGGACATAGCGCGCTTCAAGTTCCAGTACGGCCGCGCGCTCTACGCCGACGGGCAGTTCGACGAGGCTCTGAAGATGGTGAAGGCGGCGCTCGACGCAGGCCATGTGCGCGCCGGCCACTTCCTTGGACGGCTCTACCAGCTCGGCGCGGCGGTCCCGCGAGAGCCGTCCAAGGCCATCCCGCTCTTCGAGGCTGCCGCCCGCAAGGGCGACCCCTATGCCCAATATTCGCTCGGCAAGGCCCTGGTGGAGGGCAACGGCGTTCGTGCCGACGTGAAGCGCGGGATCGGGCTCATGGAGCGCGCGGTGGAGTCCGGCCACACCTATGCGCTGAACCAGCTCGGCGCGGAATATCTCTACGGCAACCATGTCGAAAAGGACGTGAACCGTGCCCTCGTCATGTTCGAGAAGTCAGCCGGGCGGGGAGACGTCTGGGGCGAGGTCAATCTCGGGCTGATGTACCGGGACGGCGTCGCCGTGAACAAGGATCCGGCGCGGGCCCGCGCCCTGTTCGAGGAGGCGAACCGCAAGCTGCATCCCTATGCGGCCACGCTGGTCGCACTGATGGACCGAGACACGGGCGCGTCCGACGAGTCGCTGCTGGCGCTCTATCGCACCAGCGCTGCACGCGGCGACGGCTGGGGCGCCTTCTATGCCGCGGAGATCCTCAAGGCCCGACCCGAGCTCGCCACCGATCCGGAAGAAGCGGTGCGCCTCTATGCGCTCGCCGTCGCCCGCCCGGCGGGCCAGGCGTCGGAGGATGCACGCGCGCGTCTCGCGGCGATGCCGAAGGACCAGTTGGTGCGGGTCAGCCAGGAGGCCCTCAAGCGCCTCGGGGCCAACGACCTGGACGTGGACGGGGTCATCGGGCCCAAAATGCGCCAGGCGGCCACGGCCGTCCTCGGCAAACCCGCGCCGCGGGCACCGGTGGACTTACTGGTCGAGGTCGTCAGACATGAATGGGTCGGTTCGACGCCGCGCTTGGACATGCTGTGAACATGGGGGCCGACAAATGGCGAGACTGATCCTGAACCTCATTGTCGGCGTCTCGGTTCTAGCACTGGTCGGATGCACGACCGGCAGAAGCATGACTGACCAGCGCACCTCTCTCTTTCCGGCCAGCTCGGCGAAGTCCTCGGACCAGTCGAGGGCCAAGGTCGACAACAGTGGCAGTCGCGGGTCGGGAGCATCGCGGTCCGGTTCCTCCCAAGGGAACAGTGGGGGGTCCGGGAAAGGCGGTGGAAGCGGTGCTGGCGGCAGCGGCAGCGGTGGTGGCGGTAGTGGTGGCGGCGGAGGTGGAGACGGCGGAAGCGGCGGCGGCGGAGACGGCGGTGGCGGTGGAGACGGCGGCAGCGGTGGAGAAGGCGGCGGGGGCCCGGGCGGTGGTGGCTGGGGCTGACAAGACCTCCGCCATGATCCGCCAGCGCGGCGCCTTGGACAGGCTTTGAACACGGGGAAACGAATATGACCCGCTTCACCATCGTGCTGATTGCCGGCGTGGCCACGCTAGCGCTCGGAGGCTGCACGACACTGCCGTGGGCGACGCACTATGCCCCTCCTCCAAAAGCCCAGCCCTATGTCGCTCCTGCCAAGAGGAAGCCCGTCGCCACAAGGCCCGTGGCCAAGCGGCCACCGCCCGCCTCACCGGTGACGATGCCGCAGTCGAGGCCGCGCGAAACCGGAGGCGCTGGAGGCGGCCCCGGCGGTGGCGGTTGGGGCTGATGCGACCCGCGGAATGCAAGCTCGTGCGCGAGCGCAGCCTGCGCGCCGGAAGCTACAACAGAAGGCTTGGCCGGGTCTCGCCCCACAACACTGCTTCCCGATCCGGCCGGGACCCGCAGTTTCAGATCCCCAAGAATGCCCGACCAGGGCAGCAGAACGGCGCCTAGAAAATCCCACCCACCCCGATGCCGGCGCCGATGTCCGGGGGCGGCGCGGCCGGGCGCTTTTGGGCGCGCTGGGTCGCCTTCTGCTTCTGGCCCGAAGCACGGATGGTGGACTCCTGCGCCTTGCGGCCCTTGTCCAGCGTCGCGGTCTTCGTCACGCGGACGGGCTCCTTGCAGATGCGGCCGGACCGCAGGAAGAGATCGCTCAGCACATCGACCGTCGGGTCGAGCGACACCTGATTCTGATCGGTGCGGCGCAGATACTCGTCGAGAGCGCGCCTCGAGCCCGGCCCCCAGTCGCCGTCGACGGCCATTCGGTAGCAACCGACGCGCGCCAACTCGGTCTGGACGCGATGGGCCAGGGTCGGCCCCGCGTCACCGGCCTCCTGTGAGGGCGTGCCCAGCACCAGCAACGTCTCGATGTCGGAGCGGACGGCCTCGCGCGGCTCCGCACCCGTCGACAAGCTGGCAACCTGCTGGCCGCCCGCCGCCTCGTCCACGCCGACCGCGCGGGTCACCTGAGGAAGCTGCCGCCCGAGCATCAGCACTGCGCTCTGGAGATCGGTGTCGGCGGAGGCGAGTTGCACGAGAAGCTTGTCCTTCATGGCCGGTACTTCGAGGATGCGGTTGAGCGTTTCGCTCAATTCGCGCTGGTCTAGGGCCTGGTTCTCGGTGAAATAGAACTGCTCGCGAAGGTTGGACTGGTCCCAGGGGACCTGCCGGCCGACCGTCAGTCGTTCGGTTTCGTTGCGTACCCGGATCATCATGTCCGAGACGCTCTGCCCCGGAATTTCGATGTACTGCAGCAGTGCCGTCGTAAACGGGCTGTTCGGGCCCGTACCATCCACCGTGACATTGCCAGGCTGCGTGGAGAACGCCACGAAGCTGTTCTCGCCGACCTCCACCTGCGCGAGGCCCTGCCCGACGCCCGGAGCCGCCCCGGACAGAGGATTGTTGCGGCAGGCGTCGAGGAAGATGAAGGTCTGGCGATCGCGGCTGGCGAAGCGGGTGATGACCTCGTTCAGCCGCAGGGCCTTGGCCGTCAGCGCCTCCGCGCTGGTCGGGTCGTCCGAGTCAACCGGCAGCAGGTAGTTCTCGCCGTTGAACTGGACGCCGTGCCCCGCATAGAAGAAGAGCACCGAACTGAACTCGCCCAGGCGGCTTTCATATTGCCGCAGAAGCTCCTGCGTCCTGGCTGCGGTGAGATCGGTGCCGACGGCGACCTCGAAGTTGAGCCGACGAAGGGCCTCCGCAAGCTTCTCGGCATCGTTCGCGGCGTTGGCCAGATCCTCGTAGCGCGGGCTCTCGTAACTGGAATTGCCTATCACAATGGCCAGACGACGCGGCCCAGCCGCCTGCGAGGCATCCTGAGTGGCGGCGATGGCGGCTGACCATCCGGTCAATGTTGCCAGGAACCAGGTGATCAACACGATGAGGCGCATAGTCGATATGTCCTGCATCGACGGGCCTCGCCTGCGGCGCGACCGGCCCATCCCGTTCACGGAAAGAACGCCGCGATCCGGGCCATATTATGATGCCGGCCCGCAATGGCAATAGAAGGGGTTGGGGACGGTCAGATCTCGTCCGGAAAAGACAATCCCGGTGACCGGGAGCTGACTTTCCGTAAGCAATACGAAAAATGGCCCGTCATTAATATGGACGACGATGAAATCGCCTGTTGCTGCCGGGTCGCACCAACGGGAATACAGTTGCAAGACCTTGCTTTGCGGTTGCAGCAACGGGGTGGCTGATCTACCGGTTGAAGCAACCGGGTGACATGCCTTGAGGGGGGCAGACCTGACGCCCGGCGCAAAGCGCTGACCGCGGAGAGGGTGATGAGCGCAGGGTTCGGCAGGAACTGCCTGGGTAGCGTCTCCGTACTGGCCCTGATGGCGGCGATGGCCGCCCTCCCCCAGCAAGCGCAGGCATGCAACGCGACAGCCGAAGGCGTGGACGCCTCCGTCACCGTGGTCTGCGGGGCAGAGGAAACCTCCGACCTGTTTCTGACCAGCTTTGCCTATGCCGGCGACGGGGTGATCGTCACCTATGACGGCGACGGCGACGATGTCATCGTGATCACCGGCGGCGAGATCGGCGACGACCTGGACGCACCACCTCCGCCCATCACGAACACGATTGCTGGCGGAGAGGGCAATCTCGACGAAAGCGACGTCGTGTTCCAAACGCTCGGCGGCAACGACCAAGTCACGATCAGCGGCGGCACCGTGTTCGGCGGCATCATCATGAACGCCGGCGACGATTACTTCGAGATGACGGGCGGCGAGGTCCAAGGCTCCATCCTCGGCGACGACGAGGAAACGGCGGGCGACGACACGTTCGTCGTCTCCGGCGGCACGATCGGCGGCTCGATCTTCGCCGGGGGCGGGGCCGACACCGTGACGGTATCGGACGAAGCCAGCATCGGACTGGCGGACGAGGCGTTCGACTCCGTTGGACTCGAGAGCGGCGACGACACATTCACCATCACCGGCGGCACGCTCGCCGGGGCCGTCAGCGGCGGCACCGGCATCGACACACTGACCATTTCGGGCGAGATCGGTACATTCGTGGCCGGCAACGAGGGCGACGACGTCATCTCCATCGAGGGCGGCACCATCGGCACGAACGTGCTGGGTGGCGAGGACGACGACGAGATCACGATCTCGGGCGGGCTCATCAACGGGTTCGTCGACCTGGGCGACGGCACCGACACGCTGACCATGACCGGGGGCGAGATCGGAGAGGCGGTCTTCGGTGGCGGCGACGCCGACACCGTTGATATTTCGGGGGGCATTGTCGGCACGTCCGTCATAACCGACACCGGCGACGACTCCGTCTCGATTTCCGGCACGGCCGAGATCGGCGAAGACGTCGCTACCGGTGAAGGCGAAGACAGCATCGAAATTACCGGCGGCTCCATCGGCGGGTCGGTCTTCGCAGGCGCGGGCGGCGACACGATCGACGTTTCAGGCGGCACGATAGAGGGCGCCGTGCTCGGCGAAGGCGGCGACGACGTCATCACCGTCTCCGGCGAAGCTGACATCGGCATCGGCGCGGCGGGACCGAATTCGGTCGACCTCGGCGGGGGCGACGACGATTTCACGATGACCGGGGGCATGCTGGCCGGTGACGTGAGCGGCGGGACCGGCCTCGACACGTTCGACATATCGGGCGGAGAGATCGGGGGATCCGTCACGGGAGGCGACGGAGGCGACGTCTTCGACGTCTCCGGTGGAAGTATCGCCGGATCGATCTTTGGAGACGAAGGCAACGATGGCGTCACCATTTCCGGCGATGCCGATATCGGTGTCGCCGAAGGCGAAGTCGACTCCGTCGGGCTGGGCGCGGGTGACGACAGCGTCACCATGACGGGTGGCAGGCTCGCAGGCGCCCTCAGTGGAGGAGCCGGCGCCGACACCTTCGACATCTCCGGCGGGACGATCGAGAGCTTCATCTCAGGTGGCGAGGCCGACGACGTCATCGACATTTCCGGCGGTACGGTCGCGGGGTCCGTGTACGGCGACGCGGGCGACGACAGCGTTATGGTCTCCGGCGACGCCGAGATCGGCATTTCCGGAGAGGAAATCGACTCCGTCGGCCTGGGTGAGGGCGATGACAGCTTCACCATGTCAGGCGGTGCGCTCGCGGGTTCCGTCAGCGGCGGCAGCGGCGCCGACTCCTTCGACATTTCGGGCGGGACGATCGCCACCTTTGTTGCAGGCGGCGAGGGCGACGACTCCATCGGCATCTCCGGCGGCACCATCTCGGGGTCCGTGTACGGCGACGCGGGCGACGACAGCGTCACGATCTCCGGCGACGCCGAGATCGGCATTTCCGGAGAGGAAATCGACTCCGTCGGCCTGGGTGAGGGCGATGACAGATTCACCATGTCTGGCGGTGCGCTCGCGGGTTCCGTCAGCGGCGGCAGCGGCACCGACACTTTCGACATTTCGGGCGGCACCATCGGCACCTTCGTCGCCGGCGGCGAGGACGATGATGTCATCAATGTCTCGGGCGGCACCATCGAGGGATCGATATTCGGCGATGACGGCGACGATGAAGTCAACGTATCCGGCGGAACGGTCGCCGGTTCCGTGATCGGCGGCGGCGGCGCGGACACCGTATCGGTGAGCGGCGGCACCATCGAAGGCGACATCCAGGCTGAGACCGTGACGCTCACCGGCGGCACCATCGGCGGCGACATCACCGGAATCTCAGCAGACACGCTCACCATCGAAGCCGATGACCTCACGCTGCGCGACGGCGTGCTCTTTTCGGGCACCGGCGCAGTCGGCACGATCACCGCAACAACGCTCGCCGCCGGCGGCTTCAGCCAGAACTTTGCCGGCTTTGCCTCGCTCGGGCTCTTCGAGGGGTCCACGCTGCGCTTTACTGGCGGCACGCAGGGCATCGCGGAACTGATCCTGTCGAGCGGGTCCACCCTGTTCGCGACCGGAACGACGACACTGTGGGCGGGTGAGGGTCTCGGCAACCTCACGTTGATGGGTTCGACGCTGAACATGGTCAACGGCTCCACAGCCGACACGCTGAATGTCGGAAACCTGACGCTCGACGGCGGCACGCTCGCCATCGACCTCGATGCCGAGGCGGGCCTTGCCGACCGGATCAACGCCGCCGGCGCGATCGCCGCATCGGGGGCAAACACGATCGCCGTTTCTCTTGTAGGCCCGCTGGAGCTCGGCGGCCCCATCGTCGTCGCCATCGTGCCGGTGGCGGGCGAGACGCCCCCAGTCGACGGCGAGCCGTCGCCGCTGTTCACGATCGCCGGCCTGCCCGACGATCCCGCCGCCCTGTTCGACTTCACTGTCATCACCGGGCCGGACGGCGGCCTCTACCTGTTCGCCGAACCGGGTAGCGGGCTCGTTCTCGCGACCGCGACCCGCGTTGCCATCGACTCGCGTCCCATCGAGAACGTGACGGCCACGGTCGGCGACATCATCAACGACGCGATCCTGACGCGCTTCGGCCTCCTGGCGAGCACGGGCCGGACGGATGCCGCACCGAATTTCGGCATCTACGCCACCGGGCAACTGGCCGGCGTCAAGCATGACGGTTTCAGCGTCTCGGGCGGCGGCTTTTCCGGGGTCACGCCGGGTTTCGACGCGACCGACTTCTCGCTGGCCGCGAGCCTCGAACTGGACGCTGCGCAGTACTTCGGCTTCGACGACGTCTACGGGCTCGATGTGGGCGTGTTCGGCGGCTATGCGAGCACCAGGGTCGACATGGATCCGACAAGCCTCTTCAGCGAGGTCGGAGACGGCGAGAACCGCAGCGGCATGTTCGGCAGCTACGCGCTGTTCCGCTCCGGAACCACCTACGGCCTCGTTTCGGCCACGGGCTTCGCCGGCAGGACGGACATCACCAATGACGTGCTGGGCTCCAGTGGAGACTACGGCACCTTCGGCTATGCCTTCACGGCCACGGCAGGCCATGTCTTCCAGATCAACGAGAACTGGCGCTTCGACCTGCGCGGCGGCATCCTGGGCGCCTCGTTTCGCGGCGACGAGTTTACCGACAGCGTCGGCAACGACTTCGGGAGCTCGCGCATCTCCTTCGGCGCGATCAAGTTCGAGCCCGGCCTGTTCGCGCGCTACGTGATGGAGAACAACAGGATCTTCAGCCCCTACCTGCGCACCGAATTCCAGCAACGCTTCGACTACAAGAACACCAGCAGCCTCGACGGCATCGCCTTCGCGTTCGACGATGCCGACTTCTCGGCCAGCGTCAGCGCGGGTGCGAACTATCAATTCGCGGAGAAGTGGACTGCCAGTGGCGAGGTGCGCGGCAAGTTCTCCGAAGACAGCCGCACGTTCGGCGGCAAGATCGGCGTCAAAGTGCGGTTCTGAGAAGCATGAGCAGTCAATCTCAAGCCATTCGTCGACAGGGCCGACTATTCGGCGCCGCGTTCGGGATGGGGACGGCGATTCTCCTTGCCTCACTGATGCCGAGCATGGCGCAGGAAGCCGCTAAGCCGCCGCAAGCCGACACACAGCCGAAGGGGTGGACCGTGAATTGCTCGGCTCCTGCCGGCCAGACCGAACTCGCGTGCACGCTGACGCAGACGCTGGTGGTGAAGGACAGCGGCCAGCGCGTCCTGACCGCCGTGGTCATGCGGCGCGACGGGAAATACGTCCTCAATCTCGGCCTTCCGCACGGCCTCAACCTGCCCAAGGGCGTCGACCTGTGGATTGATGACGGCCCTCGCGCCAATCACCCGATCGTGACAGCCGACCAGAAGGGCAGCTACACGGCGGTGGCGCTCGACCAGGCCCTCCTCACCGCCCTCAAGAAGGGCCACCTGCTCAACGTCGGCGTTGTCGCCTTCAACGGCAACGAGATCATCCTGCAGCTCTCGCTCGACGGTTTCACCGCCGGACTCGCCCGCCTTTAAGGCGAAAACCCCGGCAGATTCCGCCGCCTGCCAAGTATTCGGCATACCAACTCGTCGCCGGTTTCCTTTGCACCAAGACTGCACTACGATTGCATTATTCATCGCAACTGCCGGCATCGCGCCGACGGAGTCCGACCGAAGAAATGTCGTGGTATAGCAAGGTCGCCTGGTCGGAAGGCCTGTTTCTTCGCCAGCACCATTTCCAGCAGAACGACCGCTATTTGGAGCGGTTGCTGGAGAACCGCGTTCGTCAGCTTGGCTCCTATCCCTGGGGATTCAGCCAGATCGAAATTGATCGGGATCTCGCGCAGCAGAACAAGTTCGCGCTGCGCCGCGCCTCCGGCATCTTTCAGGACGGCACCCCCTTCGACATGCCGGGCTCGAGCCCGCTGCCCGAGCCGATCGACGTACCCGCGGGTGCCGAACGTCAGATCGTCTGGCTGACACTGCCGGCCGCCGTGGTGAATGGGCGTGAACTCGACATGCCGGAAGGGACGTCGGGCAGCCGCTATGTCCGCGACATCGAAACGGTGATCGATTCCACATCCGCCATGCACGTGGAGCAGGAGATCGAGGTCGCCCATCCGCGCGCTGCTTTCGAGATCCGCAAGACGCCAAAGCCCGGATTTCACTGCCTGCGTGTCGCGCGCATCCTGGAGGTGCGCGACAAGACCATCGTTTTCGACGAGACCTTCGCGCCGCCAGTGATCGCCGTTCACGCCCATCCGGTGGTCGCGGGCTGGGTCGACCGCGTGATCGGCTGGATGGACACCAAGCTGGAGACGCTGGCGCGGTTTGCGGCCGACCCCAGCGCCGGCGGCGGGCTGCAGACCTTCGACTATTTCATGCTGCAGATGCTTAACCGCGAGATCAACGTAGTGAAGCACATGCGCGGGTCGCAGTACGTGCACCCGGCGGATCTCTACCAGGAACTGCTGCGTATTTCGGGCGAGCTGTGGACCTTCTCGCCGAAGCGCCTGGCGCCGGAATACGCGCCCTATGACCAGGATGCGCTCGACACCACCTTCGAGCCCGTGCTCGCCGACATCCAGCGCCTGCTCAGCCTCGACATCGGTCGCGCGATACGCCTCAATCTGGTCGAGAAGGCCCCGAATGCCTTCATCGCCACGGTCCCCGATCGCGCGCTGTTCCGCAACGCCACCTTCGTCATCGAGGTGGCGGCGGCAAAGCCGCTTTCGCAGGTCCAGCAGCAGTTCCCCGCACTGTGCAAGGTCGGGCCGAACACCAAGATGAACGAGATCGTTCAGACACATCTGCCGGGCATCGAACTGGTGCACATGCCGACGCCGCCCCGACAGATCCGGGCGATCTCCGACCACGTCTATTTCTACCTCGACAAGGCCTCGGCGCTCTGGCCCGAGTTCAGTGTCGCTTCCGCCATAGGCCTGCATTTCGCGGGTGACTGGCCGGGCCTTGAACTCGACCTGTGGGCGATCGTGGAAGACCGCAGATGAGCGGCAAGGACGACCCATTCGGTTCCGGCGGGAAGACGGTGATCCGTCCGAATCCCGGCGGACGGATGCGGTCGGAGCCTTTCCGCCCGTTGCCCGGGACGCCCGGGAACCCGCTCCCGGAGGACAGCGGCACGGTCATCGGCGGTCCGGTACGCCCGCCGCCCGCGCCCCAGCCCTTCTCGGACCCCTATCGACCGGCCTCGCCGTCCCCGCCGAATTCCCCGATGCCGCCGGCGCCGGGTTCCGCCCGTCACGGAATGCCCGATCCGGACGACTGGATGCGCACGGGCAACAATGCGGGCGCGTTTTTCCCGAACGCCGGACCGCAGCAGCCTCCGCCCGCCGAAGTGCCGAAGATCCCGCTGGAAGTCGCACTCAACGCCCGCGACGGCGGCGAGTATTCGGCGGCCAACCCGATCACCGCCGCCGCCGCCCCCTTGCTGATCCTGCTCGGACGCCTCCGGTTGATGATCGTCGACATGCAGGCGGTCCCGCTGATGACGCATGTCGCCGAGCAGATCCGAGAATTCGAGCGCAAGGCTAGCGAGGCGGGCGTCGACCCGATGGACGTGCAGGTGGCCAAGTACGCGCTCTGCGGCACGGCCGACGACATCGTCCAGAACCTGCCCGGCACCGACCGGCATGTGTGGATGCAGTATTCGATGCTCGCACAGTTCTTCCAGGTGCGAACGTCGGGCGTCGGCTTCTTCGAGGAACTGAAGAAGATCCTCGCCAACCCTGCCCCACGCTACCACCTGCTTGAACTCATGCACGCCTGCCTGTCGCTCGGATTCGAAGGGCAGTACCGGGGCGCTCATGGCGGCGACGTCGAACTGCAGCGATGGCGGCGCGACGTCTACCAGGCGCTGCGCCACCTCAAGCCGCGTAATGACGACGACATTTCCCCGCGCTGGCAGGGCATGGCGAAGCTGCTGCGCAACAGCGGCTCTACCATTCCCGCCTGGGTGATCGCAGGCGTGGCGGGAGCGGTGCTGGTCGGCGTCTACATCCTTCTGCGCTTCATCATCAGCGCCGATGGCGACGCGCTCGCGGCACGGCTGATCGGCCTCAACCCGGCAGGCGCGGTCACCATCGAGCGCGCCACCTTCGAGCCGCTGCCCGAACTGCCTACGACCTCGACCCAACTCGAGCGCATCCGCGCCGCCCTTGCCGACGACATCGCGGCCGGTGGGCTGGCGGTGGAACCGGTGGGCGAGAACATTGTCGTGCAGGTCAACAACCTGCTGCTGTTCGCCTCGGGCCGCGCCGACGTCCGGCCCGAATTCGAACCGGTGGCTGCGCGCATCGCGGCGGCGCTCGACAGGGAGCCGGGGCCCATCCATATCACCGGCCACACCGACAACGTGAAACTGCGGCCGACCGGCGCCTTCAAGTCCAACTACGACCTGTCGGTCGCCCGCGCCAGGGCAGTCGAGAAGGTCATCGCCCCGCAGCTGAGCGACCCGTCACGGCTCAGCGTCGACGGCAAGGGCGAGGACGAACCGATCGCCGACAACAAGACGCCGGAAGGCCGGGCGCTGAACCGGCGCGTCGAGATGATGATCCCCCGAGCCGACGAGTAAGCGCATGGCGACGGGGGGAGCAATCAGGGACGTTCTGGCGTGAGGAAGTGGCTGCTCCCGATCGCGGTCGTCATCGGCCTGCTGGCATTCTCGGCGATCGTCTGGTTCGCGCTGCCGATGATCGGCTACGCCGATACGCGCCCCTTCGAACCAGCCTGGGTGCGGATCGCCATCATCGCCGTCGTGGTGCTGATCGTCGGCGGCTTCTACGGGATCCGCTACCTGCTGCGCCGCCGCGCCGCGAAGAAGCTCGAGGCGGCGCTGGCGGAAAACGAGGCGAAGCAGGGCGACGGACAGGTCCTCGCCGAGCGGATGACCGAGGCGCTGGAAACGCTGAAGCGGTCCAGCGGCAAGCGCACCTACCTCTACGACCTCCCCTGGTACGTCATCATCGGCCCGCCGGGCGCCGGCAAGACAACGGCACTGGTGAACTCCGGCCTGAAGTTCCCGCTGGCCGGGCCCGGCGGCGCCAAGGCGGTGGCAGGTACCGGCGGCACGCGCTACTGCGACTGGTGGTTCACCGAAGAAGCGGTGCTCATCGACACGGCCGGCCGCTACACCACCCATGATTCCGATGCGGAAGCGGACGAGAAGAGCTGGCTCTCCTTCCTTTCGCTGCTGAAGTCGCAGCGCCCGAAGCAGCCGATCAACGGCGTCATCCTGGCGATCAGCGTCGAGGACCTGCTCACGCAGACCCCCGAGGAGCGGGACGCACATGCGGTCGCGATCCGCAAGCGGCTTCTGGAACTGCACCAGCAGCTGCGCATCGACTTTCCAGTCTATGCGCTGTTCACCAAGGCCGACCTGATTGCGGGTTTCGTCGAATATTTCGGCTCGTTCACGGAGTCGCGGCGGCGCAAGGTCTGGGGCGCGACGTTCCAGACCGAGGACCGGAAGAAGAACATGGTGGCGGAGGTTCCCGCCGAGTTCGACCTCCTGGTGCGCAGGCTGACCGAGGAGGTCGTCGACAGGCTCCACGAGGAACCGGACCCGATCGGCAGGATCGCGATCTTCGGCTTCCCCGCCCAGTTCGCCCTGCTCAAGGACAAGGTGGCGGATTTCCTCAACCGCATCTTCGAGCCAACCCGTTACCAGGTGAACGCCAACCTGCGCGGCTTCTACTTTTCCTCGGGCACTCAGGAAGGGACGCCGATCGACCAGGTGCTTGGCGCGATCGGCCGCAGCTTCGGCGAGGACGCGCCGTTGTCGCACCTGTCAGGCACCGGGCGAAGCTTCTTCCTGCGCGACCTCTTGACCAAGGTCATCTTCGCCGAGGCGGGATGGGTTTCGCGGGACATGTGGGTGGTGCGCCGGGCCGCCGCCCTGCGCTACGGCGCCTTCGCGGCGATCGCGCTGGTCTCGGTGGGGCTTCTGGCAGCATGGGGCGTGAGCTTCGCCAGCAACAAGGCGCTGATTTCCTCGACCGACAACGCGGTGGAGCAGTATCGCGTCAAAGCCGATCCGGAACTCAAGCGCAGCACCATCGACAATGTCGAGCTGGCGGAAATATCCGGCCTGCTGGACATCCTGCGCTCCATGCCGGTGGGCTATGACAGCCGCGACGATGGCACGCCGCTCAACGAAGGCTTCGGCCTGTCGCAGCGCGACCGCCTGCTCTCCGCCTCCAACACGACGTACCGTCAGGCGCTGGAACGCATGCTCCGCGCCCGGCTCATCCTGCGGCTGGAGCGGCAAATCGAGAGCGACATGAACGACCCCGTGCCGCTCTACGAGACGCTGAAGGTATACCTGATGCTCGGCGGCCGGGCGCCAAAGGTCGATTCCGCGCTGGTCGAGACGTGGATGCGCAAGGACTGGGAAGAGAACCTCTATCCCGGCCCCACCAACCGGGCCTTGCGGGAAACGCTGCTGGGACACCTGCGCGCCATGCTCGACCTCGGCTCGTCCTACAAGCCGAGCTTCGAACTCAACGGCCCGCTGGTGGAACAGGCGCAGCGTTCGCTGGCCCGCATGAACATGGCCGACCGGGCCTACACGCTCATCCGGTCGGAGGCCGAGCGTGCGCCGCTCGAACCGTTCTCGATCGCGCTGCGCGGCGGACCGGACACACAGCTCGTCTTCGAGACGGCCGACGGTTCCCCGTTGGGCGACCTCGTCATCCCCGGCTTCTACACCTATGCCGGCTTCCACGACTACCTCATCCCCCAGCTCGCCGCAGTGGCGGACAAGATCGAGGAAGAGAAATGGGTGATGGGCGAGGCCGGCGAACAGAGCGGCATCGAGGAACAGTTTCGCCAGCTCGGCCCGGTGCTCATCGAGCGCTACGGCCGCGACTTCATCGACGCATGGAACAAGGCCTTCGACAACCTGAAGTTCCGCTCGATGAATGCCGACAAGCCGCAGTACCTGACGCTGTCGGCCGCCTCCTCGCCCACCTCCCCGGTCCGGCAGCTTTACGAGGCGGTGGCGCTGGAGACGCAGCTTACGCGCGATCCTCCCGAGGCCGCGGAAGCCGATACCGGCGGTCTCGAAGATACGGCGCGTGAAGCCGGCAAGCTGGTGGCAGGACGCATTGCCGACCGGCAGACGGGCCTTGCGCGCATCGGCATCGACCTTGCCATCCGCAAGGGCCAGAGCCGCGCCGGCGACGTGTTCGCAGCACAACCGGCAACGTCGCAGATACCGGGCGCAAACATCGAGGCGCAATTCCGGCCGTACCACGAACTGGTCAAGGGGGATCCGGGAAAGCGGCCGATCGACACGCTGATCCAGAACCTCTACGAGGTCTATCAGAGCCTCGTGCTCGCCGCGACGAACCCCTCGCAGGCGGACCGCGCCAATGCGGCCATGCAGCTTCAGCTCGTGAACCTGCGCGCCAACGCCTCCCGCCTGCCGCGGTCGCTGGCTCGCATGGTCAACGCGGCTATCGACGACTTCGACCAGGACGCGGCCGACACCTCCATCGCGCAGCTCAACCAGATGCTGAACAGCACGGTGACGCAGCAGTGCGAGGCCGCGCTCGCCAACCGCTATCCGTTCGCGCGCGACAGTGAGCGCGACGTCCAGATGGCGGATTTCGGGCGCATCTTCGCCCCGAACGGGGTCATCGACCGCTTCTTCGCGCAGAACCTCGCGCAGTATGCGGACATGTCGGGCGGCGAATGGAAGTGGAAGGCCGACACGCAACTCGGACGCCAACTCTCCAACGCCACGCTGAAGGAATTCCAGCGCGCCGCGCAGATCCGCGACGCGTTCTTCCCGCAAGGCGGCGTGATGCCCGGCGTCAGCCTGACCGTCACGCCGTTCTCGCTGCACGGCGAGGTGGACCTGGCGCTGTTCAACCTCAACGGCAACATCGTGCAGAGCCTGCAGACGGGCGGCCTGCCCGTCACCATGCAGTGGCCCGGTTCGATGTCGGGCGGAAGCGTCTCGATCACGCTGACGCCGGAGATCCCTGGCCGCGTGTCGGGCGTCGTGACGGAAGGCCCCTGGGCCTTCATGCGACTGCTCGAATACGGGAAGGTCAGCCAGGTCGGCGACGCCATGCGCGTGCGCTTCGTCATCGGCGGGCGCGATGTGACCTACACATTCCAGATCGGGTCGGCGGCCAATCCATTCACACTGCCGGCGCTGGCGCAATTCCGCTGCCCATCGGGACTGTAGCCATGGGCTTCGGGCTGTTCGGCAAGTTGCCGCAGAAACGAGACTTCATCTCCACCGACGTGCCGGCGGAGGTGGTGCAGCCGCTCGAGACATGGCTGCAGTCCGCCGTCGCGGCGAGCCGCAACGAACTCGGGCGGGGCTGGGAAGCCGCCTATCTCGTCGCACCGATCTGGCGGTTCTGGATCGGAGCGGACGTCTTTGGCCGCAACTGCGCCGGTGCGGTGATGCCCTCGGTGGACGGCGTCGGCCGCTACTTCCCGCTGATGGCGATCTGGACCTGCGAGACCGGGGAGAGCCTGCCGCCGCCACCCTATGCGCCGCAGGAGAAGTGGTTCTCGGCCATCGAGCGGCGGCTGCTGGGCGTGCTGGAGGAAGGCGCCGACATCCCCATCGCCGAAATTCTGGCCGGTCTCCCCGCCCCTGCCCTCGACGCGCGAGCGCCAGCGGTTGAACGCCGTGCGTTCAAGGGCGGCCCTGTGTGGCGCGGCGGCGACGACATCGACGTGCCGAGCCTGCTCGCCGCGATCTTCGAGGACGACTACCGGCAGGTCGCGAACGGGCGCAGCTACTGGTGGGCGAGCGGGACAGCGGCGCGCGGCCCCGTTCTGCACGCCCGAAACGGGCTGCCTGACCCTTATTTTCACACCCAGATGCTTCGATCCATGGCAGAATGACAACGGGTCTGCGGAAGGGAGACCGACGTGAACGAGTCCACGCTCCGCTTCGACAGCTTCGCAGTGTCGCATCCCGGCCGGGTGCGGGAGCTCAACGAGGACTCCCACCTCGCCATACCGCGCAGCGGGCTGTGGCTCGTGGCCGACGGGATGGGCGGCCACGACTCCGGTGAGGTGGCTTCCTCGACCATCGTCCGGCACCTCTCGACCATCGGAATCGCGAGTTCGGCCCCCGACCTGCGGGCCCGGTTCGAGGACCGCGTCGCACGAGCCAATAGCGAGATCTGGGCGCTGGCCATGTCGCGCGGCGGCGTCATCGGCTCCACGCTCGCGGCGCTGCTGATCTTCGGCCAGCAGTTCGCCTGCATTTGGCTGGGCGACAGCCGCGTCTATCTGGTGCGCGACCGGTCGCTGCGACAGCTCACGCGGGATCACACGGAAGCGCAGGAACTGGTCGATCGCGGCGTGCTGACGCCGGAAGAGGCTCGAATCTGGCCACGGCGCAACGTCATCACGGCGGCGGTCGGCATTTCCGACGAGGTGTTTCCGGAGATGGAGCTCGGCCAGGTTCGCCACGGCGACATTTTCGTGCTGGCGACCGACGGCCTGACGGCGCACGTCGGGGACGGAGAGATCCGCGACACCGTGCTCGCAAACACGCCGGAGGATGCCTGCCGCGCGCTGCTTGATTCGACACTGGAGCGTGGCGGCACGGACAACGTCACGATCGTCGTCGTGAAATGCGTGGACAGCAGGGTCGACAACAGCCGCAGCCCGTCCGGAACGCAGACGGGAGATCCGTGGCATGTCGGCTGACGAACGGACGCTGATCAAGTCCGGGCCCGATTCCGTCGCCATCGGAACGCAGATCAGCGGCACCTACGAACTGGACGAGCGCATCGCCGCCGGCGGCATGGGCGAGGTGTTCCGCGGCCACAACATCCTCACCGGCGACCCCGTCGCGATCAAGATCGTGCTTCCCGAGTTCGCGCAGGACCAGATGATCCTGGCGCTGTTCCGCAAGGAAGCCACGGTGCTCAACCATCTCTTCCACGAGGCCATCGTCCGCTACCACGTCTTCGCGATCGACCAAGCGCTGGGACGCCCCTACCTCGCGATGGAATTCGTCGACGGCGTGCCTCTGGGCGACATGTTCGCACGTGGGCCGATGCCGCCCGACGACGCACGCATCCTCCTGGCGCGTCTAGCCTCTGGCATGAGCGCGGCGCATGCCGCGGGCGTCATCCACCGTGACCTGTCGCCCGACAACATCATCCTTCCCGGCGCCAATGTGAGCCGGGCGAAGATCATCGACTTCGGGATCGCACGTTCGGCCGGCATCGGCGGAGAGACCATTCTCGGGGGGCTGTTTGCCGGCAAATACAACTTTGTCTCGCCGGAACAGCTCGGCCTCTTCGGCGGCGAGGTGGGGGAGGCGTCGGACATCTACAGCCTCGGCCTGGTCATCGCCGCCGCTCTTCGTGGCAAGCCGTTCGACATGGGGGGCAGCCAGGTCGAGGTGATCGAGAAGCGCCGCAAGGTGCCGGACCTTTCAGACATAGATCCGGACCTGCGGCCGATCGTGGAGGCCATGCTGGAGCCCGATCCCGTCGATCGCCCATCCGGCATGGCAGAGATCGCCAGATGGGTGAGCCCGATCACGGCGATCGCCCCCTCCCCCACGGTTCCGCCTTCCCTTGGCCGGGAACGAACCGGCCGCATCGCCGCGACCGCCTCCAGCCAGCACGGTCCTGTCCCAGGGGCGACGACGCCAGAGCGGGCCGAAGCTCCGGTCTCGTCATACGCGGGGCTACAGCCAGCCGAACTGCCGAGCGAAAGCCCTTTCGGCCCCTACATCCCGCCTCCCAAGGCGGAGGCGGCGGTACCGCCCGAGCCGATTCCGGCACAGGCCCCGAAGGCGGCACAGCGGGGACGAGGCGGATGGATCGGCGCAGCGCTCGCGCTCGTTGCGGTCGCCGCGGTCGGTGTGGGCGGGGCCTGGTATGCCGGCGTTCTGGACCTCGGCGGCGAGCGATCGCCCTCCAGGAGCGAGGTTCTGCCGAAGACGGACAGCCCTCCCGTAGAGCCGCCCACTAGCGAGACGGACACGACACCACCGGAAACCGAACCGGTGCCTCCTACCGCCGAGACGACACCGCCGGTGACCAAGCCGGCGCCGCCTGCACCACAGCAGGAACCTCCGGTCACGCAGCACGAGCAGCCGCCCGCCACGCAGCCACCGGTCGTCCAGCCGCCCACCGTCGGGTCCGATACTCCACCCACCGACGGTCCGGCAGCCGTGGACGGGGTAGCCGAGCGCATCGCATGGGTGCGGGCATTCTCGGGAGGTCCGTGTTTCTTCGCCACCAGCACGACCGCCACCCCGGAACGCGTCGACGTGGACGGCTTCGGAGACCGGGTGGAGCCCTTCCGAAAGTTGCTTTCGGACTACAGCACCAAGTTCGGGGCCGAGCCCCACATCACCGTCGGCATCATCCGCGAACCCCAGTGCCCGGTCACCGACCTGCTGCGCGCCCTGCCCGCGAACGGCGATCCGCCGAGCGTGGCGCTGCAGAAGTACGAACTCGCCGAGCGCGACACGATGGCCGGCACCGTCGAGATGCGACCGGGCAGCACCACCTACCTGCTGCTCGTCGACCATGACGGGATGGTGCACAATCTCGACGCGTTTCTCAGGCGCTCGGGCACCGAGGCATCCTTCAGCGTGCCGCTGGGGTTGGCGACCGCGCCGGGAGACAGGGCCGCCGGCGTGCCGCAACTGCTGCTCGCGATTTCCGCGCCCGCCCCACTCGATGCGCTCAAGGTCACGGCGGCCACGCAGGCGCGCAATTTGCTGCCGCGGGTGCAGGAGGAGCTGGAGGCGAAGGGTGGCGCCAGCGCTGCGGCGAAATTCTTCCGCATCCGCAGCTGACGCCACCGGCCTTCGGGAAAGCGCCGGGGGCCACCATCGGCCGCCGGCTGATGAGTTCGGGGACGCGTGCGTTACGCGGCTTCGGCGAGGGCGCCGTCGAGGGCAGCCTCCATCTCGGCCCGCGCAAGCGTGAGCGCCTTCTCCCGCTCGTCGGGCCCGAAGGCCAGCTTCTCGGCGCGCACGAAGGTGATGTCGTTGATCCCCATGAAGGTCAGCAGCGTGCGCAGGTGCGGCTCCTGAGAATCCATCGCCTGGGCCGGACCAGCGCTGTAGAGCCCGCCGCGGGTCAGGATAACGATGGCGCGCGTGCCCTTCACCAGACCTTCCGGTCCCGCCTCGCCGTAGCGGAAGGTGACGCCGGCCCGCAGGACGAAGTCGAACCAGCTCTTCAGGGTCGACGGCATGCCGAAATTGTACATCGGCGCCGCGATAACCAGAATGTCGGCAGCCTTCAGTTCATCGATCAGCGTATCGGAAAGGGCGCGGGCTTCTGCCTGCTGCGGGGTGGTCGTCGCCCCGCCACGGATCGCCGCGACGGCGTTCGCATCGAGATGGGGTACCGGGTTGGTGGCGAGATCACGCGTCACGACGCGAAGCTCGGGATCGGCCACCCGCAGGGTGGCAAGCGCGGAATCGACAAGCGCATTCGAGGCAGACGCTTCGCCGAGAACGCTGGTGGTGAGGACGAGAACGGTGGACATGGGTTTCTCCCGTGACGCGGAATTCGAGTTGCGGGAGATTTGCTGTTTCCGTTACGACATCAGTAGAGGTATTTTTCGCGCCTCGGTGTTGCTGAAAACGGAACAGCAGGTGATGGATCTCGAAGACATGCGATCCTTCGTCGAAGTCGTCGACCGCGGCGGCTTCAACCGGGCTGCGGTGCGGCTCGGCGTCTCGAAGTCCATCATCAGCCGGCGGATCGCCGCCCTCGAGGCCGATCTGGGCGTGCGCCTGCTCACCCGCTCGACGCGCGGGATCACCCCAACGGAGGCCGGCCTGGAGTTCAAGGCGCGCTGCGAGCGGATCCTCGCGGAGGTGGCGGAGGCGCGCGACGCCGTTGTCCGGCAGGGCGGCGACATGGTGGGCAGGCTGCGCATCGCTGCGCCGCTCTCGTTCGGCGTGCGCCACGTCGCGCCGCTCCTCGCCGAAATGGCCGAGCGCTATCCGAGGCTGGAAATCGAAGTCGCGTTCGCCGACCGTGTCACCGACCTGATCGGAGAGCGCTTCGACGCGGCCGTGCGGATCGGGGCCTTGCGCGATTCCAGCCTTATCGCACGCAGGATCGCGCCGGTCCGCTCCGTCCTGGCCGCCAGCCCCGCCTATCTCGCGCGGCATGGCCGACCATCCTCCCCGGACGACCTGCTGCGCCACCAATGCCTGATCTATACCGGCTCGGCGGTGCTGGACTGGTCATTTCGGTTCGGACGGCGATGGGTGACAATCCGCCCGTCCGGCCGCCTCCGCTCGGACAGCGGCGACGTCCTCCTGAAATGGGCCATTGCGGGATTGGGAATCGCGAACCTTCCGTCGTTCCTCACCTCGGAGGCCGTCCGCGACGGTACGCTCGAATCCCTGCTTCCCGAGTACACGATGCCGGAGTTCGGGGTCTATGTCGTAAGGCCGCCGGGCCCGCAGGTCCCTGCCAAGGTCAGGGCGCTGATCGACATCATGGTGGAGCGATTTTCAGGCAACGCCGACTGGTCCTGAGACGCGCCGAGCCCCGAGCTGCGCCCGCCCGTCGGAAAAGAGGCTGGATGATAGGGCGCGGCAGGGGCCGTCCTCGCCTACCAACGCTGGTGGACGTAGGGCCTGATGTCGCTGTCGTAGATCGCCCTGATCCGGTCCATCGTCGCCGGGTCGATCAGCGGAAGATCCGCGGCTTCGGCATTGGCCACCGCCTGCGCCGGATTGCGCGCGCCGGGGATCGCTACAGTCACGGCATCGAACATGAGGATCCATCGCAGCGCGTACTTCGCCATGGTCGTGCCGCCGGGCACCAGGGGCCGGATCTTCTCGACCGCCGCAAGGCCGACCTCGTAGGGCACACCGGAGAAGGTCTCGCCGACGTCGAAAGCCTCGCCGTGACGATTGAACTGACGATGATCGGTGGCCTCGAAGGTGGTGTCCTTGCGGAACTTGCCCGAGAGAAGGCCGCTCGCCAGCGGCACGCGGGCGATGATGGCGACATTCGCCGCCCTGGCGCGTTCGAAGAACAGGTCCGCCGGGCGCAGCCGGAACGCGTTGAAGATGATCTGCACCGAAACGACGCCCGGATACTCGATCGCCTTCAGGGCCTCCTCGACACGCTCGACGCTCACGCCGTAGTTGCGGATCTTGCCCTGTTCCACCAGCCTGTCGAGACGCTCGAACACTTCGGGATGGTAGTAGAGGTCGGTCGGCGGGCAATGGAGTTGCACCAGATCGAGCGTGTCGACCTCGAGGTTCCTCAGGCTGCGCTCGATCCAGGTCGAGAGATTGGCGGCGCTGTATCCATCCACCGACTGATGCGGCAGTCGGCGACCTGCCTTCGTGGCGATGAAGGGCCGTTCGCCGCTTCGCTCCTTCATGACCTGCGCGATGAGCTGCTCCGAATGGCCGTCGCCGTAGACGTCGGCCGTGTCGATGAAAGTGATGCCGGCATCGAGGGCTGCGTGAAGTGCGGCGCGCGCCGCCTCGTCATCAACCTTGCCCCAGGCCGAGCCGATGGCCCAGGCACCGAACCCGATTTCGCTGACCTCGCGGCCAGTACGACCGAACGTCCTCGTCCTCATCCTGCTCTCCATTTCGCGTCGACTGCCTTCGTCGGGCGTCACACTCGCCCAAGACGCATGCGCCGCACGCATCTCCTCATCGTCACCGCCGCTGTAGCAGACGGGGATGTTGTATGACAACCCGGAAAGCCAACAAAGATGCGCTGAAGCTGCCGTCAAAGCCAGCTTGCACGCGCCCGCCTTCGAGTCCGTGATTGCCTGGGGAGTTCGGCTGATGCATTACATGCCGGCGCCGCATCGTCGCGGCCCATGCATATGCATACACGGGGGGAGTTCGCGCCATGTGCGGAATGATGCTTGAGCACCGTCCACGTCCCACGACGGGAGCCGCATCATGAGTGGGCAGGAACCGATCACCCTCCTCTTCGGGCGCGAACAACTCCCCCTCAGCCTGTCGGACGACATACGCCCGACCATCGTGCGCAAGCGCCCCCTGCCGAAGATCGCCGATTCGGCGGCTGCCATTCGCGAAGCCTTCGCAAATCCCGTCGCCTCGGCGCCGCTTGCCGAGCTGGCGCGCGGGCGCCGCAGTGCCTGCATCCTGATCTGCGACATCACCCGGCCTGTGCCAAACAGGCTGTTCCTGCGCCCGATGATCGAAACGATGCTGTCGGCCGGCATCCCGCGCGAGAACATCTGCGTGCTCGTGGCGACAGGCCTGCACCGGCCGAACCTCGGACAGGAACTCGCCGAGCTGGTCGGCGATCCCTGGGTGCTCGAGACCGTGCGGGTGGAAAACCACTATGCCCGCGACGAAGACGCCCATGTCGACCTCGGCTTCACCCGCACCCGCCGGACTCCGGTGAAGCTCGACCGGCTGTTCGTCGAGGCAGACCTGCGCATCGCGACCGGGCTGGTCGAGCCGCATTTCATGGCCGGCTGGTCGGGCGGGCGTAAGGTGGTGGCGCCGGGCGTGGCGCATCACGAGACGATCCGTACCTTCCACTCGGCGCGGTTCATGGAGGATCCGCTGGCGGTGCAGTGCAACCTCATCGGCAACCCGCTGCACGAGGAGCAGCTCGAGATCGTGCGCATGCTCGGCGAAGTCTACGCGCTGAACACGGTGATCGACGAGGACCGCGACCTTGCCTTCGTGTCGTTCGGCGAGATCATCGCCAGCCACCAGGCCGCGGTGGACTATGTCGAGGGCGCCACCCACGTACCCGTGCCGCGGCGCTTCCGCACCGTTGTTACCTCCTCAGCCGGCTATCCGCTGGACAAGACCTACTACCAGACGGTCAAGGGCATGGTGACGCCGCTCGACATCCTCGAGCCGGGCGGAACCCTGATCATCGCCTCCGAATGCTCGGAAGGCTTCGGTTCGCCGGAGTTCCGCGATGCGCAGGCACGGCTGGTGGAACTGGGGCCGGAACGGTTCCTGGCAACCCTACAGGCGAAGTCGCTGGCCGAGATCGACGAGTGGCAGACGGAGATGCAGCTCAAGCCGATGCGGCTCGGGCGCGTGGAGCTGTTCGCACCCGGCCTTTCCGGCGACGATCGCACGCTGACCGGCGTGACCATGATCGACGACGTCAACGAGGCCGTGCGCAGGAGCGTCGCGGCGAGCGGCGACCCAGCCGTCGCGATCATCCCGGAAGGCCCCTACGTCGTGCCGCGTTTCGCCGGGTGATCGGCGGGGTTGAAGCGCTTACTGCGGGGTTGCCCCCCGCGAAGCGGTGATACCGCGCCACCCACGCTAACGCAGACCCAACGAAGCAGCCGTCCGCCCTTGGTGACAGGACGGCTGCGGACCGCCTCAGACCATGACCTCTTCCAGCAGGGCGCGGTAGTCGTCGGCGGTCGGCTCGCGCGGATTGGTCGGGTGGCTGTGGTCTGCCAGCGCGCGTTCCACCACCCAGTCGAGCTGCTCCCGCCGCACGCCGAGCGTCGCCAGTCCCGCCGGAATACCGATGCGGGCGTTGAGCGCGGCGATCTCCGCCGCCAGATCGGCCTCTGCCGGCAGGCCCATGGCAGCCTTCAACCGGCCGTACTTCTCGGGGCAGGCCGGGGCGTTGAATCGCAGGACGGGCGGCAGCAGGATGGCGTTCAGCGTGCCGTGATGCAGCGCCGGCTCCTTCAGGCCGCCCAGCGCGTGCGACAGGGCATGGACCGCGCCCAGCCCCTTCTGAAAGGTGAGGCCGCCCTGCAGCGAGCCCATCATCAGTTCGGTGCGGCCCTCGATCTGGCTGCCGTCCTTCACCACCGCCTCCAGGTTCCGCCAGATGCGGCCCGCCCCGTCCAGCGCGATGGCGTCGGCCGGCGGATTGAAGCGCGGCGACAGGAAGGTCTCGATGCAGTGCGACAGGGCGTCCAACCCGGTGGCTGCGGTGAGGCCCGGCGGCAGGCCAAGCGTCAGTTCGGGGTCGCAGATCGCCCGCCTCGGGAACAGGTGCTGGCTGATGAAGCCCAGCTTGCGTCCGTCGTCGAGCGTGATCAGCGCAGCGCGACCTACTTCGGCGCCGGTGCCGGCAGTGGTCGGGATCGCGATGACCGGAGCGACGGCGGCGGTGATCCTGGCTATGCCGCCATAGATCGCCGCGAAGGATTCCAGGCTTCCCTCGTGGGTCGCCAGCAGGGCGACGCCTTTGGCGAGGTCAATCGGCGAGCCGCCCCCCAAAGCCACGATGCCGTCGCAACCCTCGGCGCGATAGGCCTTCAGCGCGGCAAGCGTCGCCGACTCGGTCGGATTCGAGGGTACGTCGAGGAACTGCGGCGTGCCGGCCGGCAGCATTGCCCCGACCCGGGCGACGAGGCCCGTCTTCTCCAGCCCCCTGTCGCTGATCAGCAGCGGCCTGGCGATGCCCGTCTGCGAAAGGTGGTCGCCGAGCGTCGCCAGGCTGCCGGCGCCGAACTCGATCGTGGTCAGGTACGATATGATGGCCATCAGGCGCGGATCTCCGGTTGGCTGGCGCGGCGGACGACGTGACTCTGCCGCACTTCAGGTTGCCGGAGCATGTTCCCGATGGGCGCGACAAGTGCAATCGGTATCGTCGCGCGCAAGCTGAGTTTCCCTAACGTGCTGCGATGACCGAAACGAGCCGAATGGCTCATCCTTCCGAAGACTGTTTCTGGAAGCGCGGGCAGCCAGCGCCGTTCTACGCAAGCGTCGGCACAATCCTCCTCGCGGGGGTGCAGTTCAGCACCCCCGCTAACGGCCGTTCTACTTGAAGGCGTTTGGCAACCAGACGGCGATCTCGGGGAAGAGGAAGACCAGCGTCAGCCCGAGGAGCTGCAGGCACACGAACGGTCCGATCGAGCGATAGATGTCGCCCATCGACACGTCGCGCGGCAGCACACCCTTGAGCCAGAACAGAACGAAGCCGAAGGGCGGCGAGAGGTAGGCGATCTGGATGTTGACCACGAACAGCGCGCCGAACCACACCTTGTCCACGCCGAGCTGGTCGATGATCGGAATGAACAGCGGCGTACAGAGCATGATGATGGCCCAGTCGTCCATGAACATGCCGAGCACGAGGATGATGAGCATCATCATCACCAGGATGCCGGTGGCGCCTCCCGGCATCGACAGAACCAGTTCGGTCAGGAGGTCCTGGCATCCAAGCGTGTTGAAGATGTTGAGGTAGACGCTGGCACCGATCAGGATCCACAGGCCCATTCCGCTCAGCGTGAGTGTGGTGACCAGAGAGTCGCGCAGGACCGGCCAGGTGAGACGCCCGTAGATCAGGTTGATGACGAAGGCGCCTGCCGCGCCGAAGGCGGCGGCTTCCGTCGGGGTGGCGACGCCGCCCCAGATCACGCCGAGGACCATCACGATCAGGACGACGAACGGCCAGATCTTGACCACCGCCTGCACCTTCTCGCGCGCGGTAAAGGTCGTGCCCTGGGGGATGGGCGGGCCCATATGCGGCTGGAGCCGGCAGCGCACTCCGATGTAAATCGTGTAGAAGGCGGCCAGCATCAGGCCGGGCAGCACGCCGGCGAGGAAAAGGCTGCCGATCGAGACCTTGGCCAGCAGGCCGTAGAAGATGAACGGAACGCTGGGCGGAATGAGCGCCCCGAGCGCGCCTCCCGCACCTATCGCGCCGATCGCCATGGAGCGGTTGTAGCCGTACTTCATCATTGACGGGTAGGCGATCTGACCCATCGTGATCGTGGCCGGCGGGGTGATGCCGGTGACTGCCGCGAACACGGTGCAGACCTGGACGGTTCCCATGGCCAGGCCGCCGGGGATGTGGCCGATCAGCTTGTAGACGGCGTCATAGGCCGCCTCGGCGATACCCGAATAGCGGATGAGCGAGCCCATGAAGAGGAAGAGCGGGACGGTCACCAGGATATAGTTCCAGGGCGTGGAGAAGAACGCGCTGGGGATCGCCAGCAGCGCGCGCGGTTCGAAGATGAGGGCGAACAGCACCGCCGTGCCACCCAAACCAAAGGCCACCGGCAGACCCATAAACAGAATCGCGAAGAGCACGATGAAGTAGAGCGCCGTTATCAGTTCGAGGCTCATGCAATTCTCCGCGGACAGGTGGTGTCGGTGCGGCGCGTCCCGCCCCGCAGATGCTCCAAAGGCGTTTCAGACGAAATCGGAAGGGTGCGGCGCCCATCCTGGCTGCGGGCGGGCGCCACAAGTCACTGAAGCGCGAGCAGCTGTACTCAGTACTCAGTACTCGCCCTTCTCCTTCAGGTACTTCTTCCAGAGCTCGACGCCGCGGGCGTTGCGTTCCGACTGGGCGGCCACCTGAGGCCAGACTTCCTCGATCGACTTCTTGCGCATCCGAGCGACTTCCTCGTCGGAGAGCTCGATGACCTCGCCGCCGGCGTCGCGGAGGACTTGGAGCGCATGCTCGACGCCGTCGGCGTGCATCTTGCTGGTCTGGAAGTAGGTATCCTGGAAGATGCCCTCGATCTGGTCGCGCTGCCACGGGGTCAAGGCGTTCCAGCTATCGAGATTGACGAAGATCTCCTGATGCTGGGCGGGGCACCAGCCGGGCATGATAGCGTACTTAATCACCTCCTGAAACGACATGTCGTCGATGCCGCCGGTGTCCCAGTAGGTTCCCTCGATGGTTCCAAGCTTGAGGGCCGTGTAGATGTCGCCCGCGTTCATGGAGACCGGCGCGCCGCCCATCGCCGCATGGAACAAAGAGTGTGGCCCGCCCGCGCGCATCTTCTTGCCGGCGAGGTCCTCGAGCTTGTGGACAGGGAACTTCGTGAACATTGCATTCGGACCCTGGTTGGTCCAGCCGATCCAGTGGAGATTACGCTCATGCGCAGCCTCCTGGACGAGGTCGCCAATCCGGTAGTTCGGATCGCCCCACATGGCCTCCCATGCCTGTTCGGAGTTGCGCGCGCCCATGGCCAGTCCGAAGGCCAACATGCCCTCGGGCATGTCCCCACCGTAAACCGTGGCCCAGCCTGCGTAGCCGTCCGTCTGACCCGCGGCGGCCGCGCCGAAGGCCTCGGAACCGCTGGTCAGAGCGCCCACCGGCTCGACCCTGATCTTGACCGTGCCTTTGGTGGCCTCTTCCACGGCCTTCACCCATGGGATCAGGCCATTGTCCCACCCGGCATCCGTCTGATCGAAGGCGGGCTGGAACACCCACTCCGTTACCGTCGACGGCGGCCCGTCTTCCTGCGCAAGGGCGACCGAGCCCGAGAGCGCCAGTGCACCGATCAGCCCTATCGCCGACTTCAAGATGTACCTTTCGTGAAACACCACTTCGCTCCTTCCTCTGGTTGTTCAGTCAGGTTCGCGAGTCGCGGTCCTGCTTCTTGTGCGCGCGCTATTTTGACTATGCTTGTTCCGACGTTGTTCCCTGTATGATCGTTCTCACGTCCAGGACGAATTTCTTCAGTACTATGAGCATGACGATGGCCGCAGTCAGCGGGATCGCCGATTTCAGCGGATAGATCGGGATGGGTATGGACGTCGGCGTCACCTGCTTGAGCCTGATCGACATCATGGCCGCGTCAAAGCCCTTCCACATGAGCACGGCGAGGAACAGGAACGTGAAGGGCGCGGTCAGGACGTCCAGCACAGCCTTCGTCCGGTCGGACGCTCCCGCGTAGAATACGTCCAGCTTCACGAAGGCGTCGTGCTTGAGCGCGTAGGCACCTCCCGTGCACGCCATCAGCACCATCGCCGCCTGCACGGTAGTCCCGATCCACTGCGAGGGGCTGTTCATGACGTATCGGAGAAACACGTCCGTCACGCCCAAGAACATGCAGTAGAGGACGAGAATCCAGCCGATCCTGCCGAGAAATTCGGCCATGCCGTCGATCAGCCTTGCAAGTCTGCCCCACAGCTGCATCAGCGATCGGCTCCTTCAGCTCGGCAAATCAAGACGTCTTCTGGGGGAACCAAACCTGCTCCGACAGCTAACGTTCCGGAAGGCATGTTGGAAGGACGTACAAAGCGGCGCATAGGTCCAGATTTTCAGGATCACTGACTCCACTTTCAGTGACCGGGCAAGTTGACCGCCTGATACTTGGGACCAGTGTTCCTCGGGTAGGATTTACGACCCTGACTCCCGCTTGAGAGCTGCAGAAAGTCTTGCGATGCCCTCCGGTATCCGCTCCGCCGCAATCGAACTGTAGGCCAGCCGGTAGAAATTCTTGGGCTTGTCGACGCCGGAGAAGAACGGATGGCCGGCTTCGATCAGCACGCTCTCCTCGTACAGGGAGCGAGCCACCTTCTGCGTGTCGACGCCCTCCGGGGCACGCAGCCAGATGCTGGAGCCACCTTCGCCGACCACGGTCAGCCCGTGCGCCTCGATGGCCTCGATGGCGACCCGCCGTCGCTCGGCATAG
>Ga0182741_1000309_pt1 | contig 75349 bp, 64 predicted proteins | sample eDN5th37CBELigOP_FD_128874 | JGI IMG/M metagenome (GOLD analysis project Ga0182741, IMG submission 128874) | Enriched Organic Plus compost microbial communities from Emeryville, California, USA - eDNA 5th pass 37_C BE-Lig OP (version 2) (version 2) ...
GACGAGAAGACTGTTCGCAGGTACCTCGCCCTGCTCACGGACGCCTTGGTGGTCCGCCAGCTCCAGCCCTGGCACGCCAACCTGGGCAAGCGCCAGGTGAAGTCGCCGAAGGTCTACGTGCGCGACAGCGGCCGCCTCCACGAGCTCCTAGGGATAGACGACCAGAGGGACCTGCTGCACCACCCGAAGCTGGGAGCCTCGTGGGAGGGGTTCGCCATCGAGCAGGTCCTCGCGACCGAGCCCCACACCGACGCCGCGTTCTGGGCGACGCACCAGGGCGCGGAGATCGACCTGATCCTCCAACGCAAGGGCAAGCTCTACGGCGTCGAGGTGAAGCGCGTGGACGCGCCGCGGGTGACGCCGTCGATCCGCATTGCGCTCGCTGACCTCGGGCTGGAGCGAGTGGCAATCGTCTACCCCGGTTCGAAGCGGTACCCGCTCGCCGAGCGGGTGGAGGCGGTGCCTCTCGCTTCGCTGGCCGAGCCAGGGCGCCTGTTCTCGGCCGAGTGGGCTGCGGCGGTCTGACCGGGGTCGTTCTGACTAGCGATGGATAATGCACGCGGAAGTGATGGCACAGAGGTGTGATATCACACGCATGTGTAAGCATATCGATGTGTCATAGTCAGGCGTGGCCGCGACCCGCTCCGACATCATCGACCGCGAGGTGGAGCTGCGAACGCTCGCCGGCCTCCTGGACGGGCCGGGAGCGAAGCTCGCCCTGGTCACGGGCCGCAGGCGCGTAGGCAAGACGTACCTGTTGGCGCGGGTCTGGCCCGAGAAGACGGCGTTCGTCTTCACCGCCACGCAGACGACGCCTGAGCAGAACAGGCGACAGCTCATCGAGGACCTGGCTGCGTGGTCGGGCGAGGACCTCCGGCCGGAGGACCATCCCACGTGGCGCTCCGTGTTCGACCTGCTATGGCGCGTGCGCTCACCGCAGCCGCTAGCGGTAGTCCTCGACGAGTTCCAGTACCTGGGCGCGGGCGAAGACGGCCTGGCCGAAGTGGCGTCGGCGATCAACGCGACGTTCGAGCGCGTGAAGGTGGAAAGGCCTTTCGCGCTCGTGATGAGCGGCTCCGCGGTCTCGACGATGGAGTCGTTGGCCTCTGGCGGCGCCCCGCTCTACGGGCGCCTCGCGACGCATCTGCGCGTCCGGCCGCTCACCCCGTACGACAGCGCAGGGTTCGTGCCTGGGTGGGACCTCAGGGAGCGCGCCGCGGGGTACGGCGTCCTCGGGGGAACGCCGGCCTACTGGGCGGTCCTGGACCCCTCCCTGGACCTCCGCTCGAACGTGGCGCCCCACCTCCTCTCCCCCCAAGGCACGGTCCGCATCCAGCTCGAGACCCTGATCGCGCAGGAGGAGGGGCTGGGGGACCCTGCGGCCTACAACGCCATCGTCAGGGCCGTGGCGGCCGGCGCCACGACGAGGCCGCGCATAGCCGACTCGACGGGCCTCAAGGCCGACGCTTCCCTGGTGCGGCGCCTCGACAGGCTCGTTGAGGTCGCCCTACTGGAGGTGGTCGAGAACATCGGGCGAGGGCCGAAGGAGCCCGTTCGCTACCGCGTCGCCGACCCGGCGCTGCGCTTCTTCCACGTGTTCGTCACGCCCTACGCGTCGCTGCTGGAGCGCGCGGACCCGATCGACGTCTACGACCAGGTGGTCGCTCCTCGCTTGGACACGTACCTCGGGCTGGAGTTCGAGCGCTTCGCCGCGCACACGTACGACAGGCTGGCTGCGACACGAGGTCTGCCGCTGGTCCGGCGTTGGAGCAGGTGGGAAGGCCAGGACGCCAGCAGGCGCTCCATCGAGGTCGACGTCGTGGCACCCCTCGCCGACGGCGGGGTGATGACCGGCTCGGTCAAGTTCACGCGGGCACCGGTAGGGTCGCAGGTCTTCTACGACCACCTGGACGCGCTCAGGCGGGCAGCCGACGCGGGCCAGAGGTGGGCGCACGAGGCCCTGATCGGCGGTCCCATCCTGTTCCTCGCGGCGGCGGGCTTCGACGAGAGGTTCATGGAGACGGTCCGCGGCTACGATGGTCGGATCATCACCTGGTCGCTCCAGGACGTCTACGCGCCTTCCTGAGCCTCACAACCACCCCTTCTCCCGCGCGATCCGCGCCGCCTCGACGCGGTTGGAGGCGCCGAGCTTGCCGATCGCCTCGGAGAGGTAGTTGCGCACCGTGCCCTCGGACAGCCCGAGCGCCGTGGCGATGGCCGCGGTCGTCTGCCCCTCGGCCGCCAGGCGCAGGACGCGGCGTTCGCGGTCGGTGAGCGGGTCCTCCTCGCCCCAGGCCTCCACCGCCAGGTCCGGGTCGACGGCGCGGCCGCCGGCCATCACGCGGCGGAGGGCGTCCGCGAGCTGCGAGGCGGGGGCGTCCTTCAGCAGGTAGCCGGTGGCGCCCGCGTCCAGGGCGCGGCGCAGGTAGCCGGCGCGGGCGAAGGTCGTGAGGATGACGACCTTGGTGGCCAGGTCGCCGCGGTGGCGCAGCTCGGCCACGGACGCCGCCAGCTCGAGGCCCGTGGAGCCGGGCATCTCGATGTCGGTGACCAGCACGTCGGGCTTGTGCTCCTTCACCAGCGCCAGCGCCTCGTCGCCGTCGCTGGCCTGGGCGACGACCTCGATGTCGCCCTCCAGCTCCAGCAGCGCCGCCAGCGCGCCGCGCACCATCGCCTGGTCCTCGGCTATCACTACCTTCACGCCGTCGCTCTTGCCTCCAACGACGCGCCGGGGCGCATCTCGGCGGCTCGCTCGCCGGCGGGCAGGCGCACGGTGAGGACGGTGGAGTCGCCCTTGGGCCTCAGCGTCACGTCGCCGCCCAGGGCCTCCACGCGCGAGCGCATGCCGCTCAGCCCGTTGCCGAACGTGGCGCCGGGCGGCAGGCGGCCGTCGTCGCTGACCGTGAGGACGATCTCGTCGCCCTCGGTCCCCACGCGCACCTGGCAGCGCTTGGCTCCCGCGTGCCTCACCACGTTCGTGACGCCCTCGCGCAGCGCCAGCGCCAGCGCGCCCTCGGCGGCGGGGGGCAGGTCCACGCGCTCGAAGTAGTAGTCGTACTCCACGCCCGCGGCCTCAAGCGCCAGCTTGGCGTTCGCCAGCTCGCCCTCCAGGCCGGACGACCGGTAGCCGCGCACGGCCTCGCGCACCTGGCTCAGGGCGTCCCGGGAGATGCGCTCCACGTCGGCCATCTCGCGGGCGGCGCGCTCGGGGTCGCGGGTGGCGAGCTTGGACGCCAGCTCGGACTTCAGGGTGATGGTCGAGAGCGTGTGGCCCAGGAGGTCGTGGAGGTCGCGCGCGATGCGCTCGCGCTCGGCGATGGTAGCCAGGCGCTCGATCTCGTCCTGGGCGAGCCTGAGGCGCGCGTTCTGGTACTCGCGCTCGCTGGCGACGCGGTTGGCGATGCCGACGACCGGCACGAACACGAGCGCCGCCCCGTACGGGTAGAGCAAGTACGGCATCGGCACCGACGACAGCAGCGCCGCCACGGGGACCAGCAGGAACGTGACGGCGAGGACGGCGTTCGAGAGGCGCTTCGGCCGCATGAAGCCGCCGATGGCCGCGGCGTAGATGAAGAACACCGAGGTGCCAGCGTTCACGGGCGCCAGCAGCACCGCCATCGCCAGCATCACCGAGATGCCTATGAGCCCGCCCGGTTGGCCCTTCCAGAAGTACGGCCTGGCGCAGCCGTAGCGGTCGGTCCAGCCGTAGACGGGGAGGAACGCCAGGACGATGAGCACGGCGAGGGCCCAGTCGACCCACGTGGCGGTGGAGTCGAACACGGGCTGGAACGTCACCATGCCCAGGTAGACCAGCCACACCAGCGACCGCCGCGGGACGGTGAACGAGCGCCAGTTCATCCCGTCGAGGATACGCGGCGCCTCCGTTCGTGTTCGCGTCTCGGTGTCCATGAGGTCGGTCCTCTCGAGAAGAAGGGTGGCCGGCCCAGCGTGGTGCTGGGCCGGCAGCGGACGTCCCGCGCCTCAGCCGTAGGTCTTGCCTTCGTCGCGCTTGTAGGCGAACGCGGCGAGCGCCAGGAACGCGAGGGTGAAGCCGGCGAGCACGATCAGGTGCACCGACGCGTTGCCGAGAGGCGTGCCGCCCACGGTGCCGATGACGAGCTGCGCGTAGTGGTAGGTGGGCAGGAACTCGGCGATGCTCTTCACCACGGGCGGCAGGATCGTTATGGGCATCCAGAGGCCCGAAGCGAACGCCATGGGCATGTAGAGCAGGTTGATGACCACCGGCGCCGAGTTCGGGCCGAACGTGTAGCCGATCGCGAGCCCCAGCGTCGCGAAGGGGAACACGCCGATGAGCAGCACGCCGAGCATGGTGAGCCAGTCCGCGACGGCGAACCGCACCCCCTGTGTGACCATGGCGGCGACCGAGAGGGTCACCACCACCAGCGTGGCGAACACCAGGGCCATGCCGATCTTGGCCACGAAGTAGGCCACCGACGGCATCGGGGAGACGCGCTTCAGGCGCATCCAGCCCTGGCCGCGCTCGGACGCCACGCCCACGCCGAAGGAGAACAGCGCCGCCGACACGACGCCCGCCGCCGCGTAAGTGGCCAGCAGGTAGCGCGACGCCCTCACGCCCTGCGCCTCCGCGCTCCCGAAGATCGTGCTGAACAACAGGAAGAACATCAGCGGGAACGCCAGCGTGGCCACGCTGTAGACGGGCAGCCTGAGCATCTTGAGGAACTCGAAGCGCGTCTCGGTGATGACGAGCTTGAGGAGGTTGCGACGGGGGCGGGCCTCGGCGGCCCGGGGGGCGATGGTGGCGGAAGTCATGCGAGCACCTCGACCTTCTCCGCGCGCGGGGCGCGGGGGGTGAAGACGGCGGGGCCGGCCCCGCCGGTGATGTTGAGGAACGCCTCCTCGAGGGACACGCCCTTGACCTCGAGCCCGTAGAGGGAGTCGTCCAGGTTCAGCAGCGCGCGGACGGTGGCCTCGGCCGCGGCGGTGTGCAGGTTCGTGGCCACGCCCACGCGCTCCACGCGCGTCACGCCGGGCAGCGTCGCGAGGCGTTCGAGGGCGACCTTGGTGACGGCCGTGACGACCTTGCCTGCCGTGCGTGCCTTGATCTCGGCCGGGGTGCCCTCGGCGATGACCCTGCCGTGTTCGACGAGCACGATGCGGTCGGCCAGGGCGTCGGCCTCCTCCAGGTAATGCGTGGTGAGGACGACCGTCTTGCCGCCCTCGGCGAACTCGCGCACCTGGCGCCAGAAGTCGCGGCGGGACTCGACGTCCAGGCCGGTGGTGGGCTCGTCGAGGAACAGCAGGTCGGGGTCGCCGACCATGGCCAGGGCGAAGTGCACGCGCTGCTTCTGACCGCCTGAGAGCCGGCCGTACTGCCTGTCGGCCACGTCCTCGAGCCCGGCCAGGGTGAGGACCTTGTCGAGCGGGAGGGGCGAAGGGTAGTAGGCCGCGAACGACGCGATGTGCTCCCGCACCTTGAGCGTGGGCGGCACGCCGCTTATCTGCAGCATCGCGCCCACGCGCACCTTGGCGGCCACGTCGTTGGGGCTCGTGCCGAAGAGCGACGCGACGCCGGCGTCGGGCCTCAGCAGCCCGAGCATCGTGCTCACGGCGGTGGTCTTGCCGGCGCCGTTGGGTCCGAGGAGCGCGAGCACTTCGCCGGTCCGGACGCGGACGGTCACGTCTTCGAGCGCCAGGACGTCGCCGTAGCGCTTCGTGACCCTCTCCAGTTGGGCTGCGTAGTTCCTGTTCATGACTCCGAGGATGCTCCCGGAGCCTGGTCCCACATCAGTGCCTTAGGTCAGGCGCGTGGGGTGACAGGTGTCATGTCGGGTGCCGGATCGCGTGGGGGACGTGGGGCTTCCGCCGGCGCAGATCGGCCGTGGACCCCGCCGCCCGTGCGTGGCGGGATAGCGCGGCCGTCCTCAGCCGCCCCAGAACGCGAGCCGCCCGCCTCGCTAAGCGAGGAGGGCGACCCGGTAGCGCCGAAGCGGCGGTCTGTGCGGGATCCAAGGGGCGGGCGGTTCCGCTACGCGACCTGCTGCCGGCGTCAGCGCTCCCAGAAAGGGGGCGGTTCCACCCCGAGCGCGCGCAGGTAGACGTAGCCCTGGGCTCGATGGTGGATCTCGTTGTCGACTGCGTACTGCACGAGCGACCAGACGCTGCCCGGCCACTGACCGAAGGCGACGTCGTGCTCAAGGAGCCTGGCGGGCGAGATCTTCGCCCATAGCTCGTTCAGCTTCTCGGTGTCCTTGTCCCACAGCTCGAGGAGGCCGGCCTTGTCGCGCGGCAACTGGCCGCCGCCGTACTCCTCCCACTTGCCGGTGACCGCACCGGTCGCCGTGGGGATGGTCATGTGGAGCATCTCGTGCACGAGCTCCCCGAAGGTGCGCATGGGAGCGACCCTGTAGACGAAGAGCTGGTCGTCGGGGAAGGCCTCGATCACCCGGCGCGTGAGGCTGCGGTGGCCCTGCCAGTGGCGCAGGAACTGCTCGGGTGTGATGAAGACCTCGTCAGAAGTGACCTGCTCTGTCATGCGCTTCCTCCTCGGTTAGACGGACCGCCAGGATACCTAAGAAACTAAGGTATCGTCAAGAGGGGTCGGCAGACGCCTAGGGTGGCTGGGCATCCGCCGTTTCACACGCGCTGGACTTGCCTATGATGCCTTCACATGCCTACGGGCAGGCACGTGGAGTTCGTGAGACTCACGGGCCGGCCAACGGTGGTGTCGGGGGGCGAAGAACTTCCTTTTGCGCCTGACAAACGCTTCCAGCTCCTTGGCTACCTCGCGTACGCCGGCGGCTGGGTGGGTCGTGAACGCGTGGCGTTCCTCTTCTGGCCGGACTCGGACACGGCCACGTCACGCCAGAACCTCCGTGGGCTCCTCCAGCGGCTCGACTCCCTGCCCTTCCCGGCGCACGTAGAGGCGACGAAGCACCAGCTCCGTTGGGACGTCCCCAGCGACGTGGCGGCCTTCAACGAGGCGCTGGCGCGTGGGAACGTGGCCGGCGCGCTGGCTGCCTACCAAGGGCCCCTGCTGCACGAGGTCGGCGGCGACGCCGGCGACGAGTTCGACGGCTGGCTGGAGATCGAGCGCGAGCAGCTCTACTCCCGGTGGCGAACCTTGGCGCTCGGTCGCTTGGGCGAACTCGGGCCCGAGGGCGAGGCCGAGGCCTCCGACCTGATGCGTCGCCTGCTGGAGGCCGACCCGCTCGACGAGGAGGCCGTCCGCGTCTACATGCAGGCCCTGTTGAAGTGGGGCCGCGCATCAGCAGCGGCACGCGCTTACCGCGACCTCGCAGCCCGTCTGGAGCGCGAGATGGGCATGGAGCCGAGCTCCGAGACCGTGCTGGCCTTCGAGGAGGCGCAGGCGGCGGCGCCCGAGAGGGTCGTCGCGGCGCGGCCCAGCGAGGCGGCCTCGGCCGTCGTGCGCGAGGAGCCCGCCGGCGTACGGGGCCTGCCGGTGCCCACCACGAGCTTCGTCGGACGCGAGGCGGAGCTCGAGGACGTCATCGCCCTCCTTCATGACCCCGCCTGCCGGCTCCTCAGCCTCACCGGGCCGGGTGGTGTGGGGAAGACGCGCCTGGCGCTCGCGGCCGCCGGCATGTACTCGGGAGAGGCGGGGGTGGCGGCGGTCTTCGTGCCCCTCGACGCGGTATCGACCGCCGACGAGGTCCTCCCCGCGATCGCCACTGCGCTCGGCCTGGGCGGCGCGACGGGCGACCCTTGGAAGGCCATCCAGCAGCGCGTGTCCGATGCGGACCTGCTGATCGTCATCGACAACTTCGAGCACGTCATCGACGCCGCCCCCGTGCTGGCGCGGCTCCTCGAGGCGGGCCCCGGGCTCAAGCCGCTCGTCACGACGAGGGAGCGACTTGCTCTCGAGTCCGAGTGGACGTACGCGGTCGGCGGACTCGACTTCCCCGATGAGAGCGTGCCGTTCTCGGAGCTCGAGCGCTACGGCGCGGTGCGGCTGCTACTGGAGAGGGCACGACGTGTGCGGCCGCGCTACCGCCTGCACGAGGACGATTCGGTGTCGCTAGGGCGCCTCTTCGCGCTCACGCAAGGTCTGCCGCTGGCCATCGAGCTGGTGGCGGCATGGCTGAGGGCGGTGCCGCTGTCCACGCTCGTGGACGAGCTGGAGCGCGACCCGGGCGGCCTCTCCGCCGCCACCTCCGACACGCCAGCGCGCCACGAGAGCGTGCGCGCCGTCTTCGAGCAGTCCTGGTCGCGCCTCAGCGACTCCGAGCGTCAGGTGCTGCGGCGCTTGGCCGTGTTCGCGGGGCCGATGACACCCGAAGCGGTCGTGTTCGTGACGGGCGCAAGCCGGGTCCTGCTCGCGGCCCTCGTCGACAAGTCCCTGTTGCGCATCCGGCGTGACGGCAGGTACGGCCTTCATCCGCTGGTGCGCGCTCTGGCCCGCGAGAAGCTCGACGCCGACCCGCGCGAGTTCGAGGACGTCGTGGAGAAGCACGCCGCTTACTACCTACGCTTCCTCCGCGAGCGCACTGACCGGGTGAAGGGACCGCGACCTGCACCGGCACTCAGGGAGATGCAGTCCGAAGCGGCGGAGCTCCGTGCCGCCATGCGCCGCGCTGCCGAGTACGGGCATCACGAGCGGCTGGTGGCGTTCATGCAGCTGCTCGAGCTGGAGACCGGCTACTTCCAGGCTTACGGCCACGATGACGAGACGCTCGACCTGCTGTCTCGCGCCTCTGGCGCTGCCGTTGACCTCGGGATGCTCGACATCGGACGAGACCTTCGTGGCCGCGTGGGCGACGTGTACGGGTTACGTCGGGGCGACCCCAGGCGTGCGCTGACCGAGTACGAGGTCGCGATCGTGCTCGCTAGGACATCTGGCGACCATGGCCGCGAGGCGGTGTTCACCAGTGTGAGCGGGGTCATGAAGCGGCTGTTGGCCCCCGGCTCTGGTCAGGAGGAGCTCGACCGCGCGCTGGAGCTGGCGACCTCCTCCGGCGACCCGGTGGCCCTCTCGATCGTGTACGAGCACAGGGCCTTCGTGCTTGGCCGTGCGGGCGACCTAGAGGGTGCCAGGGAGCTCTACAACCTCTCGCTCCGAACCGTGGAAGACCTACCGAACACCGAGGTGGTCCACCCGTTCGAGCTCGCGCGACGTCGCTACTTCGCGACGCTCAACCTCGGCGACCTTGACCACCAGCTCGGCAGGTTCGGTGACGCCATGGCAGCCAGGGAGGCGGCTCTTGGCCTAGCCCAAGAGTTGGGGAACCAGGTCTGGGAAGGATTGGCGCGTGAGGAACTGGCGGGGATGCTCGCCGCGGCAGGGCGCCGTGAGGAGGCGCGTACCCACTTGCAGCTGGCCCGCGACCTGTACGTCGCCAATCACGTGACCGCCCGCCTGGGGCGCATCCATGATCTCGCGACCAAGCATGGGTTCGACCTAGAGGCTTGAAGGACCGCGCCACTGGCGCAGGGGGGAGGGCATCACGGTCAGGTGTAGCGCGTTCTCAAAAGGGGTCAAGAGCGAATCGGAAGAGGGCTCCCGGGAGGAGTTGTTATGACGAATCCATGGCATCGAGCGGTCTGCCTTGGGGCGACGCTACTAGTAATGGGCATAGCAGTCGGTAGGGGGCAGCCATCCGAGGTCGGTGTGATTCCGGTAACCGATGACGATCTGCCAAGGGAGCTTTGGGGTGATAGGTGCGTTGCGCACGAGATGAACATCCCGGTTCAGGAGCTTCACCTGTCTGGCACCGAGCTCCACCTGTCCGGTACAAGGGGCGGATTGGCCGTGGGTCCCATCATGTACAGGGATTCTCCCGGCACGGTGGCCGACCTGGCCCTACAACGCATGACCGTGGCTCAAGCGCTCGCAGCTGCCGGCGTGCCCTCTATGCGCCCCTTCCTTGAGGACCAAATGATGCAACGCGACGTCGTCATCATCGTCGCGGACGACTTCGCGGGCAACGTTTTCGAACTGCCAGGCGATCTCAACGGCCCCAGCGCGAACTCGCTCACGCTTCAGGACATCGAGGACAAGATAGTGGCCCGAGAGCTCTCCCATGGGGCCCTCGTGGTGCACCACCTGAACGTGGCTATCGCATCGCTTGGTACGGCTCGTGAAGGGAACGAGCCGCCAGAGCAGCAGTTCCGCTTAGAGTCGGCAGACACATCGGTGGGCCGATGGGTCTGGGTTCAGCAGGCAACTGATCACAAGCTGATAGTGCGAGCGCTTGACTTGTCTGGAGTTGCAGGCAGTCCGGAGATAACAGTCCAGGTCGTCCTGGATGCGTTGGAGACCTTGGTTAAGGGAATCGTTACGGAAGAGTTTGTGGTTCCTGACCCTGGAAATGTCGTTGTGAACATGAGCTGGGTCTTCTTGCCCTGTAAGACCATAGAACTATTCATCCAGAACGCCTTCAAGTTCAAGAGTTTCGCTGAGTACCTTGAGGGAGTCAATGTGGACCTGAACGCGCTCCCGATAGAGGGAGTAATCGCTCGACTCGCGCAGGTCGACGATGTTGAACTCTCTGAGTTCCTGGATAGTGAAAGGGTTCAGATTGCGTTTCAGGCAGACAGGGTAGTTCTCGTAGCATCTGCGGGCAATTTCTCGATGACGTACCAGATGTTGCCGGCAGGTTGGAACGCCGTTGTCGGCGTGGCCGTCGAGGATACGGGTTTGCCTGAGCCGCCGAGGTACTCGAACGTCGGGGACGTGACTACCCCCGTCGAGTCGTTCGTCTTCGAGTGGTTGACCTCCGACGGGGTGCGAGGGGGCGAGACGGACATCACGTACGGTGGGACGTCCTTCACCGCGCCCTTGGTATCGCTTTACGCGGCGCTGGACATCTCCAGTGCCATGCCGTTCTGTACTGACAAGTACTCTCCTCCCGACCTGACCCATTTGGGACTGACGGCCGGCATGCTTGACGTCCCGCTTGCCACTGCCGTGGACAACTGCCCTCATCCCTGATCGGCCGAACGCCCATCACGTCCCAACGGGGCGCCGCCCGGGTCCAACCCGGGCGGCGCCCTACTTCGCACTCGGCTACTGGTTCACCCGCCGCTCAAGGCTCCAGGAGGCACACGGGCAGCTCCGTGGCCTCGATGCCGTAGGCGGAGCCGCCGTACGCGGGGCGGGCGACGGGAGTCTCGTCGAAGGCCAGGACGAGGCGGCCGTCCTCGACGCGCTCGACGCGCGCGATGACCTCGAACTCCGTGCCGGGGGTAAGGGCCATGTGGCCGCCCGTGGGGAGCGCGGGCAGGACCACGACCGCGTCGATGATCTGCGGCTCGCCCTCGGGGTCCGTGAGGCGGACCCGGCCGCTCACCACGCTGGCGGCAGGCCCGAAGCCCGGCTCGAACTCCACGTCCTTCGCGATCCCGAAGGCCACGGCCACCACCACGAGAAGCAGTACGAGCTTGCGCATGACACTTACCTCCTCCGCGCGTTCGCGCGCTCTCTCGGAGTGCTGGGGAACGCTTCCGCTTCTCCCTCGCGTCTCCTGGTCGGAGGATGCGGTTCGGTGCGTGATGCCTTCGTGATGCCAACGTGACGCGTCTGGCACGGCGTTTCTGCTGCACGTGCGCTGTGACATGGGCCGCGGTGGTGCGGGCGAAGCGCGAAGCGCCTCGGCGCTACCGCCCTCTACTGCTCGCTGCTGCCGAACAGCCAAGTAGCAGCGCGCCGACCAGCCATGTCCGGTCGGCGCGCTACCCCGCTGGGCTCGGCGGGCGGCTCAGTACCCGATCTCGCGGCAGGTGAGCACCTTCTCCGACTCGACGCCATAGAACGCGTTCCCGAAGGCGTTCGTGCGGATGGGGGCGGAGGTCTCCTCGAACACGTGGAAGAGGCGGGCGTCGTCGGTGCGGATGGTCCTCGCGACGAGCAAGTACCGCGCCGCCGGCGTGCGCTTGGCGAGCTTGGCGACTGGGCGCTTCGGTCCAAGTCGCGTAGGTCCGGTCGGGGCGTCACTGGTCCCGGTCACGGAGCCGCGAGCGATCCTCCCCAGGCTGGGCATGAAGGGCTCGAACTCGACGTCCTTCGCTAGCACCGCCGTGGTGCCGAGCAGCACCAGGAACAGGGTCAGCTTCTTCATCCGGCTACCTCCTCCGCGCTCGCGCGCTTGGTGCGGAGGGGGGGAGCCGGGCCGGGATCGGAGCCCGGCTCCCTGCACCTCCTGGCGCGGAGGATGCGCGTGGAGCCGTGATGGCAGCGTGATGCGGCGAGGCCGTGAGCCAGCCGGCTGTTCGGTCTCAGAGGAGCGGGCGCCTACCACGCCCGCCGGGGCGACGACCGAGACGCGTCGGGCCCGCCGACGACTCAGTTCAGGCTCTGCACGTCCAGCCGCTCGCCGAACTGCGCCTCGTGCAGGCGGCTGTAGACGCCGCCGTGGCGCAGGAGCTCGTCGTGGCGGCCTTGCTCGACGACGCGGCCGCCGTCCACCACGACGATGCGGTCGGCGTGCTTGATGGTCGCCAGCCGGTGCGCGATGACGAGCGTGGTGCGGCCCTTCGCGAGCTCGTCGAGGGCGTGCTGGATGGCGCGCTCGGTCTCGGTGTCGAGGGCTGAGGTCGCCTCGTCGAGGATGAGGATCGGCGGGTTCTTGAGGAAGATGCGCGCGATGGAGAGGCGCTGCTTCTGGCCGCCAGAGAGCTTCACGCCCCGCTCGCCGATGACCGTGTCCAGGCCGTGCGGGAGGCTCGCCAGCAGGTCCTCCAGCTGGGCGCGTCGTGCGGCCTCGAGGATCTCCTCGTCGCTGGCGCCGAGCTTGCCGTAGGCGATGTTGTCGCGCAGCGTGCCGGCGAAGAGGAACACGTCCTGCTGCACGATGCCGATCTGGCGGCGCAGCGACTCGGTGGTCATGTCGCGGACGTCGATGCCGTCGATGGTGATGCGGCCGGCGCTCACGTCGTAGAAGCGCGGCAGGAGCGAGGCGATCGTCGTCTTGCCGGCGCCCGAGGGGCCCACGAACGCGACGGTCTCACCGGCGGCGATCTTCAGGTTCACGCCCTCGAGGACAGGCAGGCGGTCCGAGTACGAGAAGCGGACGTCCTCGAACGCGATGTCGCCGCGCAGGTGGTCCACGGCGACGGCGCCCGGCTTGTCGACGATGTCCGGCTCGGTGCCGAGGAGCTCCAGGTAGCGCTTGAAGCCGGCGATCCCACGCGGGTAGAGCTCGATGACCTGGTTGATCTGCTGGATGGGCCGGAAGAACACGTTCACCAGCAGCAGGAACGCCACGAACCCGCCGGAGGAGAGGCTGCCGCTGATGACGAAGTAGCTGCCGGCGACCATGACGACGAGCTGGGTCAGGCGCATGCTCATGTAGCTCGAGGAGTGCGTCAGCGCCATGATCCTGTAGGCCTCGAGCTTGGTGGCGCGGTAGGCCTGGTTGTCCTGCGCGAACAGCTTGCGCTCGTGGCCCTCGTTGGTGAACGCCTTGACGACGCGGATGCCGCCGAACGTCTCCTCGAGGCGCGCGTTGAACGCCCCCACGCGTGCGTAGATCTCGCGCCAGGTGCGGGTCATCTTGCCGCCGTAGCGGGTGGTGAACCAGCCCGTGAACGGCACGATCGCCATGGTCACCAGCGCCAGCGGCACGTTCACGAAGAGCATGAGGACGAACGACGCGATCAACGTCATGACGGCGATGAACACGTCCTCGGGGCCGTGGTGTGCCAGCTCGCCGATGTCCTCGAGGTCCTTGGCGATGCGCCCCACGAGGTGGCCGGTCTTCTGCTCGTCGTAGTAGCGGAACGAGAGCTTGAGCAGGTGGTCGAAGGCGCGCCTGCGCATCTCGGTCTCGATGTTGATGCCGAGCATGTGGCCCCAGTAGGTGACGACGAAGGTGAGGGCAGTGTTCAGCAGGTAGATGAGTGCGAGGCCCACCGCCGCCAGCGTTATGACGCGCCACTGGCCGGTGGGCAGGAGACCGTCGATGAACCCCTGGACCGCGACGGGGAAGGCGAGTTCGAGCACGCCGAGCACGACAGCGGAGGAGAAGTCTAGGATGAAGAGGCCCTTGTAAGGCCGGTAGTACTCGAAGAACCGCCTTATCACCGCGCGATGGTACCCGTTCCGTGGGGGTTGGCGAGGTCGCCGGGGGGTCGGGGTGACCGGGGAGGACCGCTCGCGCCCAACCCGCAGCGGTAGCGGCGACCCGGGACAATCTGCCCGCCATCGGGTCCGCTCGCCAGGGCTAGAATCGCTCGTTAGTTCGGTTGGGGGATGGAAGGACGGTGCCCACGATGGTCCTCGGAAGAACGAAGCGAATCCTAGCTGCGCTCCTGTTGCTGCTGCCCTTCGCGGCGGCCATGGCTCAAGACCCCGTTCCCGGTGGGACGGCGATCGTAGTGCTGGGGGCCGACCCCGAGCACCTCAACCCCGGCATCAGCACGGGCTACCCGGTGGGCGCCGTGGGAGCCAACATCTTCAGCGGCCTGCTGCGCCTGGACGCCCAGGGCCGCCCCGAGGGTGACCTGGCCGAGTCCTGGACCGTCTCCGACGACGGCACCGTCTACACGTTCAAGCTGCGCGAGGCCACGTTCCACGACGGCACGCCCGTCACGAGCGAGGACGTCGCGTTCAGCATGACCGAGATCCTCGGCCCCAACCATGGCCGGTTCCTCAACGTCTTCCAGCGCCTCGAGGCCATCGAGACGCCCGACGAGCGGACCGTGGTCCTCAGGCTCACCGAGCCGTACGCCCCGCTGATCAGCCTCCTCACGGTCTTCGACGCGGCCATCCTCCCCAAGCACGTCTACGAGGGCACCGACCCGCTGTCGAACCCGGCGAACTTCGAGCCCATCGGCTCGGGCCCGTTCCGCTTCTCGCAGTGGGTGCGCGGCGAGCGCGTCGAGATCGTCCGCTACGACGACTACTTCCGCCAGGACGAGAAGGCCCTGCTCGACCGCATCGTGTTCCGCATCGTGCCGCAGGACATCGCGCGCTCCACGGCCATCGAGGTGGGCGAAGCCGACCTCGTCTGGGGCTTCTACCTGCCGCCGTCCGAGCTGCCCCGCCTGGAAGCCAACCCTGACGTCCAGGTCTGGAAGGGCATCACCATCCCTGCCCTGTACTTCGTGTTCGTGAACACCGATTCCGAGGGCTTGAGCGACGTGCGCGTGCGCCAGGCGCTCATGCACGCCATCGACATCGAGCAGATCGTCGAGCAGGCGCAGGGCGGCCTGGGCCAGGCGGCCTCCGGTCCGTTCGGCGCCGGCTTCCAGTACGCCTACTCCGAGGACACCGACTACCGCACGCTCTACCCCTACGACCCCGAGCGCGCGCGCCAGCTCCTCGCCGAAGCCGGCGTCAGCGACCTGACCCTGCGCTTCGTCTACGACTCGGCCCGCGGCTCCTTCGGCGCCGCCGGCGAGATCATGCGCGACCACCTCAGGCAGGTCGGCATCACGCTCGTCCTCGAGCCCGTCGAGCGCGCCGTGATGGTCGAACGCGTGTACAACCGCGACTACGACCTGAGCATGCAGTCGTTCACCTCGGGCGGCGACCCGGCGATCGGCTACCACCGCATGTACCTGTCGGCCGCCCCCGGCACGGCGTTCGTGAACGCCACCGGCTACTCGAACCCCGAGATCGACGCGCTGCTGGCCGAAGCCGGCGCCCTGGCCGACCAGAACCTGCGCAAGGTCATCTACGACCAGGCGCTCTCGATCATCGCGCGCGACCTGCCGGTGCTCGTGATGTTCGACGAGCTGGGCACCGAGGCCGCTGCCGGCAACCTGCGCGGCATGCGCACGCTGCTCGACCAGCGCGACGGCCTCGAGTTCCTCTGGCTCGCCCGCTGAGGGGTTAGCTAGTCACCCGCGCCGCGCCGGGGCATCACCCCGGCGCGGCGTGTTGAGTGAGACGAGGCAGGACCTTGATGGTTCCCCTTAGTGTGCGGGAGCGTGTTGTGCGCCCTGCGGCCGCGGTGGCCACCGGGTCTCGGCTCGGGGAGGCGTGAGCGTGGGCGGCTCAAGCGAAGCCGGCAGGAGCGTGTGGGCCTACGTGGCCTCGCGGCTGCTGAACGCCATACCGCTGGTCTTCGGCGTCATAGTCGTGAACTTCCTGCTCATGACACTCGCCCCCGGCGACCCCGTCACGGCTCTGGTGGGCGACTACCCGGCGCCCGCCGAGTACGTCGAGCGCATCCGTCAGCAGTACGGCCTCGACAGGCCCGTACACGAGCAGCTCGTGCGCTACGTGGGCAGCGTCCTCCGCGGCGACCTGGGCTACTCGTTCGCCAACAGGCAGCCGGTAGCGCAGCTGCTCATCGAGCGCCTGGGGCGGACCCTCGTCCTCATGGTCACGACCGTGTTCCTCGCGTCGACCGTGGGCCTGGCACTGGGCGTGTTGGCCGCCAGGCGGCCCCACTCCGTCACCGACGCCGCCGCCACGGGCTTCGCGCTCGCGGGCTACGCCATCCCCGAGTTCTGGTTCGGCCAGATCCTCATCCTCGTCTTCGCCGTGTGGCTGCAGTGGCTGCCGGCCGGCGGCTTCCGCAGCGTGCGCGAGACGTACGAGGGCTTCGGCGCCGTGCTCGACCACGCGCGCCACATGATCCTGCCGATGGCGGCGCTCTCGTTCAGGTACATGGCCATCACCACGCGCCTGACGCGGGCGAGCCTCCTCGAGGTGATGAACACCATGTACATCACGGCGGCGCGGGCCCGCGGCCTCTCGGAGCGGACCATCCTCTGGAAGCACGCCCTGCGCGCCGCTGCCCTGCCCGTCGTGACGGTCATCGGCTACAACTTCGGCTTCATCGTCGCCGGCTCCGCGCTCGTCGAGACGGTCTTCGGCTGGCCGGGCATCGGCCGGCTCATGTACGACTCGATATTCGCCCGCGACTACCCCGTGCTGCTGGGCATCCTGCTGCTCGTCTCGATCACGGTCATCGTCGTCAACCTGATCACCGACGTCTTCTACTCGGTGCTCGACCCGCGGGTGAGGTACTGATGGCCGCCACGGCGACAGCAGGCAAGTCCCGGCCGGCTGGCGGCTCGGGCAGCGCGCGAGCGGCCTGGCGCCGCTTCCGCCGCCACCGCGGCGGCCTCTTCGGGCTCGCCGTCGTGATCGTCCTCGTCGTCGTCGCGGTGCTGGCGCCCGTGTTGGCGCCGCACGACCCGTTCACCACGTCGCGCAACTCGTTCTCGCCGCCCTTCGCGCGCGACGGCTACCTGCTCGGCACCGACCACCTCGGCCGCGACGTCCTCTCGAACCTCATCTGGGGCGCGAGGGTCTCGCTCATCGTCGGCGTGGCGGCGGCCTTCACGGCCACAGTCATCGGCGTGGTCATGGGCGCCTTCGCCGGCTACATGGGCGGCCGCGTCGACGAGGTGCTCATGCGCATCACCGAGTTCTTCCAGGTGATCCCGCGCTTCGTCCTCGCCCTGATCGTGGTGGCGTTCTTCGGCTCCGGCCTGGTGAACCTCGTGCTCGTCATCGGCCTGCTGTCGTGGCCGCAGACGGCGCGTCTGGTGCGCAGCCAGTACCTCAGCCACAAGACGATGCAGTACGTGGACGCCGGCCGCGGCCTGGGCATGCGCGACCTGCGGCTGATGTTCGTGGAGATACTCCCCAACGTCATGGCGCCCGTCCTCGTCGTCACGTCGCTCGACATCGCCCAGGCGATACTCCTCGAGGCCAGCCTCGGCTTCTTCGGCCTCGGCGACCCGAACCAGCCCTCTTGGGGCTCCATGCTCAACGACGCTCAGAGCTACATCCGCCGCGCCTGGTGGATGAGCGTCTTCCCCGGCCTGGGCATCTCCCTGGCCGTACTCGGTTTCAACCTCCTGGGCGACGGCCTCACCGAGGCCTACGACCCCAGGATGCAAGTGAGGTGAAGTAGATCGTGGCGGAAGCTAACGACATCCAGAGGCACCTGCGCGCCCGCACCGGCGACGTCGCTCCTTACGTGCTCATCCCCGGCGACCCCGGCAGGGCGGAGCGCATCGCGCAGCGGTTCGTGAACGCGCGCGAGATCGCCCGCAACCGCGAGTACGTGCTGTTCACCGGCGAGACGGAGCGCGGCACGCCCATCAGCGTGTGCTCCACGGGCATCGGCGGCCCCTCGGCCTCGATCGCGGTGGAGGAGTTGGTGCGCATCGGCGCCACGCACTTCATCCGCGTCGGCTCTTCCGGCGGCCGGCAGCCCGACATCCCCATCGGCTCCGTCGTGGTGGTCACCGCCGCCTACCGCGGCGACGGCACCTCGCTCGACTACATGCCGCTGCCCTTCCCGGCCGTCGCCGACATCGACGTCACGCTCGCGCTGCGCGCCGCCGCCGAGGAGCACCTGGGCCAGCGCGCCTACGAGGGCATCGCTTTCACGCGCGACGCCTTCTACCGCCGCGACGACGGCCTCAACAAGCTCCTCACCGAGGCCGGCGTGATGGCCGCCGAGCAGGAGTGCGCCACGATCTTCGTGGTCGGCTCGCTGCGCCGCGTGAAGGTGGGCGCCATCCTGGGCACCGACTCGAACATCTGGCTCGACCCCCAGCCCTCGCGTGAGGAGAAGGAGCGCCTCTACCAGCAGGTAGAGCGGCAGACGATCACCATCGCCATCGACGCCGTCGACCGCCTGCACGGGGCGCGATGAGCCGCGGCTGGCTGGCGCCTGGCGGGTCTAGGCCCGCCAGCGCGCACGTCAGGGGGCCGGCCCGCGACCTGCTCGTCACCGGCGCCAACATCGTCGACGTGGTGACGCACGCCGTGTTCCGCGGCTGGTTCACGGTGCTGGACGGCCGCTTCGTCGAGGTGGAGGAGGGCGACGGCCCCCTCCCCGGCGAGGTCGAGGCTGCCGAGGTCGTCGACCTGGGCGGCGCCTACGTGCAGCCCGGCATGCTCGACGTGCATATGCACATCGAGAGCAGCAACGTCACGCCGCGCCGCTTCGCCGAGGGCGCCCTGCCCCGCGGCACCACCACGGTCCTACAGGACCCGCACGAGGTGGCCAACGTGCTCGGCGGGCCCGGCATCAGGTGGATGGTCGAGGCCTCGCGCGGCCTGCCGCTGCGCGTCTACTCGGCCATCTCGAGCTGCGTGCCAGCCACCTCGCCGGACATCGAGACGCCCAACGCCTCGATCACCCCGGCCGAGGTCGCCGAGCTCGCCGCCGAGCCGGACGTCCTGGCCCTCGGCGAGGTCATGGACTTCCAGGGCCTCATCGCCGGCGACGACCACCTCTCCGCGATGGTGGCAGCGGCCCACGCCTCCGCCCTGTCCGTGGAGGGCCACGTGCCGTCCCTCACCGGCACGGAGCTCTCGCGCTACGTGGCCTTCGGCGTGCGCTCCGACCACACCCTGATGACCGCGCCCAAGCTGCTCGAGCAGCTCCGCAAGGGCCAGTGGGTGATGGTGCAGGAGAAGTCGGTGACGCCCGAGGTCGTGAGCGCCGTCATGGGCCTGCCCGACCGCAGCCGCGTCATCCTCATCACCGACGACGTGATGCCCAACCGCCTCCTCTCCGGTCACCTCGACCGCATCGTCTCCCTGGCCGTCCAACGCGGCTGGGACCCGGTGGACGCCATCGCCTCCGCCACGCTCCGGCCCGCCAGCTACCTCGGCATGGCCGACCTGGGCCTCGTCGCCCCCGGCGCGCTCGCCGACTTCGTGGTCACCGACGGCCTAGCCGCGTACCCGCCGCGCCGCGTGTACGTGGGCGGGCGCCTGGTGGCCGAGGACGGCCGCGTGGTCGTGCCGTCGGCGCCGTCGCCCGAGCCGTCGTCACCTGCCGGCCTGGCGCAAGCGTTCGACCCGGAGCTGCCGCGCCGCGACTGGTTCACGCTGCCGGCCGACGGGAGCGTGCGTGCCCGCGTGATCGTGACGAACGAGCGCAACTCGTTCACCACGTTGGACGAGCGCGTGGTCGACGTGTCGGACGGCGTGCCCTCGGACGACGACCTGACCCTGGCCACCGTGGTGCCCCGGGCCGCCCTCAGGCCCGGCGCCGGCGGCTACCGGCCGGTCGTGGGGCTGGTGGCCGGGCTCGGCCTGCGCCGCGGCGCCTACGCCACCACCTTCGCGCACGACAGCCACAACCTGTTCGTCGTCGGCCGCGATCCCGACGCGATGCTCTCCGCCACCCGGGCGGTCCTGGCCGCTGGCGGCGGCATGGCCTTCGCCGCCTCCGCGAACGCGGACCCCGTCCTGCTGCCTTTGCCCCTCGCTGGCCTCCTCTCCGACGACCCCGTGCCCGAGGTCGCCAAGCGCTTCGACGACATCGAGAGGGCGCTGGTGGACGCGGGCATGCGCCACGTGAACCCGCTCCTCCTGCTCACCCTCCTGCCGCTCTCCGTGAGCCCCGACTTCAAGATCACGGACAAGGGCGTGATCGACGTGCAGGGCCGCGTGGTCCTGCCGCCGCTGGTGGAGGCGTGACCGTGCCGTCCGCGAACGCCCAGGAGCTCGAGCGCCTGACCGCCGAGGTCGCCTCCCTGCTCGCCACCCTATGCGAGGTGCCGAGCCCCAGCCGGAACGAGCGGGCCATTGCCGACCTGCTCTCGGCGAAGTTCCAGTCCTGCGGCGCCACCGTCACCGAGGACGACGCCGCCACGAGCACGGGCGGGAACGCCGGGAACCTCGTCGCCGAGTTGCCCGGGGGCCGCCCCGAGCGCGTGATGCTGGCGGCCCACATGGACACCGTGCCCCTCGTTCCGGACGAGCCCTTGCGCGCGCTCGTCGAGGGCAGCGTCGTGCGCTCCACCGGCCGCCAGATCCTCGGCGCCGACGACAAGGCCGGCGTGACCGCGGTCCTCAAGGTGTTCGAGCGCCTGTCGGCCCTGCCGGCCGAGAGCCGTCCGACGCTGGTGGCGGCGATCACCGTCTGCGAGGAGCTCGGCCTGCGCGGCGCGCACCACATCGACCTGCGCCCGCTGCGCCTCGACTTCGGCTACTCCTTCGACGGCGAGGTGCCCGTGGGCGAGCTCATCGCCGGGGCGGTCGCCAAGGAAGACCTGACCATCACCGTGAGGGGCCGGCGCGCGCACGCCGCGCTCGAGCCGGAGCGCGGCGTCCACGCGGTCCTCGCCGCCGCCGAGGTCGTGCGGTCGTTCCCGCTCGGCCGCGTGGCCGATGACCAGGTGGCGAACGTCGGCCGCATCGAGGGCGGCGGCGCCACGAACGTCGTGCCCGACGAGGTGATCCTGCGCGCCGAGGCGCGCGCCTTCAGCAACGAGCGCCTGGAGGAGCTGGTGGCGCGGATCGTCGCCGGTGCCGAGGCGGCCGTGGCGCGTCTCGGGGCGACGGTGAGCTTCGAGCGACGGCACCTGTACGACGGCTACGCGCTGGGCGAGGACGCCGAGCCGGTGCGCCGCCTGCGCGCAGTGGCCGACGGGCACGGCCTCACGCCGCGGCTCGTGCGGTCCATCGGCGGCTCGGACACGAACGTCTTCAACCAGAAGGGCGTGCCGACCGTGAACGTGGGCGTGGGGATGCACGAGATCCACTCGCCGGCGGAGTGGATAGACGCCGCCGACGTGGCCCGCGTCGTGCTGTGGGTGGAGGACGCGCTGCTGCACGGCTGATCGGGCGCTCCTAGAGGCTGGCGCGCGCACCTGAGGGCAGGGCGCGCGCCTTCTGCTACCCTTCTGCCGACGGGAGAGCGCTTGGTGGCGAGGTCACGTGTGGGTGGCGTGATGGGGGCCGTCGTATTGCCGGCGGCGATATTCCAGATCGTGCTGGTGGGGCCGGGCTTCGCCACGGGCCGCGAGGTCGTGGAGTTCGGCGGCCGCTTCGGGGCCCTGGGCGTGTGGACGCTGGCGGTGATCCTCGGCGGCTTCGCGTTCCTCTGCGTGCTGGCCTTCGAGCTGGCCCGCGTCACCCGCGCCTACAACTACCGGTCCTACGTGCGTCACCTGATCGGTCCCGCCTGGCCGGTGTTCGACGTCCTGTGGATCATCTTCATGCTGGTGATCTCGGGCCTCGTCACTTCGGCGGGCGCCACGGTCCTCTCCGACACGTTCGGCATCCCAGAGCTGCCCGCGACGATCGGCATCCTGGCGGCGGCCGGGCTCGTCCTCTACCTCGGCCGGAAGGCCATAGAGGCGTTCGACGTGGTCGGCAGCCTCCTGTTCAGCGTGGGCATCTGCACCTTCGCCATCGTCGTCCTGGTGAACAGGTGGGACGCCGTGGCCGAGGTGTTCCGCGCCGGCGACGTCAGGCACAGCCCCTCGGCGTCGCCCCTGGCCGCAGCTTGGGCCGGGGCCCTCTACGTGGCCTACAACCTCCCGACCATGGTGCCGGCCCTCTTCGCCCTCGACAGGCAGACGCGGCGCGCCCAGGCGGTGGCGTCCGGACTGCTGGGCGCCCTGATGGTCTTCGTGCCCTTCCTGCTCACCTTCCTCGCGGTCCTGGCCTTCTACGCCACCGGCATCACCGAGGAGCCCATCCCCTGGCTGGTGATGTTCGAGGCCGTGGGCGGGGGCACCCTGGCGGCAGTCTTCGCCCTCGTGTTCACCTACGCGGTGGTGGACACATCGGCCGCCACGGTCCACGCGTTCATGGACCGCATCGACGACTCGCTCACGGAGAGCGGGCGCGGGAAGATGGACAGGCCCAGGCGCGGCCTGGCGGTGGCTGCAGTCCTAGTATCCGCCTTCGTCCTCTCGCGCGTTGGGGTCATCGCGCTCGTGGCCCAGGGCTACACGGCTCTGGCCTACGGCTTCTTGGTCGTCTTCATCCTGCCCCTGGTCACGAGGGGCGTCTACCTGATATGGCGGTCGGGCCGGACCGCGGCCGCCTAGGCGTCGCGCAGCGTGGGGTCGAGCAGGTCCCGCAGGCCGTCGCCGAAGAGGTTGAAGCCCAGCGACGCGACGAGTATCGCGAGGCCAGAGAACACCGACACCCACGGCGAGAGCAGCATGAAGTTGCGGCTCTCCGAGAGCATCAGGCCGAGCGAGGGTATGGGCGGCTGCGTGCCCAGGCCGAGGAAGCTGAGGCTCGCCTCCACGAGGATGGCCGTGGAGAGCGAGAGGGTCACCTGCACCATCACGGGCGCCAGGATGTTCGGCGCCACGTGCCGCGCCAGCAGGCGCACCGGTGACGAGCCGAGGGCGCGGGCCGCGGCCACGTAGTCCCAGTTGAGGACCGTCAGCGCCGGCCCTCGGGCCAGGCGCGCGAATATCGGCGTGTAGACGATGCCGATGGCCAGGCCGGTGTTGGCGGCGCCCGGGCCCAGCACGGCGAGGATCGCGATGGCCAGCAGGATTATCGGGAACGCCAGCAGCACGTCCATGAGGCGCATCAGGATCCTGTCGACCCAGCCGCCGAAGAAGGCGGCGAGCAGGCCGATGAGGCTGCCGAGGACGGTAGCCAGGCCTACGGCCCCTAGGCTCACGCCCACAGAGGTCCTGTAGGCGTGCAGCACCCTCGATAACGTGTCCCTGCCGAAGTTGTCCGTGCCCAGCAGATGGGCGGCGCTAGGTCCCTGGAAGCGCTCCCTGATGCTCTGGGCCACGGGATCGTACGGCGAGAGGAGGGGACCCAAGGCGGCGGCCAGCACCACGATCACCGAGAGGACGAAGCCGATCATCCCCACCGGGTTGCGCGCCAGCCGCGCGAAGAAGCCCCGCCTGCCGCGGCGGCGAGCGGGCTTGGTGGCGGGGACGGCAACGGAGCTCACCGGCCCGCCTCCGTCCTGGCGGGGCGAGAACGGATCATGGGCCCGCCCATGCCGCTAGCGAGGTCGGCGCGGCTCACGAGTACTCCACGCGGGGGTCGATCCACGCGTAGGCCAGGTCGACGAGGAGGTTCACCACCACGAACACCGCCGTCACCACCAGCACGATCCCCTGCACCAGCGGGTAGTTGCGCTCGTTGATGGCGCCGATCACGAGCCGGCCCACGCCGGGGATGGCGAACACCTGCTCGATGACCACGACGCCGGAGAGGAGGTAGCCCACGTGGACGCCTATGACCGTCACCACCGGGATCATCGCGTTGCGTAGGGCGTGCTTGTAGAGCACGCGCCGCTCGGCGACGCCCTTGGAGCGCGCGGTGCGCACGTAGTCGCTGCCCAGCACCTCGAGGAGGCTGGAGCGGAGGATGCGCGTGAGGCCGGCCACCATCGGCAGGCTCACGGCCGTCACCGGCAGCACCATGCGCGCCAGGTTGCCCCAGGGGTCCTCGCCGAAGGGCACGTACCCGATGGATGGCCACTGCGGGAAGCTGATCGAGAACCAGTAGAGGAGGAGCACGCCGACCCAGAAGGAGGGGAGCGTCAGGCCGACTATAGCCAGCACGCGTACGACGACGTCGCCGAACGTGCCGCGGGCGCGCGCCGCCACCACGCCGAGCGGGAAGGCGAGGACGAGGGCGAGCACTATCGCCAGACCGGTGATCTCGAGGGTGACGGGCAGGCGGGCGGAGATCTCGCGGAGCACGGGCGTGCCGGTCCAGACGCTCCTGCCCAGGTCCCCCTGGAGCACGCCCTTCAGCCACTCCCAGTACTGCACGTGCATGGGCAGGTGCAGGCCGAGCTGGCGCCTGAGGTTCTCCACGCGCTCCGGCGTGATGTCCGTGTTCGCTCCCAGCATGATCGCCACGGCGTCGCCGGGGATGAAGCGGATCATCAGGAAGATCAGCACGGAGACGCCGAAGAGCACGAAGACCAGGTCGGCGAGGCGCTTGATGACGTACTGGGTCATGTCGGGTAGGGGGAACCGACCCCTCCGACACGTTAGCCGTCGGAGGGGTCGGTAGCGACAGGGTTGGCGGGCGGCGCGCGACCCTTGGTCACCGCCGCCGCGTGGAGGTCAGCGCAGGGTGGCCTCGCGCAGGTAGCGCAGGCCCCGGGTGGGCATCTGCAGGAAGCCGTCGACGCGGTCGGAGACGGCCGAGAAGAGCGTGCCGTAGGCCACGTGGGCGATGGGGCCCTCGCAGGCGAGCTTGCGCTGGAGCTCGGCGTAGATCTCGAAGCGGGCCGCCTGGTCGGTGGTGGTGCGGCCCTGCTCGAGCAGCGCGTCCACCTCGGCGTCCGAGTACTTGAACACGTTCGTCGAGCCGCCGGTCACGAAGGTGCGGTGCAGGTAGCCGTCGGGGTCTACGTTGCCGCCGTTCAGCGAGACGAACATGTCGAAGTTCGAGTTCGTCCAGTCCTGGACGAAGGCGCCGAACTCGGCGACGTTCACGTTCGCGCGGATGCCCACCTCGGCGAGCTGGGCCTGCAGCACCTGGGCGGTGTCGAGCACCACCTGCATGGTTCCGAAGGTGAGGATGCTCGTGTCGAAGCCGTTGGCGTAGCCGGCCTCGGCCAGGAGCTGCCTGGCCATGTCGCGGTTCGTGGCGTAGCACGCGAACTCGGAGGTCGGGAGCGCCCACTCCGCGAGGCCGGGGCTGAGCGGGCCGCCCGGGACGGCGTTGCCGAAGTACACGGCCTCGACGATCTCCTCGCGGTCGATGGCGTAGTTGATGGCCATGCGCACGCGCGGGTCGTCGAACGGCGCGCGGCTGGTGTTGAGGCCGAGGAGGGTGTAGGCCAGGTCCTGGATGCCGAGGAGCGTCACGCCGGCCACGCCGCGCAGCGTCTCGGCAGTGGCCGGGTCGACGTCGGGGATGAGGTGGTAGGCGCCCGTGCGCATGCCGGCCGCGCGCGTGGAGGCCTCAGGGACGATGTTGTACCTGAGGTACTCGAGCCTGGGCTCGCCCTGGCGGTAGTAGCTCGGGTTGTAGTGCAGGCGCACGTAGGTGTCGGGCACGATCTCGTCGAGCACGAACGGGCCGGTGCCGACGGCGCTCTGCTGCAGGTCGCCGAGGCTCTCGACGACCTCGCGCGGCACCACGAACAGGTTCGTCAGGTTGCTGATGAACGGCGCGTACGGCTGCGAGAGCGTGAAGGTGACCTCGTACTCGCCGGTCGCCACGGCCGAGGTGACCTGGGCGAAGCGGCTCGCCTGAGGAGAGGCGACCTCGGGGTCGAGGATGCGCTGCAGCGAGTAGACGACGTCGTCTGCCGTCATCGTGCGGTCGTTGTGGAAGCGCACGCCCTCGCGGATCTTGAAGACGTAGGTGAGGCCGTCGTCCGACACGGTCCACGACTCGGCGAGCGCCGGCTCGATGCCGAGGTCGGCGTTGACCTCGACGAGGCCCTCGTAGATCTGGCCGATGACGACGAACGACGAGAAGGCCGTGACCTTGTGCGGGTCGAGGCCCACGGGCGCGGTGTCGACCGCGATCTCCAGCGTGCCCGACTGGGCCCAAGCGCTCCCGGCGAGCAGCGTGGCCGCGCACAACAGCGCGGTGATAAGGCGTCTGGCTCCCACCATCCTGGACCATCCCTTCCAGGGGCGGCGCCGCGAGGCCCCGCCCGATGCCGCGACCCTTCGCTATCGTGTCGCGGCGTGTGCCGGGAAGATACACCGTTGGCGCGCGCCGCGACCTAGGCCCGACCGAACGGCTCATCACGCTTCGACCGTCCGGCTGTTCCCCTCGGCGCCCGCCTCGGCTACCATCCCCGCATGTACGGGCTCATAGGCAAGATGCTGGCCGTGCCGGGCAAGCGCCGCGAGCTCATCGAGGCGCTGCGCAGCGGCATCGAGGGCATGCCCGGGTGCCTCAGCTACGTGGTTGCGGAGGACGCGGCCGACGCGGACGCCGTCTGGGTCACCGAGGTGTGGGTGGACGAGGCCAGCCACGAGGCCTCGCTGCAGCTGGAGAGCGTCCAGCAGGCGATCGCGCAGGCCCGTCCCGTCTTAGCCGGGTTCGGCGAGCGCTTCGAGACGCGTCCCCTCTTCGGCGTCGGCCTGGCCGACAAGGAGGGCTGGTAAGGGCCGGACCCGGTTCGGATGGTCCGGCGCTGCCTGGGTCGGGGCCGCGCTAGGGCCCCTGCTTGGCTGCTCCCTACCTCTCGTCCATGACGCCACTCCATCGCGCTCTGAGACCGTTCGAGCGGCCGCAGTACCGGGTCCTCATCGCCGCCCTTACGGCCTCGCTACTAGGGGCCGGGATCTGGTCGGTGGCGATGGTCTGGCAGGTGATGGCCCTCGGCGGCGGCCCGACCCAGCTCTCGGCCGTGGCGGCCGCAGGCTCGGTGGGCCTGCTCGCCGCGGTGCTGCTCGGCGGCGCCGTGGCCGACAGGGTCCCGCAGAGGCGCATCCTCCTGGCCGTCGAGCTCACCAAGGCGCTGACGGTGGGTGCGGGCGGCGCGCTGGCCCTCGCCGGGCTGCTGCAGGTGGGCCACCTGGTGGTGATCGCCCTCGTCATCGGCCTGGCCGACGCCTTCTTCTACCCGGCCTACACGGCTCTGCTGCCTTCGGTGCTGCCGCCCGACCAGCTGCTCGCCGCCAACGGCCTCGAGGGCGTGCTCCGGCCCCTGCTCCAGCAGGCGCTCGGGCCCGGCATCGCCGGCGTGGTCATAGGCATCGCTTCGCCGGAGGTGGGCCTCTTGGTCGTGGCCGGCTCGCAGCTCCTCGCCGCGTTCGGCTTGACGAGGCTGCGCACCACGCCCGTGAGGCGCGAGAGCGGGCTCGCGGGCAACCCCGTGGCGGGCGTGGTCCGCGACGTCAGGGACGGGTTCGCCTACATGGTGCGCACCCGCTGGATCCTGGCGACGCTCCTCTTCGCCTGCGTGATGCTCCTGCTGATCATGGGGCCCATCCAGGTCCTGCTGCCCTTCGCGATAAGGGAGAACGTAGGCGGCGGGGCCGCGCAGTTCGCCATGGCCATAGCCGGCTTCGGGATCGGCGGCGCCGTGGGCTCGATGACCGTCGCCTCCCTGCGCCTGCCACGGCGCTACCTCACCGTGATGATCGGCATGTGGGGCTTCAGCTGCCTGCCGCTGATCGTGGCCGGCACCTCGCCGCATCTGTGGCTGATCGTGGCCTGCGTGGCCGTCTGCGGTGCGATGGGCGGCGCCGCGAACGTCATCTGGGGGACGCTCCTGCAGCGCCGCGTGCCGCCGGAGATGCTGGGGCGCGTCTCGAGCCTCGACTTCTTCGTCAGCCTGGCCCTCATGCCGGTCTCGATGGCCATCGCCGGTCCCGTGGGGGAGGCGATAGGGCGCACGAACGTGTTCCTGGTCGCCGCGTTGGCGCCGCCGGTCCTCTCGGTCCTCGCGATCGTGCTGGCGCGCCTGCCCGCCGACGAGATGGCGCATCCGATAGACGCGGTCGTGAGCGAGGAGGCGCCGGGTGGGGGCGAGGAAGACGCCTACGGCGAGAGGGCGGCCGTAGCAAGGGCCGTGGCCGCCGGCGACGAGCACGCGGGCGACCCAACGCCCGCCGGCACAGAAAGGGAGGCCATGCCGTGAGCGGTCGAGTGTACGGGGTCGCGGTGGTCGGCGCAGGCAACATCTCGGCGGCGCACATCGACGCCGTGAGCCGGCTGCCCAACGGGCGCGTGACGGGCGTGGCCAGCCGCAGCCCGGAGAAGGCGCGAACCGTGGCCGAGAAGCACGGCGTGCGCGCCTACGGTTCGGTGGAGGCTGCCCTCGCGGACCCGGAGGTGGACGTGGTGGCGGTGTGCACGCCGTCCGGGGCGCACCTCGACGTGGCGCTGCCAGCCATCGAGGCGGGCAAGCACGTTGTCGTGGAGAAGCCGCTCGAGGTGACGGTGAATCGGGCTAGGACGATAGTCGCCGCCGCGGACGCTGCCGGCGTGACCATCGCGACGATCTTCATGAGCCGTTTCGGCGACGCCAACGCGTTCGTCAAACGGGCCGCGGACGAGGGGCGCCTCGGCAGGCTCGTGCAGGGCGACGCCTACGTGAAGTGGTTCCGCGCCCAGTCCTACTACGACCGCGACGCCTGGCGCGGCACGCGGCTCCTCGACGGCGGCGGGGCCCTGATGAACCAGGCCATCCACCAGGTCGACCTTCTCCTATGGGTGATGGGCCCCGTGGCCGAGGTGTTCGCCTACGCCGACACACTGGCCCACGAGCGCATCGAGGTGGAGGACACGCTCGTGGCCGTCCTGCGCTACGAGAACGGAGCGTTAGGGCACGTCACGGCCGCCACCTCGCACTGGCCCGGCCTGCCCAAGGCCCTGCACGTGCACGGCACCGAGGGCCTGGCGATCGTCGAGGACGACGTTCTCGTGGAGTGGCGCACTCGCGTGGGCGGCGACGTGGAGCGCGAGCGCGTGCTCGCCGAGCACGGGGGGCAGGGCACCGGCGGCTCGGCCGACCCCATGGCCATCTCCTTCGAGAACCACAAGCGCCAGTACGCCGACCTGTTCGCCGCGCTCGACGAGGGCCGGCCCCCGGCCGTCGACGGCCGCGAGGGCATGCGCTCCGTCGAGCTCATAGAGGCTATCTACGCCTCTGTCGCTGAGCGCCGGCCCGTGATCCTCGCCGAGATGCGGGGCCCCTGAGACAGGCCCGTCAGTTGGGGATCGCCAGGTAGACGGCCTCGGGCATCGGCGAGTCGATGGCGTGCAGGTGGTGGAAGTCGTTCATGTCGTCGAGGTGGACCGTCCAGCTGATGACGTTCCAGCCCTCCTGCAGGCTCAGGTCGGCGGTGAGGCCGTCGTCCTCGCAGGCGGTGCCCAGGGCGCTCACCTCTACGGCGCCGCTGGCGTAGACGAAGCCGAAGTAGGTGTGGGTGGCCAGGTGCGGCAGGTCGGTGGCCGTGAGCTTCGCCGCCGTCATCAGGGTCGGGAACGCCCCGTCCACGGTGAGCGTGAGCAGGCCAGGGACCGAGATGAGCTCGAAGAACGAGGGCGTCACCCAGACGCTCGGGTCGGAGACGGTCACCTCGCATACCAGGGGATCGATGCCGTCGAAGACCTGCTCGGCGGGCACCAGCAACGCCTCGAGGTCGGCGTCCGGTTCGGGGAACTCGATCTCCAGCACTCCGTCCTCGCCGACGGGGAACGTGGGGCCGAGGAACCACCCGGGCGCCGGCTCTACCAGCGACAACCCCTCGGCGGCTTCAGCGACGAGGACGGGCACGCCGATCCAGACAGCCCCGCCAAGGGGCACGATCGGGTCGGTCACGCCAGGCAGGTCGTAGTACGAGCCGACGAAGTCGGGCTCATCGGGCGGGGTGGGCGGCGGCGGGGCGCCGCACGACACCAGCAAGGCGGCCACGAAGCCTAGGCAGAGTACCGACCTTATGCGGGTTGGCATTGGAGCCTCCGTTCCTTGGAGCGCCGCGAGTGTAGCGGAAACTCTTGAGTGACTCGTGACAGGGGGCGGGTGAGCGCTGCGGAGGAGCGGTCGTTCCGGCCCTGGGTGTCGGGGCCCGTCACCGATGTGCGCGGCCACCAGTGACGTAACCTCCTTCATGGCCGGAAGACCGGAGGAGAGGCGCCTGCGCCGCGAGCTGGGCGTGGGCGGCGCCGTGATGCTGGGGCTGGGCTCGATCGTCGGGACCGGGGTGTTCGTGTCGCTGGGCGTGGCCGCCGGCGTGGCGGGGCCCGCCGTGCTGCTGGCGATCGTCGTCGGGGCGGCGGTGGCGTCGTTCAACGGCCTCTCCAGCGCCCAGCTCGCCGCCGACCACCCCGTCTCGGGCGGCACCTACGAGTACGGCTACAGGTACCTGCGGCCGTGGCTGGGGTTCCTGGCGGGCGTGACGTTCCTGCTGGCGAAGAGCGCCTCGGCCGCGACCGCCGCGCTGGGGTTCGCGGGCTACCTGCTGGGCCTCGTGGGCGCACCGGCCCGCTGGAGCGTGCCGGTGGCCGTGGCGGCCGTGGCGGCGCTCACGGCGGTCGTGCTGGCGGGGATGAGGCGCTCGAACGCCGTGAACGTGGCGGTCGTCGCGGTGACGCTGCTGAGCCTGTTGGCGTTCGTCGTGGCCGGCGCTCCGGCCGCCTTGGCGAACGGTGCCGCGAACCTCGTGCCCTTCTTCGCTCCGGAGGCGGGCTCCTCACCGCTCGCCGCCCTCCTGAGGGCGTCGGCGCTGATGTTCGTGGCCTTCACCGGCTACGGGCGCATCGCGACGCTGGGCGAGGAGGTCGTGGAGCCGCGGCGGACGATCCCGCGCGCCGTGGTGGCGGCGCTGCTCGTCGTGATGGTCCTCTACGGCCTGGTGGGTCTCGTGGGCGTGGGGGCGGTGGGCGCGGACGGCCTGGCGAGGGTCGAGGGCCGGGCGGCGCCGCTGGAGCTGGCGGCACGCGCCTTCGGTCTCCCCTTCGTCCCACCCCTCGTGGCCGTGGGCGCCGTGACGGCGATGCTGGGGGTGGCCCTGAACCTGATACTCGGGCTCTCGCGCGTGCTGCTCGCGATGGGCCGTCGCGGCGACGCCCCGCGCGCCCTCGGGCGCCTCGACCCCTCTGGCACCACGCCCACCGCGGCGGTGGTCGCGGTGGGCGTGGTGATCGCGCTCCTAGTGCTCGTCGGCGACGTGCGCACGACGTGGTCGTTCAGCGCCTTCACGGTCCTCGTCTACTACGCGGTCACCAACCTGTCGGCGCTGGCGCTGCCGGAGGGCGCTCGTGTGTTCCCGCGCTGGATGGCGTGGCTGGGCCTCGCCGGCTGCCTCGGCCTGGCCTTCTTCGTGGAGACGAGGTTGTGGCTGGCCGGAGCGGCGCTGCTGGCCGCCGCCGTGCTGGTCCGCGCCGCGCTCAGGTCAAGGGGATGAACGTCACCTTCGGGTCGGCGGGCTCCTCGGCCTCCTCGACGGACCAATGCGACGGCTCCGGCGGCTCGCCGGCCAGGACCGCGGTCATCCTGACCCAGTTCCAGCCCTCCTCGAGGCTCAGGTCGAAGCTGTAGAACTGGTCGACGCAGCCAGGGTCGGTGGCCACCACGTCGACCGGCCCGGTGGCGTAGACCAGAGCGTAGATCCCGTCCTGACCGAACTCCCACAGGTGGCCGGACGCGACCTCCTCGGCCGTCACGAACGACTCGAACATCCCCCAGGTCGTGAGCAGGACCACGCTCGGTAGAGGGGCTCCCAAGAACCGCATCTGCGTGACCATCACGGCCTCGTCGGACACCGTCACGGGGCAGGCCACGGGGTCGTTCCCCCGTATCAGCTCCTCGGCTGGCACGAGGAGCGCCTGGAGGTCGGCGTCGAGCTCGGGCAGCTCGACCTCGATGGTGCCGTCCGCGGCCGGGAAGGCCAGCGGGCCGAGCCAGAGGCCGTTGCCCGCGTCGATGAGCGCGGCAGTGCTCGCCGCCTCGGCGTCGACGGCGACGGGGAGGACGAACTCCGGGTCGCTCACGGCCACCGCTGCGGCCAGGAGCGGAGGTGCCTCCGTCTCCGGGATCACGTAGTAGCTGAACGTTATGGTCTGGCCCCCGCCGGCGGGCGGCGGTGTGGTGCCCGTGGTGCAGGCGACGAGGGCCACGGCCAGTGCCCCGAGCGCTGCGGCGGTTCTGACGCTGGTACGCATGTTGCCTCCTACTCGGCTTGGCTAGCTAAGGGCTTCGGGTGGAGCGGGGGTGGCGCCCGCGCCGGTCGCGGCCCAAGCGCCTTGGCGCCTCCGCCCGCTCGCCGTTCAGAAGGGGAAGGCCGTTCAGAAGGGGAAGTACGTCAGTTCCAGCCCGGTGACGTCCTCCGCGTTCTGGAGCATGAAGTGGCTGGGCTCGTCGAACTCGTTGAGGACGACGGTCCAGACGACCCAGTTCCAGCCCGCTTCGAGGCTGACGTCCGCGACCACCTCGCCGAGGACGCACTCGTCGCTCAGGGCCACCACGTCGACCGGCGCGTCGGCGTACACGAGCCCGTGGAACTCCTGCGAGAAGAACTCCGACTCCTCGAAGCCCGTCAACTTCTCGGGCGTGAGGAGGCCGTAGCCGAGGCCCCACGCCGTGAGCACGAAGAAGCCGGGCACGGCGATCCCGTCGGGGACCAGGGCCGGGGTGACCATGACCGTCTCGTCCGACACCTCGGGCACGCACTGGTCGCCGGCGTGGTAGAGCAGCTCCGCGGCCGGCACCAGGACGGCTTCCAGGTCCGCGTCCGCCTCCGGCAGCGGTACCTTCACCGCACCGCCGTCGCCGACGACCGCCATCGGGCCCAACAGCAGTTCACCGGCGTCGACCAGGGCGGCGGGCGAGAGCGACTCGCCGGCTCTCACCTTGTCCATGTTGCTGGCGTTCAGAACGCCGACGGCGACGGCGAGGGCGGACGGCGCGCCCTCGACGGGTGGCGTGTAGAACGAGAGCTCGGCGTACGAGGTCTTGTCGGGCGGCGTCGACTGCCCGCCGCCGCAGGCGGCCAGGAGCGCCGAGAGGGCCAAGAGCGGCAGGAGCCTCGAGGTCGGTAGTACGCGCATCGGTCCTCCGATCGGTGTGGCGCCCCAGGCTCACACGCGAAGGGCGGGCACAGGATGAGGATTCCGACACCGGGCGCTGATGGTGACGGCCATGGTGCTGCCGGGGCTACTGCGCACCACTCGCCGTGGCTTCACCGCCTAAGTGGGCGCCGGCTGGCTGCACGGTCCGGCGTGCGTCGCCTCCTGCTTACCGGTGATGCTGGCCGCGCGGGACGCGTTACGTAGGCGCCCCTTCTCAGTGCGGCGCGTAGGCGCCGTCCGCGTAGCGCTCCCCCGCGCGCACCTCGAAGGGGAGGCGGTTCTCTTCTGGCGGCACGGGGCACGTGGCGTACGGCGTGTGCGCGCACGGCGGGTGGTGGCACAGGTTGAAGTCGAGGCGTATGCGGCCGTTCACCGGCCCGTCCACGTTGAGGAACCTACCGCCGCCGTAGGTCTCCCTGACGTTGGTGAGGTCGCGGAAGTTGAAGAAGAGCCGGCCTGGTACGCCTGCTGGCGTCGCGACCAGCGTGTACCTCTGGCCGTCCCGCTCGAACGCGGCGCGGCCCGCCACCTCCGCGTCGGTGACCTGGCCGAGAGCGTTGACGATGGGGATCGTCTCTCCCGGCAGGGGCGGCAGGAACTCGGCGTCGACGACCCACTCCGGGTTCGGCTCGTACCAGGCGACGCTGGTCTCGCGATCACGCCCCGCGGCGAGCCGGGGGTCGTAGACGCGGACGCCGAACAGGTCACCGCGCTTGAGCAGCTTCACCGCCAGCGTCGCGTCACCGGCTGGGACCTCGAGGCTGGCGACGCCGTTCGTCGCCCGCGGCTCGGTGAGCTCGGCGCCGTCGAGCACTAGCCCGCCGGCGAGAGGCGTCACCGTGACCTGCTCTCCCTCGAGCGAGAGCAGGGCGGCGCGTTCCGGGGCCCCGGCCGGCAGCGGGAGCCTGGCGTCCGGGGAGCTGCCCAGCAGGTTCTCGCCGGGCTCGAGCCAGTCGAGCGAGGCGATGGCCCACCACCCGTTAGGAGCGGCCAGCTTGTCGACGTACTGCTCGCGGAAGGCGGCGACGCGGGCAGAGAGGTCGTCTTGGGCGTCAGTGTGCAGCGCCGGCCGCGCCGGGTCAGGGGTGGTTAGGCTCATGCCCATCGATTCTAGGCGCGCGCCTAGGCCGGGGCATGTCGCGGGCTCCTCAAGGGCTAGCGTTCAGGGTGAGGCCCGGTCGTGGGCGGCAAGGAGCGGTAGGGGAGCGCGTCAGGCTCGGCCGCGTTGGGCTTCTCGTCGCTCCTAGCCGCGTGCGGCCAGGTCGGTGAGCGCCCCGTGCAGCAGCGTGACGGCCAGCTCGAAGCTCTCATCCACGGGCAGCTCCAGCCCGAACCCGCCCGCGCTCTCCAGCGTCGCGAAGCCGTGGAGCGTCGCCCTGAGGAGCCGCGTCGCGTGGATGGCCCGCGCGCCCTCGAGGCCGTAGCCGCGCAGCACCGCCAGGGCCACCTCTACCACCGCCGCGCCCGCTCGCTGCACCTCGGCGTCCGGCTCCTCCGTGGAGCGCACCGTGAGCGCGTAGAGCCCGGGGTGCTCGAGAGCGAACGCACGGTAGGCGCGGCAGAGCGCGTGCAGGGCCTCCTGGCCGGAGCGGCCGATCGTCGCGCGAACCAAGGCCTCCTGCACGTCTCGCAGGGCCCTCAGGCGCAGCTCGCGCAGCAGTCCCTCCAGGCCGTCCACATGGTTGTAGAGCGAGGGCGAGCGGACACCGAGGCGCTTGGCCAGCTCGGCGAGCGTGAGCCCCTGGGGTCCACGCTCATCCACCAGCCCGGTCGCCGCCTCCACGACGGCAGCCTTGGAGAGCGACTGCCCCCCTGCCGGCCTAGCCACGCGGCGCCGCGTCGCCGAAGGCCGTGCGCAAGGCGGGGAGGACGGCGTCCAGGGTGGCCTGCGGCGCCTCGGCCTGCGGGTAGTGACCGACGCCCGCGATCATCACGTAGCGCGCACCGAGGAGCTCGGCCACCTGGCTCGCCTCGCGCTCCGGGTCGGAGAAGTCGGGGTCGGCGCTGCCCATGACGACGACCGCCGGCGCCTTCACCTTCGTCAGCCGCTCCTCGATCGCCTCGTCGGAGCGGAACATCAGGCCCTTCAGGGCCTCGAAGCGCCCCGGCTCGGCGAGGTTGCGGCGCAGCGCCGCGCTGTAGTCGCCGTAGTCAGCCGGCTTCGCGGACTTGAAGAGCGTGGCGTGGTACGCGGCCCAGGCGCGCACCCTCCAGGGGCCGGCGAAGAGGGCCTTCAGGGCCAGCGTCATCACCGCGTTGGCCTTCTGCTGCCGGACGAACGGGCCGAGCAGGGCGAGTCCGCTCACCGCCGAGGGCCGCTCTGTCGCGGCCCACACCGCGGCGCCCGCCGAGAACGAGTTGCCGATGACGAACGCGGGGCCGCCGAGGTGGTCGATCAGCGCCAGCAGGTCCTGGCCCACCGCGACCGAGTCGTAGCGCTCCCAGCCGACGCTGGACTCGCCGTGGCCGCGCACGTCGGCTGTGGCGACGCGGTAGCCGGCCTCGGCCAGCAGCGGTGCGAGGAAGCGGTACTCCTGCCTGAGGTCGCCCAGGCCGGGAAGCATGACGACGAGGGGGCCGGTGCCGGCGACGTCGTAGGCGACGCGGCCGCCGTCCACGTCCAGGAAACGGGTGTTGAGCGCTCCGACGGTGCGCGACGCGGCCTGGGGGAGTGAGGTGGACCGTGTGACTAACATGCTTAGGTTATAAACTAAGACCATTAGTGATGTCAACCAGGGCGTCCATGCGCCCCGGCCGTGAGCCCCGAGGCTCGGGTGTGGCTCAGCGAGCGGGGTTCGTTCGACCCCACGCCCGTCCACCGCTGCGACGGCAGCGGCCCGGGTCACGCAGGTTGTCGGTTCAAGAGCCGGCCGGGTCGAGCAGCCCTAGCTGCCACCTGACGAAGATGTAGGTGTCCACCGCGTCCCGTAGGCGTAGGTCGAGCGGCTTGCCCTGCCCGTGCCCGGCCGAGCGGTCCACCCACAGCAGCACCGGGTCCTCAGCGGGGTCCGAGGCTGTGGCGGCCTGCAGGCGCGCCGCCATCTTGCGGGCGTGCATGGCGTGCACACGGGTGTCGTTCTCGCCCGCCGTGAGCAGCACCGCCGGGTAGCGGACGCCGTCCCTGACGTGGTGGTAGGGCGAGTAGGCGTAGAGCCACTCGAACTGCTCGGGGTCCTCGGCGGAGCCGTACTCGGGCACCCAGTAGCGCGCCATCAGGAAGTGCTGGTAGCGCAGCATGTCCAGGAGCGGCACGGCGACGATGGCCGCCGCGCACAGGTCCGGGCGCTGCGTCAAGACCGCGCCGGTGAGGAGCCCGCCGTTGGAGCCGCCGGAGATGGCCAGCCGCTCGGGCCGCGTGTAGCCGTTGGCGAAGAGCCACTCGGCCGCCGCGATGAAGTCGTCGAACACGTTCTGCTTGCGGCCGAGCGTCCCAGCCGCGTGCCAGGCGTCGCCGTACTCGCCGCCGCCGCGCAGGTTCGGCAGGGCGTACACGCCGCCCGCCTCGAGCCACTGCACCAGCGAGCCCATGAACATGGGCGACTCGCTGATCCCGAAGCCTCCGTAGCCGGTGAGGATGGTCGGCGCGTCACCGGCGGGCTCCAGGCCCTTGCGGTGAGCCAGGAACATCGTGACCGCGGTCCCGTCCTTCGACGTGTACTCGACCTGCTTCACCTCCACCGAGTCGGGGTCGACCGGCGCCTCCGGCTGCTCCCACAGCTCGAACGTGCCCTCAGGATCGCGCACGTCGAAGCGGTAGACGGCCGGCGGGTAGGCGAAGCTCGTGAACGTCAGGAACGCCTCCGTCGAGCCGCGGTTGGCGGTGACCGTGGCCGTGCCGAGGGCCGGCAGCGGCACCTCGCCCACCCGCCTGCCCGTGAGGTCGTAGACCACGACGCGGCTGACGGCGCGTTCCAGGTAGGTCACGACGACGTGGCCCTCGGCGAGGGCGATGGCCTCGATGCTCCCCGCCGCCGGCTCCGGCACGATGTCGCGCCAGTTCGCCTCGCTGGGCGCGGACGCTGGCGCCACGACCACGCGACCGCGCGGCGCACGCTTGTAGGTGTGGAGCACGAGCACGTCGCCGTCGGGCCCCGACACCACCGAGCCGAAGGCGGTACCCGGCGTGCCCATGCTCACCTCCGTCCGCATGAGGAAGCCGGTACGAGCGAACGCCTCGAAGTCGACGAGCCAGAGGTCATTGGAGCGCGTGTCCACGTGATAGGTGAGCAACAGCCACCGACCGTCGCGCGAGAGGAAGCCGTTCGGCCCCCACGTGGTGGCGAGCTTCTCGTCCTCCTCCTTCGTGTACTGACGGAACACGAGGAGGTCGTTGGAGTCGTCGTCCGGGGCCCGCGGGTCAGCGGGCCGGGCGTGGAACATCACGCGGCCCGTGTAGAAGTCGCGCGGGTCGGCGAGCTTCCAGTAGACGAAGCCGGAGCCGTCGGGCAGCCATTGGACCGGCCTGACCTTGTTGTGGATCTCCAGGGGCAGCTTCTCGCGGGTGTCTACGTCCAGGAGCTCGAGCTTGGTGTTCTCGTCCCCGGCCGCGTACGTGCCGTAAGCGAGTTGGCGGCCGGCGGGGCTGGGCGAGATCCACTCGACGGCCGTGAGGCCAGTGGGGTCGGTCGCCTCGGGGTCGATGAGCAGCTGCTCCGCGCCCCTGAGCCCCTCGCGGAAGTAGACCCTGGCCTGCTTCTGGTCGCCCTCCCTCCGGAAGTAGAAGTACCGCTGGCCGCACAGCGTGGGCGCGGACACGCTGCCTATCTGCAGCAGCGGCCTGAGGCGATCTTCCAGCTCCCGGCGTCCGGGGAGGCCGTCGAGGACGGCCCTTGTGTAGGCGTTCTGGGCATCCGTCCATGCCGCCACCTCCGGCGTGACGATGCCCATGCGTGCGGGGTCAGAGACGTCACCCTCGAGCCAGCGGTAGTCGTCCACGATCTCCCGCCCGTGCAGGACGTCGACGACGGGCCGCGTCTCGGTGGCCGGCGGACGAGCGACCTTGGTTGAGCTCATCCACAAAGGGTAACCCCGCCCGGGGAGGCGCTCCGTCCCGAGCGGCCCACTTGGCCAGGTACCGAAGGGTGCGCCCGTCCCCTACAGGCCGGCTGCGGGCGCGACTGCTCCTAGTCCGTCATCTCCCCGCGGCCGCTCTGGCCAGCAACTCCTCGAGCTGCAGTGTGTGCCGCATTGGGTGCACGACGGCGTGCTCCAGCATCGACTCGATGGTGAACGGCTCGCCCCAGTTGGAGGTATGGAGGTCGGCCATACGCTCGGGCGGCGCTGCGGTGAGCGCGGTGCGCCACAGTGCCAGCACCTGCTCCATGTACGCCTCGGCCTCCGCGGCGATGGTCTCCACGGGCGGCGGGTCGGGCATGCCAGGGTCCGGCAGGTCGAGGTGCTTGCAGACCCACGTGAGGTAGCGGCCCGCCGCGCGCAGCACGTGTCGCAGCAGGTGTTCGTTGGACTGGTAGTCGGTTTCGTCGGTCTCGGGCAGCGGCTGGCCGGACGCCGCGAAGCGCCGCCAGGCCGGCAGGAAGGCGCGGAGCTCGCGCTCGTGCAGCGCCACCAGCGCCCGTGCGCCGCGGTAGGCGAAGTCGTCGCCAGGCAGGTCGGCGAGGTCGAACACGAACCGCGGCCCCCGCCCCTCGGCGATGCGCAGGCTAGGGTCGCGGGCAGCCTCCCCGGCAGCGATGACGCAGAAGTAGTTGCCGTCGGGATCTGCGAGGACCACGTAGTCGGAGTCGGGCGGGTAGCGCCAGTCGACCCTGCTCGCGCCGAGCCCCAGAAGGCGCTCGACCTCGGCCTCGTGGTCGTAGGCGTAGAGGTCGAGATGGTGGCGGCGCCTCTGGGACGCCTCCGCCTTCACCTCCTGGAGGGCGAGCTGCACGCCCGTGCCACGCCTAGGACGCAGCAGCACCCAATCGGGCGAGTCGCCGCCTCGCGGCACGTAGTCGAGGGCAGCGGTCCAGAACTCCACGGCGCGAGCCACGTCGCGCACGCCCCACACCACAGAGCCGATCCTGAGCATGCGCCATCGTACGCCTCCGGTTCGGCCCATGCGAGCCCCGGCTTCGGCTAGACGAGCACCAGCTCGCCACAGCCCAGCTCGGCCGTGCGCCTGAGTACCGCCACCGTGCGCTCCGCGGCCACCTGGGCCGCGCCCTTCACCGAGTAGCCGCGCAGCATGGCGCCCACGAGGGCGGCTGCGAACAGGTCGCCGGTTCCCTTGGCGTGAGACTCCACCAGCTCGTGCTCGAGCAGGTGGTTCTCGTCGCGGGTCACGACGGCCACGCGCATGCGCCCCGGCGGCGTATCTGCCGGCGCCGCGCTGGTGACGACGACCCAGTCGAGGTTCGTCTCCAGCAGCTCACGCGCCGCGGCCAGCGTCTCGGCGTAGGTGGGCGTGGGACGCCCTACCACCAGCTCGAACTCGAAGGCGTTGGGCGCGATCCCGTGCGCCATGGGCACGAGCCTGTCGCGCAGCAGGCCGGGGGTGTCCTCATGGACGTAGAGGCCGACGTCGCCGTCGCCCATCACCGGGTCGAGCACCAGCTTGAGGTGGGGGTACTCGACGAGCACGCGCTCCAGCCAGTCGGCCAGCGCCAACGTTTGCTCGGGCGGGCCGAGGTAGCCGACGAGCACCACCCGGGCCCGCTCGAGGGCTCGGCGCCGCTCCAGGTCGGAGAGGAAGCCCGCGAACCACTCCGTGGGCAGCGGCCCGCCATGGAGCGTGTCGTAGTGCGGCACGTTGCTGAGCAGCACCGTGGGCACCGCCACGACGTCGAGGCCCAGCGACTGGAGCGTGGGCACGGCCACGCTGTTGCCGACGCGCCCATAGACGACCTGCGACTGGATGCTGACGACGTCCACCGGCAGGGGCGTGAGGGCGTCGCGGTCCAGGCGCGCCCGCCGGGGCTCCCCGCTCACCGGCTGGCGCCCTGCTCCGGCCAGTAGTGGCTGTCTGGGAGGCCACGCGGGCCGAAGATCGCCTCACCGACCCTGACGACGGTCGCGCCCTCCTCGATCGCCACCTCGAAGTCGTTCGACATGCCCATCGACAGCCCGTCGAACGAGAGACCGGCAGGGGCCTCTTGGCGGAGCCGGTCCCGGAGGTCGCGCATCAGGACGAAGCAGGCGCGCACCCGCTCGACCTCGGTCGAGAACACCGCCAGCGTCATGAGCCCGCGGACGCGCAGGGCCGTGTAGTTGGGCAGCTCCTTGACGAACCCCGGCACCTCCTCCGGCGCCAGCCCGAACTTGCTCTCCTCGCCCGAGCTGTTCACCTGGACGTAGACGTCGAGGCCACGGCCTTCGGCCTGGAGCCTGCGGTCGAGGGCCTCCGCGACCCTCAGGCTGTCGAGCGCGTGGAACTCGTGGGCGAAGCGTGCCACGTACTTGGCCTTGTTCGTCTGGAGGTGCCCGATCACTGCCCAGCGGATGTCGGCAAGGTCCGAGAGGGCCTCGGCTTTCTGCTGTGCCTCCTGCACCTTGTTCTCGCCGAACGTGCGCACGCCCGCGGCGTAGGCGGCGCGCAGCACCTCAGCCGGCCTGGTCTTGCTCACGGGCAGAAGCGCGACCTCCGAGGGGTCGCGGCCGACACGCCGGCAGGCGGTGTCGATCCGCGACCGGATCGCCGCGAGGTTCGCGTTCAGCGCGTCGCTGACGGGGTCTTCTGGACGTTCGGTCGTCTCGTCACGCGCGTCGCGCTCGGTTCCGACGGCGGGTCGCGTCACAGTCGTCACGGTTCCCGAGCTTAGCCCTTGGGGGACGCCCGTCCCAACCGGATGGACCGACGGGATCGCGCGTCCGGTAGATTGCGCCGCATGGACGAGTGGCCGCGGATCGTGGTGAGCGACGTGGGCGGGGCCAAGGTCGCCGAGCTCGTGGACGGCGTGGTGGCGTCGGAGCGTGACGCCATGGAGGTCCTGGGCAACGCCTCGTACCTGGGGGCCGACAACGTGCTCCTGACCATGGACCAACTGGCGCCCGAGTTCCGCGACCTGAGCACCGGCTTGGCGGGAGCGGTGGTGCAGAAGTTCGTGAACTACGGCATGAGGCTCATCGTGGTCGTGCCGGATCCCGACGCCGGCAGCGAGAGCTGGCGCGCTTACGTGCGGGAGAGCAACAGGGGTCGGCACCTCTGGTTCGTGGCCGGCCGCGACGAGGCCCTGGCGCGCATAGCCGGCGTGAGCGGGGCTGGCTAGGCGCGGGGGAGCGCGATGCGGCGCTGGCCGCGGATCTCGCGCTCCAGCGCCGGCTCAGGGTCCCAGACCTCGGTGCTGACCCAGGGTCCCGCCCCGGGCCGGCCCTCAGTCGATGTCGAAGGGCTCCAGGTCGCGCAGCCTGGCGTAGCGGCCGTCGAAGTAGGCGCGGGCCCCGGCGAAGTACTCGGCGTTGGCCGTGCGCACGAGCAGGTAGGGCCCGTCGCGGACGAAGAAGACCCACACGGGCACCTCGCCGTCGACCGTGTCGTAAGCCGTGTCGTGCCTGGCCAGGTCGCCGACGCGCTCGGCGAAGCCCTCGATCCAGCCCGTGTGCAGCGCCGGTGAGCGGACCACCGTGAGCTGGAACCGCAGGCGGCCGTCCTCGAGCTCCATCACCGCCAGGTGACCGCCGTGGCCGTCCACCCACAGGCCCTGCCACGTCTGGGTCGTAGGGTCGATGTAGTAGGCGACGAGGGCCCTCAGCAACTGCGTGCGCTCCTCCGTGAGCCCCGCGGCGTACTCGTAGAAGTAGCTCGTCTCGCGGACGTCGTCGGCCTCCGGGCCGGCGAAGACCTGCGCGTACGTCTCGGCCTCGACGTCCCGCGCCGCCACCCACTCCCTCTGCTCGAGGCGCAGCCGCCCGAACTCGGTCGGCGGCATGAGCTGGGCGGCCTGGGCGTAGACGTCGTTGAGGACGGCATCGGCCGTCTCGAACGCGGCGATCGCCGCCTGCAGCTCCTCCTGTGCCGCGGCGGAGCCGTCCTGCGCCCAGGCGAGCGCGGCCAGGGCCGAGATGACCACGGCTGCCACGCGCCGCCAGGGCGCCGCCCTGAGCCGCCCGGTGGGGGTCGCGGCTGGCCGGACGGCGGCGCCGGACGCCTGGGACTCGTCGACTTCGCGTCCTCGCATGCCCCGAGGGTACTCGCGGTTGACCCCGGGGGCCACTTGCGCTACCTTGCCGTCTGGCCCGACCCGGCTACCGGGGGCCCCGCTCCGTCCTCGCACGCGGCGGTAGGTGACATGAGCGACAAGGGACTCTGAACCCACACCCACGCGAAGCCTAGCGGCGCCCCGGCGCCGCCTTAGCGCCCGGTCGTGACAGCGACCGGCGAGGGAGTCCCCATGTCACTGGTCATCCTCAGGGGCGTCGGCTACGACCTGCCCGACGGCCCCCTCTTCGAAGACGTAGACCTCACCCTGTCATCCGGCAGCCGCGTCGCCCTCGTGGGCGAGAACGGCGCCGGCAAGACGACGCTCATGCGCCTGGCCATGGGCGAGCTCCAGCCCTCGCGCGGCCGCGTCGAGAGCCACGGCAGCGTGGCGTGGCTGCCGCAGGACCTCGGCTCGACGGCGCGCGTGCTCGGGGCGTGGGCGCGGACCCGCAACCATGCGGTCGCGCCGTCCGGCGTTCCGGACAAGCTGGCCGCGCCCGAGCGCGATGCACGCCCCGGCTCGGGCGGCGAGCGCCAGCGGGCGCGGCTGGAGGCCCTACTCGCCGCGGCGCCAGACGTGCTGCTGCTCGACGAGCCGACGCACCACCTGGACGTCGCCGGCATGGAGTGGCTGGAGGGCGTGCTGGCGGGTTGGCCGGGCGCCGTGCTGCTCGTCTCGCACGACCGCGCGTTCCTGGACGCCGTGGCCACCGAGACCGCCTTCCTGGAGCGCGGGTCGCTGCGCCTTGAGGCAGGCGACTACTCCGAGGCCAGGGCCAGGCGGGCGGCGGAGGACGCTGCCCGGCTGCGCCGCCACAAGGCCCAGGCGACCCACCGGCAGCGGCTGGAGAGCGAGTTCCACCGGCACCGGTCGGCGGCGCGCTCGGCCGGCGACTTCAACAGGAACCGCGTCAGCGACGGCAACATCCTGCTGGCCACCGCCAAGGCCGAGACCGTGTCGAACCGCCTCGCCAGGCGCGCCAAGGCCATCGCGACGCGCCTGGAGCGCGAGGAGGTGGAGGAGAAGCCGTGGGTCGACAACCGGCGGCTGTCCTTCGCGGCCACGCCGAGGAACCCTGGCCCCTCGGAGGTGATAGTCACCCAGGGGCTCACCGTGCGGCGCGGCGGCAAGACCGTCGTGGACGGTCTCGACCTCTACCTGATGCGCGGCGACAAGCTCGCCCTCGTTGGGCCCAACGGCAGCGGCAAGACGACGCTCCTGGAGGTCTTGCGAGGCGTGCGCCAGCCTGACGCCGGCACCGTGCGGCACGGCGTGGGCCTGCGCGTGACGGCGAGCGCACAGGTCGAGGAGCCGTGGGCCGACCTGGGGAACGCTCTGACCGTAGGCGACGTGCTCCGCGAGGCGAACCCGGCGCTCGTGGACGGCGACGTCTGGCGGGTCACCGCCGAGGTGGGGGTGCCGTCAGGCCCGGCGCGCCCGGTGGCTGGGCTATCGGGCGGTGAGCGGCGGCGGCTGACGCTGGCGCGCATCGCCGTGAGCGACGCCCACCTGCTGGTGCTCGACGAGCCGACGCACCACCTGGACCTGCGCGCCGTGGAGGCGCTCGAGGGCCTGCTGGAGGGCTTCACGGGCACGCTGCTGCTGGCCTCGCACGACAGGAGGCTCGTCGAGAGGGTGGCGACGCGCGTCCTCGACCTGGTCACGGGGGAGCTGACCTGAGGAGCGCCGACGACGGGATTGTCTCGGTATAGTGACACAATCCAGTGATGGGACCGCCTGAAGCCGCTCGCGCGGAAGCGCGCCCATGAGGGAACAGCCCACCCCGCTCGGGATCGTCCTCACGCCCGACGGGCCGGTACCCATCTACCTGCAGATCAAGTCGCAGGTCTCCTACCTCATCACCTCTGGGCAGCTGCCGCCCGGCACGCGGCTCCCGCCGGTGCGCACCGTCGCCCAGGGCCTGGGCGTGAACCCGGGCACCGTGGCCCAGGCCTACAGGGAGCTCCAGTTCGAGGGGCTCATCGACGCGGCCGTGGGCCGGGGGACGTTCGTGGCCCCCACCATCCCCGTGCCGCGCGACCTGGGAGTGCGGCAGCGCGAGGCGGCCAAGGCGCTCGAGAACGCGCTCGCCCGCCTGAGGGCCCTGGCGCTACCCGACAGCGAGGTGCGCCTGCTCTTCGAGGCCACGCTGGCGGCGAACGACGGGCCGTGCCACGTGGTGCTGGCGGCGCCCACGCGCGCCATCGCCGACAAGTACGCGGCCTCGCTGGTGGGCCACCTGGGCGCCGAGGTGGCCCCACACCCCGTCACCTTCGAGCAGCTGGAGCGCGGCGACCCGAGCGTGGGGGAGCTGCTCGACCTCTGCTACTTCGTCGTCACGTTCGCGAGCTCGGTGAGGCGCGTGGAGGTGGCGGCCGAGAGGTACGGGCGGCCGTTCCAGGTCCTGGGCATGACCACGGAGGTGCAGGACGACGCCATCGCCGCCCTCGGCCGCCTGCCGAGCGGAGCCAAGGCCGTCGTCCTCTCCGAGGAGAGGTACGCCCACCAGTCGCTCAACCTCGTCCTGAAGCACTCGCCCCTCGCGCCGGAGGCCGTCCAGGTGGTGACCCTCGAGCTGCTGGAGCGAGAGCTGGCTGGCCTGAGGGAGCGGCACGGGACCGGCCCGCGCGTGCTGGTGCACACGTTCGGGGCGGCCGACAGAGCCAAGGAGCTCGCGAGCCGCTTCGACGTGGTCATGGAGCTCAGGTTCGACGTCGCCCCCGACTCCCTCGCCAGGCTGCGGGCCCTGCTGCTGCGGGGCTGAGACTGCGCGCCCGCGGTAGGGCACACGCACCTGAACCGGACGCGACCCCGAGAGGTCGGGACGGCGCCCGCACCAGCCGGACCCGTCCTCGCGAAGTCGGTAGGCGTAGTCGCTAGGGGCGCCGGCTGTCCGGGACGCGCGTATCACATGTCGAACCGCCGACCGGTCACCTCGCCTTGACCGACCGCACGGGAACCCGCTGTCACGGTTGACGCCTCCACCCGCTCTCCGTAATGTGATGTACCGGCACGCCGGTACAATCGGACGGTCCAGGGACGTCAGAGCAGCCCGAAGCCGTCTCGTTCGGGAGGGAACGGATGTCTAGAAGCTTCATCCGCCGCATGGGGGCAACACTCGCCGCAGTCGTCCTGGGGCTGGGGACGGCCATGGCTCAGGACGTCCCGCAGGGCGGCTCGGTGACGATCGCCCTACCGGCGCAGCCGGAGACGCTCAACCCGGTCCTCCCGGGCGAGCTGAGCTCCTCGATCGTCAACGGCGCGCTCTTCGCCAGCCTCACGGCGCAGCACCCCGAGACGTTCGAGATCGTCCCGTACCTGGCCGACTCGTGGGAAGCCAACGAGGACGTCACCGCCTGGACGTTCCACCTGAACCCGAACGCCAAGTGGCACGACGGCACGCCCATCACCGCCGAGGACGTGAAGTTCACGTTCGACCGCATCCTCGACCCCGAGGAGAGCGCTCAGGGCTACCCCGACGTGAACCACGTCGAGAGCGTCGAGGTCGTCGACGAGCACACGGTGACCTTCCACCTCAGGCAGGTCGACGGCCTGTTCCCCGACAGGCTGGCCCTCGGCGCGCTGCAGCCGCTGCCGAAGCACGTCTTCGAGCAGTACGCGCGCCTCTCCGACGCCGTCGAGCTGAACACCCGCGCCCCCGTCGGCAGCGGCCCGTTCAAGATCGCCGAGGTGCAGGTGGGCTCGTACGTGGCCCTCGAGCGCTTCGACGACTTCTTCCTCGGCCGGCCCAACCTCGACCAACTGATCTTCTCGATCATCCCCGACATGAACGTGCGCGTCGCCCGCCTGCGCGCCGGTGACGTCGACTGGACCGACATCGAGCCCACGCACCTCGCGGCGCTCGAGAACGACCCGCGCGTCCAGGTGATCCCGGTGAGCTCGAGCCGCTACTCGATCCTCGACTTCGCCTTCGAGGGCCCCTACGCCTGGCTCTTCGAGGACCCGCGCGTGCGCATCGCGATGGCCCACGCCATCGACCACGACCTCATACTCGAGACCGTCGGCCTCGGCCGCGGCTGGAACATGAACGGCGCCTACATCCCGTTCGTGCTCTCCGAGATCCCGGCCCCCGACATCGAGCCGTACCTCTACGACCCCGAGCGCGCCAAGCAGCTCCTCGCCGAGGCCGGCTGGACCGACACCAACGGCGACGGCATCATCGACAAGGACGGCCAGCCGTTCGCCTTCCCGCTGCTCGTCGACCGCGGCAACGTCCAGCGCGAGCAGATCGGCCTGATCCTCCAGGAGGAGTTCGGCGCCATCGGCATGGACGTCGAGTACGTCGCCGCCGAGCGCACCGGCCGCTGGATCGAGGACACGCGCAACCGCACCTTCGCCGCGCGCCTCGCCGAGTTCCCGGTGCCCAACGTCGACTGGTTCCGCCGCATATACACGACCGACGGCCCCAACGCCCGCGGTTACGCCAACCCCGAGGTCGACGCGCTCGTCCAGGCCGCCATCCAGACCTCCGACCGCCAGCTCCAAGGCGAGTACTACAAGCGCGCGCAGGAGCTCCTGCACGCCGACCCGCCCGTGGTGCCCTTCTTCCTCCGCGAGCAGCTGATGGCCGCCACCACGCGCGTCGGCAACCTGCCCAAGGGCGAGCTGAAGCTGTCCACCCCGTTCACCCACCTCGTCTACGTGACCGACGGTAGGTGAGGATGGGTCTGACGCCGGCGGACCTCTGAGTCCCCGCCCCCTCGCGCTCGCGCCCGACCGGCACGGGCGCGAGGGGGCCGTACTCCGGTACGGGCCAGTACCACTCGGTTTCCGATGCAGCGCTACCTGCTCTCCAGGCTCCTGAGCTCCCTGGTCGTCCTCCTTGTCGTCGTGACGGCCACTTTCGTCATGATCCAGTTCGCTCCCGGCGGGCTCTCGATACTCATGAACCCGAACATGTCGGCCGCCGAGGCCGATCGCCTGGCGCGGAACATGGGCCTGGACCAGCCGGTGTACGTGCAGTACACGCGCTGGATAGCCAACTTCGTCCAGGGCGACCTCGGCAGCTCGCTCTCCTACGGCGGCCGGCCCGTGAGGGGCATGGTCATCGAGCGCCTGCCCGCCACGCTCAAGCTCGGCCTCGCCGCCGCCCTCCTCGCGGTGGTCATAGGCGTGCCGCTAGGGATCCTCGCGGCGCGGCACCAGAACACGTTCATCGACCAGCTGGCCGGCGTCGTCGCCTCCCTGGGCCTGGCGATGCCCAACTTCTGGCTCGGCATCCTGATGATCGTCCTGTTCTCCGTGACCCTCGACTGGCTGCCGGCCTCCGGCACCAGGACCATCGGGTCGAGGGGCGGCGGCCTTCTCGACCAGCTCGAGCACCTGATCATGCCCGCCGTGGTGCTGGCCACCGCCACCCTCGCCGAGATGACGCGCTACACGCGCTCGGCGTGGCTCGAGGTGGTGCGGCAGGACTTCGTGCGCACCGCCCGCAGCAAGGGCCTCGGCGGCGGCCAGGTGGAGCGCCGGCACGTCCTCAAGAACGCGCTCATCCCCGTCGTCACCGTCTTCGGCGTGGCCCTGCCGCGCCTGCTCGGCGGCTCGGCAGTGGTGGAGACGCTCTACTCCTGGCCCGGCCTCGGCCAGCTGGCGGTGGACGCGGCGCTGCGCCGCGACACGCCGCTGATCCTCGGCGTCACCGTCTTCGTGTCGCTGATGGTCATCCTCTGCAACCTCCTCGTAGACCTCGTCTACCCGCTCCTCGACCCGAGGATCGACTACGCATGACGGCCGCCGCCGCGAGGCAAGACAACCGCTTCTGGCGGAAGGCCCTGCGCCTGTGGTGGCGCAACCGCGTGGCCCTCCTGGGCTCGCTGTGGCTGGTGCTCGTGGTCGTCGTCGTGGTGAGCGCTCCCTGGCTCGGCCTGAGCGACCCCAACAAGCTCAACATGCGCAACGCCTTCGCCCCGCCCAGCGCCGAGCACTGGCTGGGCACCGACGAGAACGGCCGCGACGTCTTCGCGCGCCTGGTCGTCGGCGGCCGGGTGAGCCTGGCCGTGGGCTTCGCCGCCGCGCTCATCACCGTGCTGGTGGCCAGCGTCGTGGGCGTGGTCGCCGGGTACTACGGCGGCGTCGTCGACCAGGTGGTCATGCGCGCCACCGACGGCTTCATGGCCATCCCGACGTTCTTCCTGCTCCTGATCATCGTCGCGATCTGGGGCTCGTCCCCCACCGTGCTCGTGCTCGCGCTGGCGCTGACGCGCTGGATGGGCGTGGCGCGGCTCGTGCGCTCGGAGGTGCTCCGGTACAAGCAGATGGAGTTCATCACCGCCGCGGAGGCCGTGGGCAACACGCGCTTCCGCCTGATGTTCAAGCACCTGCTCCCCCAGGCGGCGCCCTCGCTGATCGTCGCGACGTCCCTGCAGGTGGGCGTGGTGATGCTCGTCGAGGCGGGCCTCAGCTTCCTCGGCCTCGGCATCCTGCCGCCGCTCGCCTCGTGGGGGAACATGCTCACGTCCGCCCAGCACTACATGTGGATCGCCCCGCGCCTCGCCGTCTACCCGGGGCTGATGATCCTCCTCACCGTCCTGTCGCTGAACGCCATCGGCGACCTGCTGCGCGACGTCCTCGACCCGCGCCAGGGGGCCGGCCGGTGAGGCCGGCAGCCGCAGGCTGTTCCGCCGGCAGCGAGGTCCCTTCGTGACCGCTGACCGCACCACCGTGCTCGTCGCCTCCGCCGTACCTGGGGACCTCGTGGCCGGCTTGCGCGAGCGCAACCCGGGCGTCGACTTCGTGACCCTGGACGCCGAGGGGCGGGCGCCGGAGGACCTGCGGACGGCCCACGCCATCCTCCGCGTGGCCGTCAACAAGCCGCAGCTCAGCGCTCTGCTGCAGCGCTTCCCGGACGTCAAGTGGGTGCACACCAGCACCGCCGGCTTCGACTGGGCGATGGTGCCCGAGATCCCGGCGCGCGGGATCGCCCTCACGCGCTCGGCGGCCTACGCCATCCCGATAGGCGAGTTCACCGTCACCCTCATCGCCTCGCTGGTGAAGCTGCTGCCGGGCCTCGCCCAGGCGCAGCGCGAGCGGCGTTGGGCCAACGTCGAGCCCGGCGACCTCGACGGCCTCCGGGTCGGCGTCGTCGGCGCCGGCTCGATCGGCCACGAGATCGCGTGGCGGGCCTCGGCGCTGGGCATGCGCGTCACCGGCCTGCGGCGCACGCCGCGACCCCAGCCGCACTTCGAGGCCGTCCTCGGACCCGAGCGCCTGCACGACCTCCTGGCCGGCTCGGACGTGGTCGTGCTGGCGTGCCCCCTCACGCCCGAGACCCGCGGCCTCATCGGTGAGGTCGAGCTGGCCGCCATGCCGCGCGGCTCCTACCTGATCAACGTGGCGCGCGGGCCCGTGGTGGTGACGGAGGCGCTCGTCGCGGCCCTGCGCTCCGGCCACCTCGCCGGCGCGGCGCTCGACGCGCTCGACGTCGAGCCGCTGCCTGCCGAAGACCCGCTGTGGGACGCCCCCAACCTCGTCATCACGCCGCACACCTCGTTCAAGTCGCCGCGCAACCTCGAGCGCGTGGTGACCGAGTTCGAGACCAACCTGCGCCGCTTCCTGCGCGGCGAGCCCCTCGAGAACACGATGCGCCACCCGGAGCTGGGCTACTGATGCTCCTCCCGGAGGCCACGAGCCCTCGCACGCCTCACCGGGCGTGCGCCGAAGCGGTCGGCGACGGTGCGCCAGAGGCGCTCGCCGCGACCCAGAGAGGAAGCACCAAGTGAGCGACCAACCAGGCACGCCGGCGAAACGCGGGCCCCTCACGGCCTCGCCGCTGCCGCACGACCCGCTGCACGAGCGGCCCAACCGCGGCTTCCACCCGCTCATCGAGGGCGAGCAGCCGTACGTGTTCGTGGACGGCTGCATGCAGATCTGGCCCGACGCCGACTTCGCCTACGCCCACAGGCACGGCGTGGACGTCATGGCCGTCACCGCCCTGCGCACGCACATCGGCGTGGAGAAGGCGCTCGCCGACATCATGGGCTGGCACGCGGTGGTACGGCAGTACCCGAACCTCCGCATCGCCTACACGGTCGACGACATCACCGAGGCGAAGGCCGCCGGCCAGGCCACCCTCCTCCTAGCCTCCCAAGACGGCGAGTTCATCGGCGACGCCGTCGAGCGCGTCGAGGCCTTCGCCCTCCTGGGCCTGCGCATGCTCATCCCGGCCTACAACCGCGACAACCTGCTCTGCGGCGGCGTACTCGAGCACACCGACGCCGGCCTCTCCGGCCTCGGCCGCGAGGTCGTCGCCGAGTGCGACAGGGTAGGCGTCGTCATCGACATGTCGCACGTCTCCAAGCGCTCGAGCCTCGAGATCATGGAGGCCAGCGAGAAGCCGAACGTCTTCAGCCACGCCAACCCCAAGGGGCTCGTCGACAACGCGCGGAACATCGACGACGAGCAGATCAAGGCCGTGGCGGCCAAGGGCGGCGTCATCGGCACCGTGAACTGGGGCCCGCTCGTCTTCAAGAAGGGCATGACCTCGCGGCCCACGGTCCACGACTACCTCGACCACATCGACTACCTCGCCGACCTGCTCGGCACCACCGAGAACATCGGCATCGGCACCGACTTCAGCCTCGGGTCGTACCCGCGGCACACGCACGACCAGCACGGCCCGCACTACAAGACCGTGATGACGGAGATGAACAAGTACGTCGACACGTACTGGCGCGCTCCGGAGCGGTTCGTGGAGGGCTTCCACTGGTACCCGCAGATCCTCGACGTCTACCGGCTGCTCCGCGAGCGCGGCTACTCCGAGGCCGACGTCCAAGGTATCGCCGGCGGCAACTTCATGAGGGTCTTCGCGCAGGTATGGCCGGGACGCCAAGCCCCGGCCGGGAGGTGAGTGGGCATGGCCATCGTCAGGGTCGAGATATTCAAGCGCTCGCAGGAGGTCCGCGAGGCGATCATCAAGGGCATCACAGAGGTCCTGGTGGCCAACGGCGCCAAGGCCGAGGGCACCGAGGTGATCATCTACGAGATCGAGCCCACCAACTGGGGTAGGGGCGGAGAGTCGTTCGCCAAGCGCTTCGAGCGCGCCGCCCAGGCCGAGGCGGGTAAGCAAGAGTAGCGAGGGCCTAGGCGATGCCCGAGTCGTTCCTCTCCCCGTCCCGCTACGTGACGCAGGATGGCGCCGTGCGCGGCGTCGGCGCGGCCGTCGCGCGGCTGGGCGACAAGGCGGCGGTCGTCGCCGGCGAGAGAGGCCTCCGCCCGGTGAGGGAGGAGCTCGAGGCGGGCCTGGCGGGGGCGGGGGTCGCGGCCGTGTGGCTCACGCACAGCGGCCCCTGCAGCCCCGCCGCGGTCACCCGGCTGGTCGCCGGGGCCGCGGACTGCGACGTGGTCGTGGGCGTGGGCGGCGGCCGCGCCCTCGATGTGACCAAGTGGGTGGCGGACACGCTGGGCGTTCCCTACGTGCTCGTGCCCACCAGCCCGGCCACCTGCGCCGCCGCCACGGCGCTGGTGGTGGAGTACTCGGACGAGGGCGTCTACCAGCGCGGCCGCATGGTCGCGCAGGCGGCGGCGTACGCGTTCGCCGACCCCGGCGTGCTGGCGGCCGCTCCCGACCGCCTCCTGGTGGCCGGCGTCATCGACGCCCTCGCCAAGGCCGTCGAGGTGCGGTACGCGGCCTCGCGCCTCGGTAAGTCGAGCGCGGCGCTGGCCGCCGCCTTGTCGCTCTGCGACGCGTTGGAGCAGGAGCTGTTCGCCGGTGCCGAGGCGGTGTTCGGGACTGGGGCTGCTCCTGGCGCTGCTGGGCCCGCGGGCGAGTCGGCGCAGGCTCATCCCACCCCCGTTGCGGGCACTTCCGCCGCCCGCCGCCGTCTGGCGGAGGTCGCCGTGCTGTGGCCCGGGATCATCGGGGCGCTAGCCAGCGAGGAGGCCAAGCTGGCCGCCGCGCACGCCGTCTACAACGCCCTCACCCTGCTGCCGGGGTGCCGCGCCTACCTGCACGGCGAGGTGATGGCGCTGGGGATCCTGGCGCAGCTGGCGCTCGAGGGGCGCCCAGATGCCGACCTCGAGCGCACGGCACGGTTCTTCGCGCTGCTCGGCTGCCCCGCCGGGCTGGCGGGGGTGGGCTGCGAGGCCTACCTGGCGGACGCCGGCGCCAGGCGGGCCGTGCTGGAGCGCGCCTGCGTGCTGCCGTCGCTGCGCGCGGGCTTCCCCGACGCGGGGCCCGAGGACCTAGAGGCGGCCGTGGCGCGGGCCGACGAGGTCGCCCGCGCGGCCCTCAGGCCGACTTGACGTAGGCGGTCGACACCTCGGTGAAGAACTCGCGCGAGTACGTGCCCTGCTCGCGCGGGCCGTAGCTCGACGACTTGGTGCCGCCGAACGGCACCTGGAACTCCTGGCCCACCGTCGGCAGGTTCACCATCGCCATGCCCACGTGGGCGTGCCGCTTGAAGTGGTCGGCGTGCTTCAGCGACCGCGTCATGATCGCGGCGCACAGGCCGTACTCGGTGTCGTTGGCGACGGCCAGGGCCTCGTCGTAGTCGGCGACGCGGATGACGCTGGCGACGGGGCCGAAGATCTCCTCCTGGTTGATGCGCATGCCGGGCGTCGTGTCCACGAACAGCGTGGGGGAGAGGAAGTAGCCCTTGGTGTCGCGCTCCACCACGGAGCCTTCCACCAGGACCTGCGCGCCCTCGAGCTTGCCCACGCTCAGGTACTCCAGGTCCTTCTCCATCTGCGACTCGTTCACCACGGGGCCGATCTCGGTGGCGGGGTCGAGCGCGTGGCCGACGCGCAGCTTGCGGGTGCGCTCGGCCAGGGCATCGACGAACGCGTCGTGGATGCCGGCGGTGACGATCACGCGGCTGGAGGCCGTGCAGCGCTGGCCGGTGGAGAAGTACGCGCCGTTCACGACGTTCTCCACGGCGACGCTCAGGTCGGCGTCGTCGAGGACTATGACGGGGTTCTTGCCGCCCAGCTCGAGCTGCACGCGCGCGAAGCGCGAGGCGCACTTCACCGCCACCTGCTTGCCCGTGTAGCTGGAGCCGGTGAAGGTCACGGCGTTCACGTCGGGGTGCGTGACTATCGCCTCGCCGACCGTGGAGCCGGAGCCCATCACGAGGTTGAAGACGCCCGCGGGGGCACCCGCCCTGTGGATCATCGAGGCCAGCTCCCAGGCGCACCCGGGCACCAGGTCAGCGGGCTTGAAGACGACGGTGTTGCCGTAGGCGAGCGCCGGCGCGATCTTCCACGCCGGGATGGCGATGGGGAAGTTCCACGGCGTGATGACGCCGACCACGCCGACGGGTCGACGGCGCACCTCGACCTCGACGCCCGGCCTGGCGCTGGGGACCAGCTCGCCATGGGCGGCATAGGCCTGGCCGGCGTAGAAGCGGAAGATGTCGGCGGCGCGCACCACCTCGCCGACGGCCTCGGGGAGCGTCTTGCCCTCCTCGGAGGCGAGGAGCCGGCCGAGCTCGTCCTTCCGGGCGCGGATCTCGTTGGCGACGGCGTCGAGGACCGCGGCGCGCTGGGCGGGCGTGGAGCTGGCCCAGGCCGGGGCGGCCGCCTTGGCGGCAGCGACCGCGTCGGCGACGTCGCTGGTCGAGGCCTGCGCGTACACGCCAACGGGGCTGGAGAGGTCGGAGGGGTTCACGTTCTCGCGGGCGTTGCTGCCGACGCGCCATTCGCCCGCTACGTAGTTGGGGTGCACTTCCATGGCTCAGATCCTCGCTTCCCTGCCTGGCTCAGCCCACGAAGTCGTAGTCGGGGTCGGCCCAAGCGGTGCCCGCTTCGGCGTCGAGCAGACGGCGGAGCCGCTGCCGCGACTCGTCCGAGAGCGTGAACTCGAGCTGCAGCCGCAGCTCCTCGGTCACCCCGTAGCGGTCGAGCTGGTCGACCGCGCCGAGGTTATGGATGTGGAGCGTACCCTTCACGGCCTCGTGCTGTTCCGGGGTGGAGAGCTCCGTGAGTATCGGCAGCTTGCGCACGTCGATGGGGCTGTAGCGCGCCAGCAGGTTCACGGCGCTGGCCACGTTGCGCGACTCCCCCACCAGGCAGTAGCTGCCCTGCGGGTCGAGCGCCCGCAGGCGCGCCTTCGTCTCCTCGGTGAGCTGCGCGGTCACGCCCACCACCTCGGACTCGACCCCGTAACGCGCCAGCAGGGCCGACACCGTGGGGGCCGCGGACATGAAGGTGAAGGTGAAGTAGGCGCGGTAGTAGGCGCCCAGGACCGTGGCGTCACCGGCCGAGACCTGGTCGATGGTGCCGAGCACCGGCTCCGGCATGACGCCGCGCGGCAGCGACTCGGCTATGAGCGGCGCGTACTTCGCCGAAGTCCGCAGCGACGGCATGAGGACGACGATGGGCATGACTCGCGCGAGCCGCTCCATGCGCACGGCCAGGTACTGCTTGACGGTCGACGCGTCGAAGCCGAGCGCGTGCGCCCTGCCGATCAGCCTGTCGATGTGGCCTGACAGCAGCTCCTGGCGCCTGTTGAAGAGCGTCGCTTCGTCTGGCAGGGGGGCGACGAACGTGCCGCGGCCGCGGCGGCTCTCGATGAGACCCTCCTGCTGCAGCATCCGGTAGGCGAGCGAGACGGTGCCGGAGTTGACGCCCAGCTGCGCCGCCAGCTCGCGCACCGAGGGCAGCCGATCGTCGGCCGCGATCTGCCGGCTGGTTATCAGGTGCCGGAACTGGTGCACCAGTTGCATGTAGAGGGGCACGTGCTCGTCCCCCGTGATGACGATAGGCAGGTCGGCCACGTGCCCCACCATCAAGCGTCCTCCTACCAGCAGGCTTGCTTGTACTACTGTACCCGTACGCCGTGGTTCCACGGGCGGCCGTGCGCCGATGGGCGGACAACCTCGCGTGACCGTCGCTGGTCACGCGACTCGCGGCGACGCCTTCCGCGGGATGTCAGTCTGGGTCATGCCACTCGAACCCCAGGTGCTCGGACACCTCGCCGCGCTGCCCAGCGCCGCCGGCAGGACCGCCGTGGTGACGGGCGGCAACGCCGGCCTGGGCCGCGAGACGGCGTTGATGCTGGCCTACAAGGGCGCGTCGGTGGTCATCACCGCGCGGAACACCGCCAAGGCCGAGGAGGCGAGGAGCTACGTCCTGGCCAACGTGCCAGGCGCCGATGTGAGCGTGGAGCCCCTCGACCTCGCTTCGCTGGGATCTGTGGCGGCCTGCGCCGAGAGGCTCGCGGAGCGCGAGATCGACATCCTCGTGTGCAACGCGGGGGTGATGGGACTCCAGCGCTCGGTCACGGAGGACGGCTTCGAGACCCAGTTCGGCGTCAACCACCTGGGCCACTTCGCCCTGGTGGGGCGCCTCTACGACCGCTTGGCCTCCCGCCCCGGGGGTCGCGTCGTGGCCGTCACCAGCTCGGCCGCCTACATGGGCCGCATCGACTTCGACGACCTCATGGGCGAGAGGCGCTACGACCGGTGGCGCGCCTACGGCCAGTCCAAGCTCGCAAACCTGCTGTTCGCCGAGGCCCTGGCCCGCCGCTTCGCGACCGCCGGCAGCGCTACCGCCCACGCCGCGCACCCGGGCCTCGTGTTCACGCAGCTGCAGCGCCGCGTGCTCGAGGAGGTGCCGGTGCCAGCTCCCGAGCGCTGGTTCCTGGAGCGGCTCACCCCGACCGCCGGCCAGGGCCCGCAGATGGGCGCCTTGCCGCAGGTGTTCGCAGCGCTGTCGCCCGACGCCACGAACGGAGACTTCTGGGGCCCGCGGTGGTTCGCGCGCGGCCGCCCCGTGACCGTGCGCCCGCCCCGGATCGCGCTCGACGTCACCGTCCAGGAGCGGCTCTGGGCCGTGTCGGAGTCGCTCACCGGCGTGGCGTACGGGCCCCGCGCCTGACTTGCGCCTGCTGCCACAGCACGGCTCGCGGCCGCCCGACCCCGGGCTTCGCGCCGTGGCGCGTGACCGTCACCCACGGGCCCCGCGCCTGACCCGTGCGCTAGGTCACGACGAGGGTAAGCGGGGCGTGACACCCGCCAGGCGATCATCTAGGCGATGACCAAGCGTCTCTCGGCAGCAGCCTTGTCACTGGCAGCGCTCCTGTGGCAGGTGGCGCATGCTCAGGACCTGAGCCCCTCGCGGCCCGTCACCGGCCCCGTCGCCATGCTGGCGGTGGTCGACGGCGACACCCTGGTGCTGGAGTCGAACGTGGGCCCGCGCACCGCGCGACTCATCGGCATCGACACGCCGGAGATCTCCGACGGCCCGCGTGGGGCCGAGGCGCGGGAGCGCCTCTACGGCCTCGTGGCCGGCCGGCAGCTGTGGGTGGAGGTCGGGCAGGACCCGGAGGACCGCTACTCGCGCCTGCTGGCGTACCTCTACTTCGAGGACCCGCAAGGCCGCTGGGACCTCGGGGGAGTGCGGGCCACGCAGGTGAACCTCGCCATGGTCGAGGCCGGCTGGGCGGACACGCTCACGATCGCCCCTAACACCGTCTACGCGCCGCTCTACGCGGCCGCGCGTGACAGCGCCGCCGCACAGGGTCTCGGGTTCTGGGCTAGGGGAGGCGGCGCAGCTGACCTGCAGGCGGCGCCTGGCGCTCCGGACGCACCGAGGCTCCACTGCGCGCTCGTCAACCCATCGACCCCGGAGGACGAAGCCGGCGAGTGGGTCTCGGTGTTCCTCGACCGGCCCACCGACACCACCGGTTACTACCTGTGGGACGAGGGCTCGGGCGCCACGTTCAGGCTGCCAGGCGGCCTGCAGCCAGCGGGCGAGCTCCGCGTGCCCAACCCCGGCAAGGCCGCCTGGAACAACGGCGGAGACACCATCTACCTGATGCGCGAGGGGCGGGTGGTCGACGCCTGGACCTACGGCGAGGCACAAGGACGCCGGCAGGACCACGTCTTCTGCCGCGACGCGCGCTGAGAGGGCTCGCGTGCGCGGCGAGTCCGACCGGTGAGGTCAGCGTCCCGCGCCGGCGGCCAAGTCCCGCGCGATCGGCCAGGCCCCGCACCGTCGGCCTGGCCCCGCGCGGTCGACCCCGCGCCGTCGGCCAAGATCCCGGCCCGCCAGGTCGGTACGGGCCGCTGATCTCTACCAGCGCACCTCTGCGGCCCGCAGTCCGTCCAGTGTCACGTCCAACCCGTTGGGCAGGTGCGACAGCATGAGCGGGCTCGCCCCTGGCGGGGCCACGGCCTCGCTGGCCCACCAGGCGTCGGCGGGGAGGCCGAGGGCGGCGCCCAGGTCCACGTGGTCGAGCTGCTCGCCGGCGGTGGAGCTGAGGGTAATCCACGGGCCGTCCACGGCCACGAGGAGCCAGGGCTCACCCAGCGCGTCGTGCAGCAGCCACGCGTCGTCGGTGCGGGTGAGCAGGAAACGGTTCGCCTCGGCGTAGATGCCCACGCCCTCGACGACGTAGCTGTCGATGGTCACGGACTGGGCAGCGCCCGGCGCCTGGTTGAGCGAGATGACGAGAAGTACCGCGAAGAGCGTCCCCATACAGGCCTCCTGCCGTTCGCGAAGGCCTGCTGCGAGCGGCACGCCATGTTAGCGCGTGAGGCTTGCGCGGACGGGTGCGGGCTGGCGCGGATCGCACGGTCACGGCGCCGTGCCCAGCAGGTCAGCGCCCCGAGAGCTCGTCGAGCAGGGCGCGCATGGCCGCGTCCAACCTCGTGCTCGCCTCGGGCGCCAGGGGCCCGGGCGTGCCGTAGAACCTGTAAGCCTCCTGGACCTCGTAGCCGCCGGCGGCGTACGCGCTCGGATGGGGCACGTAGCCGGGCGCGGCCTCGGCGTTGGCCACGCACACGAGCGGGCCTGGGATGGCCCCGGCCAGCTCCAGCGCCTGCTCCACGAACACCTCCCCGGGGAACCAGGCGAGGCGCAGGTCGCCCACGGACCAGCAGGCCACGGGCACCTCGATAGCGCCTCCGCGGGGCTCCGGGTAACGCTCCGCCCACGCGACGTAGCCCTCGAGCCAGCCGCGCCGGCCGTCCCCGGGTGGTGGGTCGGCCTCGAGCTCCGCCAGCCAGCGCGCCTTGTCGGCAGAAGGTTCCGTCGGCGGCGGGCTCATGGGCAGGTCGACCAGGGAACGCGCCGCTCGCACCGGGGCGCTCTCGACCTGGCGCGCGGAGGCCAGCGCTCCCACCGCCGCCTCGGCCAGCGTCTCGCCGATGCGCTCCGCCTGGGCGTAGGTGCGCTGGGGCACGCTCCGCGCCTCCACGCTGGCGTGCGCCGGGTGCCCCGAGTTCACCTGCCCGCAGCAGCCTCCCAGGAACACGGCGGTGGCGCCGGGCAGGCGCCTCTCGATCCCGTCCACGAGGAAGCCCGGGTAGTCGCGCGTGAAGAGCAGGTTGTCGGGCCCCAGGACGACGGGGTGGCAGGCGTAGCTGACGAGCACGACGTCGTGGCCCGGCTCGCGGCGGGCGCGCACGACCTGCACGCGGGGGTCGATGGGCCCACCGGGGACCCGCCGGTTGTGCGCCACGTCGGGCTGGTGCCCGACGGCGTGCTCGAGCGTGGCCGGGGACATGTCCGCCACGGCGTCCAGTCCCGCCATGACCGCGCCCTCGGCCATGGCGGCGACCACGGCCTCGTCCACGGGGCCGAGGAACGCGTCCCTCAGCACCGCCGGGCCGCCGTGGGTGTGGGTGGCGACGACCACGATGTCGTCGAGCCGCACGGCAGACCTGGCCCGCAGCCCCTCCCTCACGGTCCTCGCCAGGTGCTCGTCCACGCCGATGACGTCGAGGACCACGGCCAGCAGCGTGCTCCGCCCGTCACCGAACGCGACCGCCCGCGCGCAGAGGGGGTCGTGGGTGCCTACGGCAGGTGAACGCCGGGCCGCGAAGCCGGACAGCCACGTGCCTGCCGGCGGCGTCACGTCCCTGACGCCGCAGCCGACGAGTGTGGTCCGCTCCGTGGCCATGCGACTCCTCCGGCGACCGGCACTGGGCCGCAGGGACCCTGTTCGCCCGGTGCTATCTTATTCTCCGGCTGAAAAGAACTGACCTCGCTCGGGAGTGGGTGCGTGTCGGACCGCCAGCGCAGCTTCGGACGCGACGCCAACCTGCTGGCGGTGCTCGACCGCCTGGCGGTGCTGGGCCCCCGCTCGCGCCGCGACCTGGCCGACGAGCTAGGCCTGTCGCCGGCGTCGGTCAGCCGTCTCGTGGAGTCGCTGCTGGAGGCGCGCCTCATCCAGGAGGGGGAGAAGGTCGGCTCCGGCAGGGGGCGTCCGCACACGCTGCTCAGCGTGAGGCCCGAGGCAGGTGTCGTGGCGGGGTTCAGCGTGCGCTCGGTGAGCGTGCGCCTGCGCGTGGCCACGCTGGCGGGCGAGACCGTCCACGACGAGCGCGTCGACCGCGTGGAGGGCGGCCCCGAGGAGCTCGTAGGCCAGCTCAGGTCGCTGCTGGAGGCTGTTCTCCGCCGGGCGTCGCGCGGGCCCCTGGCGGCCGTGGTCGTGGGCGTCTCCGCCGCCTGGGACGCCGCGGCGCGGCAGGTGCGTGCGGCGCCGTACCTGCCGGGCCTCGAGGGCACGGACCTCGAGGCGGCGCTGCGCGCCGGACTGGGCGACCTCGTCGTCGATGAGCGCGTGGTCCTGGACAACGACATCAACCTGGCCGCGCTCGGTGAGCAGGCGCAGGGCGCCGCTCGCGGCGTGGCGGACTTCTACTACGTGAGCCTGGGCTCGGGCGTGGGCGGCGCGGCGGTCCTGGACGGCCGGCTACGCCGCGGCGCCCACGGCTTCACCGGCGAGATCGGCCTGCTGCCGGTGGGGCCCGCGGGGTCGTCCGTGCCCCTGGAGGAGCTCGTCGGGAGGAGGCGCCTGGAGAGCTGGGTGGCCGAGAGGCGCGGCGGCGGCGCTCCCGTGGACGTCTTCGCGCTGCTGGAGGACGGGGACGAGGAGCTGCGCGAGCACGTCGCCAGGCACGTGGCCGTGGCGCTAGCCGGGGTAGTCGTCGCCGTGGACCCGGAGCTCGTGGTCCTGGGCGGCGGCATCGGCAAGAAGAGCGAGGGCTGGATCGAGCGCGTGCGGCGGCACCTCAGCGCCCTGGTGCCCGTCGTGCCGCGGGTGGAGGCGACGCAGGTGGGGCGCGACGCCTCGCTGATAGGCGCCATAGCGTGCGCCGGCGAGCTGGGCCGCGAGAACCTGGTCGCGCACCGGCTGGGGCGGGCGTGACCGCGCAGGTACCGCCGGCGAGGCCGCCGGCAAGGGAGGTAACGGGTTGAGCTTCCTCGACGTCTACTCCGCTGAGGTCTTCTCGCTCATGCGGCGCATCCTCGACGAGGAGCGGCCTGCCATCGCCGCTGCCGCCGAGCTGGTCGCGGACGCCGTGGCCGCCGACCGGCTCGTCCACGTCTTCGGCACCGGCGGCCACTCGGTGATGGGCGCCGAGGAGGTCTTCTTCCGCGCCGGGGGGCTGGTGGCGGTGAACGCCATCCTCGACGAGGGCGTCATGCTCGGCCACGGCGCGCTGCGCTCCACGAACGTCGAGCGCACTCCCGGCTACGCCCGCGCCGTCCTCGACTACCACCGCGTGGGCGCCGGCGACACGCTGATCATCGTCAACGCCTACGGCATCAACGCCTGCACCATCGACTCGGCGCTGGTGGCCCGCGAGCGCGGCTGCCGGACCATAGGCGTGACGTCCGTGTCGCTGCAGCGGGGCCTGCCGCAGGGCCACCCCTCGCGCCACCCGTCCGGCTACGACCTGTGCGACCACGTGGACATGGTCGTGGACACGAAGGTGCCCATGGGCGACGCCCTGGTCGCGGTAGCCGGCGTCTCGCAGCGCGTGGGCGCCAGCTCCACGTTCGCGAACGCCCTCGCCATGAACGCGATCATGGGCACCGCCATCGAGGCGCTGGCCGCCAGGGGCATCGAGCCGCCCATCTGGCAGAGCGCCAACAGCCCCGGGGGCGACGAGGCGAACGTCAGGCACGTGGCCGCCTTCCGCGACCGGATCAAGAAGCTCTAGGCGGGTCGCCTGTCCGCCCCTCAGCGGGCGGCCGCCTACCTGAACAGGTCGGCCATGCTGCGCCTCAGGAGCCTGGACGCCAAGAAGACCAGCAGCAGCGTGGCCGCGATGACGATGCTGCCGAGGGCCGCAGCCGGCGCCGTCCGGTAGGAGGTGAGGTACTCGAAGATCGCGATGGAGACGGTCTTCCACTTGCCGGAGAAGAGCATGATGGTCACGCTCAGCTCGCCGATCAGCGTGGAGAAGACGAGGATGCCGCCGGCGAGGATGCCCGGCGCGATGAGCGGGATGGTGACCTTGCGCATCGTGCCGCCCTGCGTGGCACCCGCGACCGTGGAGGCCTCCTCGAGCGCTGGGTCCACCTGGCCTATGGAAGCCGAGATGGACCTGAAGGCGTAGGCCAGGCGCCGCACGAAGTACGCGAAGACCAGGATGATCCCGGTGCCGGTGAGCGTGATCCAGCCGCTGTTGAAGGTGGTCAGGTAGGCGACGCCCGTCACGATGCCCGGCAGCACGAAGGGCAGCATCACCGTCAGGTCGATGAGCCAGCGGCCGGAGAAGCGCTTCCTCAGCGACACGTAGGCGGTGATGAAGCCGAACGCCAGCGCCATGGCCGTGGCCGCGCCCGACAGCGTGAGGCTGTTGACGATCGGTTGCAGCACGTTCCTCAGCACCAGGCGGTAGTTACCGAGCCCGTACTGGGTGGGGAAGAGGGTGCCAGCCCAGCGCTCGGCGAACGACGAGTAGATGACGAAGATCTGCGGCAGGAGGGCCACGAGCAGCAGGAGCCACACGTAGGCGCTGCCGAGGACCTTGTCGCGCAGCCGCGTGCTCTTGCGGGCCCCGCGCGTGGTGCTGGTGAGCGTCACGTAGCGGCGGCGGCCGGTGAAGCGCCGCACGAAGAACATGAACACCATCACCAGCAGCACGTTCACGATGGCGATGGCGCCGGCGCCGTTGAGGTTGAAGTAGCCCTCCACCTGGAAGAGGATCAGCGTCGGCAGGACGTAGTAGTCGCCGCCCAGCACGGACGGCACGCCCACGTTGCCGAGGGCGCGCACGAACACGACCATCGCCCCGGAGAAGATCGAGGGCAGGACGAGGGGGAACGTGATCGTCCTCAGGATGCGCCAGCGCGAGGCGCCCATGATGCCCGCGGACTCCTCGATGTACGGGTCCGCCGCGGAGAGCGCGCCCTGCACTATGAGGAACACGAACGGGAAGTACGAGAGCGACAGGGCCAGGATGATGCCGGTCGGCCCGATGATGCTGGGCATCGTTATGCCGAACCACTGGTCGAGGTAGTGCGTGATGATGCCGCGCCGGCCCAAGAGGATGACCCACGAGTAGGCGCCGATGAACGGCGGCGCGATGAGCGGGATGACCGACAGCGACATGATCAGGTTGCGCAGCGGTATGTCAACGCGGGCCATGACGTACGCCGCCGGCAGCGAGATGAGCGTGGCGATCAGCGTGCTCGCCAGCGACACCACGACCGAGTTCAGGAACGCCCGCTGGTAGAGCGGGGCGGTCAGGAAGCGCTCGAAGTTGACGAGGCTGAAGTTCCGGAGCGAGAGGGGCTCGCCCTGGGGCACGAAGCTGCTGAGCAGCGTCGTGGCGATGGGGTAGACGAGCAGCAGGAAGAGCACCACGGCCGTGATGGCGCCCACGACCCACGGCGCCCAGTCGCGGGTGGGCTTGCGGCCCTCGAGGCGCTGGCGGACGGCGGGGGTCTGGGGTGCGGGGGTCGGCGCGTCCACGTCAGCCCCTGAAGCAGAGCGCATGCTCTGGACGCGTGGTGAGCCTCACCCTGTCGCCCTCGTGCACACCTTCGGGCGGCTGGGCGGACTCGACGACGACGGTGCGAGTGGCGTCCTCGCAGTCGACGAAGTAGCGGACGATGCTGCCGAGGAAGAGCTCGCGCCGCACCACGCCCAGGGGGCCGTTCGCGCCCTCCGCGTCGTGCGGCCGCATGACCACGTGTTCGGGCCGCACGGCCAGCACGTCGCGTGTCTCTATCCCGAACTCCTCGCGCTCGGCGGGGTCTAGCGGCACGAAGCGCCCGACCACCAACTCCTGCCCCGAGCGCAGGGAGACCTTGCCTCCGCTGGCGTCCTGGCTGGTGATCGTGGCGGGGAAGAAGTTGATCTTGCCGATGAAGTCGGCCACGAAGAGCGACGTCGGCTGGCGGTAGATGTCCTGCGGCACGCCCACCTGCATGAGCCGCCCTAGACGGAAGACGCCCAGGCGGTCGGAGACGGACATCGCCTCCTCCTGGTCGTGCGTCACGTACACCGCCAGCACGCCCAGGTCCTTCTGTATGCGCCTTATCTCCTCGCGCATCTGCACGCGCAGCTTGGCATCGAGGTTCGCGAGCGGCTCGTCGAGGAGGAACATGTCCGGGTCGTAGGCCAGCGCCCTGGCGATGGAGACGCGCTGCTGCTGCCCGCCCGAGAGGTCGGACGGGTAGCGCCCGTGCAGGCCCGAGAGGCCCAGGGCCTCGAGCAGCTCCATCACGCGCTCTCGCACCTTGCTCGCCGGCACGCGCCGCAGGCGCAGGCCGTAGGCGGCGTTGTCGAACACCGTCATGTGCGGGAAGAGCGCGTACGACTGGAACACCATGCCGAGGTTCCTCTCGGCGGACGGCAGGCGCGTGAGGTCTCGACCCTTGAACTCGATGGTGCCAGAGGTGACCGTCTCCAGGCCGGCGATCATGCGGAGCGTCGTCGTCTTGCCGCAGCCCGAAGGGCCTAGCAGCGAGAAGAACTCGTCTCCCTCCACCTCCAGGCTCACGTCGCGCACGGCGTGCACCGGACCTTCGGGCGTCTCGAAGACCTTGTTCAGGTTCTCGATGCGTAGGACGTCGTTCTTCATGCTGCGGGCGGTTCCCTTCTGACTACGAGTACGGTGCGGTCGTCGGCGTTCCTGCCGCCGTACGAGCCCTTGGTGGAGGCGAACTCGCCCACGCGGTGCGGGTCCACCTGCTCGACGTGCCTATGGTGCGCCTCCCAGTGCGCCACGCGGCCGTGCTCCGCCGGGCTGCCGAAGTAGCCGTCGGTGTAGAGCTCCAGGACCTCCAGCTCGGCGACAGGGAAGCTGGCCTCGAAGACGAGCGCGGGGTCGAGGGGGTGCCCGTCCAGGACGCCCAGGTCGAGGCCAGCGCGGCTGAGCGGGGAGGTGCCGTCGGTGTCCAGCCGCCTGAGCGCGGACACCGCCAGCAGGCCGCCGTCGACCACCTTCGCCGCGATGTCCTCGGGCCAGTCTGCCGTCTTGGCTGCAGCGGCGTCCCTGGCGCGTGCGGCGAGGGTGCTGTGCGTGGCTCCGTCCAGGTCGACGCCGGGAGGCTCGCTGGCCACCCCGTGCACGGTGTAGGCGCGGGCCACCTCCAGGCGCCTCTCCAGCGAGACGTCAGGCTGGAGCTGGCTGAGCGCCGCGAAGACCGCGGACCTCACTGCCGCCAGTGCGTCGTCCAGTCGGTTGCGACGGTGAGCCACGGGGTGGCCGTTGAGGCGCGCCCCGCAGTCCCCAACGGCGATGAGCCGGAGCCCGTCCGGGCGCAGGTGCGCCACCACCAGCCCCGCCGCGAAGCGCTGCGCCGGGTCGCGGGCGACGCGCTCGGCGATGTGCCAGCGCTCGTGCTCCGCGGCCAGCGCGGCGTTCAGCCGGGCCACCACCTCGTTCGCCGGCTCGTAGGCGAGCGTGCCGTCGTCGCTGAGCTCGGCCAAGCGCCTGGCGAGCGCCCGCGCCGCCAGCACCCCGGAGGTGAGCTGGCCGTAGCGCATGGCGCTCTTGCTGGTCACGCCGTCGATGACGGCGAAGGTGGTGTCGCCGTGGACGACCAGCCGGTCCTCGTTGAGGTCGGGCCGGGTCGGGTCCTTGGCGCAGGTGAAGCTCTCGACGTACACGGGACTCCGTCGTGCGGACTAGGGAAGGGCGCCCGCGGCCATGCCGGGGCGCCCGAGGTCAGACCTGTGGTCGGCCGGCTATCAGCGGGCCGAGAGGAGCTCGTCGAAGCGGGCCAGAGCGGCGTCGCGGTTCGCGGCGGCCAGCTCGGGGTCGTAGGGGAACGTGGGGATCTCCGTGGTGGGCGCCAGGCCCTCGGGGGCGGGGGCGTCGGCGCGGACGGAGCGGCGGAAGTGCTTGGCCGCGATCTCGTGGTTCGCCAGCGACGTCGCCCAGTCCATGAAGATCCGCGCGCTCTCGGGGTTCGGGCCGCCCGCGATGATGCCCATGGAGTCGAAGCGCAGGCCCGTGCCTTCGCTCGGGTAGATGGCCGCGACGGGCCAGCCCTCGGCGATGAGCATGGCGATGTTCGACTCGCCGGTGATGCCGATCTCGATCTCACCACGCGCCACGTTCTCGAAGACGGTCTGCGAGGAGCTCACGAAGGTCGTGTTCTTGACCACGCCCTCGATGACGTCCCAGTCGTAGAGCTGCAGCATCTGCGCCAGCTGCGCGTAGGCCGAGCCGGACAGCGAGGGGTTGGCCATGATGATCTTGCCCTCGTACTTCGGGTCGGCGAGGTCGGCCCAGCTCCGCGGCCAGTCTTCCTCAGGCAGGTACTGCGTGTTCACGATGAACGCCTGCAGCGGCTGCGAGTAGCCGTAGTAGCGCTTCTCGGGGTGCACGAAGACGGGGTCGTACTCGGCGTCGTGGGCGGCCTCGTAGGGCTCGAAGAGGTCGATTATCGCCTCGAAGCTCTCCACGCTGGCGCCGAAGAAGATGTCGCCGCGCGGGTTGGAGGCCTCGGCCTCGATGCGCGTGGTGTGCTGCCCCACGCCCGCGGAGACGACGGTGACCCTGATGTCGGGGTGAGCCTGGTTGAACGCGGCGACGGTGTCCTCGATGAGCTCGGACGAGCCCGCGTTGTAGATGACGAGCTCCCGCTGCGCCACGGCCGCGCTGAGCAAGGCGAGCGCGGCTATGAGGGCCAGCTTCCTGATCATGCCTACCTCCTAGGGTCCTTCCGGGCGGACCTGACGAGGGTCGAAGATGGCGTTAGGACCTGCGTCCCTCGGCTCCCGCCCCCATTCTTCTCAGTGCGAAAAAATCGTAGCACCGGCCCAGGGGAGCGTCAACGAGAGCGCCTCCGCCGACCCTTCATGCTGGCCGCCACGCGAAGACCAGGGTCAGGGAGCCGTCGTCGCTGTGGCGCGGGGCGGAGGGGCGGAAGCCAGCCTTGGTGAGCACGCGCTGCGAGGCCTCGTTCTCGGGCGCCACCGTGGCGATCACCTGCGTCAGGCCGTGCTCGGACGCCCCGTAGGCGACGGCGCCCTCCACGGCCTCGGTGGCCAGGCCCTTGCCCCAGTGCTCGCGGGCGAAGGCGTACTTCACCTCGGCCTCCACCTGCCCACCCGGGTGCACCAGGCCGACGAAGCCCACGACCTCGCCGGTGGCGAGGTCCTCGAGCGCGAACATCCCGTAGCCGCGCGTGGCGTAGTTGCTCGCCGTGACGTCCAGCCAGCGCTCGGCGTCCTCGCGCGTGAGCGGCGAGCCGTCCCCCACCCACCGCATGGCCTCCGCGTCGCCGTACACGCGCATGAGGTGCCCGAGGTCCGTGGGGCGCCAGCGGCGGGCGCGTAGGCGCGCCGTCGTGAAGACGGTGTCCGAGGGCGTCTCGATGGGCACGCCCGATGTTAGCGGAGGGCCCGTGGCATGACGGGGTTCTGCGCCGTGCTTCGGCCGTCTCGGACGTGCAGCAGGGCGCAGGCCCAACGTTCCTAGGCCGCAGCTGGGGCTGCGAGGTGCTACCATGTAGCACATGTCGAAGATAGGCGTCAGGGAGCTGCGGCAGAACGCCAGCGCCTACCTGGCGCGCGTGGAGGAGGGGGAGACGTTCGAGGTGACGGTGAGGGGCAGGCCCGTGGCCAAGCTCGTCCCCATGGGCGAGAGCTGGTGGGACAGGCTCGTGGAGCAGGGCCACGTGCGGCCGCCCTCTGGGCGCGCCAACCTCGAAGACGTCGAGCCGGTCGACCTGCCGGGAGGCAGCCTCGCTGCCACGCTCGAGCGCATGCGCGAAGACGAGCGTTGAGGCACGGGTCCCGCCGTGATCTACTTTGACACCTCGGCGTTGGCCAAGCTCGTGGCGCGCGAAGCGGGCACTGCCGAGCTGAGGGCGTACCTCGCGCAGAGAGCCGGCGTCCCGCGGTTCAGCAGCGCCCTGGCCCACGCCGAGCTCCTCCGCGCCGCCCGCCGCCACGGGCCTGAGGCGACCCAGAAGGCGCGACACGTGCTGGCCGAGCTGCACCTGGTGGACGTGACGCGCGAGGTCCTGGAGCACGCCGTCACCATCGAGGCCGTCCGCACCCTCGACGCCGTCCACCTGGCCACGGCGGCCGTCGCCCAAGAGCGGCTGGAGGCCGTGGTCACCTACGACGTGCGCATGCAGGAGGCGGCGCGGGCCATGGGGTTCCAAGTGGTGGCGCCGGGAGCCTGACCCGAAGGTCGGCTCCCGGCGCCGCGAGATTGGCTAGAGCCTAGGTAGCGCTCCCAACCTCACCCGCACGTCCCGGTGAAGGCGAAGTGGCCGGTCTCTTCGATGACCGCGCTCGCGGGTTCCTCTATCAGGCAGACGTCCCAGGTGGACGTGCCCGTGGCCACCTGCTTGTGCAGGACGCCGTGGTTGTGGAACGTCCCGCCGCCTTTCATCTGCCGGTCGTTCTGAACGAAGAACTCGCCGTGGTTCTCGAGGACGGTGTTGGAGCCGAGCGCGAACTCGGTAAGCACGTTCTGCGGACCCCAAGTGGCCGTGCCGTAGTTGACGAGCCTGTGGCTGTCCTCCAGACCCCTGTACCTGACTATCGACATGTCGAGGGTGCCGCCCGCTTCCAGGATCGTCGTCCCAGTCCCGCCCAGGTAGCCGCTTCCGAGGACGATGCGGTCGCTAACCTCGATGGTCCCGCTGTTGACCAACCTGGCCGAGGATGTCGTGTTCTGGTTGTAGTGGACGAGCAGGGTCTCCAGGTCGAGGTCTTGAGCCAACGTGACGAGACCGTTCTGGATCTCGAGGTTGTTCACGTCGATGGTGCCTTGGATGACGGTGGATGAGCCGTCGGACTTGGAGCCGATCCGTAGCGTGTCCACGTTCAGCACGGCCCCGGCCTGATGGGTGAACGTCGGGTCAGCCGCTCCGAACCTGTCGGTGAAGAAGGTCCCGCCACCGGTGATCGTCCCGCTGTTCGTGAACGCCCTGCTCCTCGTCGTGAGGATCGCCCCGGCGGAGACGTCCATCGTTCCTTCGTTGAACACGATCGTCGTCATGGTGTGCTCGCCGGCGGTGGTGACGCGGATCGTCCCCTCGTTGACGAGCGTACCGTCGTTACTGTTACCGCTGATCCGCGCGCCCGTCGTGTTCAGGTCCAGCACGCCCGTGGGCTTCACCTCGACCCGCGACGTCCCGTTGAGCTGTAGCGCGCCGTCGTTCATGCCCCAGCCGGCGCTGCCTCGGACCTCGAAGACGTGGGAATCGCTCAGTGCGGCCGCATAGGCGCCGCCGAGGATGAACGCCGAGAGCTTCGCGGTGGCTCCCTGCGCCAGTACTGTGCGACCTGTACCCGCCAACGTCCCGGAGAAGTCGAAGTGCTCGGTGATGGTGAGCGTGTGGGAGAAGGTGAGCACGGCGCTGGCGCTGTCGAGGTGAACTTCCTTGAACGTCGTGAACGTGGAGGGCAGAGCGTAGGTGTTGCCGCCACCCAGCCACAACCTGTCCACCTTCAGCGCGCCACCGGCCTGGAAGGTGCTTGCCGCGTTGTTGAAGGTCAGCTTGAGCCAGTTCAGGTCGATGTTCCCGGACGCGTTGAGGTTCACGGTGGCGCCGCTGTTGACCTCCAGCGTGCCGAGGCTGCGGATGCTCCTGACGTTGTAGTCGCCAGCGGAGAGCCTCACCGTCGTGGTGCTCGAAGGTATGAGCACATCGTCGTCGGCGTTGGGCACCCGCCCGAGGTCCCAGTTGGACGCCGTGTTCCAGTTGCCTGAGGCGGCGGTCCCGATCCAGACGATCGAGTACTCCTCGGGATCGATGGGCTCCGACATGCACTCGTCCAGGTCGACGTAGAGGACGGTGGCCGAAGCCAGGGCGCTTCCCTCCACGTCCAGTAGGCACTCGGCGAAGGTCTCGTGGTCGGTCAAGACCATCGTGGACGTGACGCCGCCGGGCAGGGCGGGGATGTAGAAGTAGCCGTCGGGAGCCACGTAGGTCGCGAACGGCCAGGGAGTGGTGCCGTTGGCGAGGATGCGTACCGAGTAGCGGCCGGGTTCCAGCGTGTCGACGGCGGCCAGGTCGGCGCCGCCGCGGAGGTTGGAGCCTCCACTGCCCCTACGGGCGGACCCGGCCAACGGCCCACCGCTGAGGGTCAGCGAGCCCATGCCCGTGGTCCAGTCCAGTGGGCCACCACCCGGCACCGGGGGCGCCGGACGCGGAAGCGGGTAGTTCGGGGAGTCGTCGTCCGGGATGCCGAAGTCGTCTTCCTCGTTGTTCTCGCAGCCGATGCCGTACTCCTGGCAGAGCACCTCCTTGTACGGGTCGCACTCGTACTCGGAGTCCTCTAGCCTGTCGGCGAAGCGGTCCAGGAAGCCGAGGGACAGCCTGGCCTGCAGGCCCCTGAGGCCCGTCTCGAAGCGGTCGCCCTTGAAGGCCTTGGCGGAGAAGTCCTTGTCGAACGTGTACTTGCGCGCCTGCAGCATGCACAGGGCGCTCGTCTGCATGGGGCGCGGGAGGGCCTTGTCGGGACCCCGCAGGTCGAGGTCGGCGCCGCTACCGGCGATCATGCGGGCGAGCGCCACGAGCTCGGGGTCGTCGGCGGGACGGCCCACCCAGTAGGCGCGCGCCGTGGCCAGAGCGTTCTGCAGGGGCGCGACGTCCACGGTGACGCCCAGCTCGGCGAAGTCGGCCGCGGCGTCGGTAAGGTCGGCGCTGGCAGAGGCCAGCGCGGCGTCGACGAGCGCCTTGGGGTCGCTCACCGACGGCGAGGCTGTGACGTTCATCGTGTAGGCGCCGATCACCGTGTCGCTGGCCGTGGCTACGAGCTCGACTGTGGCGGTGCCGGGGGCGAGGTCGGGCACGTAGCTGATGACGTAGTGCCTGCCGTCGCCGTTCAGGCCGACCACGGCGGGCACCTCGACCTCCTGGGCGCCCCTGGTGAACCGCACCGCGTAGCCGAACGTGGCGTAGATGTTCAGGCCGTTGCCGGTGAACTCGAGCTGGGAGCCGGGAGGGCCCGCCGGCAGCGTCGTCTGCAGCGGGCCGATGGACTCGGCCCGCAGGGCGTTGGTGGCGCTGGCGCCGGTGAGCTGCGGCTCGACGGGGCGGTTCGACACGATGTCGCCGTTGGGCGCCACGGCGGCGCCGTTGACGACCATCAGCTCGCCCACGCCGCGGCCCAAGTCGCCGGTGATGCGGTAGTTGACGACCGTCTGGCCCGGCTGGACCATCGGCCCGAAGTTGCCGGACGTGATGTTGACGCCGTCGCCGGTGGGCTGCGAGGAGCGGAGCTCCTGGGCGCCGAGGAAGGTGACGCCCAGCGCGTCGTAGTCGACGCCGGTGGCGGCCTTCACCTCGGCCTGCGTCATCGACTCGAACTCGACGCTGGCCCCGGTGACGAGGCCACCGGGGATGACGACGGTGCTGACGCCGCCGTTCTCCTCGGCCGTTCCGAGGAGCGCGCCGTTCGTGCCGACAGTGGCGCTGGACGGCGGCTGGTGGACGACGTTGACCGTCACCTTGGTCTCGACCACGTTGCTGCCGCTGCCGACGCGCGCGGAGAGCTGGAGCGGCCCCTCGGGGTAGTCACGCGGGATGAGGAAGACGCGCAGCGGCGTCTCGCCAGGGAACTGCGGCGTGACCTTCTCGCCGTCGACGCTGAGCTCGAGCGTGGCGATGTCCGCTGGGTCGAGGAGCTGGACGGCGAAGTACACCGCGCCGCTGACGGCGCTGTTCGCCGCCGGGCTCGTGATGAGCACGCGGGCGCCGGCTGAAGGCGGCGGCTTGGGTGTTGGCGGCTCTGGGGGCGTCGGCGCGCCACAGGCTGCGATGACCAGCAGGAGCACAACTAGGAGGGGAGCGCGTGACGACAAAGGACGACGTACTGCGGGCATGCGGCCACGAGTCATGCGGTTCTACCTCCGCACCCGGCCGTGCCGCTTGTGCCCCCCTGGACACGGGTATGGACAACCGCAGCTGATGCTGCGCTCGTTGGATGCGAACGCATGGTACAAGCTCGCGCCCGCCTTGCGTGAGACGTTTGCGCTAGGACGGTGGGGCGTTCGGTTCAAGCCGAGGTCGGTGCGGCAGCAGCCCTGTAGGTATCAGCTGCAGGCGCCTCGGGCTCTCCGCTGCCTGTGGCGAGGTTCACTCGAACGGCTCGGTCTCCCCGTCGATGTTGAGCAGGAACGCGACCAGGTCGTGGAAGTCTGCGCCGGGTACGACCCCGACGTGCTGCGGGTTCGCCAGCACCTCGTAGAGGTCGGAGGCGGAGCCGTTGTGCAGGTAGGGAGCCGAGGCGTGCAACCCGAGGAGGGTGGGCGGCTTGAACCCGTTGGCGCCCAGGCCCGGCTGGTCGTCCGGGTAGGTGCCCACGTCGATGAGGACGGCCTCCACCTGCTCTCCGCCAGGGCCAGCCACGGTGCCGGGCTCGCCTGGCAGGGCGTTGCGCGTCCAACCGGGTCCCCCATGGCAGGCGGCGCAGCCTGCCGAGGCGAAGACCTGGCGGCCGCGGACGGCGTCGCCCGTGGTCTCGGGAGCTCGCGGGACCCTGAAGCCGTTGGCGATGAACGCCGCCAGCGCGTCGAGCGCTTCGGACCGCCCGCCGTTGGGCGCGCCCAGCAAGGGGTAGGAAGGGCCCTTCGCGAGGCCCTCGCCGCGCATCAGGTTGACGATGTCGAACTCGACGTCCTGCAGCTCGTCGCGCGTGGCCGAAGCGTGGAACGGCGGACCCCTCAAGGCTAGCTGCCAGAGGGGCGCGGTCTGGCGCGGCCCTTCGGGAAGGGTCCACGTGGTGCCGTCGCTGCCGCCGTCGGGGTGGCAGCTGGCGCAGGAGATCCAGCCGAGCGTCGAGATGCGCGGGTCGTTGGCGTTGAAGAAGAGCCGCTTGCCGGTCAGCGTCTGCGGGTCGAGGGTCTCGCCCACCACCTTCACGCGCGTGCCGCCCGTCCTGTTGCGAGGGTCGCTGAGGTCGATGACGCTCACGTCCCGCGACAGGTAGTTCATGACGTAGGCCGTGCGCCCGTCGCGGCTGAGGACCACGCCCCGCGGGTTCATACCGGTCGGCCAGAAGCCGATGAGCCGCGGTGCGGCCGGGTCGGAGACGTCGATGCCCATGAGCACGTCGCTGCCGCCCAGGGTCAAGTAGGCGATGCGGCCGTCGCGCGTGAGGGCCACTGACGTGGGCGAGTTGACCGGTGTGGAGAAGAGCGGATCGTTGAGCTCGAGGCGCATGGGGGCGCGGGTGCTGGCGCTTTCGACACGCGCGCTCGCGCTGTCTGACCGCGGGTTCGCGCCTGCCCTTAGCATCTCGGCGCCTTCAAGCTGCACCTCGCTCAGTGCCGTGGACACCATGCGGTTGAAGCCCGCCGGCTCCTCTGGCTGGTTCAGCGAGTGCGCCACCCACGCGCTGCCGCCGTAGACGTCGAGGCCGTAGAGCAGGTTGGCGAAGCCGAACGTGTACGGCTCCACGCTCAGCTCGGTGACGGCGGCCATGTCGGAGCTGACGACGCTCAGGACGCCTCGCATCCCGTAGTTCTGGTCGGGCCCGCCGCCGGGGAGCAGCTGGGCGAGGAGGTGCGCGACGACGACCTGAGAGACGCCCCGGCCGTCCGGCGTGGGCACGACGACGAGCGCGGACGGAGCTGGCGCTAGAGGCACCCGCCTGGTCACGGTCCCGGTTCTCAGGTAGACCTCGACTAGCTGCCCGCCGCTAGCGAGGGTCACGTACGCGCTGTCACCTGAGGGCGACAGCGCTACCGCCCACGGTTCCGGCCCGACCGACACGTGCGTCAGGTGGCCCCCGGGGCCGATCACGGCCAGGCGGCCCGCAGCGCGGTCGGCCACGACGACGGTGCCGTCCGGCGCCACCGCCACGCTCCACGGCTCCTCGCCTACGGGGATGGGCGCGTCGGCGACCAGGGTGCCCGTGTCCACCCTCGTGACGCTGCCGGCGTCGGGGTTCACCACCCACAGGCTGCGGCCGTCAGGGCTCAGCGCCAAGGGTCCTGAGCGGGCCGTGGCCATGCCCACGGGCTGCGGGGCCTGGGCGGAGCGGCAACCCACGGCCAGGACCACCACCGCCATCAGGAGGAGGGGCGCAAGGAGAAGACGTCCTGGACGCGCACCCGAAGGGAGCATGGCGGAGGATAGCCTAGTGCCTTCGGGATCCGGCGCGAGCTAGTCCACCGGCCGGTGCCTAGGCGCCCTCAACGCGCGCCCTCACCCGTACGCGACCGGCACCCAAACGGAGACCGATCCCGCCTCGCAGGGGAACTCCGCCCAGCCTTCCTCATCGGTGGTGACGGCGCCTTCCACGTGCCCGGTCGCGTCCCTGTACTCGGTGCCGGGTGACGCGGTCTGCATGCGGCGGGCGCCGGCGTCGCCGCTGCTCAGCACCACGGCTACACCGCCCGGGTGCTCCTCGTCGCCCGTGCGCACCCAGCCGATGCACCGCGGTTCGTCGAAGTAGTCCCGCTGCTCGCCGTACGCCAGTTCGCGACGCGCCTCGAGGAACCTGTCGATGAGCCAGCGGTGGCTGGGCAGCACGATGTGGTGCTCCTGGCCGTCGTCGCCGTGGCTCGTGTACTCCGCGCCGTCGTAGTCGGCGAGGAACACCACGGGGTAACCGCCCTCGCGCAGGAGTATCAGCGCGTGCGCTAGCGGGACGAACCACGGCTCCACCACGGCCTCGTTGGTCTGGAGCGGTTGCGTGTCGTGGTTGGTGACGAGCGTGACGGCCCCGGTGGGGTCCTGCTGCACGAGGGTGCCGTCGAACACGGTGCGCAGGTCGAAGCCCTCGGCGTCGCGGCTGGCGGCCACGAAGTTGTCGTGGAGGATCGTGTCGAACACCGTGACCTGGCCGCCCGTGCCGTCGCGGAACCTCAACAGGTCGTCCTTGTCGTACTTCCAGTACTCGCCCACGGCGAACAGGTCGGTCTTCAGCTCGGAGCGCACGTGCTCCAGCCACTCGCGGAAGAAGCTGGGGCTCACGTGCTTGACGGCGTCGAAGCGCACCCCGTCGATGCCCGTGGTCTCCACGTACCAGAGGCCCCACCGGAACAGCTCCTCGCGCACCTCGTCGCTCTGCACGTCCACGTTGCAGCCCAGCAGGTAGTCGTAGTTGCCGAACTCGACGTCGACGTCGGGTTGGAAGCCCTTGCCCTCGAAGAGGTAGACGGCGTTGAACCTCGGGTCGTTGTCGTCGTGGTCGGTAGCGTTGAAGTGCCACCAGTGCCACTCGAAGTCCGAGTACTCGCCGCCGCGGCCCTCGAACTTGAAGTGCGTCCAGGCGCGGATCTGCCTGGGTTCGCCGACCGCCTGGGTGCGGTCCTGGGGGTCCATGGGCGTGGCCATGAACTCCTCCTGCTCGTCGCCGCCGAGCCGGTGGCCCAGCACCATGTCCGCGTACACCTGGATGCCCGTCGCCTGCGCCGCGCGGATGGCCCGAAGGTACTCGTCCTTGGTGCCGTACTTGGTGCGCACGGAGCCCTTCTGGTCGAACTCGCCCAGGTCGTAGAGGTCGTAGACGCCGTACCCGACGTCAGAGCCCCCGCCCGCGCCCTTGTAGGCGGGCGGCAGCCATACCGCGGTGAACCCGGCCGCGGCCAGCTCCTCCGCGCGTTCCTCAAACTGACGCCAGAGCGTCCCGTCGTCCGGCAGGAACCAATGGAAGAACTGCAGCATCACACCGTTCACGTCGTTCACGTCGTTCACCTTCACCTCTGCTCTCCGGTCGGGCGTGCCTAAGCCCGCTCGACCGAACCCAGGGAGGGTACGACCCGAACGTGAGATGGTGACCGATGCACCCAGCCGCAGCCGAGTGCGAGCCGGCTTGCGCCGGCGTGCCCGAGAGGGTCCAGCAGCGCGTCGTGTTCGACGGCGCGGTGCCGCCGGAGCCTGGCCGACGCCTTATTCGCGACCCTTCGTCAGGCGCGCGAACTCCTCGGCCCGCCTGGCCATC